>Ga0116226_10000467_pt1 | contig 34498 bp, 28 predicted proteins | sample S1TSphfallax_FD_89692 | JGI IMG/M metagenome (GOLD analysis project Ga0116226, IMG submission 89692) | Host-associated microbial communities from peat moss isolated from Minnesota, USA - S1T2_Fa - Sphagnum fallax MG | ecosystem: Host-associated > Plants > Peat moss > Unclassified | place: USA...
TCGACCGGGAGGCGGCGGCGCGGCGGGCGGAGCCGCGCGCGGCCTTCGTGGAAGGATCGGGCGATTTGCCACCGCGCAATGCGGATGACATTGCGTGGTCGGAATATAACCACCATTGGGCCGGGCTGTTCGTGTTGGCGATCGGCATCCTGGCCCTGCTGAACCAAGCCGGGCTGCGCTGGGCGCGGCACTGGCCGCTGGTGTTCATCGGGCTGTCGGTGTTTCTGCTGGTGCGATCTGATCCGGAGGTATGGCCGCTGGGCCAGATCGGGCTGATCGATTCACTGCACGATCCCGAAGTGGTGCAGCACAGGGCGTTTGCCTTGCTGCCTCTGCTGTTCGGACTGTTCGAATGGGGCGTGCGCACCAGGCGTCTGCGCGGGCGGGTGGCCTATGTGTTTCCACTGGTATGTGCCGGGGGCGGCGGACTGCTTCTGACGCATAACCACACCATCGCCAATGTGAAAGATGCGCTGCTGATCGAGCTCACCCACACGCCGCTTGCCTTGTCGGCTATCGTCGCGGGCTGGGCACGCTGGCTGCAGTTGCGCACGCCCGGGCGTGTGGCCGGGGTTGCCGGCTGGATCTGGCCGGCATGCTTCGTGGTGATCGGGCTGCTGCTGGTGTTCTACAGGGAGGCTTAGGCGGAGGAATTAACGGGGCACCAACCGGCCCCTCCTCCGATCACCGTAGCAAGTAGTTGATGATTGGCACGATCGCTTCGCCCGTGTGGAGCTTGTTAAACTGGGCAACATCGATGCTCCCAAATCCGGTGGTGAAGTCCCAGCCCATTGTCGCGCGATAGGCGCCGTTGCTGCCGGTCGTGACGTCGTGAAATGACGCCGATCTGCCATGCTGGTAAATAAATACGGCAGGGTAGGCCAGGCCGTTGTTGTGCATCGATTGCAGCCGCGCCCAAGAACCCACGAACAGCGGTGAGGCAAGGCTCGTGCCGCCGTAGGTTTCAACCACCCCGTCCACCACGATGTTGGAACCGGTATCCGGATTGGCGTCGAACGAGATATCAGGCACGCCGCGTTTGGACCCCGGCACGATCCCACTTTGCCAAAAGGGCTGAGGCTCGTAGAGGCTCGGGCTGCCGCCGCCGTATGCCCAAGCGGACTCGCTCGCGTAGACATCTTGCGGCGCCGCGAGCGTGGTGCCGCCGACGGCGATAACGTAGGGCGAGCTCGCCGGATAAGAGGCCGAAGGCGAGGTTCCGCCGCACTCGTTGGAGCCGGAATCGCCGCTCGAGACGGAAAAAACCTGTCCCTGGGCAATGGCCATTTCGAACAGCGTATCGTCCGTGGCCATCGATCCGTCTTCTCTCGCACCGGTCTCGCACACACCGAGCGACACATTGATCACGATGGCCGCTTGGGCCGACACAGCTGTGTCGAAGTCCCCGGTCAGGTTGGCATCGGAGAACGACGCGGCATTGTAGAAGATTAGTTTCGCCAGCCGGTCGCCCGCCATGGCCTGGATGTCCTGGCTGTCCAGGTCCCATTCCGGTACACCTGTCGTATCGCTGCTGGGCGATCCAGCTTGCACCACCGTCGGCGTAATGGCAGGCAAGCCGTTCTGACTTTCGAATGTGCGCAGGTCAGTAATGGACTGGCTAACGTTGCCTTCCGTAATGATACCAACCGTCGCCTGCGTCGCTGTGGGCAGGGCAGCGGCATCATAGATCTTCGGAAATGCCAGCGGGCTGAATGCGCTTGGTCCTACAGAATTCATCCGTACGAACATCGGGCGCATCCGGTCCAGCGTCTGCAGGCCCAGCACCGCCTGCACCACGCCGGCCAGCGACGCCGGCACCTGCGCATTCGTGAGATTGGCTATCCCTATGCTACCGCCCCGCTCAAAGCGTTCAAGCCTGGTGTTGAAGGCGCGCGCCACGGCTTCCGCACTGCCGGTCGCGCTGGCCAGCATACGATCCTCCGAGACCCGCACGTTGGCAAAACCCTTGCCCGCTAGATAGTCGGCGACCGCCTGGCTCTGCGCTAAGGTCGGTGCGAAATTGGCCACAATTTGCTCATGGCTGAGATGCGCGCCGCCGACGTGGCCGCCGCGCCTGATCTGCGCTTGCACGAGTCCGTCAAGCTGGTCCGCGTGGCGCAGTTTTAGCGAGACGACGATATCGACGCTCTGGCCAGCCGGTACCGGGCCTGCATCGACGGCATCTCCGGTTGAATGCCTTACGGTTGCCGTCGGAGCCCATTCCACCTGGGCCATGGCAGGGCGAGACAATGCGGTGCCTGCAGCCAGCAAAAAGGCAATGCCTGGAGCGAGCCTTTGACTGGGCAGTGAAAATAGAAAAGATCGCGGCTGCCGCATCATTATCGATAACCCCTTATTGGGTAGGCTGTGCCCGACAGAGGGGGGCACGATACCACACAAAGGTGGTGAGGAAATCGAAGCGAGTCCTCACTTAACCACGTCGATGCTCCGGCGACAGCCCCATAGATCAGGTCCGATGCCTCGCCGCCAGCGTCTAGTTTGTATCCAGGCCAAAAATGGTGATGACGCAGCTTTGCGGGCTCGCGGTGTAGTTATAATAAACAATAACGGGCGTGCCGATTGCCTTGGAGGTCGCAATCGTCGCAAGCAGCATATTCTTGTCATTCTGCACGGCGTTGGACGGAAGGGTGAGTAGACCGTTGGCACACTGGCTGCCGCTGAAAAAAATTGTCAGACCTTGCGGAATGTAGTCCACAACCCGCCAGTTCGTCGCAGGCGCGGAAATTACAATTTGCGCCATCGCCGGAGTTCCGGCAAGGCCGGCCACGGCAAGAACAACGGCGCCGGCAGCAAAATTCAGAGAGGTCATGCGAACAACTCCATATCAGCCCAAGGCATCGCGGCTAGCTGCATCGAAACATCGCGAAAGCACGCCCAGGCGATATTGGTCATTTTCCGGGATGTCAATGAACTTTGCCCGTTGAGAGGCCACGATGATGAAACTGCCGGCACCCCGTGGGCGGCCGGACAGGTCTGGTGGCTTTTCTTCAGGAAACAACTGCCCACCAACATGTAACCCCCTGTTTTAATAAATTTTTGTTAGGCGTGGCTCGACTCGTCAGGCAAAACTCGATCTCGTCTCGGGCAACCTTGATGCCAGGGGTACAGACATGAAGCGACAGTCGGGTGCTGCACGGCCACTGGGGAGCCGGCGGCTGATACACTTTCACCTAGCGCGGCGGGGGTTTTTTCTTCAGAAAAGAATCATGTTTCTCTGAGGATCGAAATGCATAGATGGCAGACCAGCTGTTTTCTTCTCTGTCTCGTTCCGGTTTCAATCGGTTTGGCCGCGGAACCGTGGCATAGCCTCGACCCCGACTCAACCCTGGTGATCGATACGACAAAGGGGCGCATCGTGGTGGAGATGCGGCCGGATTTCGCGCCGAACGCCGTGGCACGTATCAAACTTCTGGCGCGCGAGCATGTGTATGACGGGCTGTTGTTTCATCGCGTGCTCGACAAATATGTCGACCAGACGGGCAATCCCAACAACCATGATGGCGGCACCAGCAAGCACCCGAACCTGCAGCCGGAATTCAGGGTGAGCCTCAAGCCCGCGCAACTCGATGCGATCGCAACCGAAAGCCCAGCCGGGATCAGCGGCTTCGTGGGTGCCACGCCTTTTCAGGCGAGTTACGATCCGGCGCACCCGGGCGTGTGGCGGGCCTGGGCCGCCTATTGCGACGGTGTGGCCGGGATGGGACGCGAAGCGGATTTCGGCAGTGCCAATAGCGAGATTTTCTTCATGCGGGCGCCCAGCCGCTCCTTGGATCATGATTTCACCCCCTGGGGGCGCGTGGTGGCCGGGCTGGATTCGGTGCGGCAAATAGCGGTCGGCGAGCCGCCGGCGCAACCCGATCGCATGATCCGCGTTCGGGTGATGGCCGACATGCCGGCGGCGGACCGGCCGAAACTGGAGGTGATCGATCCGCGATCTTCCGTATTCAAGCGCCAAATTGCGGAAGCGCGCGCTCGGCACGGCGCGGATTTTTCCGTGTGTGACGTGGCCGTGCCAACGTGGGAAAGTAATTAAGCAAGGCTTTCTTTTTTTGAAAAAAAAGAAGCAAAAAAACTTTTGTTCCTGTAGCCTGCATCGCCCTAGCGTGATGCAGGCTATGATCCTCTAAAACCTCGCGGTGACACTGAAGGTTACAGCAGCGGGCTCGTTGGGCGAGCCGTCGTTGAAAGCCGGTGTGCAGCCGCCATACTCGCTTTTCGGCAAGTTCTTGAACGGGCCAGACGTGAACGGCGCACAGAGGGTCGGCTGATATTGGCTGAAGAAATACTGGAAGTAGTGGGTATTAAAGATGTTCAGCCCGTTCAGGTCGAAGGTGAGACGCTTGACCGGGCCAAGGCCGCTCACCGGCAGCACGTAATTAAGATCGAGATTGAAAATCACGTAAGGGTTGATGCCGCCGTTCGGATCGTACGTGGTAGCCCCGGCAGTGCCCTCATAATAATTGTAGGTGCCAGGTGCTTCCAGCCCGGGGATCACACCCACGTTTTGCGTACCGTTCAAATCGTAACTGGTGGCCTGATGGCCGGTAAACTGGCCCTCGAGGCGCACATTCAAACGGTCGCCATCGCGCAGCAGAGCACCGCGTGACCAGTCGGCGCCAAAGGTGGAAAGCCAGTCCGGCACGCCAGTGATCGGGTCGCCCTTAACCACCACACCAAACTGGTCTTCTTGGATCGTGGCGTAGGCAAAGGTGGTGACCAGATAATGCGCGAGCGTGTGCGACACATTGCCAAAAAACTGCCATTCGGGCGTGGCCTGCCAGATCACCGAAGCCTCGAAACCCTTAAATTCCCGCTGGCCGTCATTGGTGTAGAATGCCTGGCCGATCTGCGGGCCGAATTCGTAGGAGAAGTAGCCGAAATCGCGATCGACCTTCTGGTAGAAATAATCGGCGGAGATGGTGAGGTTGGTGTTGTTGTATTTGATTCCACCCTCATAAAGATGCACGATGGAAGCGTTGGGCGGTCGCCCCACCAGGTTGGGCCCGAAATCGGTCACCGGCGCGAATAGCGCGGAATTGCCGGTGCTGGCATACAGGGAAAGTCCCTTCACGACAGGCAGAACCTTGTCCAGATCGTAGGCGATGTTGAAGAACGGCAAAAACTCTCGGTCCCATTTATGCGCTTTGAAGCTACCGAAATCGCAAAGGTTGCCGGCCTTGCAATACGCGGTGTTGAGAAGCGCGGCAGAAGGTGTGCCGCCGAAAACCTCGCTGCCGAGATAGCTGGAATCGGTGCCCTCCAGCGTCACGCCCGGGGTCACGTGCAATGTGTTGTCCAGCAGATCAATCTTGTCCTGCGCATAGGCCTGGTAGATCGAGCGCTGATATCCGCCATCGAAACCGTTCGCGGAATTGATCACCGTGTTCCAGGAGGCATTTTGCGGGGTCGTGGGCACGTTGGGCCCGATGCCGAGATAGGATGGGGTTGCGGGCTGGGTTTCCTTGGCGACCAGGCTGCCGATCTTGATGGTGTTCTCGATACCGAACAGCGAGGGCGGCGTGATCGTCATCCGCGGCTGCAGGCCATAGGTATCGTTGTGAGTACGTTCGAATTGGGAATTGAAGCCGCACGGGGCTGGTTGGCCGGCGGTCGCCCATTGCGCGACGACGCTCGCAGGGCAGCCGGCGGAAACGGCGGTGGCCGGGTAGGCGAGCGGATTGTAGAACACACCACCATAGCCGTAGGCGCCCTGCTCGCCATAGCCGGCCGGGTTGGAGACGAAGGGGCTGGCGCCGCCTACGGTCACTGCACCAGGTTCGCCATTCGGCGCAAAGATATTGGGATTGCCGTAATCGGTGAGCGCGGAGTTGGAGTTCAGGTAGAAGGCGGTGACACCGACACTCAGAGCATCGTTGATATAGGTGTCGTTCTTAAGAATCAGCGTCAGATAATCGTTCGATTCCTTCTGGAACACCTCGCTCGTCGGGTAGTTGCTGTATAGCCCGTTCTGCTGGAGGTAAGGCAGCGGCACCGGCTCGGGCAAGGTGTAGCCGCTGCCGGTATTGTAGAGGATCGTCGCCTGCAATTTGGACAGCCCGTCATCATAAGGCTTGTCGAGCGCGAACGCAGTGTTGTTGTAGCGGGTCGAGGTATAGTCGATATACCCCTGGGTTTGCAGGTTGGAATATTTGAACATCATTCTGGGTGCGTTGTCGCCGCTGCCGAACGGGCCGTTGAGGGTGCCGGTATTGATCTCGACCCCCTCATTATAGGTGCCGAAAGACCCGACCGAGCCGAACACATCGACATGTTCGTCGTTGCTTGGCCGCAGGGTTGCATAGGCGATGGTGCCGCCGATGGTGCCGAACGTGCTCTTGTCCGGGTAGGCCACGCCAGGATAGATCGAAACGCCACTGATCTGATCGAGATTGAAATGGCCGCCGATGATGTTTTCAAGATAGGTGGCCGCACCGCAGTTCAGCAGATCCTGCATCGGCACGCCATCGAGCGTTTGCGCGGTTTCAAGGCCGCGCGTGCCGCGCACGGAGATCACCGGTTCGGCGTCACCGATTCCCTGCTGATACACGTAGATAGAGGGTGCCGCGCGCAGCAGGCTGGCCACGCTGCCGCTGACACCGGTTTGCGCGATCTGCTCGGCCCCGAGCTCGGTGACCGCACTGGGCGAATTCTTTTCCTTCAGCAGCCGCTTGGCCGCCTTCACGGTAATGCTCTCTGTGTGGACCCCTGCGGACTCCGGCGCGGCTTGCGCATATGCGCCGGCATGCCACAGCAACGAGATGGCGGTTCCCGCCAGGATCAGGCGCCTGTTGAACAGCGCTCGCCTACGATACGACATAACAACATACAGCGAGCCTGCCGGCTCGCGCCCCCCGCATAAAACATTGATCGCGCATATACGATCACCCCACGCCCATCCACCACACAGCCGGTATGCTGTAAATATTAAATTTGGACGAAATCGCCGTTATTTGGTTAGAATTATAACCAGCGAAAGCGCAAAGGGCGCGAGTGGATCATCAAGAAAGGAAACCTTTTGGACCTTCTGCCTTCGTAGTCGAATACGTCTCTCAGGGCTTCCACCCATCGAGGTATGTGGTAGCCGACCCAGGCACGCGCCGCCTTGCAATTTCCGCCGTCTGTTGTTTTGCGCGTTTCTCCGCCATAGTCAGGGCAATGGGTGTGTTTCGCGCGAGGTTCGGTCGCTGGGCTGCATTGATCCAGCAAGTGCGGGGCGACTATGTGCGTGCTCATGGGCGCCCGCCCTCATTGCTGCGCCCGCGGCGGTTCACCGAAAAGATGCAGTGGCGTAAGCTTTTTGAGCTGCGCCCTGCCTACGCCATGCTCTCCGACAAGCTCGCCGTCCGCGGCTTTGTCGCAAGCCGGGTCGGCGAGGCGCACCTGATCCCCCTGCTATGGTCGGGCCCCGACCCCGCCGCCATGCCGCTTGACCGCCTGGCACCGCCTTACGTACTCAAAACCAGCCACGCCGCCGGCCAGGTTTGGGTGGTTCACACCGAAGCCGATATCGATGCGGCAAACATGCGCGAAACCGCCGCACGCTGGCTTACCCATTGCCACGGCACCGCCATGTGCGAACCCGCTTATGTGCCGGTGCCGCGCCAGTTGATGATCGAGCGCATGCTCCAAGGGTCCGGGGGCGAAGCACCCGTGGAATACAAGCTGTTCACCTTCGGCGGCCGCGTCCGCGTAATTCTCTGCCTAGCCGTGGCGGAAGACAGGATTGCCCGCCAGGCCGCGTTCTATACGCCGGGCTGGCAGCGCTTGCCCTGGCGCATGACACGCGTGGCCGTGCAGGAAGCCGACCGGCCGGCGCCAGCCCGACTGGGCGAGATGATCCGAGTCGCCGAATGCCTCGGCCTGGGCACGCCCCATCTGCGCGTCGATCTCTACGATTGCGATGATGGCATCCGCGTTGGCGAACTGACGCTGTACACCTGGTCAGGTCACGAGCCCTACCGGCCAGAAAACGTCGATTTCGAACTCGGCGCGTTCTGGCCACTGCCCCTTGCTCCGCTACGGGCCGCTTTTACGATGGCGCTCAAAACCCACCCGGTGCGCCCCCGAAACTAAAACCCGGGATCGTCACTACCGTAGCGCAGGCCGGGGCGTGCCGAACGCGCGTCGACAAGCGAGCCGGTTGCTGGTTTAGTCGCGCCTCTCACGGGCGGGTTCGGCATGGCATCGTTGCAGGCTTTTTTGGCGCAGTTTTCCCGCAAGCCGGCAGCCCTCTTGCTTGGCGCGGTCGAGGAACTGAGCGTGCACCACGTCGCCGGCTGGGCGGAGCAGCCGATCGATAAGAACGAGCGCGTGGCGCTTACGGTGCGGCGGCGCGATACGGGGAAAATCATCGCGTGCGACATCGCGGATCATTTCCGTTTCGGTCTCACCGCGGCCGGCGCCAGCGATGAGGGCCGCGGCTTTTTTATCCGCTTCGCCAAACCCTTGCCGGCAGAGGTGCTGCCGCAGATCGAGGTGGAGGCAACGCACAGCCGGGCTTCCCTGCCGCGCGCGCCATATCTCACCCACGCGTACCAGCCGATGATGCTGATCGCTGGCGACATCGTGAACAACTGCAATCTGCGTTGCCCATTCTGCCTTTATGACTACAGCAAGACGCGGGCTACCTACCTGATGGATGAGCGGACCATCGACTCGGCCTTGCGCTTTCTGCCCTACGTCACTGACGGGAATTTCTGGTTCTCCTGCCGGCACGAACCGAGCCTGCATCCGGATTTGATACGCTATATCGACAAGGTGCCGCGCGCCCTGCGGAAAAAGGTTTTCTACACAACCAACCTCGCCAAGCGCATGCCGGAGGCATATTACGCGTGGCTCGCCGGCGCCGGCCTTCACCATGTGAACGTTTCGATCGAATCACGTGTGCCGGTGGTCTACGAGAAAATGCGCAAAGGCGCGCGCTTTCCAATTTTTTCGGAAAACTGGGACAAACTGGTGGAGGCCATGTGCGCACATGAGGCGCCCACGCCGGTGCGCTACATTGCCATGGTCTACCGTTCCAACTATCGCGAATTGCCGGAACTGGTGGACTATCTCCTGGCGGAGCGGCAGGCGGCCTTGGTGGAGCTGCGCTACACCTTCGACTACGACTACATCCCCGCGGACTTCCGTGACAGTGAATTTCTGGAGGCGGAAGGCTGGCTCTGGCTGCGCGACCAGCTCGCTTCCTACCCGGCGGACAAGGTGATGCTGATCCTGCCGCCCTCTCTCGCGACAGACACCCCGGCGCTCGATATCGAGCTCCAACCTGGCTTTTCCGCAAAATTCGGCGCGCGGGCCGGAGGGATCAGGCATTATCTGCCCGGCCGCTATGAGGCGCGCCTCTCCTGGGATGGCACCTGCGAGATCCGGCGCTACTGGGCGCATCCCTATGAGCGGCCGCCGGTGAAGGAGCCGCTCTGCACCGTCAATGTCAAAGACATCGACGATCCGCTGGCGTTCTTCAACGACCTGCAAGAATGAGTGTGCAAGCCGAGCAGCGGACCGAAAATCGGCCGCTGACCTCGATACGCGGTGTGGCGGCCAGCTGGGTGTTCGTGGCGCACGTGTCGGTCGCGTTCTGGAAATTCCTGCTGCCCGGCCTGGGCAACACCATCATCTGCGGCTGGCTGGGGGTCGATATCTTCTTTGTGCTCAGCGGCTTCATTCTGGCCCAGGTCTATGCCGGGCTCGGCCCGGGCGGCATCGGCGCGTTCTGGCTGCGCCGGATTTTCCGGTTGTTTCCGCTGAACTTTTTTGTGATCGCCGTGATCGCGCTGGGTGGGCTCGCAGGGCTGAAACTCGGTAATGCGGACTGGCCGCATCTGTTTTGGCATCTGCTGATGCTGCAAAGTTTCGTGCCCGGCCACCGATCAGGCTGGGTGTTCGTCAATTGGTCGGTCGGTGTCGAGCTGATCTGCTACATCGGATTTCCGTTGGCGATCATGGGGATCGCGCGGCTGACCACGCCTTGGCTGTTGCTGGCCGCGCTGGCCGTAGGCGCGGGATGCTGGTGGGGTGAAACGCAGGTTCTCGGCCAGTATTTTGGCTGGCAGGCGCTGCAGCGCGGCGCCTGCGGATTTCTGCTGGGTATGGCCACCGGTGCCACCTGCCTGCGGGGGGGCCGGCTTGGGCCCCGGGCCGCTGGTCTGCTGGAAGCTTTGGGCCTCGCCGGCATCGTTGTTGGCACGCTGGGCGGCGCGGGGGCGCTGTGGTGCACCCGACCCGGCTCGTTGCAAATGGGGCTGGTGCCCGTATCGGCGGCGCTGCTGATCGCCGGGCTCGGCTCGGATGCAGGGCCCCTTGCCCGCCTGCTTCGAACCGCGCCGCTGTTCTGGACCGGCCGCGTGTCCTACTCAATCTACATGCTGCATATGCTGGTGATCAACGCAACCCGGCCTGCGCTGCTCTGGCTGACCGGCGGCCATCCCGGGTTGCGCGCTATCGCCCTCTGGGGCGTGTGCGCCTATGGCCTGACACAGGTTTTTGCCGCACTGACCTATCGTTTGATCGAGCAGCCAGGACGTCGGCTCGGCAGGCGATTGGGGCGTAAGTTGTTCTATTCTGAAGAAACGAACCAAACGACTTTTGTTTCGGCACCGGTTGAAGGATGCGGGACTTGGCCGGAGGGTTGGGAGGGCTTGCCTTGGCGGTGATGGATCGTGGGGATGGGATTGGGCTGGCCTATGAGCTGGCGGCGGGCAGCTCGCCTACGCTGGTGTTTCTGCCCGGGTTCATGAGCAACATGTCGGGCGACAAAGCCACCATGCTGGCAGCGCTCGCCGCCGCGCACGGCCATGCCAGCCTGCGGCTGGATTATTCCGGTCACGGCGCCAGTGGCGGCCGGTTCGAGGACGGCACGATCGGGCGCTGGGCGGAGGATGCGCTGGTCCTGATCGACCGGCTCACGGAAGGCCCGATCGTGCTGGTGGGCTCATCCATGGGCGGCTGGATCGCGCTGCTGGTGGCGCTGGCGCGGACCGCTCGCGTGCAGGCCCTGGTAGGGATCGCCGCCGCGCCGGATTTTACCGAGGACCTGATCTGGGCCGACCTCCCGGACTGCGGGCGCGCGAAGATGCTGCGGGATGGCGTGCAAAGGTCCCCTAGCGCCCATGACGGCGAGCAGATCATCACCCTGGGGCTCATCGAGGATGGGCGGCGCCACCTTGTGCTGCGCGGCCCGATCGCACTCTCCTGCGCCGTGCGTCTCCTGCACGGGCAAATGGATGCCGACGTGCCTTGGCAGACAGCGCTGCAGCTCGCCGAAAGGGTGCAGGGAAACGACGTACAGATCACGCTGGTAAAGGATGGCGGCCACCGACTTTCCCGGCCGCAGGATCTGGCCGCCCTAGCCCGGATCGTGACGCCGCTCCTGGTCCAGGATGGCGCTTAGGCCCTGCCGGTAGGTGGGGTATTGCCAGCGGTAGCCAAGCATCTCCTGCGTCTTGCGGCTCGCCACCTTGCGGTGTTCCGCCCAAAAGCTGCGGGCCATCTCGCTCATCGCCGGCCATATTTCGTCAAGCGGCTGGCCTGGCGGCACCGGAACGCCAAGCAACCGCGCTGCCTCCTCCGTCACGGCGGCACTCTCGGCCGGTTTATCATCGGAAAAATTCAGGATGCGGACGCCCTGTGGCGGGCGCGCGATCGCCGCCATGACCCCGCCGGCGATATCCTCCACATGGATCCGGCCGAACATATGCCCGGGCTGCAAAATCCTGCGGGCCCTGCCGGTCCTCAAATCCTCGAAGGGGGAGCGGCCCGGCCCGTAAATGCCGGCCAGCCTAAAAATATCGAGCGGGCGGCCGGCAGCTTCGTCCCGCCAGGCATCTTCGGCGGCCACTCGCCGGCGGGCGCGATCGCTGGCTGGGGCCGGCTCAGTATCCTCATCGACCCAGCCGCCCTGGCGGTCGCCATACACGCCGGTGGTCGAAAGATAGCCGATCCAGTGCAGGGCTTGCGCCTCGCGAATGGTCGCGCCGTACCGGGCGAGCACTGGATCGCCTTGCTGGCCAGGTGGGGCGGTCGCGACCAGATGGGTCGCTACCCCAATTGCCGCGGAAGCGGCCTCGAACCCGACGATGCTTATGCCTTGGAAACCAGCCACACGATCGGGCGCGCGGATGGCGGCGGTCACCTCCATGCCGGTGGCCAAGGCCGCGCGTGCGACTGCTGCGCCACAGAAGCCGAGCCCAAAAATCAGCAGATGCGCCATGCCCTCTTCCTGAACTTTTCGCGGTCGACCGACCACCCTAAATACCGAGCATGAGCGCGCGCGCGGCAAATGCCAGCGCCGCGGCCGTCGCGGTCGTGGCGTCCCTCCTGCTTACGGCAGCGTTCGCCGCGCCCGCCGCGCTAAAAACGCCGCCGGCGGTGGTGGCCGCGCCACCGCCGGCCGCGCCCGACACCGGCGCAGAAAATGCGCCCGACGACACGGTGCTGCCGATCCCCCCTGTGCCGCCGCGGATTGCCGAGGGCACGCAGTACGACCGCTGCCTCGACATGCTGGATTCCGATCCGAGCGGCGCCGACGCCCTGGCCGCCAGCATGGCCGCCGCTGGCGGGGGCGAGGCAGCCGAGCATTGCCACGCGCTCGCCCAGGTGGAGCTCGGCAACACCCAGGATGGCGCGATGCTGCTCGACAAGCTGGCCAGCACCAGCATCTCGCCCGCCTCGGCCCGCGCCGTCGTGTTCGGCCAGGCGGACCAGGCCTGGACGATGGCTGGCAAGCCGATGCAGGCCTACGCCTCGGCCAGCAGTGCGCTCAAACTCTCGCCGGACGACCCCGATCTTCTGATCGGGCACGCCATCGCCGCCCTGGCGCTGCAGTTTTACCCTGAGGCGGAAGCCGACCTCACCCACGCGCTCGATCTCGATCCGAAACGGGCGGATGCCCTGATCCTGCGCGCAACTGCGCTGCGCAACCAGGACAAGCTGGACCAGGCACACGCGGACATCGACCGCGCCTTCGCGCTCGATCCGGACGATCCGGACGCTTACCTGGAACGCGGCATCATCCGCCAACGTCGCGGCGACCTCGAGGGCGCGCGCAAGGATTGGGAAAAAGCCTCGGAGCTCGCGCCGGACACGCCGACCGGGGATCTGGCACAACAGAATCTGGCACTGCTTGAGGCAGGGCCCAAGCAGTAGAACAAGTTGTTTTTTCTGAAGCTAAGAACCAAGAGACTTTTGTTTCCTTCCTTCGTTTCCACGATTTAGGCCATGGCCGGTACCGGTGCGTCGGCGGGATAGGGTTCAGGTTTCCGGGGTGAACTGTTCCACCAGATCGCTCAGATGGCCGATCTCGGCGAGCATGAGGCTTTCGGCGACCGCGGTGCGGCTGCCGCGTGCGACGCGCTTCGGCAATACCGCCCGCTCGAAACCCAGTTTTTGCGCCTCCTTCAGACGGGCATCGGATTGGGCGACCTGGCGCACCTCGCCAGACAATCCAACCTCGCCGAAATACACGGTGGTCGCATTGGTGGGCGCATTGGTGGCCGCACTGGCCAAAGCGGCGGCCACCGCCAGATCGGCCGCAGGCTCGGTGATCCGCAAACCGCCCGCCACGTTCAGGAAAACATCGGAACCGGACAACTTCATACCGCACCGGGTTTCGAGAACCGCCAGCAGCATGGAAAGGCGCCCGCCATCCCAGCCCACCACCGATCTCCGCGGCGAGCCGCCGGCATTCGGCGCCAGCAAAGCCTGCACCTCCAGTAGCACCGGGCGCGTGCCCTCCAGCCCCGCAAACACCGCGCTGCCAGCGACATTGCCGCGCCGCTCGGCCAAAAACAGGGCCGAAGGATTGGCGACCTCGGCCAGGCCACGATCGGTCATTTCAAAAACGCCGATTTCGTCGGTCGCGCCAAAGCGGTTCTTCACCCCGCGAAGAATACGGAACTGGTGGCCGCGATCGCCCTCAAAATGCAGTACGGCATCCACCATGTGCTCCAGCACGCGAGGGCCGGCCAACGTTCCCTCCTTGGTCACATGCCCGACCAGGATCAGCGAAAATCCGCGCTGCTTGGCCAGGCGAATCAGCTCAAACCCCGCCGCGCGCACTTGGGTTACGGTGCCCGGCGCACTCTCCACCGTATCGAGCCACATGGTCTGGATCGAATCGATCACCACCATGGCCAGATCGCGCTCTGCCTCCAGGGCGCCCGAGATGTCTCGCACGTTGATCGAGGCGGCCAGCTCCAGCGTGGACCGCTCCAACCCAAGCCGGCGAGCACGCAGCCGAATCTGCTCGATGCTCTCCTCCCCGGAAATATACAGCACGCGCCGCCCGGCAGTGCTGAGCGCGGCCGCCGCCTGCAGCATCAGCGTGGATTTGCCGATCCCAGGATCGCCCCCCACCAGAATCGCCGATGACGCAACAAGCCCGCCACCCAGCACCCGATCCAGCTCGCCAATGCCGCTGAGCAGCCGCGCCGGCGGCTCTACCCCCCCATCCAAACCCACCAGAGCAAGACGCGACCTCGGCTTGCGCACGAGCCCGGGCCGCGCCTCCGCCACTCCCTCAAGCAGCGTGTTCCACTCGAGGCACGACTCGCACTTGCCCGCCCATTTGGGAGCGACAGCCCCGCAGGCCTGGCACACATAGCTCGCGGCGGCCTTAGCCATGGGTGAGAGAAGGCCAGGGGCTCTGCCTGTCGCTACCGGCGCTTGAACCGCTGGCGCTCTGGAGGCGACCCCCGCTGGGGTATGAGGCCCGAGCCTTACTCACTGGCCACAAGCGGCGGCAGGGGCTCGCAGAAGCGCACGGCGTAGCCGTCTGGGTCAACTACTTCGAACGCGACATGGCCCACGCGTTCACCGTCTTCGTCGCGCCACACCTCCGCCATCGGCTTGTGCAGGCGGGCGCCGTAGGCCTCCACAGCCGAGTATATGGATTCGGAGTCGGTGGTCCAAACAACCAGGGTCACGCCACGGCCGAACGGGTATTCCGGCGGCGCCAGGCCTTCGCCGTTGTACTCAGCGAGTTCGATCGATACGCCGTCGCGCTCCAGTTCGGCGAGCCGGTGCTCCGGCGCGTAGCGCATCGTGGTGAAGCCCAGCACGTCGGTATAGAAGCGCAGCGACCTTGCAAACGCGCTGCAGGCCAGCCGAACGGTGAGGCTCATTTCGGAACCAGTGTCAGCACCGCCTGCGGTGGCGCGGCCGCGGTAGAGACCAGGATGTGCATCATCCGCCCATCCAGATTCAACCCGTATGCGGTTTGTTGCACGCCGGGGCGGCCTTTCGGCGTGGCCTGGCTACCAAGCGGGGTCAGCGGCACGTTGTTCGCCTTGGCCTGCCCTTCCAGCACGGAGATCACCTGTTGCGGCTCGGCTTGGTCGGCCACCGCCTCGCAGCCGCCGTCATTCATCGAGACGAGGGCAAGTTTCACCGTTTTGTAACTTACGTCATACACCACGCCCTGCCGCCCGGCGAGGAACGCGTCGCGCGCGGCCTGCGGCATTAGCGGCGCTTTCTGCTGCTGCAGGAAGCTGCGCAGTCCGGCGGTATCGCCGGCGAAGTGCAGGCAGGTGGCGCCGAACAGACCCACCACCTGGTCGGCGGCGTCGGCCTGGTCCTGTCCGGCGGCCGGTTGAGCCGCGCTGAAGGCCAGGAGACCAAGGCTGATCACGATCGCTCTGCGCATAAACATCTCCTCAGAACAGTCTGCGTGGGTGGGTGCCCAACGCGGCCGGCGAACACTATTTCCGTAGCTCCATCTGGATCGGGCCGTCACGCCGTCCATGCGTGAACTGGTCGACCATCGGGTTGCCGCTGTCCAGCAGCTGGTCGGCTGCACCTTGCCAGACCAGGCGACCACCGAACAGCATGGCCGCGCGATCGCCGATGCGCGCCGCACTCGCCATGTCATGCGTGATCGCGATGGCTGTGCTGCCGAGGCGCTTGACGCAATCGACGATCAGCCCGTCGATCACCGCGCCCATTATCGGGTCGAGCCCGGTGGTCGGCTCATCAAAAAACAGGATTTGCGGCTGCGAGGCGATCGCGCGTGCGAGGCCCACGCGTTTCTGCATGCCGCCCGAAAGTTCGGCGGGGGAAAGATCGCCCACGCTGGCCGCGAGCCCCACCTGCGCCAGCACGGCGGCCGCCTGCGCCCGCGCATCGGCGCGGCTCACGCGGCCGGTCGCCATCAGGCCGAAGGCGACATTCTCCCAAACCGTCAGGCTATCGAACAGCGCGCCGTTCTGGAACAGCATGCCGATCGCGCCGCGCGCAGCTTCCCGTTCGGCGCTGTCGATATCGGCCAAATTGAGGCCATCGATCTCGATGCTGCCGGCATCGGGTTTCATCAGCCCGAGGATGCATTTCAGCAGCACGGATTTGCCCGAGCCGGAGCCGCCGATTACCACCATCGAGGTTCCTTCCGCGACATCGAGATCGATGCTATCCAGCACCACTTTGTCGCCAAACGCCTTACGCAGCCCACGCACGCGTATCTTAGGCACATCCGCGCTCAACACGGCGCCCTCATCGGGCGAAGAACACTTCGGTCAGCACGTAATCGAACGCCAGGATCAGGATGGAGGCGGACACGACGGCGGAGGTCGTCGCCGCCCCCACGCCCTGTGCCCCGCCGCGACTGTGAAAACCGTGGTAGCAGCCCATGAGCGACACCAGCAGGCCGAACACGGCCGCCTTCACCAGGCTAAGGCTCACATCGTTCCATTGTAGAAAATTGATCGAGTTGGTGAGGTAACTGTGCGCGGAAAAGCCGAGCTTGGCGGTGGCAACGATGAAGCCGCCCATCACGCCCAGAATGTCGGCCACCAGAACCAGCAGCGGCAGGGCCAGTAGGCCGGCGAGTAGGCGCGGCGCGATCAGGTATTTCATCGGGTCGGTGGAGAGGGTGCGCAGCGCGTCGATCTGGTCGGTGACGCGCATGGTGCCGAGTTCGGCGGCCATGGCGGCGCCGACCCGGCCGGCTACCATGAGCCCCGCCAGCACCGGCGCCAGTTCCCGCACCACCGAGATCAGCACGATATTGGCCACCGCCGAGGTGGCGCCGTAGCGGGCAAAGCCGGTGTAGGATTGCAGGGCGATCACCATGCCGGAAAAGATCGCCGTCATCGCCACCACCGGCAGGCTAAAATAGGCAAAGTCGATAAAACTGCGCCAGAACAGGCGGCCATAGAAAGGGGGGCGCACCAGGTGCGATAGGCCATTCAGGCCGAACAGCACGGTATTGCCGATCGCGCCTAAAAACACCAGCACTAGGCGCCCCAGCGCGCCCGGCAGGTCGATCACGGCATTCATCGCGGCACGTATACCTGGCCTGTCACAATGCGGCGTAGATCCGGGGCGACCTGGTCGCAAGCGATGTGAGGATTTCGTAGCCGTTGGTGCCGGCCCAGCCTGCCACCTCGTCTGGCGGAATGGTTGGGCCGATCAGTTCCAGCTCGGCGCCCACGCGAAGCCCGGGGTGGCCAGTCGCATCGAAGGTGGCGAGATCCATGGACACACGCCCTATCAGGGGAAGCCGGGCGCCGTCAAAAGCGCCAGCCGCATGGTTGGTGAGGGCGCGGTGATAGCCATCCGCGTAGCCGACCGAGACGGTGGCGACCCGCGTCGGGCGCTCGGCTGCCCAGAGGCCGTTATACCCGACCTCATCGCCCGGGCCGATATCGCGCAGCTGCAGCACGCGGGCGGTGAGGCGCATGGCGGGGCGCATCGGGTTGGGCAGGCCGGGAGAGGGGTTGATGCCATACAGCGCGGCCCCTGGCCGCGCTAGATCGGTGTGGTAGGCGGCGCCGAGGAAGATGCCGGAGGAGTTGGCTATGCTGCGCGGCAGGGGCGGCAGGCCGTGGCAGGCCTCGGCGAAGCGGGCAAGCTGGGTTTTGTTGCGCGGGTCGTCCGGTACCTCAGCATTTACCAGATGAGTCATCAAATAGAGCAGCTCGATCCCGTCCAGATCGTGTGGATGATTTTTGAGCCGCGCGACCTCGGCGGGGGAGAGTCCAAGGCGGTTCATGCCGGTATCGATATGCAGCAGCGCTGGCAAGGTGCGGCCGAGCGTCCTGGCATGTGCCTTCCAGGCCGCGATTTCGCCCGCATTGCCGAGCACCGGCGTCAGATCATACGCACTGTATAGGTCCGCCTGCTCTGCAAAGAGCCCGTTCAGGATCGCGATTAGCGCCCCAGGGGCGTGCGGGCGCAGCGACTCGCCCTCGCTCGGATAGGCCACGAAAAACTGGCGCACGCCGGCCTTGTACAGGTGGGCGCCGACGCGTGCGGCGCCGAGGCCATAGGCGTCCGCCTTTACTACCGCGGCGGTGCGGCCGCCGTGGCGCGCGGCGAGCAGCCGCCAGTTGGCGGCGATGGCATCGAGATCGATGGTGAGCGTGGTCATCCAGGCAGCCGCAAATCAGGCGGCATTCAGCAGCGACTCGATTTTCGGGGCGATCGATTCAGGCGTTGTGGTGGGCGGGAAACGCTCGACCACCTTGCCCGCGCGATCGACCAGGAACTTGGTAAAATTCCATTTGATCGCACCGCCGAGAAAGCCGGTTTTCTCGGCTTTCAGCCAGGCCCAGAGCGGATGGGCATGGGCGCCATTCACTTCGACCTTGGCGAAGAGCGGGAAGCTGACCTCGTATTTGGTTGCGCAAAAACTGCGTATCTCCGCCGCATCCCCCGGCTCCTGATGGCCGAACTGGTCGCAGGGGAAACCGAGCACCTCAAAACCCTTGGCTGCGTAAGTTTTGTGCAATTTTTCCAAACCCGCATATTGCGTCGTGAAGCCACATTTGCTGGCGGTATTGACGATCAGCAGAACCTTGCCGCGATAGGCTGCAAGCGGGGCCTCCGCGCCCTCCAGCGTGGTCGCGGATAATTCGTAGATGCCGCTCATGCGGTTGGGCTCCTGTGCTGCCAGCACAAACATAGGGGTGGGGCGGCAGGCGCGCCAGTGCGGTTGATGCGCGGGCGGGTGCTTTCCACCATGCGAATGATCTGCAAAACCGGCGATGAGTGGGCGGCGGCGGTTCTGGAATGCGGATTGCATTTGACGGCGGGTTTGCTGTTGGCAGATCGGTTTATTCTGGGTGGCCAAGTGGCACGGGGAGAAAAGAATGGGGTCTGTCAGAGCAAGTCTTTGGCTGGGTTTAGTCTCATTTTCCATGTGTCCTGTGCCCAGTCTGGCCGATACGGCGCCCCTGCCAGCCAAACCACAGACCGTGAAGGAAAACATCCTCGTCAAGGCGCGCCGCCTGCTATTGAAGGAAAAGAACTCACCCTCGGCGGTGACAGAGCTGGGCGAAAAACAGATCGCCCAGGAGGGTGTAATGGGCAGCACTTCCACGCTGCTGCGGCAGGCACCTTCGATCTACGTGTATCAGTCCGGCCCGGGTGAGAACTCGCCAGTATTTTCGATCCGCGGGACACGTTCGCTCGAGGTGGCGGCGACGCTCGACGATATCCCGATGCAGGACCTTTTGAATGGCGGCACCACCGGCTATCTCGGCAACCGTTTTACGCTTGATCAGATCGATGGCATCACGATTTACCCGGGCGTCGCCTATCCCGACAAAAACACTTTTGGGACGATCGGTGGAACGCTAGCCTATAGCAGCAAGCGATCGAGCGACGATTTTCATTTCGATGTATCGGGCAGCATCGGCTCGTTCGATACGTATGAGAGTTCGATCGAGATCAACTCGGGAAAGCTCGACGGCCCGCTGGGCACCGGCGACAATGCGCCGAAGCTGTTGTTGCAATATTCGAACCTGCAATCGGCCGGCTACATCCAGTATACCCCGGCCCATTACAACAATTTCGAGTTCGCCTTCGACAAGCCTTACGATGACGGGCTTTCGAAATTCCAAGCCACGTTGCTTTACAATGAGGGGGCGGGTAACCTTCTGGACCAGCCTACGCCGTCGCCCTTGCTCGACATCGCCGGCCGCTATGCCAATTACAGCCCTGATGAGCTTTTTACGCGTGAGCAGGACGAGTATCTGACCGCCTATATCAAGGACGACACCTATATAGACGACGAGGTCACCGCGGGTATCAATCTTTTTTACCGAAATTCGGACTCCTCTCAGATCAACTGGGAGAATCCGGATGTGGCGTATAATGGCAGCCCGCTCGGCACGTATCCGGTGGTGAACAATCCCTATAATTTTTACTATCCAGACCAATTCGGCATCGGCCCCGGCTACTACTATGTTCCCGGTTATCTAGCCTATAACCCCCAGATTTTCGTCAATAACCCGAAAATCTGTCCGGCTGACCTCGCGGGCCTGGGAACGCCGCCTTCCGCCTCGCCCTGTGGGTTGAATGCACTATCAACATACGCACATACCGACAGTTACGGGGTGCAACCGCATGTGACGTTGCTACTGCCGCTGAATACAATCAAGATCGGCGGCCTGATTGCGAAAGAAACCGAGCCCACACCGCAAAGCTATATCTGGGGTACGCCGGATATCCCGCGCATCAACGGCTACAACCAGTTTCAGCCGAACGGCTATGATGGCGGATCAACGCGCACGATCTACCAAATTTTCGTGCAGGACAAGATCGACCTTATCGACGATACCTTGCACATTACGCCGGGCGGCACGCTGGAGGGCACCTATTCCAGCAACCACGAAAACTTTTTCGCCATTTCCGGCAACCCGACGGTTTCGCAGCCGGATGGGGCCATCACCTACATCCCCTCCTACAAGTTGCACAAATTCGATCGCGATGCACTGCCCTTCTTCAATATCTCCTACGATCTCGATCGGGTTGTTCCGCCGCTGACCGGCACAAAATTCTATGCTAGCTATGGCACCTCAGCCCTGTTTGCGCCGACCCTGGATTTCGGACCCACAGTTTCCGGCGGCGTGCCCTATGCCTCGATCGTGCACATGTACGAGGGCGGTTTCAAATACGACACATCGAAACTGCTGCTTTCCGCCGATTATTTCTACCAGAAGGTCGATCGCGATTTTGGGTATTATTCAGGTTCGGGTGCCACTGAGGGTGAGAATTTCTATGGCAATTCCGGCCAGCGTGAATTCAAAGGGTTCGAAGCCGCGTTCACCTGGCAAGCCACCGAGCAATGGCAGATTTTTGCGAATGGTTCTTACCTGCTCGCCAAATATTTGGTGACGCAGCCGACCTTCACCACCATCGGCGAAGACCAGTATGGCCTGGCGATCAAGGATGCGCCGATTTCCGGCGTCCCGGCCTTCCTGGCCAATTTCGGTGTGGATTATAGCAACAGGAATATGTTGGTGGATGAGGACGCGCTTTCGGTACGGCTGTCAGGCCAATTCACCGGCTCGCAATACACAACCTACGATCTCAGCATCAACCAAGTGGTTCCACCCTATCCTACATCGGAAACCCAGGGCGATACGGTCACCAATCCGAACGACAAGTTACCTGCCTTCACCGCGTATAACCTGCTGATCAGCTACACCCTGCCGACGCATTGGTGCCGGCTGCAGCACTTACGCTTCGATCTGAACTTGCAGAATATAACCAACGAACGCTATTGGCAGTATTACTACAGCCAGATTCCGCCTGTGAATGGGGAGTACCTAGGTGGCGCTTATGAGGACGGCCAACCGGGGATGCCGTTCGCTGCTACCTTCTCAGTGACCGCACGATTCTGATGGGTAGGCAAGAAGTTCTGTTCCGAAGAAAAAGACCAAAAGACTTTTGTTTCTGCGCCGTTTGGCCGATACCGGCCATGGCCGGCAACACGGGACCCGATGCATGAAAATGAACAGTCTTTTGGTTCTGTTCTTCAGAAAAGAACTCGCGTGCCTTGTCATTTTTGCCGCCCCGGCGCTCGCCCAAGTGGCCGGCGAAACCAGCGAAACGCCGGCGGCGTTTCATGCCAAGGCAAGCGGGTTCGATTACCAACGCCAAGATGTGATGATCCCGATGCGTGACGGGATAAAACTCCATACCGTCGTTCTGATCCCGCGTGGCGCAAAGAACGCACCGATCCTGTTGACCCGCACGCCCTATAACGCGACCGAACTCACCAGCTACAACAATGCGAGCGGCCACCTGATTTCGACGATGGACGGCTACGACAATGCCGACGACATCATCGTCGCCTCAGGCTACATACGCGTGGTGCAGGACATCCGCGGGAAATACAAATCCGAGGGCGATTACTACATGAACCGCCCGCCGATCGGCCCGCTGAATACCACCAAAACCGACGAATCGACCGATACGTACGACACCATCGACTGGCTGGTTAAGAACGTTCCCAATAATAACGGCAATGTCGGCACGATCGGTATTTCCTACGATGGCTGGACCACGCTGATCAGCCTGATGAACCCCCATCCGGCGCTGAAAGTGGCGGTGCCGATGAACCCGATGGTGGATGGCTGGATGGGCGATGACTGGTTCCATAACGGCGCCTTCCGGCAGCTCAATCTCGACTACATCTACGAGCAGGAAGCCACGCGGGCCAACGACGAGAAATGGTGGATCGACCATTACGACGATTACGACGCGTTCCTGGAGACCGGGTCTGCCAACGACATGGCAGCCACCCATGGCTTGGATCAGGTGGGATTTTACCGAAAACTGACGCAGCACCCTAATTACGATGCGTTCTGGCAAGAACAGGCGATGGACAAGCTGCTCGCCCATCAGAAATTGACCGTGCCGACCATGCTGGTGCACAGCCTGTGGGACCAGGAGGATATTTATGGCGCGCCCGCGGTGTGGAAGGCGCTGAAGCCGAAAGATACCGAAGGCAAGCTGTATCTGACGATGGGCCCCTGGCATCATGGTCAGTCGATCGACAACGATATCGGCCTGGGCCAGGTGATGTTCGGGGCCGATACCGGGCTATTCTTCCGCTGGCATATCCTGAAACCCTTTCTCGACATGTATCTGAAGGGCGGGCCGGTAACCAGCATCGCCACGGTCAATGCGTTCGAGAGCGGCACAAACCGCTGGCTGCGCCTCAATGATTGGCCGCTCGGCTGCGACCATGGCTGTGATATCGCGGAAAAACCGATCTTCATGCTGCCGGGCGGTTATCTCGGCTTCGATCAGCCGGCGCCTGGCGAGGTGGGCGACTATGTGTCCGATCCAGCAAAGCCAGTGCCGTTCATCCAGCGGCCGATCCATCTGCTGGCCGATGACGAGGCATTGGCCTGGCGCAACTGGCTCGGCTCGGACCAGCGCGAGGCCTCCACCCGCACCGATGTGCTCACCTACCGCACCGCTCGCCTGACGGAGCCCGTGAAAATCAGCGGCCAGCCGGTGGCGGTGCTCCAGGCAACCACCACGGGCACGGATGGCGATTTCGTGGTGAAGGTGATCGACGAGTATCCCGACGAGGTGGACCAGCAACCGGCCATGGGCGGATACCAGCTGATGGTGAGCGCCGACATTTTGCGCGGCCGCTTCCGCGAGTCGTTGGAACACCCCTCGCCGATCCCCGCGGGCGAGCCGCAAACCTACCGGTTTACCCTCCCGACGGTCGACCATGTTTTTCTGCCCGGCCACCGGATCATGGTGCAGATCCAGTCCAGCTGGTTTCCCGTCTATGACCGCAATCCGCAAACCTTCGTGCCGAACATCTTTTTTGCCAAGCCAGAGGATTACCAGCGCGCGACCATCACGTTGCTGTCCGGCAGCCAGGTCGTTTTGCCGATTGTGACGCACTGAATAGCAAAGAGTAGCCCGCATCGCTCTTGGACGGCGCGGGCTACTCTTTTATGACTTTTGGTGGAATTTCGATCTTCAGGGACAATTCCTTCAACCGAGCTGCCGGCACCGGCGCGGGTGCGCCCATCATCAGATCCTCGCCCTGCTGATTGAGGGGGAACAGGATCACCTCGCGTATATTCGGCTCCTCCGCCAGCAGCATCACGATGCGGTCGATGCCCGGCGCCGAGCCGCCATGCGGGGGGGCGCCGTAACGGAAGGCGTTCAGCATGCCGCCGAACCGCGCCTCCACTTCCGCCTGCGGATAGCCGGCGATCGCAAACGCCTTGATCATGATATCGGGCCGGTGGTTTCGGATTGCGCCGGATGAAAGCTCGATCCCGTTGCACACGATGTCGTATTGGAACGCCTTGATCGCGAGCGGATCTTTCGTTTCCAGCGAGTCCATCCCGCCTTGCGGCATGCTGAACGGGTTGTGCGAGAAATCGATCTGCCCCGTCTCCTCATTCAGCTCATACATCGGGAAATCCACCACCCAGCAGAAACGAAACGCGTTCTTCTCGAACAGCTCCAACTCCGTGCCGATCCTGTTGCGCACCGCGCCCGCGAATTTCTGCGCCGTCTCGCGCGGCCCCGCGGCAAAAAACACCGCGTCGCCGGCGCCAAGGCCGCACGCTTCGCGGATCGCTTCAAGGCGCGCCGGCTCGAGGTTTTTGGCAATCGGCCCCTTGGCGCCGCCCACTTCGTAGATGATGTAGCCGAGGCCGCCAGCGCCTTCCGCGCGCGCCCAATCGTTCAACTTGTCGTAAAACCCGCGTGGCCGCGCGGCCGCACCAGGGGCCGGAATGGCGCGCACGATGCCGCCTCCGGCGGTAATCTTGGCGAAAAGCCCAAAACCGCTGCCGGCGAATTCCGCCGTCACATCGGTGATTTTCAGCGGGTTGCGCAAATCCGGCTTGTCGGAGCCGTATTCCAGCAGCGCCCGGTCGAACGGGATACGCGTGAACGGCGGCTTGTCCACCGCGCGGCCTTCGGAGAATTCCTCGAACACGCCGGCGATCACCGGCTCGATGGTCGCGAACACATCCTCCTGCGTCACGTAGCTCATTTCGAAATCGAGCTGGTAGAATTCGCCGGGCGAGCGGTCGGCCCGGCTGGCCTCATCGCGAAAACATGGGGCGATCTGAAAATATCGGTCGAAGCCGGCCACCATCAGCAATTGCTTGAATTGCTGGGGGGCCTGCGGCAGGGCATAGAATTTCGCGGGATGCATCCGCGCGGGCACCAGAAAATCGCGGGCGCCTTCGGGGCTGCTGGCGGTCAGGATCGGCGTCTGGAATTCGGTGAACCCTTGCGAGATCATCCGCGCGCGGATGGAGGCGATCACCTGCGCGCGCAGCATCATGTTCCGGTGCACACGGTCGCGCCGCAGATCGATATAGCGGTATTTCAGGCGTATCTCGTCGGGATAGGCTTCGCCGCCCGCCACCTGCATCGGCAGCACGTCGGCGCTGGACTGAACGGTGATTTCGCGTGCCAGCACCTCGATCTCGCCGGTAGGCAGGCGCGGGTTCACGGTGCCCGGCTGGCGCAGCACCACCTCGCCCGTCACCGTGATGCAGCTTTCCACGCGCACGCCTTCGGCGGCCACCAGCGCCGGCGAGCCGTTGGGGAACACGATCTGCGTCAACCCGTAATGGTCACGCAGATCAATGAACAGCAGCCCGCCATGGTCGCGCTTGCTATGCACCCAGCCCGACAGGCGCACTGTGGCGCCGGAATCGGTGGCGCGCAGCGCGCCGCAGTGATGGGTGCGGTAAGGATGCATGAAGGGCCTCGGTATCACTATGTCCGCCCAGGGCCGCGCCCAGGGCGGCCCAGCACTTGAACCAGCCTCGCCCTGCCCGCAAGCCCGCCATCGTTATGCCCCCTTTATGTCACCGAATGCCTGGTGAAATTATCCACGAGATGCGGGATTGGCCTGCACCCAAGGCGCGTTTGTCGAGTTCTGTCAGATATTTCCAAACAACGAAAACCAGGTGTAAGTAACAATTATGTCTCGCCCCCAGCGTGAAACCTTTCCGCCGCCCGTCCTGGTGACCGAATCGTCCGCCCTGGCCGAGCTGTGCGAGCGGTTACGCGCCGAGCCGTTCGTGACCGTCGATACCGAGTTCATGCGGGAGCGCACTTACTGGCCGGAGCTCTGCGTGGTGCAGCTTGGCGGCCGGGCGGATGTGGCGGTGGTGGATGCGCTGGCGCCCAATCTCGATCTGGCCCCACTCGGCGCGCTGTTCGCCGAGCCGTCGGTCACAAAGGTTTTCCATGCGGCGCGGCAGGACGTGGAAATCTTTCTCCAGCTGTTCGGCGCCGTGCCGGTGCCGCTGTTCGACACGCAGGTGGCGGCCATGGTGGCGGGTTTTGGTGACCAGGTCGGCTACGACAGCCTGGTGGCCGGCCTCGCAGGCGACCAGATTGACAAGGCGCATCGGTTTTCCGACTGGTCGGCGCGGCCGCTCAGCCCCGCGCAGGTGGCCTACGCAGCCGCCGACGTTACCCATCTGCGCACCGTTTATGAGCGCCTGACGGCCCGGCTGGAGCGGGAGGGCCGACTCTCCTGGGTGGCCGAGGAGATGGCGGCGCTGGCCGAGCCCGCCACCTATCGCCCCGATCCCGAAACCATGTGGGAGCGGCTACGTCCGCGCACCAGCAACCGACGCATGCTTGGCGTTTTGCGCGCCATCGCCGCTTGGCGGGAGCGCGAGGCGCAGCGGATCAACATCCCGCGCCAGCGTCTGGTGCGCGACGAAAGCCTGCTCGAAATCGCCGCCACGGCGCCCACCGATGCCGAGGCACTTGGCCGCATCAGGGGGGTGACGCGCGGGTTTGCCGAGGGCGCCACCGGACATTCCCTGATCGCCATCATCGCCGAAACTACCTCCCTGCCCGAGGCAGCCCTCCCCGAGGCCCGCAGCCTGCGCGATGGCCCGCGCCCCTCGCCCGCACTAGTGGCCCTGCTCAAGGTGTTGCTGGCGGAAAAGGCCGAATCGCACGACGTGGCGCCGAAACTGCTGGCCTCCTCGGAGGATATCGATCGTCTGGCCACCGAGGATCACCCCGACCTGCCGGCCCTGCATGGCTGGCGGCTCGGGGTTTTCGGCGAAGATGCCCTGGCGCTGAAGCAGGGCCGTATTGCGCTCGGCGTCAATGGCCGCCGGATCAAGCTGATCCGGTCGTAAACCCGCCGGCGGCACGCGGCCAAGACAAATCGCTCTTGCAATAAAAAGCCGTCGAGCGATCGTGGTGGCACTCACTCATCTATTCACGGCCAGGCTACAATATGCATATCATTTCAAACGGAGCTTGGGGGAGATGCGTCCGCACTATATCCGGACCATCATGATGCTGCTGGCTTGGCGATCAGCCTTGGCCTCGCGTCTGCGGAGGCTGAAGCGCCGCCTACGGCTGCCCTTGCTTCGGATTGGTGAGCGCCTGGAATGCGGCTGTCGCCGGCTTGATGCCGGCCATTTCGCTGAGCGTCACCGGCACCTGCAGCAGCAGTGCCGTGCCCAGCACCACCGATAGCATCACCAGCAAGGCGCGGCCACGCGATAGCTCCAGCACGTGGCGGGCGGCAAACCAGTTGAACCACATGCCATATAGCCCAAGCGCGGCGAACACTGCAGCGGCCGCCGCCATCTGATTGACCCCGGCCGAGACAAGGGTGGCGGCTACCGGCATCAGCAGCATGAACAGCGCCATGAACAGCCAGGGCGAGCAGTTCAGCACGTTCGCGTAGCGGGCCCAGTGTTGGCGCCGGTGCCAGAGCCGGCAGAACAGGTCGGCGATTACCGCCGGTGCCAGCAGGTCGCAGGTGAAGATCAGGAAGAATGTCAGGCCCATCAGCCAGTTCCCGGTCCAGGCCAGCGCCCCGCAGAGCACGATCAGAAACCCAAGCAGGGGTGCCAGGCTGGCGAGGAACGCATCCACCGAGCCGCCAAATTGCGCGAACCCCGCTGGCCGCCCGAGGCCCACCAGCAGCAGGCCCAACGCGACCCGCCCGTTCGGCCGGCCAGTTCGCTGGCCTCCAGGGCCATCCTTCATAGTGTGGTCTTCAAGCCAGAAACTCCCGCAGCACGGCGGCATAGATCTCGGCAAGCTGGCGCAGTTCCGCAACCGGCACGCACTCATCCACCTTGTGCATGGTAGCGCCCACCAGGCCGAATTCCGCGACCGGCGCATAACGGGCGATGAACCGTGCATCCGAGGTGCCGCCCGACGTATCCAGGCGCGGCACCCTGCCTGTCATCCGCTCCACCACGGCGGCCAGGCGCGCCGTGTAATCGGCCGAGGCGGTTCGGAACGGCTCGCCGCTCACCTTGATGTCGAGATCGGCGCGCGGGCAGAAACGGCCCAGCACGCCGCGCAGCCAAGTTGAGAGCGACGCTCCGGAATGCAGATCGTTGAACCGGATGTTGAGCGTGGCACTGGCCGATGCGGGGATGACGTTGCTGGCCGGGTTGCCCACATCGATAGTGGTTACTTGAAGGGTTGAAGGCTCGAAGTCCGCGTTGCCCGCATCCAGCGTGTCCGATGTTAGCGCCGCCAGGGTAGCGATCAGTCGGTGCACGGGGTTGTCCGCGCGCTGGGGGTAGGCCGAATGGCCCTGGGTGCCCTGCACGGTGAGCTTGGCGGTCAGGCTGCCGCGCCGGCCGATTTTTATAACTTCGCCGAGCACGGCCGGGTTGGTTGGTTCGCCGACCAGGCACAGATCGGGGACCTGGCCCTCGGCATCCATCCACTCCAGCACGCGTACGGTGCCATCCAGCGCGTCGCCCTCCTCATCACCGGTGATCAGCAGGCTGATCGAGCCGGCGGGCGGCCCTGCCTCAAGATGCGTGGCGGCGGCCGCGACGAAGGCCGCGATGGCGCCTTTCATGTCGCAGGCGCCGCGGCCGTAGAGCACGCCATCCGCCACCGTGCCGCCGAACGGATCCTGCCGCCAGGCACCCCCGGCTGGCACCACATCCGTATGGCCGGCGAAACACAGATGCGGCGATTGGCTACCCACGCGGGCAAACAGATTTTCGATGCCGCCGAATCGCAGGCGGGTGACGGCAAAACCCAGCTGTTCCAGGGCCTCAGCCAGCACATCCTGCGCGCCGGCATCTTTCGGCGTGACCGACTTGCGGCGAAGCAGGGCCTGCGCGAGCGGCAGCGGATCGGTGGGGGCGTATGTCACGCCGGCACGGTTACAGAGTGTCGGCCCGCTCTGCCAGCCCGGTCAGTGGCCGCCGGCCGATCGAGACGGTCAATGCGCGTACCTGCACCACCGAGGGAGCGCTTTGCAGCCCAGGCGGAGTGTGCTGGGCTAGCCATTCTATGATCCAAGGACCTGGCCCCGCGATGCCACCGAAAAAATCCAAAGCCAGCGCCAAACAAGAGGCGCCCGCGCCGGAGCCCTCGCCCGGCCCTGGGCCAGGAGGGGCGCCAGTGGGAACGCCAGAGACTGCGCACCCGGCTAGCGCGCCCTCGATCCCGCATGAGGCCCATCCAGCACCTGCGATCGTCGAAAATCTCCTGGCGCCGGAGTTCTTCGCAACCGAGGCGCAATCAATTTCCCTGGTGCAGGGCATGATCTCGATCGCCTTCTCCTCATCCCGCTACGATTATTCGCAGACACCTTCGGTGTTGAAGAAAGTGACCGTAAGCCGGATCGTGATGTCCCCGGTCGGCGCGCAGGCGCTGGCGGTGCGTCTTTTTGCGTTCCTCGATCAAAAAGGGTTTGGGCCGGGGCCGAAGGATCCGAAACAGCGCCAGTAGGCGGGACCGCGCTAACCAGCGAGCGAGACGACAAATCTTGTGCCTTGATGGGCGCGGTCGAGCACAACCGTGGCCCGGAGGGATTGGGCCATGGAACCTACGATCAGCGAGCCCAAGCCACTGCCCTTTGGGGCCGCATCCTCATCCGGGTAGCCAACCCCGTCATCCTCCACCACAAGCCGCAACATCTCACCCTCCTCGGCGGTGTCGCGCTGGAGGCGGATACGCACCTGGCCGGCCTGCTCGCGCGGGTAGGCATATTTCAGCGCGTTCGTCACCAGCTCGTTCACGATCAGCCCGATCGGCACCGCCTTGTCGGTCTCCACCCTGATCGGATCGACGGTCAGCTCGATCTGCCGAGCCGGATCGCCGCCGCCCGCATCGGTGGCCTGGGTCGCACGCTGCATCTCCTCGACCAGCCCCGCCAGATAATCGTCCATCTCGACGAACTCCACATCGTCGCCGTTATAGAGACGCCGGTGCACGAGGGTTACCGCCTCCACCCGCTCGGCCGCCTGGCGCAACATCTGCCGTGCCACCGGATCAGTCACCTTTCGGGCCTGCAGCTCGATCAGCGATGTGATCAGCTGCAGGCTGTTCGCCACGCGGTGGTTAACCTCACGCAGCAGCACCGCTTGCTGAGCCGCCAGCGCCTCCAGCCGGTCCCGGCTTTCGCGCACCTCGCGCTCCGCCTCGTCACGCTCACGCTGCAGCCGGGCGCGCCCGATCTCCTGGGTGATGCTGGCGCCCAGCAGCTCGATGAAGGCGCCTTGCACATCTTTCACCACGTAGTCGGCGGCGCCGCTTTTCAGCGCCGTCACCGCAATCCGCGGCTCCTCGGCGCCGGTCACAAAAATCACCGGCGGCGGCGCGGGCAGCGCACAGAGCGTGGCCAGCACGTCCAGCCCATCCTGCCCGGGCATATAGTGATCGAGCGCGATCGCATCGAAGGCGCCGGACGATGCCAGTGCCAGCCCCTCCGCCCCGCTCGTTGCGAGTACAACCGTGCAGCCGGCTCGCTCGAAGTGCCTTTGCACTAGCCGGCCGATCCCAGGGTCGTCGTCGATATAGAGAACCCGCGTCCCCGGTGTGGGCATGTCGAGCCTAACTTGCAGGGGATGAACCGAAGCTGGCACTCGTCACCCCGGAGGACCGGCGCCAAGCACCCGCAACAGGTTTGTCCCGCGGGGGCAAACTCCAGCCCGAAGCATACTATGTTACACTTTGCTTCATCAAGGCGGTTCGATCATGCCGGCGTCCTCATGCAAGCTCTGGCACCTGCATCACCGTCAGGAACAGGCCGAGCTGGCGGATCGCCGAGGCAAACCCTTCATATTCAACGGGTTTTGTGATGTAGACATTGCAGCCGAGGTCGTAGCAGCGCTGGATCTCCAGCTTGTCGTCGGTGGTGGTCAGCACGATCACCGGCGTGCGTCGCAGTAGCGGATCGGCCTTGATCCGCCCCAAAATGTCGATCCCGCTCATATCCGGCAGATTGAGGTCGAGTAGAACCAGAATGGGATCGGACTTGATCGCCTCGCCGCGCCCAAACAGGTGTTCCAGTGCCGTGGTGCCGTCCGCCAGATGCTGGATGTCGTTCGCGACACCCGCGCGGCGCACATTTTTTTCGATTAGTCTGGCGTGGCCCGGATCGTCCTCGATCAACACGATTGTGACTGGCACGACATTCATCCGATTCAAGCTCCATTATGCGACAATGAAAAAGGTAAGCGAACAATAAACGTCGATCCGACATCCAAGGCCGACTCGCAATCGATGGTTCCCCCCATCCGCCGCAGCAGCGCGCGCACATGGGCCAGTCCGATCCCCTCGCCGGCGGTGTTTTGCGCGCCCGCCCGCCGGAACAGCTCGAACACCCGCTCACGATCCCGCTCCGCGATTCCGCGCCCGTTATCGCGCACCTCGAACCGGGCAAACCGGCCCTCGCGCCGACCCTCTACCCGGATCTGCACGGGGCGGCCCGGCGCCTGATATTTCAGTGCATTCTCGACCAGATTGGAAAACACCTGCTCCACGGCAATGCGGTCGGACGTGATCGAAGGCACCGAGCCCACGGAAAGTTCGGCGCCCGATGCATCCGCCTGGTGACGCACGCTATCGATCACCCCGCCAAGCAATGTCGCCATATCCAGCCGTTCCGGCGTCAGCACCCGCCGCCCCTCGCGCGACAAACGCAGGATCGCGGTGATCAGCCTGTCCATTTTGGCGGTGCTGGTCTGAATAAAACGAATGGCTTCAGGCAAGTCATCCTGGCTGGCCGCCCGCACCTCTGCCGGCACCTGGATCCCCGCGGTTTCAAGATTCTTGTCGACAAACCGGTTCAGCCGGTTGGTCGCATCTTCGAGTTCGCCGGTGAAGCCAATGATGTTCAGCAGCGGCGCGCGCAGGTCGTGTGACACGATATAGGCGAAGCGCTGGATCTCGTCATTGGCGCTGGTGAGTTCGGCGGTGCGTTCGGCGACCGCTGCCTCCAGCCGGTCGCGCCCTGCCTCCAGCTCCAGATTGGCGGCGCGCAGCGCCTGCTGCGACTGGCTCAACCGCCGGATCGAGGCGCGCAGGCTATTGCTGACGACATAAACGAGCAGCACCAGCAGCACAAAGGCACCGGCATCCACGGCCACCAGCAGCCGCGTGCCGGTCTGGCTGCGATGCAAATCGTTCTCGATCGCGGCACGCTCCCGCACCGATAGCCGCGCCGCAATGGTACGCGCCGCATCCATGGCCTGCTTGCCGCGGTCGGTTTGCACCAGGGCCAGCGCATCGGCATGTCGGCCGCTCTCCTCGAGGCGCACCGTGGCCGCGAGCTCGGCCAGCTTGGTGGTGATCGCCTCTCGCCAGCGGGGCAGGTCGGGGTCGGCGGGCAGCGCCTGCTCCAGATCGTGCAACAAACCGGGCACGTGCGTCACCGCGTCGTCATAAGCGGCCCGGTATTCGGATCGCTGGGTCAGCAGATAGCCGCGCTGGCCGGTCTCGGCGGAGGTGACGGCCTGCAGCAGATCGACGGTGATGGCGCGTGCCGCCTGCGCATGCTCGGAATCGGCTAGATCGGTATCGCTCCGGGCAGCGATCAGGATTGAGGCCGCCACGATCGCCAGCATGATCAGGGCGCCCGCCGCCAGCGCCAGCCGCTCCAGGCGGCCGTAGAGGGAGACGGAATCGGCGGAAATCTTTGTCTGGGAGGGTGTCATGCTCAGCTGTTCGAGGGTTTCGCGGAGTATACATCCGCGTCGTCATCAACAAGATTGCTCCGTGATGATGTCGCCCCCCGCGCCGACGGCACTCGCAGAGATTTGCTGAGTTCAGACAGCGCGAAGACCGAGGCCTGGCAATCATCCCGCTTTCGCTTCTCTCGGCCGGAAGCTGACCGGCCAGAAGCCGGGCGCGCAGAATAATACCACTCCGTATTAAGATCGACTTTTGCCTGGCAGAGGTTCCTCACCCTCACGCCACTTCAAGGCAGGCCCCTCCTCTCCTCGCCACGCGTGGGCGAGGGCTGCGCCATTTTACGGAAAAAGTCTTTTTCATGCCTACCGCCTGGGCCAGGCTATTTTGTGCGGTGCAGCGAAGTTGCCCTTGATCCGACATCAGCCGGCGACCACCCTCGTGAGTGCAAGAAGTGAGATCGCCCGGTCATGCCGCTCCCCCTCTATGCACTGGCGCTTGCCGCCTTCGCCATCGGCACCAGCGAATTCGTGATCATGGGGTTGCTGCCCGACCTTTCGCGAGATTTGTCGGTTTCAATCCCGCAAGCGGGGCTGCTGGTAACCGGATATGCGCTCGGCGTGGTGATCGGGGCGCCGATCCTCGCGATTGCGACCGCTAAGCTACCTCGGAAATCGGCGCTGCTCGGGCTGATTGGAACCTACGCGTTTGGCAACATGCTGTGCGCGGTGGCTCCCAGCTACGCGATGCTGATGGGCGCCCGTGTGCTGACGGCGCTGTGCCATGGCGCCTTCTTTGGGATCGGCTCGGTGGTGGCGGCCGAACTCGTACCCTCCAACAGGCGCGGGCAGGCTATCGCGATCATGTTCTCCGGCCTCACTTTGGCCAATGTGCTTGGGGTACCGGCGGGCACCGCGCTTGGCCAGGCCGCCGGGTGGCGCGCGACATTTTGGGTGGTGGTCGGGATCGCCGTTTCGGCGACCGCCGCGATCGCCTGGGCTTTGCCGCGCCTGCCGAAATCCCATTCCGGACACCTGATGGACGAGTTCGCCGTGCTGGGAAAACCGCAGGTGCTCCTTGCCATGCTGATCAGCGTGCTGTCTTCCGCGAGCCTGTTCAGCGTATTCACCTATATCACGCCGATGCTGGAGACGATCACCCAGCTTTCTCCGCCTACGGTGAGTTGGCTGCTCTTGCTGTTCGGCGTCGGTATCACCGTGGGCAATCTCCTGGGCGGCAGATTGGCCGATTGGCGCCTGATGCCGAGTGTCGCCGGCATTTTTGTGGTGCTGATGGTCAACTTGGCCGTGTTCACGATCACGATCCATGCCGCCTGGCCCGCTGCCCTCACCCTGCTGGTCTGGGGCATACTCTCTTTCGCTGTAGCCACCCCTTTGCAGATGCGTGTGGTGGACGAGGCACCGGAAGCGCCGAACCTTGTCGCCACGTTGAACCAGGGCGCTTTCAATCTCGGTAACGCATCGGGGGCCTGGTTTGGCGGCATCGCGATCGGCGCGGGTGTACCCTATTCCGATTTACCTTGGTTGGGCGTGGCGCTTGGCGGCGTGGCGCTGAGCATGACTGCGGTTTCGATGGCGCTAGTGTCCCGATTCCGAAGTTCGTTGGATTGAAATAAGGTCGGGATTGGGACACTAGCTCTTTACTATCAGCGGCCTGCTTATCCCCTACGCCCGCCTTGAAGCACGGCAAACCTCGGGGGCAGGACACTAGGGCGAGAGGCCGATGAGTTAAGAAAGCGTGGTCTTTCTTTGAAGAAAAGAAGTTTTGCTGTCTTCAGGCGGTTTCCGCGCTGGCTAGA
>Ga0116226_10000470_pt1 | contig 34426 bp, 28 predicted proteins | sample S1TSphfallax_FD_89692 | JGI IMG/M metagenome (GOLD analysis project Ga0116226, IMG submission 89692) | Host-associated microbial communities from peat moss isolated from Minnesota, USA - S1T2_Fa - Sphagnum fallax MG | ecosystem: Host-associated > Plants > Peat moss > Unclassified | place: USA...
AGGGCGCATTGATCGCGCCCGCCGCATAGGCGTTGGTGATCGTCCCGGTGTTGTTGCTGCCGACCAGACCGCCAATGATGTCGGCGCTGGCGGCGGTCGCCGAGATCGCGGTGATGGCATAGCTGTCGGCGATGGTCCCAATATTGATGCCGGCCAACCCGCCAATCGCCGTGCCGGTCGAGACGGTGATTGACCCCATGGCGAAACTTTGGGTGATCAAGCCCTGATTCTCGCCGACCAGGCCGCCAAACTCGGCTACACCTTGTGCGCCGATGGTGACCGCGCCCGTCGCGTAACTGGCGGAGATGGTCCCATAATTCATCCCGGCCAGCCCGCCGACGATCGAGGTGCCGACCACGCCGGCATTGCTTGTGACGCTGACCAGGGTGGAGAGCGGGCCATTGACGCCGGCGAAGCCGCCGGCATAGGGGGTGGAGCCGGAGGTCGAATTCGATGTCACCAGAATGGGATTAAAGAAGCTGTTCTGCGACACATAGCTTGAGGAGATGGTGCCGCCTTCGTTGGCGCCGACAAAGCCGCCGACCCGGCCGCCGCCGCTGACTGTGACTGTTCCACTCGAGTTGTCGCCCTGCGCCCAGATATAGCTTGACGTGACGCTCCCGTTCGAATTCAGGCCGACCACGCCGCCAATCTGCGAACTGCCGCTGGCACCGGTCACGAAGACCAAGCCCTGGCTGAGGCCGCCATCGGCAAAAACGTCCGATCCAGAAATATTCCCGGTATTCTCGCCGACCAATCCGCCGATGGCGACGCTGTTGACGTCTCCGCTGACCGTGCCATTGGTGAATTCGGACCCGGTCAGCGATCCGCTGTTCAGGCCGACCAGACCACCCACCGCGCTCGCGCCGCTGCCCGCAGTGATGGAACTGTTCGAGACCGACGAACTGCCGATGGTGCCGCTATTATTGCCGACCAACCCGCCGACATTGACCGAGCTGGTGCCGACCGACAGGGTTGAGGAATCCACCATACTGTTGGTGATGCTGAGACTATTGGTGCCGACCAGCCCGCCGATATTGGTGACGCCGTTGGCGGCGCTGATCGCCGCCGTGACAGTGGTGGAACTGACTGAGCCGCCGTTCCAGCCGACCGCGCCGCCGATCGCGCTGAACGAGGTGCCGGACAGGGTTATGGTGCTGCCGGTCAGCAGAGCGGCCGAGGAAAGGCTGCCGATGGTACTGCCCGTCGTGCCGTTCTGCCCGACCAGGCCACCGACATTGGTGGAATTGTCGTTGACCGTGATCATGGCGGTGGCGGTCCCGACCGCCGTGCCAAGATTATAGCCGACCAGACCGCCGACTTGGGTGGCGCCGCTTGATGCCGACAGGGTCACGCTGCTTGGGGAGCCGTAGAAGGACAAAGAGCCGCTTGCTTCATTGGTCCCGATCAATCCACCGATCGCGGTGCTGGCCGTGCCGACCGAGACCGTGCCGCCGAGGACGGCGCCGCCATAGATCGCTCCCTGATTGTCGCCGACCACTCCCCCGACCGCGGAAGCCGAATCTCCCGCCGTGACGGAACTGCCCGACTGAATTTCGACCGCAAAGATCTGCGCGGAGGATTGATTAAATCCGATCACACCGCCGATGTCGGAAGAATGGCTCCCGGTGATCACCCCGCCGGAAAAGGAGCCCGAACTGACGAAACCGTTATTGAGGCCGACCAATCCGCCAACCAGGTCTGTGTTGTCCGGCGTGGTGACCGTCATGGTGGCGGTGACATTAAACAGGTTGGCATTGGTCAGATTGGCACCGGCAATGCCGCCGATCGCGGCCGAGCCTATGCCGGAGACTGTCACGCTCCCGCTCGCCTGCACGGCGCTGACCAGGCCGGTATTTCTTCCAACCACACCGCCGATGTCGACGCTGTTGGCCCCGGCGCTGATCGTGCCATTGGTAAATTCGGATGAATTGATCGAGCCGTTGTTCAGGCCAACCATGCCGCCCACGGTGTTGCCGCCGCTCACCGAAACGCTGCTGGCCGAGCCGCCCTCCAGCGTCGCCCCCGTGTTGTTTGCGCCGATCCAACCGCCGACGACGGAGGACAAGGGCGCGATGACCGGCCCACTGGCATAGCTTTGCGACACTGAGCCATTATTGAAGCCGACCAGACCGCCGATATCGCTGATCGCTCCGCTGACGGTAACCAAGGTGGTGGCCGAGGAGGCGGTCACCAGCGACACCTGATTTTTACCGAGCAGCCCGCCGACCAGCGCCAGGGCCGTGCCGCTGACGCTCAGTGTGCCGGAAGCAAAGGAATTCGCGATGGTCGAGGAGCCGTAAGAGCCCCCGAAGCCGGAATTTCCGACCAGACCACCGATGGGCGAGGTCCCCGTGCCTGAGCCCGCAACGGAGATCGTTCCGGAAAAGGAAGATGCGGTGATGGTGCCGACACCATAATAGCCATTGAAGGCGACGAGGCCGCCGATATAGGTGCCGATCGAGGTGGTGGCGCTGAGGCTGGAACCGCTGATCGCGACATTGGCGATCGTGCCCGTGTTCTGATCGACGAATCCGGAAATAAAACCGCTGCCCGATGAACTATTGATCGAAAGATTGTGTATGTTCAGATTCTGGATGGTACCGCTATTGCTGAAAAAGAAGCCGGTACTGCCGCTGGCATTGTCGATGGCATTGCCGAGCCCGTCGAGGGTACCCGAGAAGCCGGTATTCTGGGTGATCGCACCAAAGTTGGTCAATGTGCCCGCCAGAGCATAGTGCCCGCCGCCCAGGCCGGCGAACTGGCTGGCGCTGGTGATCAGCGTGTAACTATGACCGCCAATCGAAAGGTGGTCACTGCTTTGCAGAGTAATACTGGCGCCGCTGCCGATCAGATAGCTGCCGCTCGAGCTTGAGCTGCCATTGCCGCCGGTATCGCCATAGATCAAGGTCAGGCCGGCGCCGCTGCCGGCGGTATGCGCGATGGACTGATTGATGCTGATGTTATTGAGGGCGTCGAGCGTCAGGGATCCGCTGCCGGTCCAGTTGATCGCGGTGCTGACAATGATGTCACCACTGCCCGACGGCGTGGTGCCCGTATTCAGACTGCCGGTGGCCGTCCCGGCAATGACCACCGCGCCGCCGTTGGTGGTGGCCGAGATCGCCACGGTACCGCCCGAATTGAGGGCGCTGGTAATGCCGCCGATATCCGTGCCGTCGATGATGAAGTTATAGGGATCGATGCTCCAGCTGCCGGCTTTGCCGAGCGGAGCGGCGAGGTCGATTTTTGCTCCGGCCAAGTTGACGGTGTGACCGGAGGTCTCGATCTGGCCGCCATTGCCCTGGCTGGACGATACATCGATCACCGCGCTGGGTTCGATCGTCACACTGTTGGCGGCGCTGCTGCCGATGGTGACGTTGCCGCCGCCTTGCGCGCCGGACGCATTGATGCTGCCCGAGACATCGATGCTGCCCTCGCCGGAATCGAGGATCACCGCGCCGTCATGCACCGAGACATGGGTCGCCGCGATCTGCCCGCTCATATTGATCAGATGGTCGATGACGCTGGTGGCGGCGCGCGCCGTCATCATCACCTGGCCGCCATTGGCAGAGAGTGTGCCGCTGTTGCTGACCAGCCAACCGACCGGATTGCCCGATGCATCCTTCGGCGCCTGCGTCACCCCGCCATCGATGGCGAAGGACAGCAGATTGTCGCCATAGAAATCGACGGTGAAGGTCTGGGCGCCCGCCAAGGTGACGCTGCCCAGCTGGGCGGTGATCACGCCCTGATTGGCCACCGATGCGCCCGCCAGCACCACCGCGCCGCCATCTGCCGCGGTGATCTTGCCCTGATTGACGATGGCGGCATTGGGGTTCGTGGATGGCGTATCAAACTTGTAGGCGCCCGCCATGAAATTCTGGTTCTGGATATCGGCGGTGGTGGCCAGCAGGCCGGCGACATTCAAGGTCGCGTTGGGTCCGAACAGCACGCCGTTGGGGTTGATGATCCACACCTGGCCATTGGCGTTGACCGTACCGTCAATGCTGGAACTGCTGCCGCCGGTGACGCGGTTCAGGGTAATCGCTTGGGCGTTGGGCTGGTTGAAGGTCAGGCTTTGCGAAGAATTCAGCGACAGGGCCGACCAGTTGATGATCGCCTTCTGGGTGGTCTGGGTGATCTGCGCCGCCTGGCTGCCGATTCCGACCAGGGAAGCCTGGCCGGCGACGACCGTCGGCGCGCCGTTGCCGGCCAGGGCGGGCGTGCCAAAGGTGAGCACTGACGCCAGGCAACTGGTCGCCATCAGCGATGCTCTCAAACGACCTTTGCGTCCCCACCTTACCGCCGGCACAATCCCTACCCCTATTACGTGTTATCTCACCATAGCGCGATCAGAAACGAACCGCTGTGTTGAACATCACCCGAGCCGAATGTTTTCCCTCGGCATTTCCCGGCACGCCAATCAGGACCTGCGCGAACTCCAGCCCCAGGGTCAGATCGGTCAACGCCGTCGCGCGGATACCCGCGCCAGTTGAGGAGATCTGGTCATGCGGACTGGCGCCCGTATGATTCCAAACCTTGCCATTATCGAAGAATCCGAACAATTGCGCCTGATCGAGGCCAAGCGATGACCCGTCGAGAGTATATTGCACCTCGGTGGCCGCGCCGACGCCGATATCGCCGGTGATCGATCCCGGATCATAGCCACGGCCGATGAAACTGCCGCCATAGCTGATCTCTTCGCCGGTCAGCAGGGTATCGAGCGCATATTGCCCGTTGATCGTCACGGCTAGGCTGACATCTCTGCTGAGAGATTGAGTCCGCCGGATCTGGCCGCTGAGTTTGGTGAAGTCGGTATGACCGCCCGGGCGGGAAAGGGTCGCGCTGTTTGACGCCGTTGCGCCCAAACTGGGCACGCCTTGCGACAGATCGAGGCTGGCATTGGTAACGCCGTTCCACCAGACCGTGTTCTGATAGGCCAAATCGATATCGGCGACCCGCCATTCATCATGGGTCAGCGGTGAGCCCAGCGCCCGGACATCGGCCGCTTCCACCGTGAAGCCGCCATCGATGGTCAGTTTCTCCGCCCGGCTGGCGAGCAGCGGCAGCGCGAGGCGGGAGCCGAAGGCGGTGGAATCGGTGATCAATTTCAGGTTGGAGACGGTGCCGCCCGGTGCGCCGTGGGATGTCAAGCCACTGACACTATAGGTCATATCGTCGCTGTAAGGCAGCGGCGCGGTATATTTTCCCGACAGCGAGTGGCGCTTTTCGTAGTCGGCGGGGTCGACGGTCGCATCGAGGTTGACCTGACCGCCATCGCCGAACGGCGAGTGATAGGCGCCATCCGCCGCGAGAGTCCAGCGGCCGGTGTTGGTGGCGCCGAAATTATCCGCCGAGAGCGAGGCGCCAATCGGCGCTTCGGCTACCGTGACCACCAGTTCTGATGCGGCCGGTTCGGTCGGGCTGGGTCGCAGCAGGCCGGTGACCGTCAGCCCGGGAATTTGATTGGCGGTCAGCAACGCGCTTTCCAGCACCGACAATTGCAGCGGGCGCGAGGCTGTCACCGGGGCCAGAATGCGTTCGACCCGTTGCCGGCTATCCTCGGCGCCGCCCTGAACCGCGACGGCGGCGACGTAGCCCTCGACCACGGTAATCTGAAAGCTGCCATCGGTGACGCTTTGGGTCGGCACGAAGGCGCGGGTCAGCAGATAACCATCCGCATGATAGCGCGCCTCGATCTGGTCGGCGACAGCGATCAGATCGTCGATATGCACGGTCTTGTCAATCAGCCGGCCGGTGATGGCGGTCAGGCTTTCCTGGCTGTAGCGGGTGACGCCGACCACCCTGATCGCCTTGACATCAAAGGTGAGGTCCTCGACCGCCCGGGGCACGGGAGAACGCTGCGGCGCCTGGATGGTGAAATTGAGGTCGGGTGATGGGGGAGCAATTTCCGGTAGTGGACGGTTCTGTCCCGGTTGCGGCACAACGGGGGCGGGCACAACAGGGTCTGGAGCCTGTCCGGCAAACACCGCACAGGACGACAAGAGCGTCGCCACACTGGCGGCGCGGTAAAGATTTCCCCCCGGGAATGTCATGCCGGCCCCTTTGCCCGGAAACGATTATAACGGGATGTTACAATGAAGTTCGATGCATGTGCTGTCAACAAATTGGGACAAATTCGCCGGACTTTGTTAACACTCGTTAGGGTCCCTAAAATGATAGTATATTGAGCTGATGACCGAGGCAAAGCAGACAATATTCGTAAATATCGCCGCCTATCGCGACCGCGATTGTCGTAACACGATTCATGATTTGTTCGCCAAGGCGCGTTGGCCTGAGCGGGTTTTCATTGGAATTTGTTGGCAATATCTCAGTCCCGATGATGATGATTGCCAGCCAATTGCCGAGCGCGCCGCGCAATGCCGGATGATCTCGGTTCCCGTCGCCGAGGGCCAGGGGGTCTGTTGGGCACGCCGCGAGGTGCAAAAATTATGGCGGGGCGAGGATTATGTCCTGCAGATCGACTCCCATATGCGCTTCGTCGAGCATTGGGACGAGAAATGTCTGGCCATGCTCAAAGCCTGCCCGTCGGAAAAGCCGGTTCTGTCCAACTATCCCGCCGCCTTCACGCCGCCGGATCAGATCGATTCCCATGTCGTGTCCGTCATCCACGCCAATGGCTTCGACCAGGACGGCCTGTTGAAGCAAGGCTCGGTCGGGCTGATGCCGGAAAAAATGGGCGAGATCCCACAAGCGGCATATTTTTGCGCCGGCGGCTTTGTGTTCGGTCCCAGCGGCTGGATCACCGAGCTGCCCTATGATCCCTATCTCTATTTCATCGGCGAAGAGATCACATTGGCGATCAGGCTATTCACCCATGGCTGGGATATTTTCGTGCCGACCGATGTGCTGGCCTATCACGACTATAATAACCGCCCGGACCGACCTCGCCACTGGAACGACCGCAAGGATTGGACCCGGCTCAATGAGCGATCGGTGCGCCGCGTGCGGCATCTGCTGGCGATGGAACCGAGCTCCGATCCGGAGGTGCTGCGCGACATTGACCAATATGGCCTGGGCGATCGGCGCAGTCTGAGCGACTATCAGGCGCTGACTGAAATCGACTTTCAGGCCCGCACCATTCGTGGCTTGACGACCGCCGAATTGGACAGTCAGGCGCCGCCCGAGCAGAAGCGGGAGCGTTGCCGCGACGCGTTCAGCCTGATCTGGCGCCAGAACAGCTGGGGCGCCGAGGAGACCCGCAGCGGTACCGGCTCGACCCTTGCCGCGACGTCGGGACTCCGACCGCAATTGACCGAATTGCTGCGCTTTCTTGGCGTACGGCGGATCACTGATGCCGGCTGCGGCGACCTCAATTGGATGGCGGAAGTCAGCGTCGACCTCGATTTCTATCTTGGGGTCGACGTGGTGCCCGACTTGATCACGGATCTGCAGCAGCGCTTTGCCGGGCGGGCCAACCATTTTTTCGCGGTGCGCGATATCGCCCTCGATGACCTGCCGCGCGCCGATCTGATCCTCTGCCGCGATGTGATGACCCATCTGCCGGCGGCCGAGATCAACGCGGCGCTCGCCCGTTTCAAGGCAAGCGGCAGCGCCTATCTGATTGCCACACATTTCGCCGGACAGGAGAATCGCGACATTGGCATCGGCGAATGGCGCCCGGTCGATTTGACAGCGAAGCCGTTCGAACTGCCGCCACCCTATATCAGCATTCTGGAGCAGAGCGGCGCGGGCAAAGCGCTGGGGGTGTGGCGGCTGGATTGACCGTAGAAAGACGGCGGAACAGGCCTACACAAGTCTGAGCGATTTCATGCGCCGTGAAGCGCCCGAAGCGGCCGAAGCCGAAATTCTCAAGCGCGCGACCGTGGGGCGAGCTCCTTGCCTGATCGGGGTATGAAGTCCGGGCGACGGAAAATACTGATTTATCCGAAATCTTTAAGCTTCATCGAACAAATCGAGCATGCGGTGGCGCCAAAGGCTGTCATGCAAGATTTTATCGCCATCCACCAGCACCGGAACCTTGTCGGATCCGGCGAAGGCGATGACCGGCTTGTCGGTGAAACGCCAGGGGATCGTCTCGAAGGGCAGCCCCTTGTGCAACAGCGCCAGCCGGATGCGCCAGCAATAGGGACTGAAGCGGCGCGTGGGATCGGCGCCGGCCAGGTCATAGAGATGGATCACGCGGTCTTGCCGGAAAGATCAGCGGCGGTTTGGCCGAACAGGATCTTGGCGCTTTCCGGCGTGACCGTCGGGTTGGTGCGATAGAGGTCACCTTTTTCATAGGCAAGTTTGGTGGCTGGCCGCTCTTTGATGCGATCGAACCAGGCTTTAAGGTCGGGGAAGTCCTCGAGCTTCTGGCCCTGGCGTTCAAAGGGAACGATCCACGGATAGCAGGCCATGTCGGCAATCGAATAGGCGCCATCGATATAGTCGCGTCCGGCCAGACGGCGATTCAGCACGCCATAGAGGCGATTGGTTTCCTTCTGATAGCGTTCGATCGCATAGGGGATTTTTTCCGGCGCATATTGGCTGAAATGGTGGTTCTGGCCAGCCATCGGCCCCAGCCCGCCCATCTGCCAGAACAGCCATTGCAGGACATTTTCCCGGCCGCGCAGATCATGCGGCAGGAATTGTCCGGTCTTCTCGGCCAGATAGAGCAGGATCGCGCCGGACTCGAAGAGGCTGATCGGCTCACCGCCATCTTTGGGCGCGCGATCGATGATCGCCGGCATGCGGTTATTGGGGGAAAACGCCAGGAAATCCGGTTTGAACTGCTCGCCGGTCGAGATATTCACCGGCTTGATCACATAGTCGAGGCCCGTCTCCTCGAGAAACAGAGTGATCTTGTGACCATTCGGCGTTGGCCAGAAATAGAGTTCGATCATGTCATGTCCTTTCCAGAAAAATCATTGCCTCATTCAAAGTCAGCGGCTTGGCGAACAGATAACCCTGACCGAAATCGCAGCCCATTTCCGTGAGGATCGCGCGCTCCGACTCCTGTTCAATTCCCTCGGCGACGACCTCAAGCTCAAGATCATGGGCGAGATTGATCACGCCCCGGATCAATCGGGCCTGCTCCGGCCGGTCATCGGTCATGCCGTCGATGAAACTCTTGTCCAGTTTCAAGACTTTGAACGGAAGCCGGCCGAGATAGGAAAGGGAGGAATAACCGGTGCCGAAATCGTCGATACAAAGCGGTATGCCGATCCTATTGAAACGCTGGAGAATTTCGCGCGCGGTGTCGGGGTTTGTCATGGCGAGGCTTTCCGTGACCTCGATCTTGATTGCCGCGCAATCGGGACTCCCGAGCCGGGCCAGTATTTCCGCGACATGGGACTCGTCCCACATCTGCCGGGGCGAGAAATTGACATTCACGGCGAGCGGCGTAGCACTTTTCGCCTCCAGGACAGCGAGATCGCGCGCCGCGCTCTCAAGCACGAAGCGCCCGAGCTTCAAAATGCCGCCGGTCTCTTCGGCGATCGGGATGAATTGCGTCGGGCTGATCGGCCCCAGATCCGGGTGCCGCCAGCGCAGCAGCGCCTCGAAGCCGCTCACCCTGCCATCCGCAAGATGGATGATCGGCTGATAAACCACATAGATCTCGTGATTGCCGGTCGCCAAATCGAGGTCATGATGCAGGCGGTGTCGCAGCAGGACGGTTTCGCGCAGCGCGATATCGAAGATCTCGGTCCGGCCCCTGCCGCCTTCCTTGGCCCGATAGAGCGCGATATCGGCATCCCGCAACAGATCCTCGGCGACGACCCTATGTCCGTCATCGATAGCGATGCCAACCGAGGTCGAGATCGATAAGTCCATTCCCTCCACAGCGAAGGGGGAGGCGAAGGCATGTTCGATTTTGGCGGCGCTGGCTTTGGCGGTCTGGCCGCCGGCGAGATCGACCAGGATGACGAACTCGTCGCCGCCCAGCCTGATGACCCGCTCGGCCGATCCGGCCAGGGCTGACAGGCGGTTGGCCACGGCGATCAGCATCTTGTCGCCGATTGAATGGCCAAGGGAATCATTGATCATCTTGAAGCCGTCGAGATCGAGAAACAGCAGGGCGAGCGAGGAATTGGCGCCCTCTGCCATACGGTCGCCCAACCATTCGATCAGTTTGGCGCGATTGGCCAGTCCGGTCAGCGGATCATGGGTTGCCTGATAAGCCAGGCGGCGCGTCTTTTCCTCATTTTCCGTCAACAGATCGCGCAGAGTCCGACGCGCGCCATCGAGGGTACGCCCCAATTCCCCGAGTTCGTCATGACAGGGCCAGTCGAACGCCTCATCGAGTTGCAGTGCCGCCAGACGACGCGAGTCCGCCACCAGCCGGGCGAGCGGCGCGACCACGCGGCGTCGGCTTTGCCAGACCACGGCCCCGGTCACCGCGGCCAGCAGCAGCGCCGCCAGACCACCGCCACCGATCGCCACCCAATCGAGTTGGTCGAGACTGTCCCGATTGGCGCGCGCGACGCTGGCGCTCTGCGCCGAGATCTCCTGATCGAGCCGCGCGAGAGATTGGTTGACCCCCTCCAGCAGACCCTGAACTCCCCTGTTTTCGTCATCCGACAGTTGGAAGCCATCCTCGGTCGCGGCCGCGTCGATCCGGTCGAGGGCGGCGGCGATCTGGTCGAGCGCCTCCGCCTCCGCCAGGGTGGCACGCCCCGACCGTCGATAGAGATCGAGATTGGTTCGCGCCAGCCGCAGGCTCTCCAACAGTTGGTCGCGATGCGGCTGATCGGGATGGGCCTGAAACAGATGAACAGAATCGACCAGGCTGCCGGCGCCGACATCACTCTTCAGATCGCCGAGCGAGTCGAATTTGGTTACTGCTTCGGCAGCAAAATTCTGCCAGCGGTCCGAGACCTCATCGATCTGGACAATCAGCGCCGCGCCGATCCCTATCATCCCCACCAAACCGACGGCCCCGGCCCCGGCCATCAGATTGGCCAGTTGCTGAATGGATCGGCGGCCGAACAGGCTCATGTCAATTCTTGCCCGCACCCTCTTTGGTCCAGGCTTCAATCGGGACGGCGGTGACCGAATTTTTCGGCGAGCCGTCGACGATCTTGTCGGAATAGGTCAGGTAAATCAGGGTATTGCGTTTCGCGTCATAAAAACGGACGACCTGCAGAGTCTTGAAGATGAGGGAGGTCCGCTCGCGGAAAACCTGTTCGCCATCGGCCTTTCTCGAGGCCACGCGATCCGGCAAGGTGATCGGGCCGACCTGACGACAGGCGATCGAGGCGTCCGAGGTGTCTTCGGCCAGTCCCAGCGCGCCCGTGACGCCGCCGGTTTTGGCCCGGCTGACATAGCAGGCGACGCCATTGATATCGGGATCATCAAATTCATCGATGACGATCTTGTGATCCGGACCGATCAGTTTGAAGACCGTGTTGACCGAACCGATTTCCTCGGCCTGCGCCAGGCAAATGGGTAGAAGCATGATGAGGTAGGCCGGCATAAGCGAGATTTTCATGGTCCAGATTTTCATGCTCCAGATTTTCATGCTACGAGCTCCGTTCGGTTATTTCAGCAAGCTCTCATAGGGAATGAACCCCACCCTCTCGCCCGCCGCGATCGGGGTTGGGCCCGTTCCGACCTCGATCAGGCCATGACTGCCGACCAGAGAGGATATAAGACTGGAATCCTGGCTGAAATAGGGCAGGGCGATCTTTTGTCCGGACTGGTCGGTCAGACTGCCGCGCAGAAAATTCACCCGGTTCTCGGCGCGGGCCAAGGCCACGCCGGCGGGAACCGGGATGGAAGGCGGCAGTGCCGCTTCCCTGGTCGCGCCGGCCAGGCGCTGCAGCACGATGCGGCCCACCACCAGCAGCGAGATCAGCGACGAGACCGGGTTGCCGGGCAATCCGAGAAAGGCGGCGCGGCCGATTTGCCCGAGCGCCAGGGGTTTGCCGGGTTTCATCGCCAGCTTCCAGAAGTGGATCTGGCCAAGCTGCTGGATGGCGGCGCGGACATGGTCCTCGCCGCCGACGGAAACGCCTCCCGTCGAGATCAGGGCGTCATGGTCCAACCCGGCGAGGGCGAAGGCTGTGACCAGCCCGTCGAGCCGATCCTCGAGATGGCCGAGGTCGGCCACCTCGAATCCCATGCCGGTGAGCGCCGCCCGCAGCATCGGACGGTTGCTGTCATAAATCTGGCCTGGGCCGAGCTCTTGTCCCGGTTCCACCAGTTCGTCACCGGTCGAGAACAGGCCGATTTTGAGGCGGCGCTTGAGGGTGAGACTGGCGCGGCCGAGGGCTGCGGCGATACCGATATCTTGTGGTCGCAGGCGCTGACCGGCGGCGAGCAGCCGATCGCCCGGCTTGAAATCGATGCCGGGCAGACGAATATGGCTCCCTTCCTGCACGCCCTCGGGGATCACCACATGATTGCCGTCAATCAGGCAGTCTTCCTGCATCACCACCGTGTCGAAACCGATCGGCAGGGGAGCCCCGGTGAAGATCTGCACCGCGCAGCCGCGGCGAATCTCGCCCGGATCAGGATGACCCGCGGCGATCCTGGCCATGATCGGCAGCCGCCGCCCGATCTGGGTCAGATCAGCGAAACATACGCCATAGCCGTCCATCGCGGCATTGGCGAAGGGCGGCTGGCTCTGCGCGGCCAGCAGATCTTCGGCGAGGATGCGGCCAAGGCAGAGTTCGAGTGGCAGCGACTCATCGCCGGTGACCGGTTGCACCCGCTCGGCGATCAGGCTAAAGGCGTCCGTCAAACTCATCAGGCGGTGATCGGCGGCAAAACAATCGGTACTGATCATGTCAGGGCTGAACCTTGGTTGAAGCGCGGCGAATCTTCAGCGGCGCATCGCTGCTTGTCCATCGCTAAATCGCAGTTTTAAATTGCCGTATCCTGCCGACGCCGCATAATGATGGGATGTTCACGGGGTTAATCGTCCTTGAGCCAATTTCTGTTGCCAATTTCTGGTGATTACCGTCGGCAGTGCGTTGGGCGGCATGGGTCGCTTCTGGCTGACCGGCTCGGGTAAAGTCTTCTGCTGCAGGTCACTCATGCTTGAAACACTCTCTCGAGGGAGACTCCGAAAAATGTCCACCCGTTCCGACGCTGACCTTCGGCCTCCCGCGCTGGTTTGTCTGGGCAGGAATGCACAAGTTGCATTACTGAACTGGCAAGTACTCTGCTACATAGCTGTCAACGCCAGGGCGCGGCGGGCTGCTGTCCCCCCCCATCCCCCCCAAGTGGTTTGCCACGCTCTGGCGAGTCTATCATGAGCTCGAACCGCTTACGCGATCTTGACCTCAAAGCCACCCTTCATCCCTACACGCAATTACGCCGCCATGAACAGCAAGGTCCGCTGATCATCACCCGCGGCGAAGGCGTGCGGGTTTATGACGAGTCAGGCCGCCCCTATCTTGAGGCCATGGCCGGCCTGTGGTGCGCGGCGCTGGGTTTTTCCGAACCGCGCCTGGGCGCCGCGGCGGAAAAGCAGATGCGTAATTTGGGCTTCTATCACCAATTCACCCACAAGGCGCATGACAAGGGAATCGAGCTCGCCGCCCGTCTGCTGGATCTGGCGCCGGTACCGATGGGGAAGGTTCTGTTCGCGAATTCCGGTTCGGAATCGAACGACACGGCGATCAAATTGATCTGGTACATCAATAATGCGCTAGGGCGTCCCGACAAGAAGAAGATCATCGCCCGGCGTCAGGCCTATCACGGGGTCACCCTGGCTTCGGCCAGCCTGACCGCCTTGCCGGTCAATAACCGCGATTTCGATCTGCCGCTCGACCGTTTTCTCCATCTTACCTGTCCGCAGGCCTATCATCATGCCCTGCCGGGGGAAGATGAGGCCGGCTTCACCGAGCGGCTGGCTGTGGAGCTGGAGACGTTGATTCTGGCCGAGGGTCCAGACACCATCGCCGCCTTTTTCGCCGAGCCGGTGATGGGGGCGGGGGGCGTGATCGTCCCGCCGGCCGGCTATTTCCCGCGCATCCAGGAGATTTGCCGTCGCTACGATATCCTGACCCTGGCCGACGAGGTGATCTGCGGCTTCTTCCGCACCGGAAACCGCTGGGGCAGCCAGACGATGGATTTCGCACCCGATCTGCTGACCTGCGCCAAGGCCCTGTCAGCCGGATTCCTGCCGATTTCAGCCTTGATGGTGAGTGATCGTCTCTATCAGATCATCGCCGACAATTCGGCCAAGATCGGCTCGTTCGGCCATGGCTATACCTATTCGGGCCATCCGGTCGCGGCGGCGGTGGCGCTCGAGACGCTGGATATCTATGACGAACGGGACATCGCTGGCCATGCCGCCAAAATGGCGCCGGTGATGCAGGCGCATCTGGCCAGTTTTCGGGATCACCCGCTGGTCGGCGAGGTACGCGGGATCGGCATGATCGGCGCCCTCGAATTGGTCGAGGACAAGGCACTGCGGAAAAATTTTCCGCCCGCCAAGATGATCGCTCCGCAGGTCGTCGAGGCGATGCAGCGCCACGGGGTGATCGGCCGCGCCATGCTGAACGACAGCCTGGCTTTTTCGCCCCCCTTGATCATCCAGGAGGACGAATTGGACGAGCTATTCGGCGCCGTGCGGCTGGCCCTGGACGAGGTCCTGGCGCGGGTCTGAACCCGGGCCTGAGCCGCGCAGCACTGCATTCAGCTGGACCCGGTCGAGTTCGCCCTCCCACGCCGCGATCACCAGGGTGGCGACGCCATTGCCGCAAAGATTGGTGAGAGCCCGACATTCACTCATGAATTTGTCGACCCCGAGCACGATCGCCATGCCCGGCACCAGGGCCGGATTGACCGAAGCCAGGGTGGCGGCCAGCGTGATGAAGCCGGCGCCGGTGATCCCCGACGCACCCTTCGAGGTCAGCATCGCCACCAAGAGGATGGTTATTTGATCCTCCAGAGTCAAATGAACCCCCAAAGCCTGGGAAATGAACAAAGTCGCCAGGGTCATATAGATATTGGTGCCGTCGAGATTGAAGGAATATCCCGCCGGCACCACCAGCCCGACCACCGATTTGGCGCAGCCCAGTCTTTCCAGCTTGGCCATCAATTGTGGCAGAGCGCTCTCGGAGGAGGAGGTGCCGAGCACCACCAGCAGCTCATCCTTGATGTAGCCGAGGAAGCGGAAAATACTGAACCCGGTCATGCGCGCGATCAGCCCCAGCACGATGATGACGAACAGAAAGGAGGACAGGTAAAAACTGGCCACCAACTCGCCCAACGCGACCAGGGTCGTATAGCCATATTTTCCCACGGTGTAGGCCATGGCGCCGAAAGCGCCGAAGGGAGCGGCCTTCATAACGATATTGATGACGCCGAACACCGCGCCGGTCATCTCGTCGATGAAATTGCGCACCACATGGCCGCGTTCGCCGAGCGCCATCAGCGCGAAGCCAAACAGGATCGAAAAGAGCAGGATCTGCAGAATATCGCCGCGCGCGAAGGCGCCGATCACCGAGTCCGGGATGATATTGACGACGAAATCGACCGCTTTCTGTCCGGCCGCCGCCTTGACATAGCTGGCGACCGCCGCGGCGTCCGGCTTGCCATTGGCGAAGTCAGCGCCCGGCCGCCAGAGATTCCCGACCAGCAGGCCGATGACCAGGGCGAAGGTCGAAACCACCTCGAAATAGAGCAGGGCCTTCACCCCGACCCGACCGACCTTCTTGGCCTCCTGAATATGGGCAATTCCCGAGGTCACCGTGCAGAAGATGATCGGTCCGATGATCATTTTGATCAGCTTGACGAACCCATCGCCCAGCGCCTTGAACCAATCATTGGTGGCGAACTCGGGAAAGAAAGCGCCGATCAGCGCGCCGAGAAAGATGGCAAACAGCACCTGCACGTAGAGCACCCTATAAAAGGGCTTCCGCGCCGAAGGTGCGCGCAGGCTGACGTCGGTTGCTCCGACCATGACTTTTCCTCCCGGTAACCTTAATATTTCCCGCAATAATGACGAGCTTGCGCGGCCCAGGCAATCGAAGATGACGCGAGAGGATCCCCGAACATGCCGCATGACACTCCGGTGGTGGATCAGCCCCTGTCTGAACGCCTCTTTTCCGCCATCACTGTAACGGTTCTGACCCTCCTGCCGCCGATCGGATTGGCGGCAGGTCCGTCTTACGCGCCGGCGCTGTTCGGCCTGGCCATCATCGCCAGTTTTGCGCGCAGAATTTGGCCAAATCTCGACTGGCGGCTGGCCGTTCTGGCGCTGTCTTTTCTCGCGGTTTGCGCCTTGGAGCTGCCGGGATCGATCAATCAAGCGGTATCAGTCGCCCGCCTTGGTCAAATGGCCGCCATTTTCGCCGGCTCTCTGCTGCTGTTGAGTTTGGTCCGGGGCGATAGCTTTCCCTCGGCAATGCTGACGACCCGGATGTTCTGGGCGATCCTGGCCGCCGTCGTCATGCTGTGCGTCGACACGCTGCTCGGCTACCCGCTGCAAAGACTGTTGACCGGCGGCGCCATCAATGCGGCGACCAAATATAACCGCGGACTGATCTCTCTGGTGCTGATCGTCTGGCCGTTGCTGGGCGCACTATCGGCGCGCGGCGACCAAAAGAAGGCTCTGATCCTGGCGGGCGCCGTGTTGCTGGCGGTGCTGGTCGGGCTTTCGAGCACCGGCACTGTTGCTCTCTTGGCCGGCATCGCGATCTGGCTGCTGGCGCGCTGGCGCTTGCGGCTGGCCGCTTTCATGCTCGGCGCTGGCGCGCTCCTGCTGGCTCTCGCTTTACCCTGGCTGCTTCGGCTTTTATCGGCCGCCCGTCCACACTTGGCGCTGTGGATCAAACCAAGCGGGCTGCATCGTCTGGAAATCTGGGATTACATGTCGGCCCGCATTCTCGAGCAGCCTTGGCGCGGCTGGGGCTTGGGGGTTGCCAAATATGTGCCTATCCGCCCCGAGGAATTGTCCGGCTATGTCTATGTCAGCCCGGACGGGGTCTATCCGCATAATCAATGGATCGAGCTGTGGCTGGAGACGGGGCTGCCGGGCGTGCTGATCGTCCTGGCGCTGGTGCTGCTGGCGCTCCGCAGGGCCCGCTCGGATCCCTTCCGGCTGGCCCTGCTGGCCGCGGCGCTCTGCGCGTCGATGCTCAATTTCGAGATCACCACCGACAGCTGGTGGGCTGCGCTCGCGGCGTCGGTCTGGCTTTTTCAATTGCTCAGGATTGGTTAAATATTGAGCTGGCGCATTGATCTGTCGCGGTTGTGCTCTTGCTCAGTCCTGTGCTCCGCATATACACTGCGTTCACACTATGGGGGTCTTACATGGACGCGGTTATCCATCGTCGGCGGCGCAGCACTACCCTGACCATAGACAACAGTCTGGTGTCCGAGGGCAAAGCTGCGGGGCTTAACCTGTCTAAAATAGCCGAGGAGGCCATTCGCGTGGCTCTGCGTGTCGCGCGCCAGGAAGCATGGTTGCGGGAAAATGCTGAAGCCATTGCTTCCTACAACCGCCGCGTCGAAAAGAACGGAATGGGCAATGAGGGGCTCCGTCAAGTCTGATGGCCCAGTTTGATCTCTACCGCTATGAGGGGACGAATAGCTCTGTGTCCTTTCTGCTTGATGTCCAGTCCGATCTGTTGCGTGACTTGGCGTCGCGCGTCGTCATTCCGCTCGTTCGCTTGAGCGATTTTGGCCTGCCGATCAAGAAACTCAACCCGGTCCTTTCTATCGACGGGGTCGATCACGTGATGGCGACCTCCGAAATAACCGGCTTGCCAATCAAGGAACTGGGTCAAAGCGTCGGCAATCTCGCGGCCTATCGCCAAGAAATTAAGGATGTCGTCGACTTTCTGATGGATGGGTTCTGACCGCCCTCTATCGGTTCTGCCGCAGATAGACCGATCCGAATGGCATCTGAGTGCGGACCCTCAGACCCCCGACCGCCGCCGCCCAACTGACCACCACATAGCGCACGCCGCTCGTGGTCGGACGCGCCGCATGGATGAAATGATGGTCGGAAGGGAACGCGAGCAGCATGCCGGGTTTGGGCTGGATCGTGAAGTTTTGCCGCTCCAAATGGAGCTGTCCGCCCTCATAGCCGTCATTCAGATAGAGCAGCACACTATAATCGCGATCATGCAGTTTGACCCATTGATCCTGGCCGGCGACCCATTGTTCCGAGTCGGCATGGAGGTCATATTTCCCGCCCACCGGATAGCGGAGGATCTGCGGCCGCTCATACCATTCGATGTTCGCGTCAAAAAACGGCGCAACATAATTGCAGAACAAGTCGTTGAACACCGAGAGGATCTCGAAGGCCATGCCGTCGATATGGACATGCTGGGTCACGCGCGCCTCATCCTTGCGCGTGGCGAAGCCATCCTTGGTGGTGTTCTCGAAATCGACGACATCGAGTTCGCTATGGACCTGCCGATCAGCATAGGCGGTCAGGCGGTCGCATAAGTCGCGATCGATGAAATCATGGATCAGCAGCACACCCTTTGGGGCGAAATGATCCACCCCAGGCGGAGGGCGCCGATGAACCTGCTTCAGTCGATCGAGTCCCGCGCTATTGCCCGACAGGGCGCGGGCCGTCAGCGGCGGCAGATATTTTTCCGCCTCCGGTGAGAAAATTCCCTGAAGGGCGACATCGGTCAGGCGCCTGCGGCGGAAATCGACGCCGGAAAATTGCTCGAAGGCGGCCAGGCTGCGCTCAACCCCTAAACCATAGATATCGATGTCCTTGATGACGGCGGGATCCTCGCTGGCGGCAAAGCCGAGCAGATGATCGAGGCGCCTGGTCGCCCGGTCCTCCAGCGCGAGCCAGAAGGGTTGATCGTCCCAGTGGCGGCCGCGTGAACGGTCGCCGGGCGGCGGGCCGTAAAAATGATAGAGCAGTACCTTGCTCGGGCTGTAGACGTCCCATCCCTTGGTGAACAGCCGTGCCGCCAGGGCCATCTCCTCCTGCCCGAAATAGAGCAGCGGATCATAGGGAAGCTCCTCGATCAGCTGACCCGGCGCGAACAGATAACCGGGCGCGACGAAGGCGCTCCTGAGCGGGCGGTCGGGATGAGCCAGAAGCGCCCGACCGCGCACCCGCAACTCGCCGCGCGGCGCGAATCCCGCCACATGCAGCACGGTCGGCAACATGGCGAGGTCGCGCTGGTCGGGCGGCGTGTAGGGCGCGGGGTGATGCGACAGCACCGATTTGGCAGAGGGACATTGCAGCCATTGAGCGATCAATTGCTTGTCCCAGTCGGCGGCGAAGCGCATGTGACTGTCGATGCAGAGGGTAAAATCCTCACCGTCATAGAGCGTCTGAGTCTGCGCCCGCGCCCAACAGACGCCCTGGCTTTCCTGAGGCGCGAAGCTCCGTATGCTGACCCGGTCGGCCCACGCCGGATCCGGGATGAAGGGTTTCTCGTCCTGCCAGCAGAGGCCGACCGAGATCAAGTCAGGTTGGCGCGCCTTGGCGAACAGATCGCGGAGCGTCGGCAGGCATTCGGGATCTCGATAGCAGGCAATCTGCACGAAGATCCTTTGCATCGCTTAATTCCCGACCCGGAAGATGTAGTAGGTCTGTTCCCGTCCGCCCGGCCGGAAAGAGTGCATTTTCTCGACCAGCTCCACTTTGCGGAACACCTTGCCCAGGTCAATCGTACGATCATCCTGCGCCAGATAAAGGCCATGCAAGGCGCCAAAATCGACGGATTGATCCCATCGGCTATATTCCGAGAAACGGCTCTCGGTCGGTATATAGGCGCGCGGATGATCCGGCAGCAGAAAACTCAGCAAAGCCGCGCGCTGGAGATGATCGGCGAAGATGGTATCGTCCGGGCCGCGCAGCTGCTCGATTTCGTGCGCGGCGCGCTCGGGTCCATAGAGACGATTATGCGGATTGTTCCTGCCGCTCAGCCCGACGGCCAGAGGAAATTTGATCGCCACGGTCAACAGCAGCGCCGGCAGCAGGGCGGCCGGGATCCAGAGCAACCGACGATTTTGCCGCAGCAAAAACAGGCTGAGCAGCGGCAGAACCGAAAGATAGGCCGGCAGCGCCCAATTGAGCTGGATCTTGGTGAACAGCGCTTTTTCGAAGAATACCGCCATCGGCAGCAGAAAACAGACCATCAGCAGGGTCTGCTGCGGATCCGCCCGCCAGCGGCGCCAACGCGCGGCCAAATAAACCAGCAGGATCGCCAAAATCGGGCTCAGGACCAGGGCCTGCCCGCCGATGAATTCGCCGAAGGAGCGCAGGCTGAGATCCCGCGTCTCACCGCTGCCGTGGTGATATTGGAACAAAAGACTTTCGAATCCATGCTCGGCGTTCCACCACAAGACCGGTGAAAAAACCAGCAGGGCAACCAGTCCCGCGGCCCACAGACGCAGGCTCAGCAGGCTTTTCGGCGCCGTGATCGCGACGAAGACAATCAGCGCCGCCGGCAGCAGCACGCCGGTATATTTCGACGCCATGGCCAAACCGCAGCAGGCGCCCAGGGCCAGGAAATCGCGCCATTTGCCGTCACCGGTGAGGGCCGGAAGGGCGAAGCACAAGCCGGCGGTCCAGAAGAACGCGAGCGGATCGTCGGGTGTCGCCAGGGTAAATCCCATTTCGAAAGCCGGCAGCAGCAGGCAGAGCAGGAAAGCCAGCCAGCCGGCCAAATCGCCGCCCAGGCGCCCGGCCAGACGGGCCTGCAACAGAATCGTCCCCGCCATGCAAAGGGCGGCGGCGAGGCGTACCGCCACCACTGTATCGCCCCCGAGACGGGTGCAGGCGGCGATCAAGAGCGCGATCATGGGCGGATGATCATGATAGCCGGCCTGCAGATGATGCGACCAGACCCAATAATAGGCTTCATCGCCCGACAAAGGCAGGGACTGATTATAAAGGCATTGCACCATCACCATTGCGGCCATGAGCGGCAGCAGACGGCGAAGGGTGGGAGTAGGAAGGCGCATTGAATGGTCCAGGGATCAGCGAAAAGGCGGCTGTTATAGCATGACAGATCGAAAGACCAAGATCGTGGATCTCGATGGGGTCTGCAATCGGACCCGGGTCAAAAGACCATCTTGACCCTGCGCGCCGCTTCATCGATCTGTTCCACTCCGATCGATGCTTCGTATTGAAGGCTGCGCGCCTGATAGTCGAGTGTCCGGAACTGGGACAAAATGACCACCCCAATGACCCGGCCTGCGCGAATTTCAAACTCGAATGCGCTCAATTTGCCGGCTTTCGAGGTGATCGGTGATACAACCACCAACCCCGTGCCGATGTTGTAGGCATTCTGCGACAGCACCAGCGCATAATGTGGCCCCTTCATCTCATGACCAAGGGCGGGGCTCCAATCCAGATGCACCACGTCGCCACGAGTCGGGACATAGCCTTTGGAAAAGTCATTTCCTCTTGCCGGCACTCAGAGGACCTCTTGACCGGTCGGTGGTTCGTCCGTGAAAACAGCGGTCAGAGTTTTGACCTTGTCGGCGTCGTAATCGCGTAACAGGTCGTCCAGAGATTTTGGCCGATTGTCGCGAGCTTCCTCGATCAGCCTCGTCAAATAGTCCTGCCGCAACAGAACGAAATTTTGTCCACGGCGGGTAATCTGCACGCCGCCCTTGACCCAGGCGTCGTCATAGACCCGAGCACCTGACTTGTTGACATCAGTGGTGCTGTAGGTGGTGTCGAATACCGGATCGTTGGCCACAACACGCTCTCCTGATAATCTTGAAATTCCGAATTATACGGATAGCTCTAAGCCACCGTCAACACGCGTCTGCCATAAGTCGCACCCCACCCATGGCGAAGGGTGCTTGCCTGAGTGGGGTGCGCTTGGCTATGGTGCCGGCTTCAAATTCCTCAGCCAACAGAGTTGCTCCCATGCCAGACGGATCTCCCGCGCAAGAAACCGTCGGCGGCGTCGCCGCCGAAGCCCTGACCCAATATGTCGATCGCATCGAACGGTTGGAAGAAGAGAAAAAGGCGCTGTCCGCCGATATCAAGCAGGTCTATGACGAAGCCAAATCGACCGGGTTCGACATTAAGATCCTGCGCAAAGTCATCTCGCTCCGCAAAGTCGCCGAGCATGATCGCAAGGAGCAGGAAGAAATTCTCGAGCTCTACAAGCGCGCTCTCGGCATGGACTGAATCAGGATAACGATGGCTTATCTGGTCACGGGTGCTGCGGGTTTCATCGGTTTTCATGTCTGCCGGAGATTATTGGCACGCGGGGAGCCAGTGATCGGCGTCGACTCGGTCAATGATTATTACGATCCCGCCCTCAAGGAAGCTCGGCTGGCGCAGCTCGAGGCCCTGCCGGGTTTCAGCTTTTTGCGCGCTGATCTGGCCGAGCGCGACACCATCGATGTTCTGAAATCCCGCCATCCCGATATCACCCATATCATCCACCTCGCGGCGCAGGCAGGGGTGCGCTATTCCCTGGTCAATCCCTACGCCTATACGCGGTCGAATATCGACGGCACCCTGGCCATGCTGGAATTGGCGCGCGGGCTGAAGGATTTTCGCCATATCGCCTATGCCAGCTCGTCCTCGGTCTATGGCAGCAACAAGAAATTGCCTTTTTCGGTCGAGGACAATGTCGATCATCCGGTCTCGCTCTATGCCGCCACCAAGAAAAGCTGCGAATTGATGGCCCATTGCTATAGTCATCTCTTTCAGATCCCGACCACCGGCCTGCGCTTCTTCACGGTCTATGGTCCGTGGGGCCGTCCCGACATGTCGGCCTTCCTGTTCGTCAAGGCGATCCTCGCCGGCCAACCGATCGACGTCTTCAATCATGGCGACATGCGCCGCGACTTCACTTATATCGATGACATCGTCACCGGCGTGGTATCGGTGATCGACGGTCCGCCGTCTGATCCGGCGCTGCCTTATCGCCTTTATAATATCGGCAATCACCGCTCAGAACCGCTGATGCGCTTCATCGGCCTGATCGAGGACAGTCTTGGCATGAAGGCCGAGATCAATTTTCAGCCGATGCAGGATGGCGACGTCAAAGAGACCTATGCCGACATCACGGCGATTCAGGAAGATTTCGGCTTTCAGCCCTCGACCACTATCGATCAGGGCATTCCCCGTTTCGTCGCCTGGTATCGCGAGCACTATCGGCTGTAAGCGAGAGCGGCTTTCAGCTATTTTTCCCGCATGGGCGACTTTCTCAATCGGCTGATGGGGCGGGGGCGTGCTGACGAGTTGGCGGCCTTGCGCACGCAGGTTATCCGGCTCGAACAGCAGCGCGACGCGGCCATCGCCACGGCGACCGCTACGGCGGCTCAGGAAACTTTGAGATTGGCGGCCTTGCTCAACGACCTTCATGAGGGCGTGCTGGTCTGCAATCTGCAGCATCAATTGGTGCTGTTCAACCAGGTTGCCCTCAGATTGCTGCGCATCGGCGGTGAGATCGGTCTGGGGCGCTCGCTGGCCGCCCTGATGGTGATGGAGCCTTTGCAGCATTGCCTTGACATGCTGCAAAGACGCGATCCCCACGCGCACACCCATTTGCCCTTTCTCAGCCGCAGCCATGACGGCAAAGCCTTGTTGCAAGGCCGTGTCTCCCTGATGTACGAGGACATGATGCCGTCAGGCTATGTGGTCACCTTCGATGATGTGACCGCGCAATTGGGGGCCTTGGCGCGCCGCGATGCGCTGTTGCGTGAGGTGATCGACATCCTGCGTCGCGATCAGGCGCCCAAGGATCGTATCCAGGCGGCTCTCGATCACGCCGGCCAGGCCTATCGGCGGCTCATCGCAGGCTGGTGGCCTATGTCCGACATTCATTCCGGCAGTCTGTTCGATCTGGTGACGCGGCGCCTGGCTGGCAGCAGGCTGCAGGTCAGCATCGTCGGCCTGCCGATCTGGCTGCATGGAGACGGCCATTCCCTGGCGCTGGCGCTCGATGCGCTGCTGCGGGCCCTGGCCATCGGCAGCCGGGTCAACCAATTCGACCTCTCGGCCGAGCAGGCGGGCGAGGCCTGCTCGATCCTTGTCAGTTGGCAGGGGCCGGCGCTCGCCGCCGATAGCTTGGCCGACTGGATGACCGTGCCGATCTCGCCCTCGCTCGGCGGCCTTACGGTGCGCGACGTGATGGCGCATCACAGTCGCGAGGATCCGATCGAGGAGGAGCTCGGCGGACGACACTGTCTTAAACTCGCCATGCTGCCGCCCCGCGCGCCGCCGCCGGCGACTCCGATGTCGGAAGCCGGCTTGGGTCGCCCGGAATTTTTTGATTTCAACCTGCTCGATCAGGGTCGCGGCAGTGACAAGGCGGCCTGCAGTCTGCGTGAGGTCACCTATGTGGTTTTCGATTGTGAAACCACCGGGCTGCATCCCAATGACGGCGACCGCATGGTGTCCCTGGCGGCGGTCCGCATCGTCGGCGGAAGAATCATGACCGGCGAGAGCTTCAACCGCATCATCAATCCGGGGCGCCCGATCCCAAAGGATTCTACCCGCTTTCATGGCCTGACCGATGCGCAGGTGCAGGGTAAGCCGCCGATCGAGGTCGTCTTGCCGCAATTCAAGGCGTTTGCCGAGGATGCGGTGCTGGTCGCCCACAATGCGGCCTTCGATCTCAAATTTCTGCGTATGTTCGAGCAGGGCAGCGGGGTCCGCTTCGATAATCCGGTACTGGACACGATGCTGCTGGCGGCCTATCTCGATTCCGGCGCCAAAAGCCATTCCCTCGATCTGGTCTGCCGGCGGTTCGGCATCACCATCACCGACCGCCACACTGCGCTGGGGGATTCGCTCGCGACCGCAGCGCTGTTGCTGCGGATGATCGACGGTCTGTCGGCGCGCGGCATCAAGACTCTGGGCGAAGCCCTTTCGGCCCTGAACATGACGCTGGCTTTGCATCAGCGCAGCCAGGCGCTTTAGAGCCTGATGCTAATAGATTGAATCGCTTTGCGATTAAATCTATTAGCTGAATCAGTCCCTAATTCAATGGTTTAGAGGGCGATTCAGACATTAGATTGACGCGGATTCGCGTCAATCTAATGTCATCGCGCTCCAGCAGGGTGTCCCCAACGGGGAACACACCCTATACCGACATAAAACTGCCGCTCAGCTCGCGCAGCAATTTGATCCGTTGCAGCGCCCGCAACAGGCGTCTTTGCCGGACCCGCGGCAGGGTCATCGGAAGAATTCTTGTCGTCGCGCGACCTCCCTGTTCAATATCGGCCAATTGCTGATCGAGCACAGCGCCAAGAATTTCCTCATGGGCGGCCAGCAGACCCGCCAGATCCTCCGAATGGAGCCGACCCGCCGCGGCCAGACCGCGAAAGCGGTCGCCGGTGCCGGGTTCCAGGATACCGGCCTGAATGGCGCGCGCGCGGGCCGTCGAGACCAGAGGAAACAGGCCATATTTCTTGCCATCCAGCGCGCCGTCCTGAGTGCTGATGCGGCCGAAAGCGCCGAGCGGACTGTCCAATCGGGTCACGGCGTGGGTCAGCAGCTGAAGGAAGAAGCCCGATTGGCGCGCCACCTCGAAAGCAAAGTCGCGCAGCTGATCGGCAAGGGTGCGATCGCCATGGACCAGGATCATATCGAAGAAAATATCGACATCGAGCAAGGTCTGCATTTCCGGATGGAAGACCCAGGACTGCAGCTCCTTCTCCCAGTCCATCAGCGAGCGGCGCCAAAAAATATTGCGCACCATCACCTCGCCGCGGCACAGCTTCAGGCCGCTCTGATCGAGCAGGTCATTGAGGCGGCGGCCGAACTCCGCAAACCAGGGATCCTGTCCCGCGTCGCCGCGATAGACCAGGGCATTGTCCTGGTCAAAAGCCAGCAGACTTTCGCCGCGTCCGGCCGATCCCAATACCAGCAAGGCAAAGGGTGCGGGCGGCGCACCCCACCCATCGGCGGCGAGATCCGCTTCGACCAGGGCAGCCGCGCGACCGGTCGTGTCGCGCAAAGCACCGGCGATCACCGCGGCAATGCTGGTTGCCGACGCCCCGTCATCCCGCAATCCGCGCGCCAGAGCCGGCAGGCATGCCAAGGCGCCGGCCAGCTCGGCGGCGCTGCCAGCCTCGGTGATCTGGTCGCCGAGCAGCAGGGCCTGGCGGGCACGGACCTTGAGCAATTGGCGCGCCGTGACCATGCCGACCGGCGCGCCGTCCTGATTGACGACGACCAGATGGGTGAGTCCGAGGCGGTCCATCCGGGCAATGGCGAGATAGAGAAAGGCATCGGCCGGAATGATCGGGACCGGGGCCGAGATGATCTCGCCCAATGCCAGATCCATCGCCTTGGCGCCAAACTCCGCAAGCCGTCCGATGATGCTGCTGTCAGTAATGAGTCCGGCCATTTGCCCAAACCCGTCAATCACCAGAAGCGATGTGATTCCGTGGTCGGCAAGCAGGCGGCAAGCGTGACCGAGCGGCATCAAAGCGTCGGCGGTGATCACGGGGTGCGCCATGACCTCACTCAGTCGATGACGATAGGGAAAACTGTCGAGGCGCGCGAGCCGATCAAGGTCCATGCACCGGATCATAGCCGACCTATTTTTTGTGATAAATAAAACCCTGTGTGTTACTTTATTTTGTCCCGTGAAAATTGTCGCACGGGACAAAAAGGATAAGGAGGCGGCGTTACAGCCTTAGGCTGAACGCCTTTAAACATGCCCCGCCAACAAAAATAACCAAGGAGGACTCTCTTATGACGACCAATCCCGCGATCGAAAAAATAACAAATAACCCAAAATATCAAGAATTAGTGCAAAAGCGTTCGGTTTTTGCATGGAGCTTGACTTTATGTATGCTGGTAATTTATTACGGCTTTATATTTCTGATCGCCTATGATCCGGGATTTCTCGGAACTCCGATCAGCGAAGGCGGTGTAACGACCATCGGCTTTCCGATCGGCGTCGGCGTTATTCTTTCGGCGATCCTGCTGACCGCCATCTATGTCTATCGCGCCAATGGCGAGTTCGACGATCTGACCCGGCAATTGATCGAAGGGACGAAATGATGCGGATCCCTTCCTTGGTCCGGGCCGCCTGTGGTGGTGGCCTGCTCGGCGGCGTCACTTTGCTGCCCGCTTTCAGCTTCGCCGCCGATGGCGCGGCGGGGCCGGCCATCAATTGGCCCGCCGTGGTGATGTTCCTGATCTTCGTCGCCTTCACCCTGGTGGTGACCCGCTGGGCGGCGCTCCGGACCCACACCGCGGCCGATTTTTATGCGGCGGGCGGCGGCATCACCGGGTGGCAGAATGGTCTGGCGATCGCCGGTGACTACATGTCGGCAGCGTCTTTTCTCGGCATTTCCGCTTTGGTCTATAACAGCGGCTTTGACGGGCTGATCTATTCAGTCGGCTTTCTGGTCGGCTGGCCGATCATTCTCTTTCTTATCGCCGAACGGTTGCGCAATCTCGGCAAATATACCTTTGCCGATGTCGCCTCGTTCCGTCTGCAGCAGACCCCGGTGCGCACCCTTTCGGCGGTGTCCTCGCTGGTCGTGGTGCTGTTCTATCTGATCGCCCAGGTGGTCGGCGCGGGCTCCCTGATCGCGCTGCTGTTCCCCTTCCTTGAATTTCAGTACGCGGTCATTCTGGTCGGCGCCCTGATGATCATCTATGTCACCTTCGGCGGCATGAAAGCCACCACCTGGGTGCAGATCATCAAAGCCTGTCTGCTGCTGGCCGGCGCCAGCTTCATGGCATTGATGGTGCTGATAAAATTCGATTTCAGCTTCAGCGACCTGTTCACCAAGGCGGTTGAGATCAGTCCCAAACATCTGGCCATCATGTCGCCCGGCGCCCTGGTCAAGGATCCAATTTCGGCGATTTCGCTCGGCATGGCGCTGATGTTCGGCACGGCCGGACTGCCGCATATTCTGATGCGTTTCTTCACAGTCCCCGATGCCAAGGAAGCGCGCAAATCGGTTTTGTACGCCACCGGCCTGATCGGCTATTTCTATATCCTGACCTTCATCATCGGCTTTGGCGCCATCGTCTTCGTCCGTTCCAATCCGGCCTATTTCGACGCCAAGGGCGGCCTGATCGGTGGCAATAACATGCCCGCCATCTATCTTGCCGATGCTTTGGGCGGATCCTTCTTCCTGGGCTTCATCGCGGCGGTGGCTTTCGCCACCATTCTCGCGGTGGTGTCCGGCCTGACCCTGGCCGGCGCCTCGGCGATCTCGCATGATCTCTATGCCAATGTCTTCGCCCGCGGCAAATCCAATGAGAAGACCGAGGTGTTGGTGTCGAAATTCGCCACCATCGGATTAGGCATCGTGGCGGTGGCGCTCGGCATCGCCTTCAAGACGGTCAATGTCGCGTTCATGGTGGCTCTGGCCTTCACCGTGGCCGCCAGCACCAATTTCCCGGTGCTGGTCCTGTCGATGTTCTGGCGCGGACTGACCACCAAGGGCGCGGTGATCGGCGGCCTGCTCGGCCTGATCAGCGCGGTCGGTCTGATCATCGCCGGGCCGCTGGTTTGGAAGACCATCCTTGGCAATCCGGCACCGCTGATCCCCTATGACTATCCGGCGATCTTCTCGATCCCGCTCGCCTTTGTCGCCACCTGGTTCTTCTCGGTGATCGATAATGGCGCGCAGGCAAAAAAAGAACGCTCGCTGTTCGATGCGCAGTTGGTCCGCTCGGAAACCGGCCTGGGGGCAGAGCAAGCCGCCAGCCACTGATCAACCTATCGTCTGAGACTGACACGCCCTCCGAGCTCATCGCTTGGAGGGCGACTTCAACTGCGATCCTCGCCCTTCATCCGAGAGAAGGACATCGATTCACTGCGCTTTTTACGAGTATTCCGGCGTTGGTTGACTTTATAATCCTTCCAACCAAGGGAGGGATCGAGTGATGGTCGAGAAGGGGCGGGCAGGGTTCTATCAATTTTTTTTTCTGTTATGCATCGTTGCGTTCTGCCGGCCGGCCGAGGCCGACGGCCTGACCATCCTGGCGGCCGACGCTCCTCCGCTTGCCTTTGTTCAAAAGGGCAGGCTGACCGGATTTTGCGTTGAACTGGCGGAAGAGATTGAAAGACGACTCGGTGAGGAAGCCCCGATGGAGATCTTTCCCTGGGCGAGGTCCTTTTATATGGGCCAACATGACCCCAACCGGCTTTTGATTTGCCCAAAACGAACGGCGGATCGCGAAACATTGTTTAAATGGGTCGGTCCGGTCACCAGGTCCGAGGTCGGCTTCTATGCCCGTAGCGGATCGGGCGTGCAGGTTCGCTCCCTCAAAGACGCCAAGACCCTGTCGTCCATCGTCACGCCGCGCAGGTTCTATTTCGATCGATGGCTGAAGCAGGAGGGGTTCAGCAATCTCACTGAGGTCGACGATGCCGACCTCGCTATCCGTATGCTGCTGGCCGGGCGTGCGCAATTGATCGTTCTCGATGTGCAGCTGGCCGACGCGATCATTGCACGCGACGCCGAGCCGAGCGCCGTCGAACTGGTCTATCGCTTTCAGAACGCCTATGGGTATTTCGCCTTTTCAAAAATGACCGCTGATGAGGAGGTGGCAAAATGGCAATCCACCCTCGATTCCATGAAAGAAGACGGCAGCTTTCAAGCGATCGAACAAAAATGGCTGCAGGGGCGCTAAACCGAGATATTCTGAAGATCCAGCATCTTTCCGAGCCGTTAGGCGAAATAGCGTACTCTCTGGCAGAGTAATAGTTCCGCAGCCGGTTTTCGCCTTACGGCGAGCGAGAGGTTCCCTCGCGCCCTCTTGCGCCCCCTCATTCGACGATTTCGCTAGGGCGAAATCATCTCAAGAGGGCGCCTGAAAAAGAAGCGCGCAAAACTTCGATGCGGTCGTCTGAGTCACGGACGTTCCTTGTCCGGAATCGCGGCGATTTCTTCCGGGCTCAATTTACGGATCGATTTAATGAAGAGCGGCTCGGCCATGCCATGGTCATCGGCGATTTTGAGATCGAGGTCGACCGGGTCGCACACCGAATCACCGCCACGCACCTGGGAAATCAGATGCATGTTGGGTGAATTGAGGAAGCTCTCGCTGAAATTCAAGTCGATGCGAAAGACGTCATGAAGCCCGACGCGGAAATTCATCGCCTGATTGCCCGACGCCCGCCAGCCGCGCCACTCCTGCATCCGGAAGCAATCGCGACGCGGTTCGGATGCCGCGGGCGCATCCGCATGGGCCGCGACCGCGGTCACCAGGGTAATGGCACAAAAAAAGATCTCGGCGCGCATGGTGCATCTGCTCCTCAGCCTGCGTTCGCCCTCCCCGCAGCATATGTTGTCGCAGGGAGAGCGGCGCAAGGTTCCTTACGGCACGACGGCGTATTTCCCATCTTTCCAGGCATAGATGACATAGCCGGGCGCGGTCAGATCGCCCTTGGCGTCGAAACTGAGCTTGCCCAACACCGTGTCATGGCTGCCGGTGCGCAGCGCCGCCGCGACCTTGGTGCCATCCGTGCTGCCAGCCCTGGTCGCCGCCGAGGCCCAGGCCTGTATGGCCGCGTAGATATAGAGCGTGTAGGCTTCCGGCTCGTATTTTTCGGCGCGGAAGGCGGCCACCAGATCCTTGTTGGCGGGATCGAGGCGGGGGTCGGCGCCGAAGGTCATCAGGGTGCCCTCGCCGGCCGGACCGGTAATCGCCCAATATTCCTCGGTCACCATGGAGTCGCCGCCGATGAGAATGGTCTTGAGACCCTGGGCGCGCATCTGCCGGACGATCAGCCCGGCTTCGGTCTTGTAGCCGCCATAATAGAGATAATCGGCCTTGGCCTCGCGCAGCTTCGAGACCAGCGCGCTGTAATCCTTCTCGCCCGGTGTCACCGCCTCATTCATGACCTCCTTGATCTTGTGGCCATTGAGGGCTTTCACAAATTCGTCTGCCAGACCCTTGCCATAGGAGGATTTGTCATTGACCACGGCGACCCGCGCCGTCGGGAAATGGGCGGCGACATAATTGGCCGCCGTCGGCCCCTGCATGTCATCGCGGCCGCAGACGCGGAAGACATTGGCGAGGCCGCGTTCGGTGAATTTCGGGTTGGTCGAGGCGGGCGTGATCTGGACGACATTGGACTCGGCATAGACGTCGGACGCCGGAATGGAGGAACCGGAACAATAATCGCCGGCCACGAACACCGCCCCTCGGGACACCAGTTCATTGGCGACACTTACCGCCTGCTTCGGGTCGCAGGCATCATCCATGACCAGCAATTGGAGTTTCTGCCCCAGCACCCCGCCATGGGCATTGAGAGTGGCGACCGCTTTCTCGGCCCCACGGCGGAATTGCTCGCCGAAGGCCGCCTCGCTGCCGGTCATCGGTCCGGCGACACCGATCACGATATCGGCTTTTGCCGGAATGGCCAGTACAGCGGTGAGCGCGAGCGCCATCAAAACGGCGGATAGTCTGAGTTTCATGCGGTCCCTCCTGAAAAGTCGCGCAAAGATAGCAATCATCGGCGGATTGTGATAGCTGTCCCGCGCCATGCAAAATGCCAAAGACATCTTCAGTTACCGAAAATACTGGGCCGCGCGGTTTGGAACCGCGCCCATGCTGCCCATGTCGCTTGCCGAGATGCGCGATCTGGGCTGGGACTCGTGTGACATCATTCTGGTGACCGGCGACGCCTATGTCGATCATCCCAGCTTCGGCATGGCGATCATCGGCCGCCTGTGGGAGTCGCAAGGCTTTCGCGTCGGGATCATTTCTCAGCCCGACTGGACCAGCCCTGAGTCGTTCAAAGTCCTTGGCAAGCCCAACCTGTTCTTCGGCGTGACCGCCGGCAATATGGACTCGATGGTCAATCGTTACACCGCCGATCGCCGCTTGCGCCATAATGACAGTTATACGCCGAATGATGAGGGCGGCAAGCGGCCCGACCGCGCGGTGATCGTCTATTCCCAGCGCTGCCGCGAAGCCTTCCCCGAGGTGCCGATCATGATCGGCGGCATCGAGGCGTCCCTCCGCCGTATCGCGCACTATGACGCCTGGTCCGAGAAGGTGCGCCGCTCGGTCCTGCTCGATAGCCGCGCCGACATTCTGGTTTATGGCAATGCCGAACGGGCGATTGTCGATTTGGCCCATCGCGCCGCCAAGGGCGAGAAACTGTCCGAGATCCGCGATATAAGGGGTACCGCTTTTATTCTTGATGGCGTGCCCGAGGGCTTTATCGAACTGAAGCTCGATGATATCGACGACGCGCCCTCGGTGCCGCCGATTCGCCGCCAGGAGAAAGACCACACGGTGCTGCGCATTCCCGACTATGAGCGGGTGCGTGACGATCCGCCGCTCTATGCCCAATCTTCCCGGGTTTTGCATCAGGAGAGCAATCCCGGCAATGCGCGGTCGATCATCCAGCGCCATGGCGACAAGGAAGTCTGGCTCAATCCGCCGCCGATTCCGCTGACCACCGCCGAGATGGACGGGGTTTACGGTCTGCCCTATGCCCGCGCTCCGCATCCGGTCTATGGCGACGCCAAGATCCCCGCCTGGGAAATGATCCGTTTCTCGGTCACCATCATGCGCGGCTGTTTCGGCGGCTGTTCCTTCTGCTCGATCACCGAGCATGAGGGGCGCATCATCCAAAGTCGCTCGGAGGAGTCGATCCTCAAGGAAGTCGAGGAAATCCGCGACAAGGTGCCCGGCTTTACCGGCGTGATTTCGGATATGGGCGGCCCGACCGCCAACATGTATCGCCTGGCCTGCAAGGATAAGGAAACCGAGAGCCTGTGCCGCAAGCCGTCTTGCGTCTATCCCGATGTCTGCAAGAACCTCAATACCGACCACACGCCGCTGATCAATCTCTATCGCAAGACACGCGCCTTGCCGGGGATCAAGAAAGCCTTGATCGCGTCGGGTCTGCGCTATGATTTGGCGGTCAAGAGCCCGGCCTATATCAAGGAGTTGGCCGCCCATCATGTCGGCGGCTATCTCAAAATTGCCCCCGAACATACGGAAGACGGGCCATTGTCGAAGATGATGAAGCCCGGTATCGGAAGTTTCGACCGCTTCAAGCAGATGTTCGACAAGGCCACCAAGGAAGCGGGCAAGGAACAATATCTGATCCCTTACTTCATCGCGGCCCATCCCGGCACCACCGATGAGGATATGATGAACTTGGCGCTATGGCTGAAGAAGCATGGCTATCGCGCCGATCAGGTGCAGACCTTCCTGCCATCGCCCATGTCGATTTCCACCGCCATGTATTATAGCGGCCGCAATCCCCTGCAGCCGGTCCGCCGCACCGGCGGCGAGGAAGTGGTCTCGGCCAAGGGGCTTAAGCAGCGCCGTCTGCACAAGGCGTTCCTGCGCTATCACGACGCCGAGAATTGGCCGCTGTTGCGCGACGCGCTGAAGCGCATGGGCCGTGCCGACCTGATCGGACCCGGCAAGCATCATCTGATCCCCGCCTGGCAGCCGGCCGGGACCGGACTGAAGGGCGGCGAGGGATCTCGCTTCGGCCAGAAGCACAAGCCGCAGAAATTCTTCACCCAGCAGGCAGGGCGCGGCCGGCGCCGTCTGCCGGCCGAATAGGCGGCTCCGGCCGATGAGCGACAGTCTGGAAGCCAACCTGCGCCCCGAGGGGTTTCTGGCGATCCGGGCCCGCGCCATGCCGGCCGACACCAACCCGGCCGGCCATATTTTCGGCGGCTGGCTGATGAGCCAGATGGATCTGGCCGGCGCTATCCATGCCGGTATCCGCGCGAAGGGCACGGTCGCGACGGTGGCGGTCGACGGAATGGTGTTTTATGCCCCGGTTCATGTCGGCGATGAACTGTCCTGTTACACCCACCTTGTGCGCAGCGGGCGCACTTCGCTTGCCATCAGGATCGAAGCCTGGGTGCGCCGGTCGGCTTGCCGGACCCATGTCAAGGTGACCTCAGCGATCTATCACTTTGTCGCCGTCGATGAGCACTTCAAGCCGCGCCCGCTGCCACCCGAGGATGACCAGACCGGGGTCGACCTGCAATGATACGGGAGGAAGGCGGCGCCAGGGGCTTTCTCGCGCTGCGCACCACGGCGATGCCGGCCGACACCAATCCGGCCGGGCATATTTTCGGCGGCTGGCTGATGAGCCAGATGGATCTGGCCGGCGGCATCCACGCCGCTATCCGCGCCCAGGGCACGGTCGCGACGGTGGCTGTCGATGGGATGAAATTCCATGCGCCGGTTCATGTCGGCGATGAGGTCTCCTGCTACACGACGCTTGATAAGACCGGACGGACCTCGCTTGCCATCAGACTCGAAGTCTGGGTGCGCCGGTCAGGGTTGCGGACGCGTCTGTTGGTGACCTCGGCGGTGTTCCATTTCGTCGCGGTGGACGAGGATTTCCGGCCAAGACCGCTGCCGCCTGAAGATGAGACCGCGGCGGTGGAATTCTATCGGTAGAACGAACGTCGCGCAAACGCTGGCGTGGGGCGCTAAACCGCCGAGCGCACATTCGCCAGATAGAGCCGTGCGAACTCCGCACAGGTCGCCGGATCCGTATTGCGCCCAAATCGGGCGGTCAAAGCAGCCGCGATGAAGCGGTTTGCCTCATGGGAGTCGGGTGCGCTGGCGCCGAAT
>Ga0116226_10000471_pt1 | contig 34398 bp, 31 predicted proteins | sample S1TSphfallax_FD_89692 | JGI IMG/M metagenome (GOLD analysis project Ga0116226, IMG submission 89692) | Host-associated microbial communities from peat moss isolated from Minnesota, USA - S1T2_Fa - Sphagnum fallax MG | ecosystem: Host-associated > Plants > Peat moss > Unclassified | place: USA...
ATTTTGGCTGCAAAACAAGGTATGATTCTTGAAATAGTACCACGTATCCTCTCGAATCACACCTTGTTTTTCGCACAAAATTCTCTAAAAATCCATCGTTAAAAAAGATTCTAAACAGGTTCTTAGACGGGAAAAGATTGGCATAATTTATGGTAAAGCTACCTGAACACCAGTTTGAGACAATCAAAAAAACTTTATTCACGAAGCTGTCAGAACCCTACAAACATAAATCCACCCGTTAAGGTGGATTTACATTTTCCGCTTTATGAACCATAAAGCGGTATTGACCTAAAGACCTACTATAAACTTACTATATAGCCTTTCAGCTAAAATGCAATATCTAAATGAATAAATAAATTACTTTTAGAATTGCTGAAAAATATATAAAGTTTTTGACTTCCCTATTTTATTTTTATAAAGTAAATGCGTGAATGGCAAATGCCATTTATGGGGTTTCAAAGCCTCTTTGTCAAAAGCGGTAACTTTGTGCTATCGTTAATTTTGCACTCCTCAGTCTTCTGGCTGGGGAGACGCATATATATGTTCAGGCTGCAAAGCTAAAAATATGCGTAGACCTTCCTTTTGACAGGTTTCTTTGAACTCCCCACGCCACCAGAGCAATCTGGTGGTTTTTTCTTGTCATTTAAAGGGGAGAATCAATGGATAGCCAGCTTTTAGCTTCACGTCGCAGAATGTTGTTGCACTTACTCAGCTTTGAAGACCCTGCTTATAGAGGGATTAATTTTTTCATGAAATTTCAGCAGGATGTAGAAACCCATATCCGTACCCATTATGCAGGAGCAAGCTGCTCAGAGCCAATGATTCAGGCGTTTATGCAAAAAGCCATTGACCGTTTTATTGTAAGCTATACGGAGCAAGGAAAATGGAGCGATGTTACAGCATCACTTTATAGCAGTGAAATCTATGCGTTACTGAAATTACATCTGGTGTAAGATTATTTGCTTTCACATTTTGATAGTCGGTATAAAATGGGGTATAAAAGTTTTTAAGGATAACCTCATGTTCCGTCTTTTCCGCTCCGCTGCTTTTCGCTTTACCCTGCTTTATATGGTGACGTTTGGTGCTTCCGTCACGGGGCTGCTGATTTTTGTTTATACGGCGATTATCAGCGATATGGAAGAAGACCTGAAACACTCGATTGGTATTCAGGTTTCGGACATGAAACGGAAATTCACCGTAAGCGGGGTGAATGAAACGGCCGCTTCCATCAATACCATGCTGGCAAAAGATGAAGAAAAAACGCTGGTACTCATGCTGATTGACCGCAACTGGAAGGTGCTGGCGGGTAATATTGAACGCTGGCCAGGTGGTAAAACCAATGTCGATACCTGGATTAAATTCCCGATTGGTAATGCCACGGGCGGGCAGCTTCCTCCGCAGGCGATTGCGATGAATGCAACTTTGGCAGGGGGTTATATTCTGCTGGTGGGACGAAAAATGGAGAATATCCAGCACGTCCATGAAATTATTGTGGATGTGCTGTATATCTGTTTTGCGATTATGTTTGTGCTGGCTGCGATTGGGGGGATGCTGCTTTCCTATACCACCTATCGCCGTATTGATATTGTAAATCAGACGTTTAAGAAGGTAGCACATGGGGAACTGGATACACGCGTAAAGGTGATTGGTACGGGAGATGAATTTGATCATCTGGCAGTAAATCTCAACCAGACGCTGAACCGTATTTGTGAGTTGATTGAGGGGGTTAAGGATATTTCCTATAATGTCGCCCATGATTTACGCACGCCCCTTAACCGCTTGCGTAACCGCATGGAAGGGATACTCGGCAGTGAACAAAAAGGCGAGAAAATTAGCGAACAGATCAGGCTGGCACTGGCAGAAATTGACGGGTTGGTCGGAACTTTCAACGCTATTTTACGCATTGCACAGGCAGAAAGCGGTGCAGATATTGAGCATTTTGCTGAATTTAACCTGTCCGAAGCCCTGGTGGACGTAACCGATCTCTATTTACTGGTTGCCGAAGATAAATCCCAAACGCTGATTTCTGAAATTACTGATAATATAATAGTAAAGGGAGATAAACACCTTATCACCCAGATGGTTGCCAATATTATTGATAATGCGATTAAATATACGCCTAAAAAAGGCACGGTAAAAATCAGGCTGTTTCAAGCCAATGAAAGCCATATCTGCCTTGAAATTTCCGATAATGGTATGGGGATTCCTGAATCTTTTTATCCTCGTGTTACGGAAAAATTCTTCAGGCTGGAACAAAGCCGCAGTTCACCAGGTAATGGGTTGGGATTAAGTCTGGTCAGTGCTGCGGTCAAACTCCATAAAGGAGAGATGGTTTTCAGTGCCAATAGTGAAAATGCTTCTGGTCTGGTGGTAACAATTACGCTTCCTAAAAATATAGGCTAATATGCTCTTACGCTAGGGCGACCTCATACTTTATCTATTCTATCAACCTATTGTGAAATAAGCGACTCTAGCGTTGCTCTCCCCTTGCGGGCTTACTCCCCTACACTCTTTACATCTTGATATAAAGTGCTATAAATATCTTATTAAACAATATTTTAATAGGTAATTATGTGGTTTTGGAAAATCTAAGGTTATTTTTTTCTAGTATTAACAATGATTTAATCAGCAAGATTTTTTTGACGGTTGAGGCAATGATGGATTGCTGCTCTGCTAATACTTCAAAAATAGCATTATCTATGAGTCGGTTACGGGATGTATCTTTCAAAACTAGCGATGTTGCCCTTTACCGCTTACTTAAAAACGAAATATTTAAGGTAAGCGAGTTATTATTTCGCTGTTATATCAATATGATATTTGGTTTTTTGCATGAATATGGTGCAATTAAATACGGTGACAAAGTATATATTAAGATTGATTTTACGAGCGATAGGCAGGATTTTCTGGTACTATTTGCTTCTGTAATATTTTCTAATAAGTCTTTGCCAATCTATTTTTCCATGCGGAATTACCCCAAGAAAAAAGGTCAATATCATCATAAAAAGATGGAAGAGGCTTTTATTAAAGCATTAAAGCATTATTTATCAAAAAAATATCAATATGTTATTGTTGCAGATAGAGGCTTTGGAAATGATCGATTTTTTCAGTTATGTGAAGAGGCAAAGTTTGAATATATGATTCGTATAGTGCCTAATTTATCTATAAAATACAATGATAAAAGCGGTATAATGGAAGATTTGATCAAGGAAAATGGCAAGTTCCAGGTTTCAGTCAAAACCTGGGATAAAAATTTCATAATCTACCGTAATGAAAAAGAAGGAAATGTTTGGTATTTAGCTAGTAATATGAAAGAGATAGAACATAATAGTGCGGTAGAAATATATAAAAAGCGGTTTCGCATTGAAAAAGTTTTTCAGGATTTAAAGAGCAGCGGATTTGACTTAGAAAATATCAAAATTAGAAAATATGATAGATTCAAAAGGCTTCTATTTTTAACCTGCTTTGCGTATAGCATTATGATAGTATTAGGCAATTTTGTAGAAGAAAAACTACCCGACATTAAAAAAACTTACCAACTTTTATAAGCCTTTTAATAGCTTATTCCAAATTGCCAGAAAATTTATTGCAGAATACAAAGAATCAGCAAAACAATATATCACAAAATTAATTACTATAATAATGCCCAAAATTACCCAGAATACTACTTGAATTTACTGTAGGGGAGTAAGCCGCAAGGGGGTGGGAGGGGATTTTCTTTATTTATTAGTAGGTTATAATAATTTGATAGAATAAAAAAAGTATGAGGCTCCCCTGAGTATTCAACCCTTCATAAACATCCCTTTTGCTATCCAGTTGGCGATCATTTCTTGTTGTAATGCAGGATGTTGCTTTAGTGTTTCCTCAATCGCTTTTTCCAGTATATTTCCTGTTATCAAACCATTCAGGAGGTAATGGCTGGCGGGGTCTAACACCTCCCGCATTACGTTATTATTATGGCGATAAAGATAGATATATTGCTCGTGTGGTGGTGGGATAGGAGTCGTTTTACCTTCCCGAAAATCCATAAACCATTGATTGACGGGATAGGAAAAAACTACCATTTTGGAAGCGGTACGAGGGTGTAATCGCATAGTAGCAAAGGTTTCAGGTGTCAGGGATTGCAATAGAGCGAGCGACATTGCTTCACTATCAGGGGCATTAAACACTACGGCAATCGCCTGTTCCAGCTTTGCTATTTCACAGGCAAACGGATGATTGCTCCTCGTCGCTAAAAAATCTGCGAAACCCTGAGCATATCGCTCCAGATTGAAATAGTTAGAAGGGTGGGTGTGGACATATGCTGCCAGGATGCAGTCTGCTTCTTCGGGGGATAACAGGCTTATCGTGGCAGTAAAATCACTTTTTACCACCTCCATTAACCGTTTCACATATCCATGAATATAAATTTCAATACGTTGCCTGGGCGTAAGATTCCCGCCTGCTTTTATATCTTTTTCAGCAATCTGGTAATCTCCCCCGATAATGCTGTTTTGGAGGCGTTCAAAAATAGACATCTTCTAAATCTCCTGTGGACAACTGCGTCGTTAAAACCGTACTCAAATGCTCATGTACATTTATACTACTTCCGCTTCTGCGTGCGGTTTTGCCTCGCATTTGTCTCGCACGAGGGTTTTAGAAGATGTCTAATAGAAATCATATATCCTTTTTGCCTTTTCCAACTCTGCTTCCAACACCGAAAATTCAGGAATATTATCATCCCATTCAATCATGGTACTGATTTTCCCTTTGGTTTTCAGGGTATAGTCATAGAGTTCCCATACTTCCTCAATAACATAATCATCATGCGTATCAATAATATGCGTGCCGTAATTTTTATGTCCTGCCAGATGAATCTGGATGATACGGTCGCAAGGCATGGTGTCAATATAGGTTTTGGCATTAAATCCATGATTGATACTGCTCACATAGACATTATTCACATCCAGCAGCAACCCGCAATCCGCCTTTTCTGCCAGCTCCGCCAGAAACTGGTATTCATTCATCGTGGAAGCCTCAAATTCAAGGTAGCTGGAAGGGTTTTCCAGCAAGATATGCCTGCCCAGAAAATCCTGCACCTGTTTAATACGCTGCACGGTGTTCTTCATGGTTTCAGCGTTATAGGGCAAAGGCAGAAGATCATGCGTGGTTTTCCCGTTAATGCCCGTCCAGCATAGATGATCGGAAACCCACGGAGGATTGAGTATTTCTGCCAGGTATTTCAGTTTTTCCAGATAGGCTTTGTCAAGCGGGTCGGTGGAACCAATCGAAAGCCCTACTCCGTGCATGATAATAGGGTAGTCACTTCGCAAATCACACAGGAAATCCAGATAACCCTGATGGCATTCCATGAAATTTTCGGAAATAATTTCAAACCAGTCTATGGTTTTGGGGCGTGTTTCCAGAATATGCTCATAATGATTTGCCCGCAGTCCCAGTCCAAAACCAATATAGGGCAAACCAAGTCTATTCATTATGAACGCTCTCTTTAATTTCATAAAAAAAGGGTGTCATATGTAACACCCTTTTTAGCAATATTTAGCAAAATAACAGGTTAAGATAGGGGCTTCAGATTTACCGCAGCAGATTTACCTTTTTCTGATGCAACGTCAAATTCAATACGCTGACCCTCATTCAAAGTTTTAAGTCCTGATTTATGCACCGCAGAGACATGCACAAAAATATCTTTTGAACCATCATCCGGTTGAACAAATCCGTACCCTTTAATGGTATTGAACCATTTAACGACGCCAGTAGCCATAAAATAAAATCCCTTGTAAATAATTGTACAGCAACAGATAATTCAAAAAGCCTCAACACACGAAACCTGCTTCAGAATCTGTTATGATTACACACCCTTAAGGATGTGCAATCATTCAACTAATACATAAAAAAAATATTATGGGAAGCATTTTTAGCTATTTAAATTATTTTTTTTAGCCCGTGTCACTTTCATCTCATCCCTGCCAATCTCTCGCTAAAAAAACTGGCATGGAATTTTGGCTCCAGTTACAGGAAAAAGGAAAGTATTCGACGTTCCTCACCTCTCCCCTGTGTGCCAAAGACAACACACACCAGCAAAAGATGCTGGTGGCGTGGGGAGTTAGTGAAATCTATCTCTTAGATATTAGACCTCTGTCAAAACTCATTTTGGCTGGCTGCAAATACCAGTTTTTCTGCGTTACGATACTCACGTACTAAGATGTACGGCTTAAGTTTCGTTACTCGAAAACCTGGCATTTTCGCCTACCCAAAATGAGTTTTGAAAGAGGTCTATTCTGTAATCTTTAGCTTTCGCCTGAACATACACTACAGACTCCCCAGCCAGAGACTGAGGAGTGCATTAACGGTTACACAAACCGAGAGAAAAAGAGGTCACTACACCCCGGAACACCCTATTGGATGTTCTTAATCTCATCATAAAAGGACTTTCATGCCTGTCAACGCAAAATTCAATCGTTTATAAAATTTCTATCAATCCAGGCACTATTTTTCAAGCTCTAGCCACAAGTCGCAACAAGTGCTAAATTAATTTGTAATAAACCGTTTTATTCGCTATAGCAGTATCACATTTTAAGAGTTGGTATTATGTCACAAAAATTACAGCCCGTCAGGGGAACGCATGATCTGTTGCCAGCAGATACTGCCCGATTCCGCTTTATCCGTGAAACGGCATTGCGTATTGCCACCTGTTACGGTTATGGCGAAATCATGACACCTTTATTTGAGTTTAGCGACGTGTTTCACCGCACCCTTGGCGATACTTCCGACGTGGTCAGTAAGGAAACCTACAGCTTTACCGATAGGGGAGGAGAACAGCTTACCTTACGTCCTGAATTTACCGCCAGTATTGCCCGATCGTTTATTTCCAATAGCCTGCAAGATAGTTTGCCACTCAAATTTTTCTATGCGGGTGCAGCGTTTCGTTATGAGCGTCCGCAAAAAGGCAGGCAACGCCAGTTTCACCAGATTGGGGTGGAGCTGCTTGGGGTCGAGCAGTGGCAGGGGGATGTGGAAAGCATCGCACTGGCAGATAAAATACTCCATGCTTTTGGATTAAAAGACAAAATCCAGCTTGAGATTAATACGTTGGGGGATGCGGAGAGTCGTGCCAACTACCGTGAAGCCCTCGTTGCTTATTTTCGCTCGCACGCCCCTCAGCTTTCAGAAGAAAGTAAATTACGACTGGAGCGTAACCCCTTAAGGATTCTTGATTCCAAAGACGAAGCGGATAGAAAAATAGTCGCCAATGCCCCCAACATGCACGATTATTTAACGCAGGAAGCTCGGGATTTTTTCCAGCATGTTCAGGAGGGCTTAACATCGCTTGGCATTGCTTTTGTACTGAATCCAACGCTGGTTAGGGGGCTGGACTATTATAATCATACCGTATTTGAATTTACTACTTCACTGCTGGGATCCCAAAGTACGGTATTGGCAGGCGGGCGTTATGACGGACTGATTGCCCTGATGGGAGGTGAACCTACCGCAGGTATTGGCTGGGCAGCGGGTATGGAACGCCTGATGGCACTGATTGATTTTGATACCGTATCAGGCTTTCAGACCGCCCCCCGTCCCATCGCCATTATCCCGCTCGGAGAAGTCGCAGAACACGCTGCCCTGATTATTGCCGATAATTTGCGTTCGCAAGGATTTGCTATTGACATGGCGTATAAAGGCAATATGAAAAACCGCCTGAAAAAAGCCGATAAGGCAAAAGCGATTGCTGCTGTTATCATAGGTGAAGAAGAAATCAACCGTAAAGTAGCCGTGATTAAAAATCTGGATACGGGTGAGCAGGTGGAAGTGGCAAGCGATGCGTTAATACAGGCATTGGAATCATATAGGAATAGGTAATAGAAGAATATGAATTTTCAGGATAAACTGGATATGCTGGTCAGAAGGCATGATGAATTGCGGGATGCAATGGCTCGTCCCGACACTGGCAATGAATTTGCCCGTATTTCCAAGGAATTTTCCGACCTTACTCCTATTGTGGAGAAAGTGGGGGATTTACACAGGGCGGCGGAGGAATTACGCACGCTTAAAACCCTGCTGGCGGATCCTGAATGTGACGGTGAAATGAAGCAGATGGCGGAGGAAGAAATCCGTGTGCTGGATAAGCAAATCCCCGAGCTTAATCGTCAGGTGCAGCTTGCTTTGTTGCCCAAAGATGAGGCGGATGAGAAAAACGCCATTATTGAGGTGCGTGCGGGTACGGGGGGCGAAGAAGCGGGGCTGTTTGCTGCCGAACTGTTCCGTATGTATCAGCGTTACGCTGAAAATATGAACTGGAAATTCGAGATTGTGTCTATGGCGGATACGGGCATTGGGGGCTGTAAGGAAGCCACCGCTACCATTACGGGCAGGGGCGTATTTGCCAAACTCAAATTTGAATCAGGTGTGCATCGCGTCCAGCGTGTACCTGCTACGGAAACGGGCGGGCGTATTCATACTTCTGCGGCAACCGTGGCTGTGCTGCCCGAAGCAGAAGAAGTCGATATTGTGATTCATGATAAAGATTTGCGGATTGACGTATTCCGTGCCAGTGGGCCAGGCGGGCAGTCGGTGAATACCACAGACAGTGCCGTGCGTATCGTCCATCTTCCCACAGGCGTAACGGTGCAGCAGCAGGACGAAAAATCGCAGCATAAAAACAAGGAAAAAGCGATGAAAATCCTGCGTTCGCGTATCTATGAAATGGAACGCTCCCGCCTTGAAGCCGAACGCTCGGCATCTCGCAAAGGACAGGTGGGAAGCGGGGATAGATCCGAACGTATCCGTACCTATAACTTCCCGCAAGGCAGGGTAACAGACCACCGTATCAACCTTACCCTGTATAAAATTGATGCGGTGATGGACGGCTCCGCTCTTAATGAAATGATAGATCAACTCGTAAGCCACGATCAGGCGGAGCGTTTGACGGAACTTAATGAGGTGTGAAGGGGGCTGGCTTTTTGCCTTGTAAAACTAAAGGGGACGGTGAAGTCCCCTTAGCAACTCATTCCTCTCACGTTGCATGAGAGGCAGCGGACAACTTGAAATGAATCAAGTGCCGTATATGGTTATTATAATAGCATGGAAAATTAGACCTCTGTCAAAACTCATTTTGGCTGGCTGCAAATACCAGTTTTTCTGCGTTACGATACTCACGTGCTAATAGGTACGGCTTACGTTTCGTTACTCGAAAACCTGGCATTTTCGCCTACCCAAAATGAGTTTTGACAGAGGTCTATTATTTATTCAAGGTTATTGTGATTGACCTCTATGCCCTAATAGGATATAATGTGTAGATGACAGAGCAAGTAAATAATAGCTTCATTATTACCAAAGTTTTTGAGAAGGCAGCTTCATCTCTATGGTCTGAAAGTGAAATACAGGAGCTAAAACATTACCTTCTGCAAAATCCTTTATCAGGGGATGTCATTCGGGGTTCGGGAGGGATACGAAAACTTCGTTGGGGTATGGCAGGGAAAGGTAAAAGAGGAGGTGCAAGAATAATCTATTACCATTATCATGCCACTGCTCCGCTTTGCCTGATAGCGGCTTACGCCAAAACGCAAAAAACCGATTTATCTCCGCAGGAAATTGCTGTTTTCAAAGGCTTTGTACAAACCATTAAAGAGCAATTCAGTAATAGATTGCATCCAGAAAGGAAATGATTATGGAAGAACATGTTAGCCCTTTGGCAAAAGACATTATAGAGGGTCTGCAGGATATTATTGCTTTTAATGCGGGCAACGAAAAATGCTGTACGGTTGAAACATTTGCTTTACCAGATACCAAAGCAATCCGTGAAGAAACAGGGTTAAGCCAGTCAGAATTTGCAAATGCCTATAACATTCCCATACGGACACTGCAAAAATGGGAACAGCATGTCCATAATCCTGATAACACCGCTTCGGCTTATTTACGAACGATTGCTGCTATGCCAGATGAAGTGCGTAAGGTGCAGGAAAACTATAAAAATCGCCCTAACGCTTAAGTTTTTACCCAGAAAAACTAAAGGGGACGGTGAGGTCCCCTTAGCAACTCATTCCTCTCACGTTGCATGAGAGGCAGCGGACAACTTGAAATGAATCAAGTGCCGTATATGCTTATTATAGTAGCATGGAAAATTATTTATTCAAGCGAAAAATGTTTGGGCAGCCATTTCATCATTTTATCCAGTATCTGGTTAAAGTCTTCCTTGGGTAAAAGGGGTATTTCGTTCTTGAATTTCATTAAACGACTGTTTGAAACCGTATAAGGCTGATTACATATTGCCCATGATTTAACACCATTTTCCTCAAGATCTATTGATAATTTGTAAGCCCATTCGTTATGATCCTGTGGTTTGCTGGAGACTGGTATTACCGTGCAATGCCCATGTAATATATGCTTGTAAGAAATGATAATGACAGGTCTCCTTTTCCACATTTCAGGATGGATGGTATCTTTCCAAAACTCGCACCAGTAAATTTGCCTGATTTTGGGTGCGGATTTAATGCTGGGTTCTTTTTTGGGTGGTCTGGTTTCCTGATGCACCGTTGTTACTTTCCTGCTACTAATGCAACCTTATTGGTTCTTATTATATTGTTCATGTAGCTTGGAAGCTAGTTCCTGTGCTTGGGAAATTTGCTCCTTGGTCATCTTTTTTTCTAAATCACTGATAGCCAAATCAGAGGATTTTCGCACTTCATCATCATTTGAATTTGCTGATGCAAGCGAAAGATACGCATAGGCTTTAATGTAATCTTTTGGCACTCCTTCACCTGTAAGATACATTAGACCTAACATGCCTTGTGCTTTTGTAAATCCCTGTTGTGCAGCTTTGTAAAACCAATAAAGTGCCTGCTTATAATCTTTTGGTAATTCTGTACCTTCATAATACATTATGCCTAAATTAAATTGTGCTGGTGTAATATCTTGTTCTGCTGCTTTTTGAAACCAGTAGGCTGTTTGTTTATAATCCTTTGGCACTCCTTCGCCTTGATTATACATTGACCCTAAATTATATTGTGCTCGTCCATCTCCCTGTTCCGATGCTTTTTGATACCAATAAAGTGCCTTTTTATAGTTCTTTGGTACTCCTTCACCATTATAATACATTAGACCTAAATTATATTGTGCATGTCCATCTCCCTGTTCTGCTGCCTTTTGGTACCAGTAAAACGCCTGCTTATTGTCTTTTGGCACTCCTTCGCCTTGATTATATCTAAAACCTAATTTAATTTGTGCATTTGCCTCACCCTGTTCTGCCTTTGTTTTGATAATGGTAATATCATCTTTGTCATCGCCATAAGCAAGTGAAGGCAGCGTAAGCAAAAGGATAATAGCAATAAATTTTCTGAACACCATAAAACACTGTATAATAAAGTTAAAAAGATGCCACATTTCTAATGCAACTTCCCTATTTGTCAAGTGCTACTTTTTACGCATCACACCTGTTTAATTCTAAGATTTTTGTCATTGCGAGCGAAGCGAAGCAATCTCATGCAATGACAACAAGATCGCCACGATTTTTCTTGCGAAAAATCTCGCAATGACGACGTGTGGATAAATTTAAACTGCCCTACTTCCTATATTCCAACCCCATAGCAGCAAAACTCGCGGGGTCTTCTTTCCAATTCTCATTGACTTTCACAAACAGAAATAACTGCACGTTAGCGGAAAGGGCATAGCCAATTTTCTGGCGGGCGGCAGTGCCAATCGCTTTTAGCATTTCGCCTTTTTTGCCCAGGATAATTTTCTTGTGAGCCTCGCGTGCAAGGACAATTACCTGATTGATGCGAATAGTACGTTGTCCCTTCACCATGTTTTCTTCCCATTTTTCCGTCTCTACCATAATACCGTAAGGCAGCTCGGAATGGAGTTTGAAAAAACACTGCTCCCTTGTAATTTCGGCAGCAATATTGCGTTCGCTGGCATCGGTAATTTCATCTTCGGGGTATAGCCACTCGGAATCAGGCAGGCTTGCAGCTAAATAGCTGATAATTTCTTTTAAGCCGTCGCCTTTAAGTGCTGATACCATAAAACTTCTATCAAAATCATGAATATCATAGAGTGCCTGTGCCAGAGCGGGCAGGGTTTCCTTTTTTACCTTATCAATTTTATTCAGGACAAAAACAGCAGGTTTTTTGGTTTTACCTAGTGATTTGGCAATCGCCAGTGTTTCTGCGTCCAGCCCTTTTTTAGCGTCCACCACTAACACCGTAATATCACTGTCTTTGGCTCCGCTCCAGGCGGCTTCTACCATTGCTTTTTCAAAACGGGGCGTGGCGTTGAAAATCCCTGGTGTATCGACAAAGATAATCTGGGTATTTTCGTGTTGCGTAATCCCTCTTATATTGGCACGCGTGGTTTGCGGTTTGGGCGTGACAATGGAGATTTTGCTTTCTATAAGCGTATTGAGCAGCGTGGACTTGCCCGCATTGGGGATTCCGATTAAGGCGACATAGCCACATTTTCTATTTTGCATTGCAATATATTGATAGTTAATTGTTTTATTGGAAAGTATTTTATGGTATTGTTATTCGATGGTACATACTATATAGCATATATTGTCACATTGTCATTAATTTTGGTCATACATGGTTCGGACGGGAAATAAAGCACTGGAAGAGACTTCCGCCCCCTTGATTCTACTGCGAAGGATACGCGATGTCATGTCTTCGCCTGCTTCTCCGCAAGACAGGCTGGATGCGATTGTACGGGTGATTGCTTCGGAAATGCGGTGCGATGTCTGCTCGGTCTATATGCTGCGGGCAGGGGATATATTGGAGCTGTTTGCCAATGTGGGGCTGAATCCTTCTTCGGTACATTTAACACGACTTCAGGTCGGTGAAGGGCTGGTCGGGGAAATTGCGGCTACGGCGGGTACGCTGAATATGGCTGATGCCCAGCATCATCCCAAATTTGCCTATCGTCCCGAAACAGGCGAAGAGCAATATAATGCCTTTGTCGGTGTTCCCATTTTGCAACATGCCAAGGTAGTGGGGGTGCTGGTGGTGCAGGATCGAGAACCCAAAGCCTTTTCCAATGATGCGGTGGAAGTGCTGCATACGGTGGCGATGGTGCTGGCGGAACTCAACCAGTCAGGCAAACTGGTAAGCCGTAATGAACTGCGGGAAGGCTCCACGGATGCCCTGTTTTCCCAGCATTTTATTGGCTTGAAACTGGCTCCTGGCCTGGCACGGGGCGTAGCGGTATTGCATAGAAAACGCATTGAGGTGAAGATCTCGGTGGCAGATGACCCTGCCAAAGAATTGCAACGACTGCAAGTCGCACTGGATGATTTACAGCATTCCATTCAGCAGCTTATCAAGCATTCGGACATGGAAGAAACGGGCGAACATCGTGATATTATGGATGCCTACCAGATGTTTGCCAATGACAAAGGCTGGATAAACCGTCTGGTGGAAGCGATTAATGCGGGGTTGACGGCGGAATCAGCGGTCGTCAAGGTGCAGGACGAAATGACGGCTCGGATGCGTAACGTGTCTTCTGAATATATCAGAGAGCGATTGCATGATTTGGAAGATGTATCCAACCGACTGCTTCAGCATTTGGTAGGGGAGCATAAATCTGCCATTCCTCAAGATTTGCCGTCACGTTTTATCCTCGTCGTCAAGACGTTAGGGCCAGCGGAATTGCTGGAATATGGGCGTAAAAAGCTTAAAGGCATTGTTTTGGAAGACGGAGCAGCGACTTCGCATATTGCCATTATTGCCCGTGCGATGGAAATTCCCGTGGTGGGAAAAGTAGCGGGTGCAACCAGCATTATCCAGTCAGGTGATCCCGTGATTATTGACGGCGATAATGGGGAAGTCTATTTACGCCCGAGCGAAGGGATTGAACGCACCGTTTCCGAGCATATTCGTGCCAACCAGATGCGTTCGGAAACCTTCGCTGCCGAGCAAAATTTACCGCCTGAATCGCTGGATAAGGTACGCATTTCGCTTAATATTAATGCGGGGCTTTTTGTGGACATCAAGCATTTGCAGGCGGAAGATGTGGACGGCATCGGGCTGTATCGTACGGAATTACCTTATCTTATTTCCACCTCCATGCCAGATGTGAAGGATCAGTCACGGGTTTATGCCAAAATATTCCGTCAGGCGGGGGACAAACGGGTTATTTTCCGTACGTTTGATATTGGTGGTGATAAACAGCTTCCCTATTTTCCGATTGAAGGCGAAGAAAATCCTGCCCTTGGCTGGCGTGCGACGCGTATAGGGCTGGACAGACCCGCTATTTTACGCCGTCAGTTTCGTGCCTTGATCCATGCTGCCAGTGATAGAAACCTTAATATCATGCTGCCCTTTATCACGCAGGTGAATGAGGTGGATGAAGCCCGTAAAATCCTGAATATTGAACTGGATAGGGCAAGAGAAGAAAACCTCGTTATGCCGAAGAAAATCCGTATTGGTACAATGATTGAAGTGCCTTCCATCCTGTGGCAGCTCCCCGCCCTCATGAAACGGGTGGATTTTGTCTCGATTGGCAGTAATGACCTGCTGCAATTTATTTTTGCCTGTGATAGAGGAAGTCAACGGGTAGCGGATCGTTATGATACGCTTTCGCCTGAAATCTTACGCATCATGCGTTCCATTGTGGTGGAAGGCAACAAGGTAGGAGTGGATGTAGGGTTTTGCGGTGAAATGGCAGGCAAACCCATTGAAGCTATGGCATTAATTGGAGCGGGACTGCGGGCATTCTCCATGCCTTCTTCCGCTATCGGCCCCGTCAAATCCATGATACGCACATTGGATGTCGCTGAAATCACGAAATATATTACTATTTTATGCGAATCTTCCGAACCCAGTGTAAGGCGACAACTGGAAGAATATGCTAAAGATCATCGTGTGGTTTTGTAACCTTTCCTACTTTTGCCCTGACTTATATCTCTTCTTTAAAAACGCATAGTCGCTTTCAACAACACACTTCTGCTGATTTCCTCTGGATTCTCATATAAGAAACCGGTATATTCCTGATGTTCGGAACGCAGCAGATTTTGTCCTACCAGACTTATCTCCAGTCCATCCAGGGGTTTATAGCCAATTTTGGCATCCAGTTTGGTATAGGCAGGGATGGAAAGTCCCGTTAAATCGTCCGTATGATAAAGAAAGCTGTTCACTTCCCATTTACTGGTAATATCGTAATAGGCTCTTATGCCATATTGTTGCGTGGGGGCAGTTCCCTGTTTGGTCACCAGACTTGCACCCGTAATATCCAGATGGGAAAAATAGAAGGAATAATTGGCATTCAGACGCAGCTTGCTATTGACATCCCACGTCGTGGCTACTTCCATCCCGTGCGTTTCACCACTATTGAGATTTCCAACTAATAAAGGAGCATAGACATAATAGCCCAAAGCGGAATTATATTGCAGGGAAGCAGATCCATTGGTAAGGGAAGCCAGATTGGTATAGTTATTATAAAAGGCGGTAACATCAATCGCCGCTTCCTCATGCACCATTACCCTATAACCTGCTTCATAGGCGATCACGGCTTCCGACTGGGCATTAGGCACACCCTGTTCCGAAACCAGCGTAGTGGGAGTGCTATGCAGAGACGCTAATACCAGCCCAATATCCTGATTGGATTGATTCGGAGTATGCACGGCACGCGAGACGCTTGTCCACCAGGTTTCTTCGTCCGAAGGCAGATAGGCAAGTCTGGCACTGGGTTCCAGTTCAAAACCGCTAAAATCATTATGTTCGAGCTTGGAGCCAAGGGTTAGGTAGAGTTTATTCTGTATCAGTGCAATCCGATCCTGAGCAAAGGTATTGACGACATTTTCACTATAATCTTCAGGGGCATAATTAATATAAAGACTATTGCCAAAACCGCTGTCAATATAGCGATAGCCCATACCAAAGGTTAAATTATTGCGATCATTGACCAGCCAGTTATCCTGTGCTTCCACGTCAAAAGTCTGGGTATGTATCCCAATTCCCACATCTTGCGACAACCTGACCACATCATCATAATAAGCCTGGATGCTGACATCGGAATCCTTATCTATGGTGTGCTTATAGCGTCCCAACAGATTCATACCGCTGACATCGTCACTGTCATTCACCCTTTGGTAAAGCGAAGGAGAAATAACGGAAGTCACGGGTAAAAACCTCGTTACGTCTTCCTGTCCCTTATAAACATCACTCTGCAGGGTTGCCTTATCCTTGCTTTCGCCTGCCCAATCAACACGGAAACCGCCCTGTTCATTGCTCCATTGATCGCCTGCATTATTACCGTTTGAAAAATGCTCCGCATTATTATCCTGATATTTGGCGTAAGTGCGGTAATAGACATCGCCCTCCCTGCCACCATAACGTGCGGAAGAGCCAAATTTGACCTGATTACCCGTTTCTGCACTGAGCAACGTCCCTTGTGTGTCTTTGGCGGATTTGGTGATGATATTAATCACACCGTTGACGGCATTGGCTCCCCAGAGCGTAGCACCTGGCCCCCTGATGACTTCAATCTGTTTAATGTCTTCCAGCATCAGATTCTGCACATCCCAGAATACGCCTGAAAATACGGGAGTATAAACCGTTCTCCCATCAATCATCACCAGTAATTTATTAGAAAACTGCCCACCAAAACCCCGCGAAGCCACTGCCCAGTTCTGGGAGCCAGATTGGGAAACCTGCAAACCTGGAACCATGCGTAACAAATCAGGGATGCTGGTATAGCCTGAACGCCTTATATCTTCTTCGCTAATGACATAGAGTGCTGCGGGAACCTGTGATTCCTGTTCTTCCCTTTTGGAGACGGAAGTAACGGTAGTGTGCATCAGCTTCTGTATTTCTGCATCCATATCCACTTGCGGGGTTTCTGTATTATCAGCCCCCATTGCTATATCCGCAGCAAACAAACCAAGCCAGAAACTTATGGCAATAATCCCTAATCGTTCCAGATACATAACCCAACCTATAGTTAAAATACAAAACCAGGGAATATATTTATCAAAAAAATATTAAATAAGGATTAATGTGTCTGATATAAAGTAGCTTTTTCCAGTTTTTTGGTTTCAGGACGCTCAATGGGGATACTAAGAAGATACATTTTGGTTCCCCATTCTGCATCGTAATGAGGTAATGCAATATCTTCATGTACTTTAGTATTTTGAAGCCCCAAAACAGAACATTCATAACGATAAAATCTATCATGTTTTAAGGTGGATACACAAAAAATCTGCTTAATATTACTGGCAATGCTTTTCTTATAAATGCGTTTGGTGATATGATAGGCGACATCACCTCTGCGAAATTCTGGCAATATTGCCATGCGGGAAAGTTGGGCATAATTTTGCTGTTTATAACCTAATTCAGGAAAATGATGCTCAATAAGAAATCCATGCTTTTCCATAGGTAATGGCTTGTTTTTCTTTGCAGTTTTAATATGGAGTGCCATACCACCCACGCAAAAATTTCCCATTCTAACAATCAGTATTTGTGCTTCCCTATCGGATTCCGTTTCCTGATCAGGATAACCATCTAACCCAAAAACATCATTAAGCTCTTTGGCACGCAGTTTATAATATTGATGAAGAAATCCTCTATCGTGAGTAAATTCAAAGGTTAGTTCTTTCTCAAATTTACTCTTCGCTTTAAATCTTACTTCAAGCATTTCTTCACGGTAACTTTGAAAAGGTTTTTCAGGCGAAGCAGGGGAGGGGGGTGGTAAAATCGTTAAGCTATCACTCATATTGCACCTCGAAAAAGTTAAAATTCTATTAACTGCATTTCAACTAGTAGTTAAATATTAACAGTATTTCAACTGTTAATTCATAAAATTGTAACATTTCAGAGATTAATAGTGTTTTTTTACCACAAAAAAAAGCGATTGCCTAAATAATAAGCAATCGCTTTAAGGTAGAATAGGTTGTGGTAGAATGCTACTCCATATATTGTCCACCATTGACCGACAATGTCTCGCCCGTAATGAAAGATGCCTTATCATCGACAAGGAATAAAACCGCACGGGCAATTTCTTCGGGTTCCCCCAAACGCCCTACGGGAATTTGCGTTACAATCTGTTTTAATATATCTTCACGCACCGCCCGCACCATCTCAGTAGCAATATAGCCAGGGGAAACCGCATTAACGGTAATACCACGCGAGGCGGTTTCGCGAGCTAATGCCTTGGTGAATCCAAAAATACCTGCTTTGGCGGCGGAGTAGTTGGTTTGTCCGAACTGCCCGAGCTGTCCGTTAAGGGAACTGATATTGACAATACGCCCGAATTTCTTTTCCCGCATATTTTCAATCACGAGGTTGGACATATTAAAGCAGGAAGTAAGGTTGGTTTCAATCACCGCACTCCAATGTTCGGGTGTCATTTTGTGCAGGGGCGTATCACGCGTAATACCTGCATTATTAATCAGCACCTCAATCGTAGTACCAAAATCCTGAGTGATTTGTTCCACGGCTTTTTTGCAGGCTTCATAATTGCCAATATCCCATTTATAGACTTTGATGCCCGTTTCCTTGCTGAAGGCTTGTGCATCTTCATCACGGCTGGCATAGGTGGCAGCGACTTTATATCCCTGTTCCACCAGTGCCTTGCCAATAGCGGCTCCAATACCGCGAGTTCCACCTGTTACTAATGCTAAACGACCCATTTTTTACTCCTTTTTTTATGATTAATCCCGAGAAATACACATTGCTACACCCATACCCCCGCCAATACACAAGGTAGCCAATGCTTTCTTGGCATCACGGCGATTCATTTCATGTATCAGTGTAGTTAAAACCCTTGCACCTGAAGCTCCGACAGGATGCCCGAGTGCAATCGCACCGCCATTGACATTCACTTTCGCTACATCCCATTTCAGCGTCATATTCACGGAAATAGCTTGGGCAGCGAAGGCTTCATTGGCTTCAATCAAATCCAGATCACCTACATTCCAGCCTGCTTTGGCAAGGGCTTTCTGGCTGGCGGGAATTGGCCCTGTTCCCATAATCAGCGGATCGACACCCACACTAGCCCAGGAAACGATTTTTGCCAGTATGGGTAAGCCCAGCTCATTTGCCTGCCTACGCGTCATCAGCATCACGGCAGCAGCCCCGTCATTAATACCCGAAGCATTTCCCGCCGTTACGGTTCCTTCTTTAGAGAAAGCGGGACGCAATTTTGCCAACCCTTCTTTGGTAACACCCGCTTTGGGAAATTCGTCCGTATCCACCGTAATATCACCTTTGCGATCTGCAATCACGACAGGGACAATCTCCTCTTTAAATTTGCCTGCTTTTACTGCTGCTTCACATTTTTGCTGTGAACCCGCAGAAAATTCGTCCTGTTCTTCGCGTGAAATACCAAATTGTTTGGCAATATTTTCCGCTGTCACGCCCATATGAACAGGATGGAAGGCATCCATCAGTGCGTCCTTTAACATCGTATCGACAAAGGTGGCATCGCCCATTTTAATGCCTGCACGCAATTTACTGGCATGAGGAGCCTGCGTCATGCTTTCCTGCCCACCCGCAATCACAATCGTACTGTCACCGTTTTTAATCGCCTGATACCCCAGACACACCGCACGCAAGCCAGAACCGCAAAGCTGGTTGATACCCCATGCGGGTACTTCCTGAGGCAAACCCGCATTGAGCGATGCCTGACGGGCAGGATTCTGCCCCGCTGCCGCCGTAAGAATCTGCCCCAATATCACTTCGGATACGCTTTCAGGTTTTACCCTGGTACGGTTGATAAGTTCACGAATGACCACTTCGCCCAGTTTATGAGCTGGCACACTGGAAAATACCCCGTTAAATGCTCCAATCGCCGTACGCACTGCACTTACAATTACTACATCCTCTTGCGACATACTTATTTCCTTTTTTGGGTGTTATTATTCCTCAGTTCATTCTTTTAATGAGGGAATACACTGAAAGCAATGTAAAAATACAACTTCCAGTTACTTTTTTTAGGGTAATGTTGGCTTTAAAAGATAAAACCCCACGCTTTTGCATGGGGTTTTATAAGACTTGGTTAAAATGCTGAAAAATCAGGAAGCATGTTGTTCTTTGCTATCCATATCGTGCAATAATTGCATGATTTCTTCTTTCAGTACCAGTTTTTGTTTTTTAATTGCTTTTATCTTGAAAAAATCGGCGTTAGGTCTTGTCATCTCTTCTGACAACAGGGCTTCCAGTTCGGCATGTTTGGTTTGCAGACTTTTGATATGAGACTCAACAGACATAACATAACTCCTTCTTTGTTGAAAAGTATAAAGTGCCTGATGTTGGTTAGCATCAAACAACTCAATGAGTATAACAGCAAACAGCGTTTCATGGCAAATAAAAAGATGATAAAAACGCATTATTTTTTGCTCTGAATATGGCACAAATGCAGGGTTTTTTAGATGATTTTTAGTTAATATCCAAGCAGTTTTGAAATAAAAGAAGTAAAGCAGGCATTTTTAATTCGCTATGTGGATTAATTTATGTTAGGCTCTAATGGCAACTTCTACATTAAGAAATTTTCTTATTGTATTTCAGTCCACAAGGACTAACGGTAAGATTCATTTTTTAATGCTAGGGTTGTTGTTTCAAAAAAGGTAACTCAAATGCTCGCAACAATTCTTTTTCAAATTGAACTTGAGGCCCCCCCTGCTCCAAAGCATCGGGGGAGTGGTCGTAGAGACTAACCTTACCCCCCTCGGGTTAAGGTTAGTCTAAAAAACCCCACAGCACACACCTCGTGTCCTGTGGGGTTTTTTGTTGCGTGGGTGTTTTTACTTTCTCTTCCCCCATTCATGATTATTTAACCATTTGCTGGTAAATATAGCAGTGAACTGGAGTTATAACAAACAGGTTTTTTAGCTACATGGCACTACATTTTTCCTTCAGAACGGGTATCATAACCCTGCTGATTTTCGCTTGCTCGCTATTGCCCGTTATGGCAGTAGAAGAGGAGGGGGATGCTGCCCTGAACGATTTTAAAAGCACCATAGGATTCCTCTCTAATTTCACGCAGTTCACACAGTGGCCTGAGGAACGCTCCCCCATTAAAAATCATCTGATTCAAATCTGTGTTGGTAATGATAGCAAATTTTTGGATTATTTTGTTGCCAATCATAGCCAGCCCACTGCCACGCTCTCACTGGATATTAAAAAAGTTACTTCAGGCGAGCAGGCAAAGGGCTGTAATATCCTCTATATTGGCGGGCAAGATGAGAGTGCTGCCTTCGCCATGGCGGAAGCAGTAAAGAATGATCCTGTCCTTACCATCAGTGAAATAAAGCATTTTGCAGAAAATAGTGGTATTATCGAACTGATACCGCCCGAAAAACGCCTGGGATTATTTGCGAAACGAAAACTGGTTTTCAGGGTGAATCTGAAAAACGCCGAAAAAGCCCATTTGCATATTGATGCAAGGCTGCTACAAATTGCAACAGAGATAATACGATAGGTTGGGTCTAACACAATGACACTTCAGCATTTGAGTATTAAAAAACGTCTTACCCTGCTCATCACGGTTGTGAGTGCGATTGCTATTGTCATGACTACCGTTATTGTCACCGCCATTGGTATTTATCATATGCGGCAGAATATCACCGAAAGGCTGGTGGATATTGCCCAGATTTTTGGCAAAAGCAATCTGGTTTATATCAATTTCAACCAGAATGATCCCGTTACCAAAAATATGGTGGATGTGTTCAGTACCAAACCTTCCATCTTGCGGGTCTGTATGTATGATAATGCGGGAAAGGTGGCAGCCAGTTATTTCACGCTGGAACTGGTGGATAAAAGCTGCCCTGATATTTCAGCTCAGGCGTTTGGCGTTTCCAGAACGGATAAAGGCATTTCGATTACCAAAAAGCTGGAGGAAGAAAATACCATTAATCTGAATCCGGGGGGTGGGTCTCCTGTTATTTATCTGGAATCGGATATGGGTGAAGTGGATAATTATGTTATCAAACAGATTATGATTGGTATCTGCGTGATTCTTGGTTTTATTGCTATTTGTTACTTCATTGCCCTTACCATGCAGCGTCATATTTCCAATCCCCTGCTGGAGCTGGCTTATACGGCACGTCGTGTTTCTGCGGAAAATGACTATAGTTTGCGGGTTAAAACAGAGAATATGCCCACGGTCAAAACCGAAAATGAAATTGATACGCTGATTCATGCGTTTAATGCCATGCTGGAAGAAATACAGGAGCGGGATAGAAAAGTATCAAGCCAGAATGAAGAATTGGGCAAGGCGAAAAGGCAGGCAGAAAGTGCCAATATTGCGAAATCCCACTTCCTTGCCAATATCAGCCATGAATTGCGTACCCCGCTTAATGCGATTATCGGGTTTTCCTCCGTGTTCAAGGAGCAGCTCTTTGGTACGTTAGGTAATGATAAATATATGGAATATGCCGAGGATATTAATCATGCCGGTGTGCATCTGCTGGATATTATCAATGATATACTTGATCTTTCAAAAGCGGAATCCGGGCAGATGCAACTGGTATTTGAACGGCTGGATGTAAGGAAAGTGCTGACAAAATGCGTCTCGCTGGTAGATAAAAAGGCAAAGGAGGGAAATATCACGCTGGAGATGGACATACAGGAAGACTTGCCCGAACTGATCGCAGATCGCCTGCGTTTTGCCCAGATTATCCTCAATATTTTGTCCAATGCGGTAAAATTCAGTCACCAGGGTGGCACTGTTTCTATTTCCGTTGCTACCCTGATGCGAAGCAACATCCATACGGACTTTATTATTAAAATACGCGATAACGGCATCGGGATTAAACGTGAAAATATTCCCCAGATATTCCAGAGTTTTGATCAGGTGGATAGTGATTTGAACCGCCGCTATAACGGCATTGGTCTGGGACTGCCCCTTACACGCAATCTGGTAGAGCTGCATTATGGTAAAATTTCGATTAATAGTGAAATAGATAAAGGAACCGAGGTGACGCTCCATTTCCTTGCCGATCCCAACCCTATCCATGAGATTATAGATCTGGGTAATGTCGTGTGACGGGAGCGAAGGATTGTTGCTTGCATAAAGCCATAATAAAATTTTATTGAACTGTTTTTTATTTCTGTTATTAAAGTTATCGTAATTTTATTAAACTTGGAAATAGAAAACATATTTTTATGGCATCAAACGATAACAAAGAAGAAAATTGGATTCAACGCACGCAAAAGTTTGCTAGCAATGCAGCAGTTCAGGCTGCTGCCACTGCTTCTCTCCTCAATCCTGCTTTTGCAATTACGCCTTCTGCTATTCCCGCTGCCGCCCAAGACCCCCATACTGGTAAAACAGAATTGCTTGCCCAAAATTCAGGCGATGTAAATCAAAAAGTATGGCTAAGACAGGGAGATGTCCTGACTGCCCCCGATGGCACACAACATAAAGCCATTGGCAATTATAGTGATACGTTTGGGCGTATTGATGACAAGGGAAATGTACTAACTGCATATATTACGGACGAACAGGGGCGACTTATGTTAATACATAATGACAAGCTGCTCTGGTATCAGGGACAAACGGTTTCAGGGCTTGAACATACCGTTTTGACAGGTTATTATTTGACTAAAAAGGGAGACGTGTATTTTAGTGTGTCAGAATACCCCCAGAAGGGCAAGCATCCCCAATCGGTGGTTTATCATAACGACCAGGTTGTGTTTGATTCAAGGAAACTTTCACATCCAGAGCGGTTTAAGGGCTTCTCTCTTGACCCTACTCTTATTGAGCCAGGTGGTACGGTAAATGGCAAACCAGCTCCACGCAACTTGCCACAGGGAACGGTGGTAGATCTTGATTACACCTACAGCGTAGATAATGAAAATGGCAGCCCTGTTATGAAATCTCTTGTACTTGAGCAAAAGGCAGCACGCCTTTACAACCTTGAGAGAGACCCCAATCCTCCCAACTATGTATTCGGAAAAATCCTGTCTGATAAGAATGCTCTGGTATCGGTAGTGGGTAAGGAGCCAGTTAAGGAACAGGAAATACCCACCGCAACGCAGGAACAGCAAGAACCCAAGATTTATAATATTTTTGTTGGCGGGTTTTTTGATGACAGTACCTATCAGGTAGTTAAAAATTATGTACATGGAACATTAGACGGCAGTGAGGACGCAAAATATACTAGGTCGCTTGGACTTACAAAAGATGCTCATAATGTAGTCAATTCTTATTTTCATTGGGACGATAATAGCAAAATAGAAGCAGAACTCAAAAGGCTAATGGAGGAAAAGAAAAAGAACCCTAACATGGTGATTAATGCGTTTAGTCACAGCTACGGTGCAGATACTCTTTTAGAGGTATTGGGGAAAAATTTTAATATTGAAGAATATAAAGGATTAATAGATAATGCGGTAATGGCAGATCCGGTAGGAAGATTCAAAACCGACGCCACAAAAAAACAGCTCTATGCCAATGCTCGTCAAATAGTTAAAGGTAGAATAATTGATGTGGATGCACAGCATCACGGTGGTTCAGATGATACCATAGCTGGTTTAGGAAAATCCTATGATAACTTACTGAAAAATGAGCCAGGTATTACCTACTTGGTCGACAACAATGCCAGTCATGCCAGTTTCCCCGCCATGATGGAAGACAAGCATAGTGAACTGGGAGGAAAATCGGTAGAAGATGTTACCTTTATGGATCGGGTGCGAGGAAGCCATACTACACAAAGGAGCCGTTAATGCGTAGGCAGGGCTATATCTGGGGGATAGTACTATTGGCACTCTCCTCCTGCCTTCCAGTGTTTGGTTCCTTGGAAATCCAGCCTGCATCTCTTAAAGTTGTTCAAATAAAGGAATTAAATTTTTATTCTCGCTATGCAGAAAATGTAGAGTCACCTATACTACAAGTCAATATATCAAGTAATACAGATATGTATAAGCTTTTAAAAAATAAAAATCTATTTATTTTTAATAACACAATGGTATCATGCAATAAAAACAGTAATTTAGTTTTTGAAACCTATCTGGGATTATCAGCAAGAGAAAAAGGGGTAACAATCAATGAAGATTCACCTTTTGTTAATACAACTGCTCCATACTTTTACCAAATATATATTTCTATTTTTAATAAAATGCAGATTAATCCAATGGTATCAAAATATAATTTATGGAAAAAGCCTGAAGATATTTGCTTTATGATTCAATCTCATGATCCTACTACCATTTTCGGCATTACCAGCAACACTATCCGCATTCCCAAGGAAGCAATAAAAGCAGCACTGGATGATTACCGCAAAGCACATCCTGATTTTGTACCGCCAGAGGAGCCATGAGTAGGGGAATGATAAAATATCTTGTGGCGGGGATAGTGCTATTGGCACTCTCCTCCTGCCTGCCAGTGTTTAGCACTATTGAAATTCAGCCAGTTTCCCTTAAGGTAATTCAGAGAAAAGATTTAGTATTTATTGACCAGAATTATGCTGATGAAGGCGAAATAAGGATACTGGAAATTACTATAACCGCTAATACCAATCTACCAGTATTTGCAGAAAAAAATTCCTTAACTTTTATTTATAGTGATTTATTCTCCTGTAGTAATAAAACTGAATTTATAGATACAAGCAATTTACTGGCAAATAACAAACCCGCCATGCCTGCTAAAGCTCATCTTTTTATTAACGAGGTGCCACCCTACCATTATCAGAATTATCTCGCCCTCCATGACAGATGGAAAAATGATCCTCCTGAACGTAAATACAATTTTTGGAAAAAGCAGGAAGATGTTTGTATGTGGGTTCGTGCATTTGATCCTTACTCTTTCGGAATCAAATCTGTTACAAGCAACACTATCCGTATCCCCAAAGAAGCAATAAAAGCAGCACTGGATGATTACCGCAAAGCACATCCTGATTTTGTACCGCCAAAGGAGCCTTAGCTTTTTATTTTCAATATCTTAGGTAATATATTATGCTACTACTCGCCATCCTCATCGCCTATCTTTTCGGCTCCATCCCCACAGGGCTTATCTTGACCCGACTCGCAGGGTACGGGGATATTCGCTCTATTGGATCAGGTAATATCGGAGCTACCAACGTCATGCGGACGGGTAATAAATGGCTGGGAATAGCGACTTTGGTGCTGGATTTTGCCAAAGGCTATATCGGGCTTGCCCTTGCAAACCACCTCTGCCCTGATGCCCACCTTGCCATGATACCCGTACTCGGGCATGTTTTTCCCGTCTGGTTGAAATTCAAGGGTGGTAAAGGCGTAGCAACTGCTATGGGTAGCTTAAGCGAAATAGAACCTGCTATAGGATTCCTGCTACTGCTATTCTGGGCAGGTATTTTTGCCATTACCCGTATTTCTTCCGCCTCCGCCCTTGGAGCCTTTTTTATCGTTTGGGCATTGTTGACTGCTGCTACCCTGTTATTTAACCTTAATATCAGCTTTTACTTTGAATTTTTTGCTATTATGCTATTGTTGTTTTTCACGCACAGGGAAAATATCAATCGCCTGCTGGCGGGAACAGAACATAAATGGGTGCGTAAATAATGTGGCAGAGTTCAAGTAAAATAGTTGCTAATGAATCTTTGATTGATGTATTGCGATTAATTAGAAGTGAAAATGTAGGTTCCATTACGTTTTTTAATCTGGTAAAGCAGTTTGGTTCGGTGAAAAACTCACTGGATGCCATTCCTGATCTGGCAAGGCGTGGGGGCAAACGCACTCCCATATTAGGCTACAGCAAAAAAGATGCGGAAAAAGAGATTGAGCAGGTAGAAAAACTGGGTGGTCGCATGATTCGTTACGGCGAAGCGGACTATCCCGCCTTATTGCTTGCCATTTATGATCCCCCGCCTGTTATCACTATTCTTGGTTCCCCGCATATCTGGAAGCAAAACCGTAATCTGGCAATAGTAGGATCACGCAATGCGTCCGCCAATGGCTTTCAGTTTGCCAAAAAACTGGCGACGGATGCGGGTGAACGTCATTTTACCATTATTTCAGGACTGGCACGCGGGATTGATACGGCAGCTCATAATGGCTCGCTTGCTACAGGTACGGTTGCCGTGATTGCCAGCGGGATTAATATCCTCTATCCACCTGAAAATAAGGCATTATCCGAACTGATTGCCAAACAGGGAGCCATCATCACCGAGCAACCTTTTGGACTGGCTCCGCATTCTCGCAGCTTTCCTGCCCGCAACCGTATTATTTCTGGTATGTCGCAAGCAACGGTGATTGTGGAGGCTTCGCTCAAATCCGGCTCCCTTATCACCGCACGCTTTGCTTTGGAGCAGGGAAGGGAAGTATTTGCTGTGCCTGGTTCTCCGCTTGACCCACGTTGCAAGGGTACGAACGGGCTGATTAAACAGGGAGCCAACCTTTGCGAATCCATAGATGATATTATGGAAAACCTATCTTTTTCTGCTCCGCTTCAGCTTCATGAATCTTCGCCTACGCTTTATCATGCAGCGGAGCCTGCAAAAATCAACGAAAGTGAACTGGAGAAAGCACGCACGCTGGTATTGGAAAAACTGGGCTATAGCCCTGTAGGACTAGATGAAATACTGATTCAGTGTGAGATTAGCAGCAGCCTGCTTTCACTTATTTTACTGGAGCTTGAGCTGGCAGGAAGGCTACAGCGTGTTACGGGCGGTAAAGTGGTGTTGAAGGCACAATAGCCACTTTTTCTGTTTACTGGTACGCTGGTCTGATTACCTTGTGAGTTCAATGGGAAAGATATTTAATGAGTCCTGCCATTATTCCAACTGCTAGAAATAGCATGGTTCCCAGCTTTGTTGTCATACGCAATTCCAGTTCACGCAATGAAGTCTCAATCTTGGTATCCAGTGCCTTGAAGTCACTTTTCATCTCGCTTTTGAACGTATTAAGTTCTTCCTTCGTAGCAAGATGTGAAACATCCGTGTCTGAGGCAGCCTTCAGTTCCATTGCAAAAGCCTCGGCATGGACAGCGGGGATGCCTTTTTCTTTCATGCGGTTCGCAGATGCAAGCGTATCAAACGTAAGTGTTGTCATGAATAATCCTAATACTTAATCTTTTTATTGTACGGCAGTTGACACCCGGATGCAAGGGCTTTTTAACAGCCTTTCAAGGTCTGAAGTGACCTCTTATGTTGCATATATGCTGTTTTGCAAAAATTCATGGTATATTTTATATACAGTGCTTGCAATGGGTAAAAAACTATGCCATAACCCCAATTCGTTACTTGTAGAAATTTTATATTTTAGGCTATATAGTTTATGAAAAAAATCATACTAATCGTTGTGATAGCGGTAATATTATATGCAGGCTACCGCTATTTTCATAGCACTTCCAGTCCTGATGCTGCTATGCAGATGGGGGGAGCTGCTCCCGTGAGTGTGGCTAAAGTCGTAGCCAAAAATGTGAATGAGTGGCAGGAATTTTCAGGTCGTCTGGAAGCGATTGACCGTGTGGAAATCCGCCCGCGTATCAGTGGAACGATAGATGAAATCCTGTTCACTGAAGGGCAGATGGTGAAAAAAGGGGATCCGCTTTTTGTCATTGATCCCAAACCCTATCAGGCAGCCTTGCTGGCAGCAAAGGCTACAGCAGACTATAGCAGTTCCGAATTTGAGCGTGCAAGGCAGTTATTGCCGCAAAGGGCGATTGCAAAACGTGAGTTTGATGAAAAACATAATAGTGCTGCGGTGGCGATTGCTGCCCTTACCAAAGCCCAACTGGACTTAAGCTATACCCGTATTTTGGCTCCTGTTTCAGGGCGTGTGAGCAGGGCGGAGTTGACAGTGGGAAATCTGGTTAATGTCGGCAGCCCTTTACTTACTACTATCGTATCGCTGGATCCGATTTATGCCACGTTTGAAGTGGATGAGCAGAATTATGTCCGCTATCTTCATGCTAACGGTGAGGATCCTAACAAACTTGCCAATATTCCTGTGAAACTGGCTTTATCTGGTGATACGGATTTTACCTATACGGGGCATGTCAAATCCTTTGATAATGAGATTAATACCAAAGCGGGTACGGTGCGGGTGCGGGCGGAATTTCCCAATAAAACGGGAGCGTTAATACCAGGGCTTTATGCGAAATTGCTGTTAAGCGGAACGGGTAAGCAGAATTTACTGCTGATTAATGAACGTGCCATTACCACTGATCAGGACAAGAAAAAAGTCTATGTCGTGGGAGCAGATAATAAAGTGCAGTCGCGTGAAATCAAGCTCGGTGCAGTGGTGGACGGCTTAAGAGTGGTACGGGAAGGCTTGAAAGAAAACGAAGAAATAGTCGTCAATGGCGTTCAGCGTGTGCGTCCTGATGCTGCTGTTACGCCACAACCGGTTTCCATGGAAACACTGGAAGCAATAAAGAATTAAGGTAGCAACTCATGGATATATCAAAGTTTTTTATTGACCGCCCGATTTTCGCTGGTGTCATATCGTTTCTGATATTTATTGCAGGGTTGATTTCTATCCCGCAATTACCCGTCTCGGAATATCCCGATGTGGTTCCTCCTTCCGTAGTGGTGAAGGCTCAATATCCGGGTGCAAACCCGAAAGTGACGGCGGAAACCGTAGCGGCTCCGCTGGAAGAGCAGATTAACGGTGTGGAAAACATGTTGTATATGTATTCCCAAGCCACCAGTGACGGACAGTTGCAATTAACCGTGACGTTCAAAATTGGTACGGATCCCGATAAAGCACAGCAATTAGTCGAAAATCGTGTATCGCAAGCCTTGCCACGCTTGCCTGATATTGTACGGCAGTTTGGGGTGACAACGCTCAAAAGCTCGCCCGATTTAACGATGGTTGTGCATCTTATTTCCCCTGATTCCAGCAATAATATGCTGTATTTGCGTAATTATGCCGTGCTTAACGTCAAAGATCGCCTTGCCCGTATTAACGGCGTCGGACAGGTTGCCCTGTTTGGCTCAGGTGACTATGCAATGCGGGTATGGCTGAATCCTGAAAAACTGGCAGCCCGTAACCTGATGGCTTCGGACGTGACCAATGCGATTCGCGAGCAGAATATTCAGGTGGCTGCGGGTGTGGTGGGAGGACCTCCCTATCCTAACGGTACGACGCTGCAATTATCCGTCAATGCCCACGGGCGTTTGCAGGACGAGCAGGAATTTGGTGAAATTATTGTCAAAAGCGATGATAATGGAGCGATTACACGCCTGAAAGACATTGCCACGATTGAACTGGGTGCGTCGGATTATTCCCTGCGTTCCCTGCTGGATAATAACCCTGCCGTTGCGATTCCCATTTTTCAGGCTCCTGGGGCGAACGCCATTCAGGTTTCCAATGATGTGCGTGCAGCGATGGAAGAGCTGAAAAAAGATTTCCCCGCAGGTGTGGATTACAGCATTGTCTATGACCCTACCGTGTTTGTGCGGGATTCGATCAAGGCGGTAATTCATACGTTGCTGGAAGCGATTGCGTTAGTGGTACTGGTGGTGATTGTGTTTTTGCAAACCTGGCGGGCTTCCATCATTCCGTTGCTCGCTGTTCCCGTATCGGTGGTGGGGACGTTCGCCGTCATGCACTTATTTGGTTTTTCCATCAATGCACTTTCACTATTCGGGCTGGTATTGGCGATTGGTATTGTGGTGGATGATGCGATTGTGGTGGTAGAAAATGTCGAACGTAATATTGAAAATGGCTTAAGTCCGCGTGATGCTACCTATCAGGCAATGCGGGAAGTTTCAGGACCTATTATTGCGATTGCCTTAACCCTTATTGCCGTATTTGTTCCGATTGCCTTTATCAGTGGCTTGACGGGGCAGTTTTATCGCCAATTTGCCCTTACTATTGCCATATCTACTATTATTTCCGCCTTTAATTCGTTGACACTTTCACCCGCCCTTGCAGCTGTTCTGTTAAAGGGACATGACGAGCCGAAAGATAAATTCAGTAAATTTATTGAAAGTATTTTTGGCGGGTTTTTTAAGTGGTTTAATGGCTTTTTCTTGCGATCTGCCACTAAATATTCACGCGGGGTAACTTCCGCCATCCATCACAAAGCCTTTATGCTTACGGGTTACTGTATCTTGGTAGGCTTGACTTTTTTCATGTTTTCGCAAGTGCCACAAGGCTTCGTTCCCTTGCAGGATAAACAATATCTGGTAAGTTTTGCGGTACTCCCTGACGGTGCTACGCTGGATCGTACCGAAGCGGTGATGAAACAAATGTCGGATATTATCCTGCATCAGGAAGGTGTGGAAGGGGCGGTGGAATTTCCAGGGCTTTCCATTAACGGCTTTACCAATAGTCCGAGTGCGGGGATTGTGTTTGTGAAGCTGAAACCGTTTGATGAACGTACCACCCCCAACCTTTCAGGCGGAGCGATTGCGGGTGCATTAAACGGCAAACTGGCGGGTATTCAGGAAGCATTTATCCTCACCGTTCCACCTCCTCCCGTAACAGGGCTTGGCACGATTGGTGGCTTCAAAATGCAGATTGAAGACCGTGGTGACCTGGGTTATGAGGCATTAAATAACGTGGTGAACACTATTTTGATGAAAGCCAGAATGCGTCCTGAACTTAATCCTTATTCGGTTTTTTCAGGCTACGGCATTAACGTACCGCAACTCATGGCGGATCTGGATCGTACCAAAGCGAAACAAATGGGTGTTTCCATCACGGACGTGTTTGATACGATGCAGATTTACCTTGGTTCGCTATATATTAACGATTTTAACAAGTTTGGCAGGACGTATCAGGTGATTGCACAGGCAGAAGCACCCTATCGTGCCCATGCACAGGATATTTTGCAGCTTAAAACCCGCAATAAATCAGGTGAGATGGTTCCGCTTGGTGCATTAATGAAGATTAATGAGAGCTACGGGCCTGACAGTGCATCACGCTATAATGCCTACCGCACCGCAGATATTAACGGTGGACCAAATGTTGGTTTTTCCAGTGTACAGGCACAAAATGCTATTGTGGAAGTGGTAAAGCAGGTGCTTCCCAAAGGCATGACGTTTGAATGGACGGAACTTACCTATCAGCAGATACTTTCAGGTGATACCGCTACGTTCGTATTCCCGCTGTGTGTGCTGTTGGTATTTCTCGTGCTGGCTGCACAATATGAGAGCATGACGCTTCCGCTAGCGGTGATTCTGATTGTCCCTATGTGCCTGCTTTCTGCCATTACGGGCATCTGGATAGCCGATCATTATAATCTGTTGCTGTCGCACTTGCTGCATTTCCCGCATACTGGCAAGGATAATAATATCTTCACCCAGATTGGTCTGATTGTATTGGTGGGGCTGGCATGTAAAAACGCTATTCTGATTGTGGAATTTGCCCGTGAACTGGAGATGCAGGGCAGAAAACCCGTGGAAGCAGCGATTGAATCCTGTCGTCTTCGCTTGCGTCCTATCCTTATGACTTCGTTCGCTTTTATCATGGGCGTTATCCCGCTGGTCTATTCTTCAGGAGCAGGATCCGAAATGCGTAATGCGATGGGGCTGGCAGTATTTTCAGGCATGTTGGGCGTGACATTTTTCGGACTGTTCCTCACACCCGTATTTTATGTGATACTGCGTTATGTTGCTGCCTATATCAGCGGTAGCAAAACCCCGCCACCTTTTGTAAATCATCACCTTCCAGAGAATGGTCATTGATATATGCTGAAAAAAATTAGACATTTTCTAAAACCCGCTCCTGTGAGGCAAAGCTCAAGCAAAACCGCACGCAGAAGCGGAGTGTACAACTTGGTACATGAGCATTCGAGTACGGTTTTAACGACGCAGTTGCCCGCAGGAGTAGGGTTTAAGAGGATGTCTATCCTTCTTATCAGTAGTTGCCTGTGTGTACTTGCTGCCTGTAGCCTTGCCCCCGACTTGCAGGATCCGCTTCCCAAAGCTCCCGCCAAATTCAAGGAAGCGAATGGCATAGAATGGAAACAGGCAGAGCCAATAGATGCCAAAAACAAAGGCAAATGGTGGATGGTGTTTAAGGATGAAAAGCTGAATGCGTTAGAAGAAGAAGCGATTCTCGCCAACCAGTCGATGAAAGCCGCAGCAGCTCGTGTTAAACAGGCAAGAGCAGAAGCCAATGTCGTAAAAGGCGGGTTATTTCCCAGTGCAGATATTACGGGTTCTGGCATTTCACAGGGCGGTACGAATGCCCTGTTCCCAGGTACAACCAGTTATCGCCAGCCCCCTCTGCATGTCTATACACTTAACGGCACGGCATCTTACGATGTGGATATTTTAGGTAAAGCCTCCGATAGTTACCTCTCCGCCCTTTTCCTTGCACAAAGTCAGGCAGCTACTTATAACAACCTGATGCTTTCTTTGCAGGCAGACGTGGCGACCAGCTATTTCACCCTTACCCTGCTTGATGAACAAATCAGGGCGTTAAATGATACGGTAAGAATCCGTGATACTGCCAGCCTGTTCATCAAACATCAGATGGATGCAGGACTCAGCAGCGAACTGGATTATTCACGGGTACAGGCGGAACTGGCAACGGCGAAAGCGGAACTTTATTCTACCCAAAAACAGCGAGCCAATGCTGAACATAATCTCGCTATTTTACTCGGTAAAAATCCTTCTGAATATAGCTTTGCTTACTCACCGCTGCCAGCTTCGGTGGTACCTCCCAAAATCCCCGCTGGACTGCCCTCACGGCTGGTGGAACGTCGCCCTGATATTGCCGCTGCGGAGCGTCAGATGGCATCTGCCAATCGCAGTATTGGCGTAGCACGCACTGCTTTCTTCCCTTCCATTTCGCTCAGTGCTTCGGGAGGTTCCCAAACGAGCCAATTCCCAAGGCTTTTCCAGTGGGCAAGCCATACCTGGGCGATTGGACCTTCGATTGATATTCCGCTTTTCCAGGGAGGCAGCAATTTTGCCAATCTCGATAAAAGCAAGGCAGCCTTTGAAGAAACCGTTGCCAATTACCGCCAGACGGTGCTGAATGCCTTTCGTGAAGTGGAAGACGGGCTGTCGGATAGTGAATGGATTGAAAAACAGGAAGAAGCACAGGCACAGGCAGCAGTTTCCGCCCGTACCGCAGCAAGACTGGCTGATATTCGCTACCAGATTGGCGACTTAAACTATCTGGATGTGGAGGATACGGAACGCACCCGCTCCGCCAATGAAATCGCCCTTGCACAGGCTCGCCTGGCTCGTTATTCTGCTACTATTAATCTGATAAGGGCATTGGGTGGTGGCTGGGAATAATAGACTTGATAGCCATATCACTTAGTGATATAGTGAAGAAGAAAAAAGCGATGACCATGCGTGTATTCAAAACGGCTTATTTCGCAAAAGCAGCTAAAAAAGCCAAGATTACCGATACGGAACTGGCAGAAGCCATTATAGAAGTCATGAACGGACAAGCAGTTGCCCTGGGTGATGGGGTCTATAAGAAGCGATTGAATAAAAACAGACATCGTTCCATTATCCTTGCCAAAGGCGGTGAATATTGGATTTATCAGTATCTTTTTGCCAAGAAAGACAGGGATAATATTAATGAGGAAGAG
>Ga0116226_10000472_pt1 | contig 34393 bp, 36 predicted proteins | sample S1TSphfallax_FD_89692 | JGI IMG/M metagenome (GOLD analysis project Ga0116226, IMG submission 89692) | Host-associated microbial communities from peat moss isolated from Minnesota, USA - S1T2_Fa - Sphagnum fallax MG | ecosystem: Host-associated > Plants > Peat moss > Unclassified | place: USA...
CACCAAGAGGTGATGTTTCCTCAGGAGCATTTCCCTGGCCGTATGGCGCAGTCCGACTTCACGTCGATGAATGCTCTTGGGATCAGTATCGGGGGCACCGCGTTTCCCCATCTGCTCTATCACACAGACATAGACAACTAGACAGACACCTTACGAGAGGTGAACAAGCATGAAGCAATTGGGTTTATATAAAGGGTATGAAGTTTCAGCGCAGGCCAACGCGCTGCATAACGGCTTGTTTGCCGCCACGTTGATGATCGAAAAATCAGCCAGTTCTGTTTCGCGCACGATCAGCTTTGGCGAGCTCGACTATTTCTTTGAGGAATCGCAGGCCTGTTCCTATGCCATGCGCTGGGCCCGACTGTGGATAGACGAGCAGGCCCGCCGTAATGCGGCCTGGTAGTCGGGCTGGGTCAATCAGACTGGAATGCCACTGACCATCTCGGCGATCGATCGGATAAGTCACTTTGCTGTTTGCGTTCAAATTTCTGCAGGGCCGCTATATCGCTATCACGCGACACCACTATGCCAATCTCAAAGCCGAGATGCGCGTTGGCTTCTGCGAGGAACGGCCGCTGATTCGCCGTATCTTGGCACGCGTCTGCCATTTTTCCGGGCAAACCGGTTTCGGCGTGAGAATTCTGGGCAAAGCATTTCTCTTCTTTACATATCGAAAAATCTTCGTTGGCCGATTTTATCCAGCGGATTAGACTCATTTCATCTTGTTATGACAAGCCGAAATGACAGTCCCCAACATCACGCTCGTACCCACTTCCGCTACCCCGCTCTATGGCCAACTAAAAGAGGTTTTGCGCTCGCGCATCCTGGATGGTACTTATGCGGCGCACAGTCAAATGCCATCCGAGCATGAGTTATGCGCAATGTTCGACGTCAGCCGGATTACGGTAAGGCAGGCGTTGGGCGATCTGCAGAAGGAGGGGCTTTTGTTCAAATTGCATGGCAAAGGTACCTTTGTCTCGAAGCCCCGTGCCTTTCAGAACGTGACCTCGCTACAGGGTTTCGCGGAAGCCATGTCATCCATGGGATACGAAATCGTCAATCAACTACGCAGCTTCAAAAGCGTGGAAGCTGACCGTAATGTCGCCAGCCGCCTCAATGTGCCCCTGGGAACGCGCGTCGTGGAGATACACCGGGTGCGCCTGTTGAATCGTTCCCCAGTCTCATTGGAAGTGACTTATATCCCGCAAGCCTACGACAAGCGTCTTTCGAACGCAGATTTATCCACGCGCGACATCTTCCTGATCCTTGAAAACGACTGCGGATTGTCGCTGGGTCATGCGGACGTATCGATCGACGCAACCCTGGCGGATGACGATATCAGCTCGGCGCTCCATATCGAGGAAGGCAGCCCGATACTGCGGATAGAAAGGCTGACACATACAACTGACGGCACACCGATCGACTACGAGCATCTCTACTTTCGCGGCGACGCTTTTCAGTACCGCCTGCGTATCGATCGCGAAAAAAGACGCAGAAACGCGACGAAAGCATGACCAAGACACATATTTTGGAGTACGACGTCGTTGTGGTTGGCGGCGGTACCGCAGGCCCGATGGCGGCGGTAAAAGCGAAGGAACGGGATCCCTCCCTGAGAGTCCTGCTTTTGGAGAAGGCCAACGTGAAGCGCAGTGGCGCCATCTCCATGGGCATGGATGGTCTGAACAATGCCATCGTCCCAGGCCATGCTACGCCTGAGCAGTACACGAAGGAAATCACCATTGCCAACGATGGCATTGTCGACCAGTCCGCAGTGTATGCGTATGCGCGGCACAGCTTCAAAACCATCCAGGAACTAGATCGGTGGGGTGTAAAGTTCGAGAAGGACAGCACCGGCGACTATGCGGTTAAAAAAGTACACCACATGGGCGCCTATGTTTTACCCATGCCCGAGGGTCACAGTATCAAGCAGGTGCTATACCGACAATTGAAGCGGGCGCGCGTTGCCATTACCAATCGTATCGTAGCGACTCGGCTGCTGACAGACGAAACCGGCCGGGTTTGCGGGGTGCTTGGCTTCGACTGCAGAACCGCCGAGTTCTATGTCGTACGCGCCAAGGCCGTGATACTGAGTTGTGGCGCGGCTGGCCGGCTCGGTCTGCCAGCCTCGGGCTACCTGATGGGTACTTACGAAAACCCCACCAACGCGGGCGACGGCTATGCGATGGCCTACCATGCTGGCGCCGCGCTCGCCAATCTTGAGTGTTTTCAGATCAACCCATTGATCAAAGACTACAACGGGCCCGCGTGCGCGTATGTCACCGGTCCGCTCGGTGGCTTTACCGCGAATGGGAAGGGCGAACGCTTCATCGAATGCGATTACTGGAGCGGTCAAATGATGTGGGAGTTCTACCAGGAATTGCAAAGCGGAAATGGGCCCGTGTTCCTCAAGCTCGATCATCTGGCCGAAGAAACAATCAAGACCATCGAGGACATACTCCACACGAACGAACGACCCAGCCGCGGTCGATTTCATGCGGGGCGCGGTACCGATTATCGGAAAAATATGGTCGAAATGCATATTTCCGAAATCGGGTTCTGCAGCGGGCATAGTGCATCCGGGGTATATGTCAACGAGCGGGCTGAGACGACAGTGCCGGGACTTTATGCGGCCGGCGATATGGCGGCCGTTCCCCACAACTATATGCTTGGCGCGTTTACCTATGGGTGGTTCGCCGGGGAAAACGCCGCAGCGGATGTCGCAGGCCGTGAATTCTCTCCCGTGGATGAAGCCCAGGTGGCGGCCGAACGCCAGCGTATCTATGCCCCGCTTGAACGAGAGACGGGCCTGGCTCCTGCACAGGTCGAGTACAAGTTGCGGCGGATGGTGAACGATTACCTGCAACCACCCAAAGTCACGCGCAAGATGGAAATCGGGCTGCAGCGGTTTGAGGAAATTCGCGCGGACATCGAGCAAATCAAGGCAGATAACCCGCACGAGTTAATGCGGGCGGCAGAAGTACGCGCCATTCGCGATTGCGCAGAGATGGCAGCGCGCGCATCGTTATTCAGAACCGAAAGCCGCTGGGGACTCTATCATCATCGGGTGGACTATCCGCAAAGAAACGACGCGGAGTGGTTCTGTCACACCCACCTGTTCAAGGACGGCTTCGGCGTGATGAAGAGCGAGAAGCGCCCCATCGAGCCCTACGTCGTACCGCTGAACAATAACGAGCGGCTTGCTTATCAACAGCTACGTGTCGGCGCACAGCCGATCGATGCAGCGGTGGTACCCGAATCTGCCTGACAGGAGTCTTCATGTCCTATACGCCACACGAAATATTTCAACGCAGCTCGGCGCCTGTCACCATCGACGAAAGCAAATGCATCGCTGAAAAGGGGTGCACTGTCTGCGTCGACGTCTGTCCACTCGACCTGCTTGCAATCGACCTGACCAAGGGAAAGGCCTTTATGAAATTCGACGAATGTTGGTACTGCATGCCATGCGAGCAAGATTGCCCGACGGGAGCCGTAAAAGTCGAAATTCCCTACCTGCTTCGCTGACGCCGCATTCTATCGATTACTTTAGGTTAGTAAAATGAAATCTCGTTACTTAGTGCACGTCTCCACAGCGCTCACGCTCGCGATGGCATTGCTAGGCGTGGCACAAGCCCAGACAATCCGTGTCGCCATCGGCACGCAAGATACCACGATCAATTGCGCGGCCGGTGGCTTGGTGATTCGTGAATTACATCTGCTCGATAAATATCTGCCGCACGACGGCAAGTACAAGAACGTTACTTACGATATCGAGTGGAAAGATTTTACGTCTGGGGCGCCGCTTACAAACGAGATGGTGGCTGGCAAACTGGACTTTGGCGCCATGGCCGATTTTCCCGGCTCGCTCAACGCCGCAGCCTTCAAGAAGGCTGGCCGCCACAGTGAATTCATTACGGTGCTCTCTGGCAGCACCGAAGGTAGCGGCAATGGCATCGTAGTACCGATCGGATCCCCCATTCATTCGTTAGCCGATCTGAAAGGCAAAACGATTTCCGTTCCGTTCGCATCGACTGCGCACAGTATGTTGCTGCGCGCTATAAAAGCACAGGGTTGGAATCCAGATACCGATGTCAATCTGATCACGCAGGCACCCGAGGTAGCGGGAAGTGCGCTCAAGGCGAACAAGATCGACGCCCATGCTGACTTCGTGCCGTTTTCGGAGCTTTTCCCATATCGAGGTTTTGCGAGAAAGATCTATGACGGCTCGCAGACCCACGCACCCACCTTTCATGGCGTGCTCGTCGACGACGATTATGCCAAAAAGTATCCCGAGGTCGTCGTCGCCTATTTGCGCGCAATCATCGAGGCCAATCGCCTGATTGCGGAAGACCCGGAAAAGTATAGTCTGTTGATCGAAAAAGTGACGGGTATCGAAGCCGCCGTCGATTATCTATACCACGGCCCACTTGGCCTGCAGACGCGGGATTTGACTTGGAAACCTGAATACCGACAGGCCGTGGCGAGCGCGATCGACACCCTCGCGCTGCTCAAAAAGACGGATGTACAACTCGATGCCAACTCGATCATCGACGATCATTTCATACGGGAAGCTTTTAAGGAGTCGGGCCTCGACTACAACTCGGCTCTCCAGAACTACGCGAAACAGCCGTTGTTGGCCAACGACGCACAGACTGGCAAACCGATTGTCCAGTTCAACGACGTGGCACAAGTGTGGGTAGACGGCGAAAGCAAGATTCGAAACTACGCGCAACCGCAGGAAGCATTTGCCGAGCTTGCCGCACTAGACAAGCAAGGCGAAGCCGTGCGAGCAGTATTCGTGCAAGACCACGGGAGCGGTCTCAAGCTGCTAGCCAACCAGGCATGGTATGTCCGCTCGACGGATGGTCGGATTGCAGCTTTCCTGCGCCGGGACAGTGCCGACAATTATGCAAAATCCGCGAGCGGCAGCGTCGTCGACTATGCGTCAATACGGCCGAGCGCGCCGGCAGTGGCGACGCGCTAAATCACTGACACGGTGATACCTTCAAGAGGCATTTGATCATGGCCACTCCCTTTGCAGCGAATCAAAGCGCCGGGCGACCTTCTGTTGTCCAACGCAGGGCGCACGGGGCACTGCGCCATCGCTGGATCTGGCGAGGCATGTCGGTGCTGGTCAGTCTGCTGCTTTGGCAGCTTGCATCGACTTACAAGGTATCGATCGGCTTGGTGACGATGGAGAACGTACCGGCACCGAGCGAGCTTGTGCCTGCTTTTTGGCAAATCCTGCATTCCCCGAAGTTGCCGACGCATCTTCTCGCCAGCATTACGCGGGTGCTCACTGGCTTCTCCTTGGCTGCGGTAGTAGGCATGAGTGCCGGCCTGGCGATCGGCCGTTATCGTGCCGTCGAGGACATGCTTCTACCGCCACTGGAGGTGCTGCGGCCCATCCCCGCCGTTGCTTGGATCCCCTTGGCGATCTTGATGTTTCCTTCATCCGAGGCCAGCATGATGTTCATCACCTTCATGGGGGCATTGTTTCCCATACTGCTGAATACCATACACGGCGTCGAAGGTGTCGATCCACGCTTGATTGCGACTGCCCGTAGTCTTGGTACCCGTGGGTTGTCGCTCTTTACCGAGGTGATCATTCCGGGTGCGGCACCGGCTATCGTCACGGGCCTGTCGATCGGCATGGGGACTGCATGGTTTTGCCTGATTTCGGCCGAGATGATCGCCGGACAGTATGGCATTGGCTACTTCACATGGCAGTCGTACACCTTGCAAAACTACTCGGACATCATCGTCGGGATGTTGCTGATCGGCGCCCTCGGCATGCTCAGTAGCGTGCTCATCAAGCGAGTCGGGCTTTCCCTCATGCCTTGGTATCGGCTTACCGAGGCGCGCAGATGAATGAGCTGCCAAATCTCGTTTCGGGGTCGGTCGAGACCGAGTCCTCGTTCGGGCAAGTCGAGGTGAAAGCCTTGAGCGTAGAGGTCGGTGAGGCGGCAGAGCGCTTCACGGCGCTGGATCGGTTGAACTTCGCCCTTTCGCCTGGCGAGTTTGTCTGCGTGCTGGGCCCCTCGGGATGCGGTAAATCCACGCTATTGGGCGCGATAGCGGGACATCTGATACCGAATGAAGGCCAGATCTTCGTGGATGGTGAGCTCGTCTTGGGACCTCATCGTAACCGTGGCCTTGTCTTTCAGCAGCACACCTTGTTCCCTTGGAAACGTGTGATCGACAATGTCGCCTTCGGGTTGAAGATGAGCGGAACCGGCCGGGCAGAGCGGTATCGCGAGGCCCGCGAACTCCTGGATCTCGTTGGTCTGCATGGTTTTGAGCAACGCTTTCCGGCGCAGTTGTCGGGCGGCATGCAGCAGCGTGTCGAAATTGCGCGGGCACTGATCAATCGGCCCAGGGTATTACTGATGGACGAACCGTTCGGCGCACTGGACGCGCAAACTCGGCGAATGATGCAAGACTTGGTACTCAAAATATGGATGCGTGTCCGAACTACGGTGCTGTTTGTCACCCATGATATCGATGAGGCATTGTGTTTGGCCGATCGTATCCTCGTGCTATCGCATCGCCCCGCGACGATCGTCGCGGACATCACGGTGCCATTGGCAAAACCGCGGGACGAGGACATGACGATGAGCCCCGAATTCATTGAGATCAAGCGCCACTGCATGACGCTGTTACGCAACAGCACTTGAGCGAACACATCAAGCATTTTGAGCGGCGATATCGCCGCACCCTCAGCCCATACACCTAGCCTGTTCATGACCGATTCTTCTGCGCTACCTTTCGACACTAGCTCGCACGACCCGCAAGCAACCGCTATCTTAAAGCGCCTGGTCGATGTCGATCCGGTGGTACGCCGCATCGCCTTACTGGATATCGCCGATCTCGAAGACGAGAATTTGCTATCGCCTATCGTTGATGCGTTACACGACGCGTCACCCGATGTGCGTCGTGAAGCGGCGCGAGTGCTCGCGGCTTGGGAGAGCGCTCCTATTGTCGAAGCACTATGCCGCGCGCTCCTCGATCATGATGAAGGGGTGCGTCGCACCGCTGCGCAAAGCCTCTCCGAACTCAAGGAATCTGTGTCAGGCCAGGTGCTGCTGCGCTGGGTCGACCATACCGAACCAGCGGTCCAGGTCGCTGTATTACGAGCGCTACGCGAACTTCGGCTGCCAGAGGCATTCGAGCCGTCTATTCGTGCGCTAGTGCATCCGCTCCCGGCCGTCCGACTCGAGGCGGCCGGTTTGCTGGGTTGGCTCAAGGACGAACGCGCGCTGGCGAGACTAGCCGAAATCGCTTCCAGCGACGTCGATTCGGACGTACGTCGCACTGCGGTCGGTGCCTTGGGATTCAGCCAAGCGCTCATCTCCCCAGTTGTGAACTCACTCGAGAGTGCATTGAAGGACAGCGCTTGGCAAGTGCGCGAAGTGGCGGCTGAAACGCTTGGAAAGTTACGTGCCCTCCTTGCAACAGATGCATTGGTGAGCGCGCTTGACGACCCATACTGGCAGGTCAGATTAAAAGCAGCTAGAGCGTTAGGACGACTTGGCGACCCCGCGGCAGGTCAGGCCCTGGTTGGATTGTTGAGTCACGCCATTAGCAACCTTCGCAAGGAATCCGCGCTTGCACTGGGTGAACTTGGCGATCGCAGCGTACTACCCGCGCTTCACGCAGTGGCAAACGACCCCGATCCGGAAGTGCGCAAGGCCGTACGGATTGCGCTGCAACAAATTGATGGAAGCCCAACATGAACGTACCTGTGCGCATTGAGATCGACAAGACCAAGAGCACTATCACATTGCACTGGTCAGACGTGGTGCCGCGCCTGCAAAAAGTGCATTGTGCGGTATTGCGCAATGTTTGCCCGTGTTCTGGATGCCGTCGCGTACGCCTGTCGAACAGTTTTACGCCGGTCTCCGACGACGTTCAGATCGTAGATATCCGGTCGATGGGATATGGCGTTCAGCTTGTCTTTAGCGACGGGCACGATCGAGGGATATTTCCGTGGGTTTTTCTGGAAACGCTCGATGAGGATGTGTCATGACTGACATACCAGGACACCTCACAGTGAACGAGCTCTCGCTCGATTTCGCACAGCGGACAAAGCGCTGGCCCTGGCAACGCAACAGCGCAGTGGCTCGAACGCTGGACGATGTCTCCATCGAGGTCGCGCCAGGCGAATTTGTTGTTGTGGTCGGGCCGTCGGGTTGCGGAAAATCTTCACTGCTGAACGCAGTGGCGGGATTTGTGCCGCCCACTTCGGGTGTCATCGCGATAGATGGGAAGCCAACCACAACGCCAGGTGCAGATCGAGGGGTAGTCTTCCAGCAGTATTCGCTATTCCCCTGGCTGACGGTGCGAGCAAACGTCGAGTACGGCTTGAAGCTAAATGGTGTTCCGGCACCGCAGCGCCGTGATCGTGCCCGCGCGCTACTGGCAATCGCAGGGCTTTCGAATATCGAAGACTATTTTCCGGAACAGCTTTCCGGGGGTATGAAGCAGCGTGTCGGCATTCTGAGGGCGCTCGCTGTCACGCCGCGCATCCTTTTGATGGACGAGCCGTTCGGCGCGCTCGACGCTCAGACGCGCGTGATCATGCAAGAAATGCTCACTACCATATCGCGCGATCTGAACCTATCGATACTCTTTATTACGCATGATATCGACGAAGCGATCTTCCTCGCCGATCGCATCTATGTCATGACCGCGCGTCCCGGCCGAATCAAAGAAATCGTGCCGATACCATTGCCCAGACCGCGCTCCAACACTACGTTGGAGTCGATCGAATTCTTTACCCTCCGGTCGCGGTTAATGACCTTGATAAGGGAGGAAGGTCAGAAAGCGTTCGAAACGGATGTGCCTATATCGCATCGCAAGCTTCGAACCGAACCTGATGTTGCAGTTGTACCGTCGACGCGGGTTGACGTGATAGGCACCGTGAAATCTTAGAGCAACTTTTTTGGAAACTCTCATCATGATCAACGTAGCGAAACAATGGATTGTCGGTGGTCTTCTTATCAGCATGCTACCGACACTGGCGCACAGCGCGGAAACAGTCCGGCTAGCGCAAAATCTCGCTCCCATTTCCGGGCTCGTGATCATTGCGCAAGAGCAGCATTTCTTTGCAAAGAACGGCCTCGACGTGCAGATAAGCAATTTCAGCAATGGCCGCCAGGCCCTTGAAACCGTGCTAAGCAATGGCGCCGATGTCGCGACCACCGCTGAAGCGCCGATTACCGCCGCTGCGCTGGCGAACCAAAAGATCGCGCTGCTTGCGCGCATGGAATATTCCGACGACAAAACCCTGACGCGCAGCGCGGCACACATTTCATCGCTTGCCGATCTCAAGGGTAAGCGCATCGGCTTCTCGGCCGGTACGGGCAGCGAGATATATACCAGCGTTCTGCTTAAACAGGCGCGGCTGACGCCGTCGGAGGTGCAGCTCGTCAATCTGCCGCCGCAGGACATGCCGGCAGCGCTTGCCGCCGGAAGTATCGATGCCTACGACAGCTGGGAGCCCTATATCGCCAATGGAAAGAAGGTGCTGGGCAGCGGCGCGCAGGAACTGGACACGAAGGGGATCTATGCAGAAACGTTCAATCTCGTTGTTCAGCAGGCGTACCTGAAGTCCCATCCCACCACGGTGGTGGCGTTCCTGCGTGCCGTGGTTGAGGCGCAGGCCTGGGCAAAAGCCAACCAGGACGAGGCCATCACGACCATCGCTCGAGCGACGCACATGAATCGTGAAGATCTGGTCGCGACGTGGAAAAATTTCGTTTTCGATGTCGTACTCGACCAACGCACGCTCGATACGCTTAACACGCATGCGCAATGGCGTCTTGCGACCGGTAATGCACCGGACGGCGCCACACTGCCGGATTTCCGCAGCATTATCTTCAGCGCACCGCTTGCTCAGGTCGATGCGACGCGGGTCACGCTGCCAGCCTCTGCGAACTAGACATAGAGTGACCATGAAGCATGCTCCGATAGCCGCGAAGTTGCTTTCGCTGCCGCTTTTCCTTGCGCTATGGCAGGTGGTATCGCAAGCGGATCTCGTCAATCCTCTGCTATTTCCGCCTCCCACCCGCGTGATCGCCGCGCTATATCGCTACATGGATGGCGCACAGGGATGGACCGACGTGGGCGCGAGTATTGAGCGGGCCGTGATCGGTTACCTGGCGGGAGCGGTCGTTGGCGTGGCCATCGGTCTTCTGACTGGCGCAAACCGCGTCGCCGCCGGCTTGCTGACTCCGGTCTTTCAACTGCTGCGGCCGATACCGCCGATCGCGTTTGTGCCTATCGTAATCGTCTGGTTCGGACTAAGCGAACTCGGTAAGTGGTTCCTCGTATTCTGGGGCGTCTTTTTCACGGTATGGCTTGCGACGCATCTCGGCTTGCAGCGTGCGAACGTCACCTATGTGCGCGCCGCTCAAGCGCTAGGTGCGACGCAGCACCAAATTCTGTGGACCGTGCGCTTGCCCGATGCGCTACCGTTCGTATTTGTCGGCTTGCGCACCGCAATCACGATCGCGTTTTATTCGCTGGTGGCCGCTGAACTTGCCGGTGCATACGCCGGCGTCGCATACCGTTTGGAGATCACACAGCAAAACCTGCAAGTCGCCACAACGATAGCAGGGCTGCTGATACTGGGTTTGCTGTCGTCGCTGGCCGACCGTCTATTCGACGTGCTTTCCCGCCGCATCGTGCACTGGTCTGCTTGAGTCTACATAATCCATGCCATCCTCAACGCCAATTGCCCAGCTAAGCCTGGATTTCGACAGCCTCAGGCGCGTCTATCAGGACGGCACCTGGTCGCCGTCGTGCGTTATCGACGAACTCTACCGGCGTATTGAGCGCGCTCGTGGCGATCATGTATGGCTTCACCTCGTACCTGAAACGCGCGCGCGCGAGACCGCCGTGAAGCTGGAGCGCGCTCGATCCGGTGGTGCTCATTTGCCGCTGTATGGTATCCCGTTCGGCGTGAAAGACAATATCGACGTGGAAGGTCTGCCGACAACTGCAGGCTGCCCGGAGTTCGCGTATCGAGCCACTCGTACTGCCTCCGTAGTCGAACGGCTCGAAGCGGCAGGCGCGATTCTGATCGGAAAACAAAACATGGATCAGTTCGCCACTGGACTAGTCGGCATACGCTCGCTGATGGGCCATTGCCGCAACCCTTTCGATCCCGACTATATCCCTGGAGGATCGAGCTCCGGTTCCGCCGTGGCGGTCAGCACAGGACAGGTGTCGTTTTCCATCGGCTCAGATACCGGAGGCTCGGGCCGCGTTCCTGCCGCGCTGAATAATATCGTCGGACTGAAGCCGACGCCGGGCTTGGTCAGCACGTATGGTTTTGTCTATTGCAATCGCAGCTTCGACGTGGCGCCAGTGTTCGCCCTCACCGTGCAAGACGCCGCCGATGTCCTGGAAGTCGTCTGCGGCTATGACCCCAAAGACATTTTTTCGGAGAACGTTGGCTCGGTCGCATTGCAAACCGACAGCGGTTCGATGCGTTTCGGTGTACCGGATTCAGCGGCGCTCGAATTCTTTGGCAACGATGCCGCACGCTCTGCCTACCGTGAGTCACTCGATATCCTGCGTGCGTTGGGTGGCCACGAGGTTCGCATCGACTACACACCGTTTGCCGATGCAGGAAAACTCGTATTTGGAAGCGCATTCATTGCCGAACGCTGGATGGCCTATCACGAGGCGATTGACCATCATCCTGAGTCAGTGCACCCGGAGGTCCGCAGTGCAATCGAAGCCGCGCGTCACTATAGCGCTGCGGATGCCTTTGAAGCGCTGTATGCGCAGCGGATATTGGTGCAGCAGGTGGCGAAGGTTTTCGACTCGATCGATTTTCTGGCTTTGCCCACCGTACCCACGATCTATCGATGTGACGAAGTAGAACGCGACCCGCGCAAGCTGAACGCCAACATGGGCTACTACACCTACTTCGCCAATCCGCTCAAACTGGCGGCCTTAAGCGTACCGGCGGGCATGATGCACGGCGGTTTGCCTTTTGGGCTTTCCCTGGTCGGCCCTGCGTTCAGTGAGCGAGCACTGTTGTCCGTCGCTCGTCGAATAGAGGCGCAGGTAGATGGCTACCTTGGTGCGACAGGCACGCGCGCCCGCGCAGCTCACCGCAGCCCCTCTGCAATATGACCCAAAAAGCGGTTCCTCGTTCGTCTCAACCCAGAAGGCTTGCGCAGTGGTCCGCCGCGGATTTGATCTCCGGCTATGCGAACGGCACATTGAGTCCGGTTGAAGTCGTTCACGATGTACTGAATCACATTGCCGAACATAACCCCGTGCTCAATGCCTTCGCGTGGCTGGATGCCGAGCCAGCACTTGAAGCGGCTCGGGCATCCGAGCTTCGCTGGCTGGCCGGTCGGCCCATAGGCGGCGAGCGGGGTGTAGACGGAATTCCGGTAACGATAAAGGATTTGCTCCTGGCCAAAGGCTGGCCTACCCTGCGCGGGAGCCGTATGGTCGACAAGGAGCAGCCATGGACCGAAGACTCTCCCAGCGCCGCTCGGCTGCGGGAGCACGGTGCCGTCATCCTCGGCAAGACCACCACTTCGGAATTTGGCTGGAAAGCCCTGGCGGATAGTCCACTCAACGGGATAAGCCGCAATCCGTGGCACACCGGTCATACGCCAGGCGGCAGCAGCGGCGGCGCGGCGGCCGCGGCCGCCATCGGGTTCGGGCCGCTGCACGTTGGTACGGATGGCGGCGGCTCCACGCGATTGCCCGCGGCACATTCTGGTGTGTTCGGTTTTAAGCCCAGCTTCGGACGTGTACCCGGATATCCCACTGCATTGGCCGGCAACTTGTTCCACATCTGTCCGATCACGCGCAACGTTGCAGATGCTGCGCGTCTTCTCAATGTGATCGGTCAGCCCGATGTGCGTGATTGGCAGGCACTTCCCCCTGATGGACGCGACTGGCTTGAGGGTTTGGACGATGGCATCGCCGGACTGCGTATCGCATACTGCGCTACGCTGGGGCACATACGTGTCGACCCGGAAATTGCCGGCATGGTCGAGCGTGCCGCATCGGCCTTTTCCTCACTTGGCGCATACGTCGAAGCCGTCGAGCCGAATATCAGCGATCCGCTGACCGACTATCGCGTGCTGGTCGATGCGGGTATTGCGAGATTGTTCGAGACCATTCCGCACGAGCGCCATGGCCTTGCTGAACCCGGTTTCAGAGCGGCTGCGGCACGGGGTGCCACATTGAGCGCTACCCGTTATCTCGCCGCGGTACAGGCGCGCGAAGCGCTCGCACAGCGCCTGACGGATTTTTTAGGGCGTGAATGGGATCTGCTGATCACCCCAACAACGGTTGCGGCGGCACCGCTTGTTGCGCTGGATTCACAAGACGATGGCAATGCGGCCAGCCTTTCGCCATTCACCTATCCATTCAATCTGACGCAGCAACCGGCTGCATCGGTGCCCATCGGTTTGACGGCGAAAGGCCTGCCCGTCGGCCTGCAAATAGTCGGCCCTCGTTACCGGGATGATCTCGTTTTGCGCGCGGCAAGGGCCTTCGAGCGCTACGCACCGTTTCCAACGCTGGAGTCCGTTACCTGACGATGACAGCGATGCGTTACACCTCACACACACCAGACTGATATGCCACAAAGCGCGCATAGGCGCCACCGTGGGCGAGCAGTTCGTCATGCGTGCCCGCTTCAACGATCCGCCCAGCGTCCATGACGATAATCGCATCCGCATTCTGGATGGTGGCTAATCGATGCGCGATGATGATAGACGTGCGCTGCGCCATCAACTCGTCCAGGGCGGCACGAATCTGCTGTTCGCTGATCGTATCAAGATGCGAAGTCGCCTCGTCCAGAATCAGGATAGGCGCATCCTTCAAGAATGCCCGGGCGATCGCCACCCGCTGGCGTTGGCCGCCCGAAAGCTGCACACCGCGCTCGCCGATACGGGTAGCGAGCCCGTCGGGCAAACGCTCCACAAAGTCGCGCAACGCCGCGCGCTCCAGTGCGCGATGCACATCGGCGTCGGACACCTCGCGCCCGGCCAGACGAATGTTGGCTTCCAGCGTATCGTTGAACAGGTAAGTGTCTTGCGCCACCAGGGCGATGTGCTGCCGCAAATCGTCCAGTTGCAAGCGACGCAGATCGGTTCCACCGAAGGTGATACCGCCTTGCTCCGGATCCCAGAACCGCAGCAAGAGATTATGTTAAATATTGTTGCTAACACCAAATCCTAGCTTCTTACAATCTGTAGGGTATTCGGCCATCGTGACGGCTAGTGGACGTACAGGCGGAAAAATGGGGCGTCTAGCGCCCCATGTCATCTGGATGGTTTGGGAACGGTCAGAAATCGAGTTGTGCCGCCGTGATGCCGAGCGCGGTCGCGATCTTTTCGCGCGAAGCCTTGCGCAAGCGATCGCTGCCTTCCTGCTGTGCGTAGGCCGATTGACTGACGCCCATGCGTGTAGCGACTTCAACTTGAGTCAGGCCAAGATGCTCGCGCCAGGCGCGAACCGGCGTTGCACCGTCAACCGTCAGGCTCACGACTTCGTGCGGAATCAGGCCGCGTTCAGCACTATGCTCGGCGACATACTCCGCGTACGGAATCACAACATAGGCGGGTTTGCCGTCCGGTCCGTTGATGACCTGAATGTTAGTACGTGCCTTCATTGCGTTTCCTCACTTCCTCAATCTCGACGACCTTGATAGCGCCGTCCCAGTTGAACAAGACCCGGTAATTGCCGACGCGGAGCCGGTAGCCGTAGTCGTGATCGGTCAGCGCTTTCACGCTCTGGCAATCTGGCATCGCGGCCAGAGTGCTCACGCCGTCACGAATCGCCACCTGATGTTGCCGGTCAAGCTTGCGCAATTGTTTTGACGCTTTCTGGGTCCAGCTAATCGCGTTCATACTTTTATTATAAGAGAAATATAAGTTTCTCGCCAGATCAACTTATGTTCCTTATAACAGGCAGCGTTAATTCAACAAGGCGATCAGTATGCGTGAGTTTCGACAACGGTAAACACCACCGAAGCCACCTGATCGGTCATCGCTTCAAATCCCGGTAAAAATTCTCGTGGGAACCCACCGCTTCGAGGTAGACCAATCGCAGCTCATCCTCGACGGTATAGCCCAGCAAAAACAACTGATTCTGGCTATGGAACTTGTAGACGCGCAGCGTTGCCAAGTCGCCTTTCTTTTGCTCGCCCATGGTAGGCGTTGCGGTCACCACCGCGACCGCGTCATCGACATCGGCCGCCACGTTATCGGCGAGCTTTTTGTACTGCCGCGCAAAGCGCCGCGTTTGCTTCGCCTCACACGTCATGCACGGCGACCGCGCGGTACGAACGGCGTTGCTTGCGACCGCGGCTCGGCCATCGCGATCAGCGATTCGGCAATGAACGACGCCGGCAGATCCGGGTTATCCAGCGCGGCGCGGCCGACCTTCGCCCAAAACTCAATTTGACCGGCGATCGAACGGTGCTCGGCCGACGCATCGGCCTTGGCTTGCTCATACAACTCGTCATCAATTCGGACAGGCATACCCATGACTTTCTCCGTTACTACTTTTGTAGCTAGTCTACCAGCGCCCGGCGCGGGGGCCAACCCAGTCAATTGGCTATGACCCTCAATCAAAGCCGCAGTCCAATGCACGACACTGTTTTTTATACATATTTTTGTCGCTATCACGTCGCGGCTCGCCTTCCGGCCAGACGTGCCGAAGGCCAACCGACAAGGGAGGTAGACCTCCCCCCCTTGCCCTGACGTGCTTAAACCGCCTGATCCGTCGACGGTTTTTCCCACAGATTAATACCGCCGTCGGTCGCATCCTGATCGATTTCGGCCAGCTCTTCCGCGGTGAACGCCAGGTTTTTCAGCGCCGCCACGTTCTCCGCCACCTGACTGGCTTTGCTTGCGCCTATCAGTACCGACGTCACACGGCGGTCGCGCAGCGCCCAGGCCAGCGCCATCTGCGCCAGCGACTGGCCACGGCGTTGGGCAATCTGGTTTAGCTTGCGCACATGCTTGAGGTTTTCTTCGCTCAGATGTTCCGCGCGCAGCGAGCCGCCGCCCGCTTTGTTGACGCGGGCATCATCGGGCACGCCATTCAGGTATTTATTGGTCAACAAGCCTTGAGCCAGTGGCGTGAAGGCAATGCAGCCGGCACCGACCTCATCGAGTGCGCCGAGCAGATCCGATTCGATCCAGCGGTTCAGCATGTTGTACGAGGGCTGATGGATCAACAACGGGACCTTATGGGCGCGCAGCAATTCGGCCATTTCGCGGGTTTTGCCGGCTGAGTACGAGGAGATCCCAACGTACAGCGCCTTGCCCTGTTGTACTGCGGTAGCCAGCGCCCCGGCGGTTTCTTCCAGCGGCGTATGCGGATCGAAACGATGCGAGTAGAAGATATCGACGTAGTCCAATCCCATGCGTTGCAGGCTTTGGTCCAGGCTGGCCAGTACATATTTGCGCGAGCCGCCGCCCTGCCCGTACGGACCCGGCCACATATCCCAACCGGCCTTGGTCGAGATCAGCAGTTCGTCGCGATAAGGTTTGAAGTCGTCTTTGTAGATCTGACCAAAATTGCTCTCGGCGCTGCCGTAAGGCGGCCCATAGTTGTTAGCCAGATCGAAATGGGTGACGCCCAAGTCGAATGCGGTACGCAGAATTTCGCGCTGCGTCGACAAAGGTGTGGTGTCTCCAAAATTGTGCCAGAGACCGAGCGACAGCGCCGGCAACTTGAGGCCACTGCGGCCACTGTGACGGAATTGCATGTCGGACGAATAACGATTCTGGGCAGCTTGGTAAGCCATGCGTCGGGTCCTTGTCTGAATGTAATTGGAGGGCTGCGTGCCGGGAGGGGCCGTGCATTGCGGCCTGATGCATTCGTGCATGCTTGCATTGGTCCGTTGGAGCGGCTCGGCAGGCCGACATTATGGCGCGAATCCTACCGCCCCGTGCAACATCACCGTCCCGATCCACTATGCAGGACGGGCGTGCCAGGATCACGTCATATCGGCGCCATCAGCCGTGCTGAGGCACTGACAGTTTGACAGTAACAAACGGTAAGCGGTGCGCTCTGCTTACCATCCCTGTTTGCGATGGGCGCGACTACACTAGCGACGATCGCCTACTTGCCAGGTTTGGCGAGGGACTGAATCGTTAGCTGTCCATTTAGCGTCCAAATTAGCGCCCAAGCTAGCAATCAAATACCCGCAGCACGCATGAACATCGTCCATATCTCCAGCACGCCGGTGGCCGGCAGTCCGGGCAATATCGTCTCCGCCTTGAACCGGCTGACGCCTTTTCGGGCGCGCCATATTGTGTTCAATGCACACGCCTACGGCAGCCGCAGCTTCGCCTGCGACATCGATTGGCGCAGCGCACCCGACGAAGCCTATGCCGCGGTCGAGGGCGCCGATGTGATCCACCTACACCAGTTTTTCTCGCTGGAAGAAACCTTTGGCGCCGATTTTGCGCAATCGCTGAAGGGTAAAAAAGTGGTGCGCCAATTTCACTCGGCCCCCGATCTCTGGGCTGCCGGTAAGCCCGATCTGATGCGTCGGATCATGGCGGAACCCATTCCGCATCTGGTCATAGGTCAAGGTCCCGAGCGCTTCTATCCGCATGCCCGGGTAGTGCCCAATCTGGTTCCGCTATACGATCTGCGCTATTTGCCTGCGGCCGAAGAATCCGGTTTGCCGTTGGTTGTGTTTTCGCCCAGCGGCAAAACCTCAGCCTGGCGCAAGCGCTGGGAAACCAAGGGCGTGCCGCAAACGCTGGCGCTGTTGCGCAAACTTGAGCGGGCCGGCTTGTGCCGAGTCCAGTTAATCGTTGATATGCCGCACGACGCGTGTCTGCGGGCCAAGCAACGCGCTGCGGTGGCGCTGGATGAGTGCGTCACCGGCAACTATCACTTGAGCGGACTGGAGTCCTTGTCGCAAGGCAAGCCGACGCTGGGCTACCTGGATGCGCGGGTGCAAAGTCAGTTGCGACGCCTGACCGGGGCGCTCGATCTGCCCTGGGTCGATGTGCGACTGGAAGAGGCCGAAGGCCCGTTGCGCGACCTGCTCGGCGACCCTGCGCTGCGCGCGGAAGTCGGTGCCGCCTCGCGCTTGTGGATGGAAACCTATTACGATGAGGCGCGCCTGATCGAGCATTACTGCGCTGTCTATCGCGATATGTTCGAGGCCCCGCAGCGGTTCGAGCTTGCCCGCATCGACAGCGCTCAAGAACGTTGGCGCGCCCAGACTCTGCCCGATCATGTCTGGCACAGCCGACGCGGCTCAAGTACGGTTTGGCGCCGCATTGCACGCGCTTTAGGTTCCGGCATCTATACGCGCTTGCGCCGATAGACAGCGCCGTGCTGCCCGATTAAGCTGAGCGCCACTCTTCTCTTTCCCTGATTGCTCAATGGCGCTCTTTACCAATCTGCTGATCGGCTTGATTGCCGTGCTGCATGTGTATTTTCTGGTGTTGGAAATGTTTTTGTGGGACACCCCCACCGGGCGCCGGGTATTCCGACTCACTGCCGAATTTGCCACGGCGTCCAAGGCGCTGGCAGCCAACCAGGGGCTATATAACGGGTTTCTGGCGGCGGGGCTGGTGTGGGGCTTGACGCTGGGCGACGCCGGCGTGCATGTGAAGCTGTTTTTCTGCGCATGTGTGCTGATCGCCGGCATATTTGGCGCGCTCACGGTAAGCCGAAAAATATTCTACATTCAGGGCGTACCGGCCCTGGCCGCACTGGTGTTGCTGCTGCTGCGCTAAGCAACCCGAATGCCCTGACCTGCGAGGGGCGGCCCCGTCCGGAGCGCCCCGTCGTGATTTTTAAATACGTGTTTGCTGGGTCCGCTGCGCTTCGCACTCGTAGTGCTGGCGCACCACCCCGTTTTCGTCCACGCTTTCCAGCCTGACCTTGAACTGCCACAGGCGCGCCATATGCTTGAGCACTTCTTCGGTATCGTTGGACAGCGGCCGGTTGTCTGAGCGGAAATGGCGCAGCAGCAAGCTGCGATCGCCGCGCGTATCGACCGACCAAACCTGGATATTCGGTTCCCGGTGGTGAATATCGTACTGTCTGGACAGCGCCTCACGCAGGTAGCTGAAGCCCGAGTCGTCGTGGATCGCTGAAATCTCCAGTGTCGATTTGCTGTCGTCGTCCAGCACCGAGAACAGACGCATATCCCGCATCAGCTTGGGCGATAGGTACTGGGCCACAAAACTTTCGTCCTTGAAATTGCGCATGGCGTAGTGCAGCGTTTCCAGCCACGGCGTGCCGGCCAGTTCGGGAAACCAGCGTCTATCTTCCTCGGTCGGGTGTTCGCACACGCGGCGCAGGTCGCTCATCATCGAAAAGCCCAGCGCATACGGGTTGATGCCGCTGTAATAGGGTGCGGTGACGGGCGGCTGGAACACCACATTGCTGTGCGAATGCAGGAATTCCATCATAAATCCGTCGGTCAGCTTGCCCTCGTCGTACAAGGTATTGAGCAAGGTGTAATGCCAGAACGTGGCCCACCCTTCGTTCATCACTTGGGTCTGGCGTTGCGGATAGAAATACTGGCCGATCTTGCGTACGATGCGGATGATCTCGCGCTCCCAGGATTCCAGCAAGGGCGCATTTTTTTCGGCGAAATACAGCAGATTCTCTTCCGGTTCGGCCGGATAGCGCTCTTCCGTCGGACGCGTCGTTTCACCCTTCTTCGCCGGAATGGTGCGCCACAGTTCGTTGACCTGTTGTTGCAGATACGCTTCGCGGTCGCGCTGCCGTATCAGGTCTTTTGCCAACGAAGGTTTTTGCGGGCGCTTGTAGCGGTCGACGCCGTAGTACATCAGTGCGTGGCAGGAATCGAGCAGCATCTCGACCCGCTCCAGGCCATAGCGCTCCTCGCAGTCTGCAATATAGTTCTTGGCGTAGACCAGATAATCGACAATGGCGTGGGCATCGGTCCACAGCTGGAACAGGTAATTGCCCTTGAAAAACGAGTTGTGGCCGTAGGCAGCATGCGCGATCACCAACGCCTGCATGGTCATCGTGTTCTCTTCCATCAGATACGCGATGCAGGGATTGGAGTTGATCACGATTTCGTAGGCCAGCCCCATCTGACCACGCCGATAGCTTTTCTCGGTGGATAGAAAATGCTTGCCGAACGACCAGTGGCGGTAGTTGACCGGCAGACCGACCGACGCGTAGGCGTCCATCATCTGCTCGGCACTGATGATTTCGAGCTGGATAGGATAGATATCGAGCTTGTACCCTTCGGCGACACGGGCAATTTCCCGTTCGTACCGTTCGATCAGCTCGAACGACCAGTCGGAGGGACAGGGCAATCGGGTTGTTTCGATGGTGCTCATGCAAAACTCCAGCAGGGCCGATTACCCTATGATGCACTGGCAACCGGCAGGGTGCAACCGAGGCCGGCCCAGCCCGCTGGCAGCGGCTCGGCCCCGACAGATGGAGGTCAGGCGGTCTGTTTTTCGAACAGCTCGCGAAACACCGGGTAAATTTCTGCGGCGGTGGTCACTTTCCTCATCGCAAATTGCTGGTAATGTTCAGCGAGCGATTCATACTCCATCCACAGGTTTTGCTCCTCCAACGCAACCTGTATATAGGCGAAGTAACGCATCCTCGGCAAAATCCGTTCGGCCAGCAAGGCCCGGCACTTGGGCGAGTCATCGCCCCAGTTGTCGCCGTCGGACGCCTGCGCGGCGTAGATATTCCAGACGCTAGGATCGTAACGTTCGTCGATGATGGTATTCATCAGTTCGAGGGCACTCGACACCACTGTGCCGCCGCTCTCGGTTGAACGGAAGAAAGTTTCTTCGTCGACTTCATCGGCGCGCGTGTGATGCCGGATAAACACCACCTCGATCTTTTCGTAATTACGCGTCAGGAACAGATACAGCAGGATGAAAAAGCGCTTGGACAGGTCTTTGCGCTGTTCGTCCATCGAACCCGACACATCCATCACGCAGAACATCACGGCGTTGCTGGACGGTTGCGGTTGGCGGATGCGGTTGACGTAGCGCAAATCAAACGGGTCGATAAACGGAATGCGCCAGATCCGCCCTTTCAGGTGGTGGATTTCCGCTTCCAGTTTTTCGATCTCGTCGCGCCGGTCGGCGGGGTCCTGCTTCAGCGCTTCCAGTTGCTGTTCCAGCTTGGTCAGTTCTGCCACCAACGGCGACCCCAATGCGATGCGGCGTCCCAGCGCACTGCGCAGCGAGCGCACGATGTCGATGTTGTTTGGCGTACCCTCCGCCGCGTAGCCCGAGCGCACATTCTTCACGTCCGGCACTGCCATCAACTGGGTCTTCACGAGCCGCGGCAGCTCCAGATCGTCGAAGAAATATTGCATGAATTCTTCGCGGCTGAGCTCGAACACGAAATCGTCTTCGCCCTCACCGTCCGGGCTGGCGCTACCCCCACCCTGACCGGCGCCGCCACTGGGCCGGTCGATCTTGTCGCCTCTGATGTATTGGTCGTTGCCGGGATGGATCATTTCGCGCTTGCCGCCCGGCCCATGGTGAAACACGGGCTCGGAAATGTCCTTGCGCGGAATCGAAATGCTTTTTGCGTTTTCGATTTCCTTGATGCCGCGATCCCGCACGGCTTCGGAGACGGCACGGCGGATGTGGGTGCGAAAGCGCTTGAGAAAGCGTTCGCGATTGGCAATGCTCTTGTTCTTGCCCGCCAGGCGGCGGTCTATGATTTGATGCAGCACGTTCCGGTCTCCTGCCCGGGTCAGGCGGCCGCGCGCAAGCGCGATCGACCGCATGAAACGGGCTAGTTCGTTAGCGGCCGGCGTTTGTCATCTTGACGGCGCCGGCCGTCCCGACCACCACAATACGCGCTATCGACGGCGCCATCACGACGATTTACGCACTCGCAGATACCATTCGCACAGCAGGCGCACCTGCTTGGGCGTATAGCCTTTCGTCACCATCCGATTGACGAAATCTTCGTGCTTGCGCTGCTCTTCGGCGGAGCCTTTGGTATTGAACGAAACGACCGGTAGCAGTTCCTCGGTATTCGAGAACATCTTCTTTTCGATCACCACGCGCAATTTCTCGTAGCTGGTCCACAGCGGGTTCTGCCCCGCATTGCTGGCTCGCGCGCGCAGCACGAAATTGACGATCTCGTTGCGGAAATCTTTCGGATTGCTGATGCCGGCCGGCTTCTCGATTTTCTCGAGTTCGGCATTCAACGCCGCCCGGTCGAAACTTTCGCCCGTATCGTGATCGCGGAATTCCTGATCTTGAATCCAGAAGTCGGCGTAGGTCACATAGCGATCGAATACGTTTTGGCCGTATTCCGAGTAGGACTCCAGATAAGCGGTCTGGATTTCCTTGCCGATGAATTCGACGTAGCGTGTGGCCAGCGTGTCCTTGATAAAAGTCAGGTAACGCTGTTCGAGCTCCGGTGGGAACTGCTCGCGTTCAATCTGCTGCTCCAGCACGTACATCAGATGGACCGGATTGGCCGCGATTTCGGATGTGTCGAAATTGAACACGCGCGACAATATCTTGAAGGCAAAACGCGTCGAGACGCCATTCATGCCCTCGTCGACCCCGGCGTAATCCCGGTACTCCTGATACGACTTCGCTTTCGGATCGGTATCTTTGAGGTTGTCGCCGTCATACACCTGCATCTTCGAGAACAGGCTGGAGTTTTCCGGTTCCTGTAGTCGCGTCAGGACCGAAAACTGGGCCATCATCTTCAAGGTGCCGGGCGCGCACACCGCTTTTTCAAGCGAAGAGTTGCGTAGCAGCTTCTCGTAGATCTTGACCTCCTCCGAGACGCGCAGGCAATACGGTACCTTGACAATGTAGATACGGTCGAGCAAGGCCTCGTTGTTGCGGTTGTTGCGAAATGCTTTCCATTCCGATTCGTTCGAGTGGGCCAGGATCACACCGTCGAACGGGATCGCGCCAAATCCTTCGGTACCCTTGAAGTTGCCTTCCTGGGTTGCGGTCAACAGCGGATGCAGCACCTTGATGGGCGCTTTGAACATTTCGACGAATTCGAGCAGCCCCTGATTGGCCAGGCACAAGCCACCGGAGTAACTGTAGGCGTCGGCGTCGTCCTGCGCATATTGTTCCAGCTTGCGGATATCGACCTTGCCGACCAGCGCCGAAATGTCCTGATTGTTCTCGTCGCCCGGTTCCGTTTTGGAGATGGCGATTTGCCGCAAGATGGACGGATAGCGTTTGACCACCCGGAACTTACGGATATCGCCGTTGTATTCGTGCAGGCGCTTGACCGCCCATGGGCTCAGTATGCTTTTCAGGTAGCGCCGCGGGATTGAATATTGCTCTTCGAGAATAGCACCGTCCTCGCTGTAGTTGAACAAACCCAGCGGCGATTCGTTGACGGGCGAGCCCTTCAAGGAATAGAACGGCACGCGCTCCATCAGCTGCTTGAGGCGTTCGGCTATCGACGACTTGCCGCCGCCCACCGGCCCCAGCAGATACAGAATCTGCTTGCGCTCTTCCAGGCCCTGCGCAGCATGACGGAAATACGAGACGACCTGCTCGATCACTTCCTCGGCGCCGTAAAACTCGCGGAACGCCGGGTAGATCTTGATCACCTTGTTGGCAAACAAGCGTGACAGTCGGGGATCGTTGCGCGTGTCGATCTGCTCCGGCTCCCCGATCGCCATCAGCATGCGCTCACCGGCGGTCGCATAGGCAGCCGGATCGTTCTTGCAGATTTCGAGATATTCTTCGAGCGAGAATTCGTCTTCACGAGTCCTGTCGAAGCGAGCCGAAAAACTGTCATAGATATCCATGCCATCTCCTCGTCTTGCAAACCACTGCCGCCCTGCCCGTCGAGATCCGATAGAACATCGGACCCTCGTGCCTCGCGGCCACGGGCGAACCGGGATTCGTCCGTGCGTATATCGAAATCACAGGTGATGCTGTCAAGTCGTTTTGATTGTGTCGCTTGGGTCGCTGCGTTGCAACAGGGCTTTCCCGCACTCGGCACAATCAAAATCTCGCTCGTCTTGGTTCCTAGTGTAGCGACGTTTTTTTTATCGCGTTGTATTCAGCTTAACAAGACATTTCTCATGTGTCATATCTGCAAAAAGATTTTGGTTTGGCTGCATAATTCGTGCGTTTGGTACATTATGAAAGGCCCATCCCATGCGTGACCAGTATCTCTCCTCGCTGCGCGAGACCCTTGCACAAATCAAAGCTGACGGCTTCTATAAGCCCGAACGCGTGATCGCCACCCCCCAGTCCTCACAAATCAGACTCGCTGACGGCGCCTCCGTGCTGAATTTCTGTGCCAATAACTACCTCGGTCTGGCCGACGATGCGCGGCTGATTGCCGCCGCCAAGAACGGTCTGGACCAGGACGGTTTCGGCATGGCCTCGGTGCGCTTCATTTGCGGCACGCAAACCGTGCACAAGCAACTGGAAACCGCACTGGCCGATTTCCTCGGTTTTGAGGACAGCATCCTCTACTCCAGCTGTTTCGACGCCAACGGGGGCCTGTTCGAAACCTTGTTGAGCGAATCCGACGCCATCATCAGCGATGAACTGAACCATGCCAGCATCATCGACGGCGTGCGCTTGTGCAAGGCCAAACGGTTTCGTTATCGCAACAACGACATGGCCGATCTGGAGGCCCAACTGCAGGCCGCTGACGCGGCAGGCGCACGCTACAAACTGATTGCGACCGATGGCGTGTTTTCCATGGACGGCATCATTGCCGATTTAGGTGCGATTTGCGATCTGGCGGACCGTTATGGTGCCTTGGTCATGGTGGACGATTCCCATGCGGTCGGATTTATCGGTGAACATGGTCGCGGCACGCCCGAGTTTTGTGGTGTCGAGGGCCGTATCGATATTCTCACCGGTACCCTGGGCAAGGCCATGGGCGGTGCATCGGGCGGCTATGTCGCCGCTCGCCGCGAAGTGATCGAACTGTTGCGCCAACGCTCGCGCCCTTATTTATTTTCGAATGCCTTGGCGCCCAGCATCTGCGCGGCATCAATCAAAGTGCTGGAATTATTGGGCAGTGCCGAGGGCGCGCAATTGCGCCGCCAGGTGCGCGAAAACGGCGAGCAGTTCCGCCGCGGCATGAGTGCTGCCGGCTTTACCCTGGTGCCGGGCCAGCATCCCATCGTTCCCGTCATGCTGGGCGACGCGCAACTGGCTGGCAAGATGGCTGAAGCGTTGCTGGCTGAAGGCGTCTACGTGATCGGTTTCTCGTATCCGGTGGTGCCCAAGGGGCGCGCTCGGATCCGCACCCAAATGAGTGCGGCGCACACGCCAGCGCAGATCGATCAGGTCATCGGCGCCTTCACCCGCGTTGGCATTGCCTTGGGCGCGATACAGCGGGCCGCCTGACGTTGCCGAGCGCGTGCACGAACCGGTTGGCGGATGTCTATGCCAACCGGTTCAGCCAGGCAGCATGCCGGCATCGGATGGGTGGCGATCCGTTCTGGTCAAACCGGGACCGGACTCACCTCGCCTGGCTCCGGGCTGGCGTAGCGGATTCCCCCGGCTAAATTTCACGCACTCAGTTAAAATCCGACTTTTGCCGCGCAGACGACCTGTTTGCTGCGGTTTGTGACACGCACGATGATCGATCTCATCAAGGACACCCCCATGAAAGCCCTGGCAAAACTCGAGCGCGGCCCCGGTTTGACGATGACACAGGTCGCCAAGCCCGAAGTTGGCCACAATGACATCATGATCCGCATCCGCAAGACGGCAATTTGCGGCACAGACATCCATATTTGGAAGTGGGACGACTGGGCGCAAAAGACGATACCGGTACCCATGCATGTCGGTCATGAATACGTGGGCGAAATCGTCGAAATCGGCCAGGAAGTGCGGGGTTTTGCGATTGGCGACCGGGTCTCGGGCGAAGGTCATATCACCTGCGGTTTTTGCCGCAACTGCCGCGCCGGCCGCCGCCATCTGTGCCGTAACACCACCGGCGTGGGTGTCAATCGCGCCGGCGCTTTTGCCGAATATCTGGTGATTCCGGCATTCAATGCGTTCCGCATTCCGGACGATATCTCCGACGATATGGCGGCCATCTTCGATCCGTTTGGCAACGCGACCCATACGGCCCTTTCATTCAACCTGGTTGGCGAAGATGTCCTGATCACGGGGGCCGGCCCGATCGGCATCATGGCAGTCGCGATTGCCCGCCATGTCGGCGCGCGCAATGTCGTGATCACGGATGTCAACGACTACCGGCTCGATCTGGCACTGAAAATGGGCGCGACTCGCGCGATCAATGTCACGCGCACTTCGCTACGCGACGTCATGAGCGAACTGCACATGACCGAAGGGTTTGATGTCGGGCTGGAAATGTCCGGCGTGCCGAGTGCCTTTGTCAGCATGCTCGAGCACATGAACCATGGCGGCAAGGTTGCGCTGCTGGGGATACCGCCGGCCAATACCGCCATCGACTGGAATCAGGTGATTTTCAAAGGCCTCGAAATCAAGGGCATCTACGGCCGTGAGATGTTCGAGACTTGGTACAAGATGGTGGCGATGCTGCAAAGCGGGTTGGATCTGTCCCCGATCATCACGCATCACTTCCCGGTAGATCAGTTCGAGGCCGGTTTTGCCGCCATGTTGTCCGGGCAAAGCGGCAAGGTGATACTCGATTGGAGCGGCGCCACTGGGGCTGAACAGGCGCAAGCCGCCTGAGCGTCGATTGCAGCCTTGACATGGGCGGCGGGGCGAATCCGTCGCCGCTTTCTCCCTGAGTGCACACCCGATACGCCTTTTGGCCCACCGGCGAACGCGATGCATCCCGCCCGCGCCGGCTGACTGGTAAAATGCCACATTGTCATTGCCGGGCGCTCACGCCTTCGCTCGCCCTCGTATCATGTCGCTCATTGCCTTGCTGACCCCGTGGGAGCCCTCCCCGCCGCTCGTACTGCTGTTCGTGCTGGCCGGCTGGCTGTTTTTCCGCGGTTCGCGCTGTCAGCGCGTCAGTCTGGCTCGCCAGATCGCCTTCTGGAGCGGCTACGTCATTTTGTATCTGTCGCTGCACACCCGCCTCGATTATTACGCCGAGCATGAATTCTTCATGCACCGGATTCAGCATCTGATCCTGCACCACCTCGCGCCGCTCGTGATCATGTCAGCCTATCCCGGCATGGTCATGCGTGCCGGTTTGCCCTTCGCGTGGCGCGTCCGTTGGCGTCGTTTCGAGCACGGCCGCCTGTGGCGCACGCTGACCGGCATTGTGCTGCAACCGGCCGTGGTGTCGCTGCTGTTTCTGGCTTCGGTGCTGGTGTGGCTGATCCCGTCGGTGCAGTTTGTCTCCATGCTCGATTGGCGCTTGTACGATTTGATGAACTGGTCGGTAACGATCAGCGGGCTGATGTACTGGGGCATGCTGCTTGACCATCGCCCCAGCCCGCCGGGTCGGATGCGCCCCGGTTTGCGCGTGCTGTCGCCCGCCATCACGATGACACCCCAGATTCTGGTCGGTGCCATCATCACTTTTACCCAGCACGATCTGTATCCGGTGTTCTCGCTTTGCGGGCGCGCCTACGATCTGAGCCCGCTGATGGATCAAAGTCTGGGCGGCCTGATCATGTGGGTACCCGCCGCCGTGTTGGAAGCGATCGGCGGCATGCTGGCCTTGCGTCAATGGATGCGTTTGTCGTCGCGGGGTCGTTTGCCGGTGCGTCGCCCGCGCGCGGTGGCGCGTCCTGCCGTGGTGGCGACACGTCCTGTGCCGCCGACCTAGCGTCTCAGGCACTGAACACGGCGCTCACGACACACTGCCAGTGCAGTACCAGTACAGAATGGCTCCACGCTCAAGCCAGACGGCAATGTGATCCGAGAACACGAGCCCATCGTTCGATACAGTGCCAACCCAATTCCAGCGCATCGTGAGCAGGTGCGAGGGCTGTCCAGTTTCATTTCGCGTCGTCCAGGGTCTTGATGTGCCCTTCGCGTGCCCACCCAAGCCCGATCTCATTTCACGCTGAAGCGCCTACGCGCCCGTCGGGGTCAGATGTCCTTGGTCAGCCAGTCCTTGCCTTCCAGGTAGCTGCGATAGGCGATGGCGTCCAGATCCTCGGCTAGGGCCAAGGCCGCCGCGACGCCGCGTTGATCCTCAATCGCGCGATTCTGGCTGAGCTTGCGTTTGCCTTCGACCCAGGTCACCTCCATGCGGAAGCCAACGATGCCGGCCGACAGTTTCTCGACAAACTCGGGCGTGATCACTTCGCCGGCTTGCCCATCCGGCTCGAACACGTCGACCATGGCCGTCATATCGGCAATCAGATCCTGATGATCCGTGATGATCTGGGGGCGCCCGTACATATGCACGGCAATATAGTTCCAGGTCGGCACGGCAGGCGCATTCTCATACCAGCGCGGCGACACATAGGTGTGCGGACCGTGGAAGATGGCCAGCGATTCGGCTTCGTTTTTTTGAAATGCCTGCCAGTGCGGGTTGGCCCGCGCCACGTGCCCGCGCAGCACGCCGTGGGTGCCGCTACGCATATCGAGCAGCAAAGGCAGATGGGTGGCAAACGGAACACCATCCATCATGGTCACCAGGGTCGCGAATGGAAAATCGTGCACGAAACCCTGGATCTGGGCAGGTTCGTCGAAGGCGAAGTGCTTGGGAATGTACATGGATGCGCTGTCGGGTATGGGGATCTCGAAGGGGCTCGATCGGTGTGCGGGGGGACACCGTTGCCCCGCGACCTATTGTCGCATCGACTTCGCCCAGTGTCAGCGGGCAGCGTTCAGACCCGTGTATCGGGCTGAATCAAACGAAAACTGGAGCGTCGGCGCGCGCGTATCATCGCTTGATAGGTCTCGACATATTGCAGCGCCATGCGGCGCGCCGTGTAGCGTTGCTCGAAGCGGGAGCGCACCTGATCGCGCGGCAAATCGGCGATGCGCTTGACCGCCGCCAGCGCGCCGATTTCGTCTTCGACGATCAGGCCCGATACGCCGTGGTCGACAATCTCGATCACCGAGCCCCGGTTATACGCAATCACCGGGGTGCCGCATGCCATCGCTTCGATCATCGACAGGCCAAAGGGCTCCGGCCAGTCGATCGGAAACAACAGCGCCAGAGCCCGGCTCAGGAAATCGGCTTTCTGCTCGTCGGTGATTTCGCCGATGTACTCGACATGGGGCAGGCGCAGTAAAGGACGGATTTCACGATCAAAGTAGTCGCGGTCTGCGGCATCGACCTTGGCGGCGATTTTCAGTGGCAAATTGCTTTGCTGGGCAATGCGAATGGCGATATCGATGCGTTTTTCGGGCGAAATCCGGCCCAGGACCGCCAGATATTCGGGCTTAACCGGCTGCGGCCGATACAGGTTTTCCGGAATGCCGTGATAGATGGTCGCCTGCCAGTTGGCCTGCGGCAGCGGCTCGCGCTGCGAGGCAGAAATCGAAATCACGGGCGCACTATTGAATGTGTCGAAAACGCGCTGATGCTCGGGCAAGTCGAGGCGACCGTGCAGCGTCGTGACAAACGGAGTCGGCTGGCGCGCAAACAGCGAGAACGGATAGTAATCCAGGTGAAAATGCAGCACGTCGAACTGATCGGCCTGCCGGCGCACTTCCTCCATCAGCCGGATATGGGGCGCCACGCGATCTCGCAAGGCTTCATCCAGCCGCAAGGCGGCTGGCCAGACGGGCACCAGGGTGGCGCTGGTATGGGAGTCGCCGCTGGCGAACAAGGTAACATCGTGCCCCAATTCGACCAGCGCTTCCGTCAGATACGACACCACGCGCTCGGTGCCGCCGTAGTACTTGGGCGGTACGGATTCAGTCAGCGGCGCAATCTGGGCTATTTTCATCGATCTGTCTACCTCGCGACGCGGCCCGGCGGGGCTGCGTCACCAGCATAGCGCCGCCACGGCGGCGGGAAAAGCATTGTTTGGATGGCGGCACGGGCTGCGGCTTAACTTCAGCGACCTGACCAGCACGGGCTGGGCCCTATGCGGGGTTCGCCGTCCACTTACCCCGCACCGCCAGATGCACGGCGCTTCGGCTTAAGGTTACACCTCAGGTTCCACTTCAGTTTGCGCTGGCTGGCTTTGCCGGGGCTGACGCGCCCTTGGCGGCGCCCTGGGCGCGGCGCGCCTGCACCTCGTTGGCACTAGCGATCAGCGCGGTGGCCAGGGCGTCGTTATGGTTCATCTTGGCGAAATCGACGGCGCTCAGACCCAACTGGTTTTTAAGCGTCGGATCAGCCCCGCCGCGCAGCAAGGCGTTAACCGCCTCCACATGATCGCCGCGCGCCGCCATCATCAAGGGTGTGGTGCCGTTGGGCGAGGCTGCGTCGACGTAAGCCGACTCTTCAATCAAGATGTCGATGATGTCGGCGTCGCCCGAGGTGGCGGCATAGTGCAGCGGAGTCCAGCCCTTCTTGTTGACTTCGGCGTCCTTGGCGATCAACGCTTTGACGAGCGGCTGGTCCTGGTTGAGCGCGGCAAACATCAAGGCGTTCTCGCCGGCCGCGTCGAGGATATCGAGATCGGTTTTGGGGTTGTCGATCAGCAGTTGGGCCACCCGCTCGGATTTTTCGCGTGCAGCGATCATCAGCCAGGGCATGCCGGTCTTGTCGCGACCGTTGGGGTCTCCGCCTTGCGCCAAATAGCTGCGCAGTTCGTTGACGTCGTCGAATGCCACGGCTTTGGCGATGGCGTCGCGTTGCGCATCCTGTGCCTCGGTTGGCGTCTGTGCGCAACCCGTTTGCATCAGGACGCCAGCGCACACGGCCGCAGTACCCAACCAACGGCCCATGCTGCGCGCTGCCCCGATTACTTCAAACGACACTTTCATCATGCTCGGCAACCTTTTGTTTTTAAATCGATTTGGCACGTCCGGCGGGAATCGCCGGCGGACGTTGATGGATACATGCCACAGTCACACCCGGGCGCGCACCCGACTTCAGGTCAAGCTTGCAGATTGACCGCCAGCGGCTTGAAAAGTTTAAAGAAATTATCGGTGGTGGCCCGCCCAAGTGTGGCTTCCGGCACACCACGTAACTCAGCCAGAAAGCGCCCCACGTGGCTCACGTAGGCCGGCTGATTGGTCTTGCCACGATACGGTACCGGCGCAAGGTAAGGCGAATCGGTTTCAATCAGCAGGCGCTCGAGCGGCAACTGACGTGCGACCTCCTGCAGATCACGCGCACTCTTGAAGGTGACGATGCCGGAAATCGAAATGTGGAAATCAAGCGCCAGGGCCGCCTGCGCCACCTCCCAGGTCTCGGTAAAGCAGTGCATCACGCCGCCCGCCTGCGCTGCCCCTTCCTCACGCATGATGCGTAGCGTGTCTTCAGCCGAAGCGCGGGTATGGATGATGAGCGGCTTGGCCACCGCACGCGCCGCGCGGATATGGGTGCGGAACCGCTCGCGCTGCCATTCCATTTGGTCCAGCGTGCGGCCTTCGAGGCGGTAATAATCGAGTCCGGTTTCGCCGATCGCCACCACCTTGGGGTGACGCGACAATTCGATCAACTGTTCGACGCTAGGCTCGGCGCAATCTTCATGGTCCGGATGCACGCCGACCGACGCATACACATTGGGATAGCGCTCGGCGACGTCCAGCACGGCCGGCAGGCTTTCCAGGTCGACGCTGACGCACAAGGCGTGGGTCACCGCGTGCTCACGCATGTTCTCCAGCAGCTCGTCGAGGCGTTCGACCAGACCGGGGAAATTGATATGACAGTGTGAATCGACAAACATGATGGTTTCGCTGACGGGCTCAGGCCCGGGATAAATGCCGCGCAAGCCGCGCGGCGTGGCAGACGGGCCCGGTGATCAGGGCCTGCTGGTATCGCCATCGTTCAAGCGAGGCTCAAGCGAGACCCTCAATCGACGCGCAAGCCGACGATGATCAGATCCCGCTCGACTCCGTCGAGTACCGCGACGCGCGTCAGATCGCCCCAGGCAGTGAAGCCAAAGCTGCGAAACAGCGCCAGACTGGGCACATTGTGGCCGAAAATAAAGCCGAGCACCGTGGTGATCCCCAGTTTGGGCGCGGCCGCCAGGGCCAAAGCCAGCAAGTTGCGACCCAAACCCTTGCCGCGCGCGGCCGGAGCCAGATAGATGCTGACTTCGGCGGTAGCCCGATAAGCCGGCCGACCGTAGAAATCCGAAAAACTGAGCCAGCCCAGTATCTCGCCGCCCTGCTGCGCGACCCACAGCGGGCGTGCCTCGGGTCCGTGCGCATGGAACCAGGCCAGGCGGCTTTCGACACTGACGGGTTCAGTATCGGCCGTGACCTGGCGCGAGGCAATGGTGGAGTTGTAGATATCGACGATCGCAGGCAAATCGTCCAGCGTGGCATCGCGCAAGCTGACGCCGGCTGGCAGCGTGGTTTGGTCGGCGCGCTTGGCGGGAGCGGTCTGAGTCATAGTGAAGATCTATCCTGGCGGGAAAAAATATCGCGGTAGCCGAGCATCAACTCCTCGACCACCAAACGGGCATTGAGCGGATGATTTTCGGCGGCGCGCTGACGATTGACCGTATGGATCAGACGCGCCAGCCGGGCGGCGTCGACGTCTTTGGCGCAGCGCGCCAAAGCCTGCGCTGCGCTCGGATAGTAGCGCCCTTGCCCGGCGGTTTTGAATGCCAGCAGGTCGAATAACCAGCGCTGCAGCCAGCCCAGCACCAGCGGAATCGGCGCTTTTTGCAGGGCTTCGCCGCAGGCAAACGCATCGCAGTTTGCCCCCGCCGCCCATTGCGCCAGCGTGATACGTTGCAAGTCACGGTGCGGATCCTGGGCTAGCGCAGCAGCCGCCAGTGGCGCGCCACCGGCTTCGGCCAGCAAGGCGGCCGGTTCAGCCAGACCCTGGCCAGCCAGCCAGGTTAGCGCCGCCGCGCTATCGGGGCGCGGCAGCGGCCATTGCCGGCAACGGCTGACCACGGTCGGCAGCAGTCGTTCCAGATGTGCGCTGACGAGCAGGAACACCACGCCCGGGGGCGGCTCTTCCAGCGTTTTCAGCAGTGCATTGGCGGCAGCGGTATTCAGGGCTTCGGCCGGATACAACACGACCACCCGCAGTCCGCCGCGATGTGCACCGACGTTGCTGAACTCAAGCAAAGCGCGGATCTGTTCGATCTTGATCTCGCGGCTCAGGGTCTTGCTTTTCTTTTCCCCATCGCTGTCGGTGCTGGCGCTGCTGCTGTCGTCGGCCTCGGCCGGCGCCACCTCGGCCATCATGCTTTCCGGCACCACAATACGGTAATCGGGGTGATTGCCCTGGGCCAACCAACGACAGGCAGGACAACTACCGCATGGATGTCCGCCTGCCAACGGGGCTTCGCACAACAGCGAGTGGGCCAGATGGCGGGCGAAATCGGCCTTGCCTATGCCGCTCTGACCGTGAAACAGCAAGGCGTGCGGCCACTGGCCGCGCAGCGCTTGCAGATTGCGCCAGTCATCTTCTTGCCAGGGGTAGATCATGGATAGCTCGCCACGCGCGCATCAAAGCGACGGTTCAAGGGCGTGGACGCGCGTGAACGCGTCACCGCCACTTCAAGTATTACCTTAGGTAGGAAATTAAGCCTCATGATTCAAAGGCTTGCCACAATTTTTGCAAGCTCAGCCTGAATTTCCGGGATGGTGCGGGTGGCATCAACCACCGCAAAGCGCTGCGGCGACGCCTTGGCACGGCGCAGATATTCGTCGCGCGTGCGCACAAAAAAAGCCGCCGATTCGCTCTCGAATTTATCCGGGGCACGGGCTGCGCCGCGACGGGCGCTGGCGGTTTCGGTCGGAACATCGAACAGCAAGGTCAGATCGGGTTGCAGATCGCCCTGGACCCAGCGCTCCAGGGTTTCCAGCTTGTCCAGCGCCAATCCGCGCCCGCCGCCCTGATAAGCGAAAGTTGCGTCGGTGAAACGATCGGAAATGACCCAGTCACCACGCGCCAGCGCCGGCTCGATGACGCGGGCCAGATGTTCACGGCGCGCCGCGAACATCAGTAGCGCTTCGGTTTCCAGATGCATGGGTTCGCGCAGCAGGATCTCGCGCAAGGCTTCGCCCAGGGCTGTGCCGCCAGGCTCGCGCGTCATGACGACTTGAGGGCCGCGTCCGGCCAGATGGGCTTCGACTTGCGCCTGGAACCAGCCCAGATGGGTGGTTTTGCCGGCACCATCGATGCCTTCGAAGGTAATGAATTTACCGCGCGCCATTTTATTCGCCCCGGATGTATTTGTTGACTGCGCGGTTATGCGCTTCCAGCGTGTCGGAAAACAAGCTGCTGCCGTCGCCGCGGGCGACGAAGTACAGCGCGGTGGATTGAGCCGGGTTGAGCGCCGCTTCCAGTGCTTTGGCGCCCGGCAGCGCGATCGGGGTCGGCGGCAAGCCGGCCCGGGTATAGGTATTGTACGGCCCGTCGGTTTGCAGGTCTTTTTTGTGTAGATGGCCGG
>Ga0116226_10000473_pt1 | contig 34391 bp, 29 predicted proteins | sample S1TSphfallax_FD_89692 | JGI IMG/M metagenome (GOLD analysis project Ga0116226, IMG submission 89692) | Host-associated microbial communities from peat moss isolated from Minnesota, USA - S1T2_Fa - Sphagnum fallax MG | ecosystem: Host-associated > Plants > Peat moss > Unclassified | place: USA...
GCCAAGCAGGAAGGTCGCGGCATCTACCGCTTCTTCGAGGCGGAGATGGATGCGCGCGCGCAGGCGCGGCGGCAACTGGAACTCGATCTGCGCGGCGCCATCGAACGCGAGGAGTTCGAACTGTATTATCAGCCGCTGGTCTCGGTTGAGCAGCGCGAGATCACGCAGTTCGAGGCGCTGATCCGCTGGCGGCATCCGCAGCGGGGCCTGGTGCCGCCCAATGACTTCATCCCGCTGGCCGAGGAGATCGGCCTGATCGTGCCGATCGGCGCATGGGCGTTGCGCACCGCCTGCCGGGAGGCGGCCGGGTGGCCCGAGCGGGTGAGCGTGGCGGTCAACCTCTCGGCCACGCAGTTCGTGCGCGCCAACGTGGTCGAGCAGGTGACGCAGGCGCTGGATGAGAGCGGACTGGCGGCGCACCGGCTGGAGGTGGAGATCACCGAGGCGACGCTGCTGACCGACAGCCAGCGGACGCTGGAGACGCTGCACGCGCTGCGCAAACTTGGGGTGCGGATCGCGATGGACGATTTCGGCACCGGCTATTCGTCGCTGAGCTATCTGCGCAGCTTCCCGTTCGACAAGCTGAAGATCGACCAGAGCTTCATCCGCGACCTCGGCGAGGCCGGCGACAGCGCCGCGATCGTGCGGGCGATTGCCGGGATGGGCCAATCGCTCGGCATCCGGACCACCGCCGAAGGGGTGGAGACCGAGGAGCAGATGCGCCAACTGGTCAGCGATGGCTGCGACGAGTTGCAAGGCTACTTCTTCAGCAGGCCCTGCCCCGCCAGCGAGGTGGGGCGATTGCTGACCAACGGAATCGCCCACCAGGTCGCCTGAAGCGCGGCACCGCCGCCACGATTCATGTTTCCCTCATGCCCGGCCGCCACGATGGAAGCCGCGCTTGAACCGGCCGCCACGCAATGGTGTTCCGAAAGCGCGTGGCATGATGGGCAACTTCAGCAATGCGGGATACCGCCAACAGCGACGATGCTGCCGAAAGCGGTCCGTCGGGCCCGTCCGCGCCCCGTGGCACCCTGGTAGCCAAACTGGTCCTCGGCCTCGCGACCTTCATCGCCATCAACGCGGCCCTGGGGCTGTTCGCCTTCGACCGGCAGCGGCAGATGAGCGAACTTGCCATGGGCATCTTCGACCGGGCGGTGGTCGGCCTGACCTACGTCCCGCTGGCGCGCACCTCGTTCCTACAGATCGCCGGGAAACAACCGGGCAGCCAGCAGCCTGCCGCGAAGGCGCGCGGCGCGGCGGACATGGAGGAGGTGCTGTCTGACATAGACATCGCGATCGAGCGGTCCGGCTCCCCGGAGGCGCGCGCGTTGGGCGAACAAATCAGGAAAGATTTGAAACTGTTCAGCCAGGGTTCACCGGAGCATCCGGACCCCGTGCTCGCTGCCAACATCGACAAGGATTTTGCCGCGCTGGCGCAGAGGACGTCCGCGGACGGGTTGCAGGCGCGCAACCGAATCAAGACATTCTCGGCGCAGAGCGACCTGCTCCTGCTCGCCTCGATCGCGGTCAGCGCCGTTTTCGTCATGCTGACCGGCGCCCTGCTGGGGCGGGCGATCCTGGCGCGGCAGAGGTCGGTCGCGCGGATCGCGCACATGTCGCGCTATGACGGCCTGACCGAACTGCTCAACCGCGCGTCGTTTCATGCCGCCATTCGGCAGGCCGGCGTGAAATCCGCTCGGGGCACGAATTTCGCGGTGCTCTGCCTGGACCTGGACCGCTTCAAGCAGGTCAATGATACGCTCGGCCACCCGGTCGGCGACGCGCTGCTGTGTGCGGTGGCGCAACGCCTCGGCGAGCTCGTGCGGGAGACCGATGCGGTGGCGCGACTGGGCGGCGACGAGTTCGCGGTTCTGCAAGTGCCGATCGCCAGCCCCGACAACGCCGCGTACCTGGCGCAACGCATCGTCGAAACGCTGCGCCAACCCTACGACGTTGCCGGCCACCGCGTCGTGATAGGTGCCACGGTGGGCATCGCGCTCGGGCACGCGGAGGCGCACGACGTCGATACGCTGCTGCGCAACGCCGACCTTGCCCTCTATCGTGCCAAGCAGGAGGGGCGCGGCATCTTCCGCTTCTTCGAGCAGGAGATGGATGCGCGCGCCCAGGCCCGCCGGCAGCTCGAACTCGATCTGCGTGGCGCGGTGGAGCGCGAGGAATTCGAGCTATACTATCAGCCGCTGATCTCGGTTCAGCATAAGCGAATCAAGCAGTTCGAGGCGTTGATCCGCTGGGCCCATCCCGTGCGCGGTGTGGTTTCACCCGACGAATTCGTCGGGCTTGCCGAGGAGATCGGCCTGATCGTGCAGATCGGCGGATGGGTCCTGCGCACCGCTTGCCGGGAGGCGGTGCAATGGCCGGACACCGTGGGTGTGGCGGTCAATCTGTCGGCCACGCAGTTTGTTCGCGCCAACGTTGTCGAGCAGGTCACGATGGCACTGCAAGATAGCGGGCTGGCGCCGAACCGGCTGGAATTGGAGATCACCGAGACCGTCCTGCTCCAGGACACCAAGCGGACGCTCGACACGCTGCACGCGCTGCGCAAATTGGGCGTGCGCATTGCGATGGACGATTTCGGCACTGGCTATTCGTCGCTGAGCTACCTGCGGAGCTTCCCGTTCGACAAGTTGAAGATCGACCAGAGCTTCATCCGTGATCTCGGCGTGACCGGCGAGAGCACCGCGATCGTGCGGGCGATTGCGGGCATGGGTCAGTCACTGGGCATCGAGACCACGGCGGAGGGGGTCGAGACCGAGGAGCAGATGCGCCAACTGATCGGTGACGGCTGTACCGAGTTGCAGGGCTATTTCTTCAGCAAGCCGTGCCCGGCCAGGGACGTGCCGAAGCTGTTGCGCGGCGACACCGCGCAGCAGGTCGCCTGAGGCGCGGGCACCTCGCCTTGACGCCGGCCGCGAGGGCGCCGCAAAAAGGCGCCGGCGGCAGGGACCCCAGACATGACCAAGACGGCCGAAAGCACCCTGATATCCTCGGATACCGCCGAGCATCAGGCGAAGATCCTCGCCCAGGCGCTCCCCTTCCTGCGCCGTTATGCAGGAGCCACCATCGTCGTGAAATATGGCGGCCACGCGATGGGCGACCAGCGGCTGGCCGAGACGTTCGGGGCCGATATCGCGCTGCTCAAGCAGGTTGGCGTCAACCCGGTCGTGGTCCATGGCGGCGGCCCGCAGATCAACGACATGCTGCGGCGGTTGAAGATCGACTCCACCTTCGTCGACGGGCTGCGCGTCACCAGCGCCGAGATGGTCGACGTGGTCGAGATGGTGCTGGCCGGCACCGTCAACAAACAGGTCGCCGGCCTGATCAACCGCGCGGGTGCGCTCGCTGTCGGGATCTGCGGCAAGGACGGAGGACTCATTCGCGCGCGCAAGCTGTCCCGCACCGTCCGTGACCCGGACAGCCTGATCGAACGCGAACTCGACCTCGGCTACGTGGGCGAGCCTGATCATGTCGACGTGCGGGTGATCCATGCGCTGACAGGCGCCGGGCTGATCCCGGTGATCGCGCCGGTGGGCGTGGGGGATGACGGGCGGACCTACAACATCAATGCCGATACGGTGGCGGGCGCGGTCGCCGGAGCGCTCGGGGCGACGCGGCTGCTGATGCTGACCGACGTGGCGGGCGTGCTGGACCGCGACCGCAAGCTGATCCCGGAACTAAGCGTGGCCGGCGTCGCCGAGGCGATCGCCGCCGGCGTGATCACCGGCGGCATGATCCCGAAGGTGGAGACCTGTGTCGACGCGGTCCGGCAGGGCGTGAAGGGCGCGGTGATCCTGGACGGCCGCCAGCCCCACGCCTGCCTGCTGGAACTGTTCATCGAGGGCGGCCACGGCACCATGGTGACGCCATAGCGTTTGCCTCGGGCGCAAGCCTGCCCTGTTTGCGCAGGCGGCGCGTGTTGTTTGACAGGCCGACGGCCCGCGCCTAGACACCCGCTCACTGCCGGGAATGTGGACGGGCGCAAGTCGCCCGCGCCCGCTTGCGCCTTCGGCGCAGGACTACCGGTGCAATAATGTCGCCCGGCGCCTGCATGGCCGGGGCGGCGAAACCGACGAAAGGGCACCGCGCATGACCAAGCGCGCCGAGAGCAAGTATAAGATCAACCGCCGCCTGGGCGTGAACCTGTGGGGCCGCCCGAAGTCGCCGCTGTCCAAGCGCGACTACGGTCCCGGCCAGCATGGCCAGCGCCGCAAGGGCAAGCCGACCGACTTCGGCATCCAGTTGATGGCCAAGCAGAAGCTGAAGGGCTACTACGGCAACATCAGCGAGAAGCAGTTCCACAAATACTATTTCGAGGCGGTGCGCCGCAAAGGCGATACCTCGGAGAACCTGATCGAACTGCTGGAGCGCCGGCTGGACGCGGTGATCTATCGGCTCAAGTTCGCCATCACGCCGTTCGCCGCCCGCCAGTTCGTCAACCACGGGCACATCCTGGTCAACGGCAAGCGGGTGAACATCCCGAGCTTCCAGGTCCGCGACAACGACGTGATCGAGGTCAAGGAGAAGTCGCGGCAGCTTGCGGTGCTGCTGGATGCGGTCCAGAGCGGCGAGCGCGACGTGCCGGAGTATCTGGAAGTCGACCATCGCGCGATGAAGGGCCGCTTCGCGCGCGCCCCGAAACTGACGGACGTGCCGTACCCGACCCAGATGGAACCGAACCTCGTGGTCGAGTTCTACTCGCGCTGAACGCTCGGGAATGCTGCGAATCAGCCCGCCGCATTCCGTGCGGCGGGTTTTTTCGTTAGGATGCAAAGGCATCGCGGGGTGGCAGGCATGGATCCGGTTCTGGTCGAAGTGACGCGCGGCGGGCGGGTCGAATCCGTGCATTGCGGCGCCCTCGCGGTCGTGGACACCGACGGTGCGGTCGTATTCTCTGTTGGCGACATCGAGGCCGCCGTGTTCCCGCGCTCGGCGGTGAAGGCGCTGCAAGCGCTGCCGCTGGTCGAAACCGGGGCCGCCGACCGATGGGGCCTGACACCGGCGGAGATCGCGCTCGCCTGCTCGTCGCATAACGGGGAGCCGGAGCACGCGGCGACGGCGGCGGCAATGCTGCGCAAGGCGGGCCAGGACGTCTCGACGCTGGAATGCGGGGCGCATTGGCCGACGTTGCAATCGGCGACCGTGGCGCTGGCGGCCTCCGGTGCCAGGGCGACGGCGCTGCACAACAACTGTTCCGGCAAGCATTCGGGCTTCATCTGCGTGGCCTGCGCCGCCGGCGACGACCCGACGGGCTATATCAGGCCCGAACACCCGACCATGCGCCGGATCACGGCGGCGCTGTCGGAGGTGACGGGAACGACGCTGGATGCGCGAAATCGCGGCATCGACGGCTGCTCCATCCCGACCTATGCCATTCCGCTTCAGGCGTTGGCGCTGGCGTTTGCCCGGTTCGGGACAGGCGCGGGGCTGCATCCCGACCGGGCCGCCGCGGCGGTGCGCATTCGCGCGGCGGTGATGGAAAATCCGTTCATGGTCGGCGGCACCGGCCGGTTCGACACCGAGGTCATGAAGGCGTTCGGAGCGCGCGTGTTCGTCAAGACGGGTGCCGAGGGCGTCTATTGCGCGGCGTTGCCGGACCTTGGGTATGGCATCGCCATCAAGTGCGACGATGGCGCCGGCCGCGCGGCCGAACTGGTGACGGCCGCGCTGATCGAGCGGTTTCTCGGGACGCCGGTGCCGGAGCGATGGGCCCATCCGGTGCTGCGCAACTGGAACGGGATCGAGGTGGGAACGCTGCGGGTGGCCGGAGATTGGGCGCGGGCGCGATGACCGACGCCGCCACCGAAATCGCCCGCCGCCGCACGTTCGCGATCATCTCCCACCCGGACGCGGGCAAGACGACGCTGACCGAACGGCTGCTGCGTGCCGGTGGCGCGATCCAGCTCGCCGGCAACGTGCGCGCCAAGGGCGAGCGGCGGCGCACCCGCTCTGACTGGATGAACATCGAGCGGGAGCGCGGCATCTCCGTCGTCACCTCGGTGATGACGTTCGAGTATGGCGGCTGCGTGTTCAACCTGCTCGACACGCCCGGCCACGAGGATTTCTCCGAGGACACGTATCGGACTCTGACGGCGGTCGACGCGGCGGTGATGGTGATCGACGCGGCGAAGGGGATCGAGGCGCGCACGCGGAAACTGTTCGAGATCTGCCGGATGCGCGACATTCCCATCCTGACGTTCATCAACAAGATGGACCGCGAGAGCCAGGACCCATTTTCGCTGCTGGACGAAGTTTCGTCGGCGCTGGCGTTGGACACCGCGCCGGTGACGTGGCCGGTCGGGCGCGCGTCGGACTTCGTCGGCACCTACGACATCCGCGCCCGCGAATATCACCTGACGACGGACCTGTCGCAGTCCGATCCGCGTATGCAGGCGATGGGCGACGAGCTTGATCTCGTCCGCGCGGCGCTGCCGGAATTCAACGTCGAGGAATTCGCGGCCGGCCATCTGACGCCGGTCTATTTCGGCAGCGCGATCAAGGAAATCGGCGTTGCCGACCTGCTCGACGGCCTGGTCGATTACGGCCCGCGACCCCGCGCGCAGGCGGCGGATACGCGCACGGTCGAGGCGACCGAGCCGCTGCTGACGGCGCTGGTGTTCAAGATCCAGGCGAACATGGACCCCAACCACCGCGACCGCATCGCCTTCGCGCGTGTTTGCTCCGGTCGTCTCGCGCGCGGGATGCGGCTGAAACAGGTCCGCACCGGCAAGCTGATCCCGCTGCACGCGCCGCAATTCTTCTTCGCCCGCGACCGCCAGATCGCCGACGAGGCATTTGCCGGCGACGTGGTGGGCATTCCGAACCACGGCACGCTGCGAATCGGCGACACGCTGAGCGAGGATGAGGACATCAACTTCGTCGGCGTGCCGTATTTCGCGCCGGAAATTCTCCGTCGCGTGCGGCTGGACGACGCGATGAAGGCGAAGAAGTTGCGGCAGGCGTTGCAGGAACTGGCCGAGGAGGGCGTGGTGCAACTGTTCCGCCCGCGTGACGGCGCGCCGCCGATGGTGGGCGTGGTCGGCACGTTGCAGCTTGACGTGTTGCAGGCGCGGCTGGAGGCAGAATACGGCGTGAAGATCGGCTTCGAGCAGACGCCGTTCCAGTTGGCGCGGTGGATCTATGGCGACAAAGCCGGCGTCGAGACATTCGTCGACGAGCAACGCAGCGCCATCGCCGACGACGTCGATGGCGATCCGGTGTTCCTGGCGACCTCAGCGTTCATGATGCGCCGCACCGAAGGGCTGCATCCGGGCCTGACGTTCCGCGACATCAAGGATTTCAAGGCCCGGAAGACGGCGGCGTGAGCCCCCGCGCCGGACAGGATCGCGTCACGGCGCCATGCTAGACTGATCCGCCAACGACGGAGCCGCCGCCATGCCGCACGATCACGGCCCACACGACCATCACGATCACGACCATCACGGTCATGGACACGACCACCATGATCATGCGCCGAAGAATTTTGGTATGGCGTTCGCGCTCGGCACCGGGCTGAACGCGGCGCTGGTGGCGGCGCAGATGATTGTCGGGGTCTCGGCGCATTCGATGGCGCTGCTGGCGGACGCGGTTCACAACGCGGGCGACGTGTTCGGCCTCTTGCTTGCCTGGGTCGCCGTGGTGCTTGGTCGGCGTGCCCCTTCGACGCGGCGGACCTACGGGTGGGGACGCGGCTCGATCCTCGCGGCGCTGTTGAACGCGGCGGTCCTGCTGGTTGGCATCGGCGCCATCGCCGTCGAGGCGGCACGACGCTTCGGCGAGCCCGGCGCCGTCGAGACCGGGCCGGTGATATGGGTCGCCCTCGGCGGCATCGCGATCAACGGCTTCACGGCGTGGATGTTCGGGCGGGGCAACGACGATCTCAACATCCGCGCCGCCTTCCTGCACCTCGCCGGCGACGCGGCGGTCTCGCTCGGCGTCGTGGTAGCCGCCATCGCCATCCGCTTCACCGGCGCCGAGTGGCTGGACCCGGTGACAAGCCTGATCATCGTCGTCGTGATCGCCGCCTCCACCTGGGGTGTCCTGCGGGAGGCGGCGCATCTGGCGATGGACGGCGTGCCGCGCCGCATCGCCACCGGGGATGTGGAAGCGTTCCTGCGCTCCCTGCCCGGCGTGATCGAGGTGCATGACCTGCACATCTGGGGTTTGTCGACGACGGAGACGGCGCTGACCGCGCACCTCGTTCATGCCGCGCCGCCGGCAGAGGAATGTGTGCTCGTCGCCTGCCGTGAACTCAGCGCGCGCTTTCGCATCGACCACGCGACCCTGCAAATCGAGAACGAACGCCTGGCCAGCGCCTGCCGCCTGCGCGCGGCGGACGTGGTTTGAGCCGGATGCGCTGGCGCTTCTGGCAACCGCGCCCGATCCCGGTCCTGGAACTGCACGGCACGCTCGCCTCCCGCGCCGGCGCCCTCAACATCGGCGGCTACGGGCGGCTGATCGAGGCGGCGGTGGCGGCGGACGGCGAGGGCGGGACGCTGCTGCTCGACATCGAAAGCCCCGGCGGTTCGCCGGTGCAGTCGGACCTGATTGCATCGCGCATCCGTCGGTTGGCCGATAAGAACAAGGTGCGCGTCGTCGCGGTGATCGGCGAGGTCGGTGCGTCGGGTGGCTATTGGCTGGCCTGCGCGGGCGACGAGATCGTCGCCAATCCGATGAGCGTGGTCGGCTCGATCGGCGTGATCGGCGGCGGCTTCGGTCTCGGCGGGGCGCTCGCGAGGCTCGGTGTCAGCCGTCGGCTTTACACCGCCGGCGCGAACAAGGGGCGGCTCGACCCGTTCTCGCCGGAACGGCCGCAGGACGTGGCGTTCGTGCGCGACCTGCTCGGGCAGTTGCATGAGCGCTTCAAGGCCTGGGTGCGCAGCCGGCGCGGCGCCAAGCTGCCGGCCGATGAATCGCAGGTCTTCGACGGCGGCTGGATGCTCGGCGAACGGGCGCTGTCGCTCGGGCTTATCGACCGGCTTGGCGACCTGGATGCGGAGGTGCGCCGGATCGGCGGGGACAAGGCGCGGCCGAAAGTGTTCCGCCCGGGCCGGCGCGGGCTGCTGGCCAGACTACCGCGCCTGATGGCGGATGCGGTGGCGGACATGCTGGAGCGGACGGCGCGACCAAGCCTGTAGGATGGCTGCCGCCATTACGACGTTCCCGCCTGCGCCGGCTGCTGACCGGAGAGCCATTGCAGCGTCTCCTGCACGGCCCGGCTCGCGAGGATCGTTCGCACGACCACGGCGAACAGAAACGTCATCAGCCACCACCAAGCTGCCTCGCGCACCAGCCAGAAGCCGGCGCCGGCAATAAGCGCGGCTGGCGAATGCGAATCCAGCCCGACGCCGATGATCCAGTAGGGCCCGAAGGTGTCATCAATGGCGCGCTGCACCGGCAAGGCCCACATGACGAGCAAAATGGCGGTCACGACAACACGGCAGCGCCGTGCGAACCTCGGATCGTCGGTCACGCGCGCCAGTGCCAGAAGGCCGGGCAGCGCAAACAGCAGATGCACCGCACGGTAGCCGACGCTGGTTCCGGCGAAGAAACATCCGCACGCCAATGCCGCACCGCCCGATAGAAAAAGGGCCTCCCGTTCGGACAGACGCACGAGCGCATGTCGCAGTGCCGCGCTGCGGGCCAGCCGCCAGCCAAAAACCAGCGTGGCGCCGCATAGCACGAGCATCGTGACAACCCAGATCCCCGCGTCGATCTGGTCATACGGCGCGACGCCGGCGCGCAGCGGGTGCGTGATCAATACGAGGCCGGTCGCAACCTGCTTGGAGCCAAACGTGTCGATGAATGGGACGGGAAAGGGCATGTTCGCCTGGATCAGTCCAAGTTCCTCATGATATCCCACGAAGAAGGCGATCAAGATCAGGACGAAAGCCGTCGATAACGCCAGAAACACGGCAGCCCGATCTCGCACCACAAGTATCAGCAGCACGAAGGGATAGAATTTGGTGAGGCCAGCAGCAAGAATCGCCGCATAGCCGACCAGTCGGACGGTTAGCCGGTGGCCGAGACACAATAGCCCGACCGCTGCCATGCTGAAAATCAGTAGATCGAGATTGCCGCGTTCGAGGGCGAACATGCACAACGGCGAAAACAGTGCCGCCAGCATCGGCAGTGTATCCAAGGCCACTCGCGCGCGTGGCAGCAGCGCGAGCGAGCCGATAAAGAGGACATCGACGATGATCCCGTAGGCCGCCGCGCTCTCCGGCGCGACCGACGGCAGCGGCCACAGCGTCAGCAGGGGCGAATATTGCATCTTCCAGCCATGCGCGCCGGCAATCAGGTCCCGATAAATATCCTGTCCCTGCCGCGCTCCACGAATCCAGGCAAGCGGCGTGTCGATGTCGAAAAACGGGGTAGCCTGCGGGCGAGCGGCCCAAAGATCAATCAGCGACGCGTATAGGTCGCGGTCGAACACATACAATATTGCAAACAACGCGAGGGCCAGCAAACCGGCGCCGGGGAGAAGCACATCCGCGACCGCCCGCCGAGTTAGCGCCATGACACCCTGTTTTCGCCCTGGCGCTCACGCGCACGTAGGCGAAAACTTTACGAGTCATGAATCGCCCTCGTCAACGCATCATGTTTTCCGTCACGCATCGTCGGGTGGTGACGGCTATTCGCAGCCGCCCGGCCGCGTGTAGACGCAGAAGATCCGGTCATCGATCGATCCCGCGCCGAAGCATTTCTGCTTGTCGAAGCCGGGCAAGCCGCCCGACTCTTCGCTGATCATCACGTTGAACCGGCTGGCGTGCGCCGGAAAACTCAGGTCGGGGAACTGCGGGACCGAACGGCCATCAAGGACGCTGTCCAGGCGCAACCAGACGTTCGAGCCTTTGATGTGCTGGGATGCGTCCCACAGTTCGTAATAGATCGGAACGTCGCGGTGCCAATAGGTATAGCCGCCGGTCACGTAGACTCCGGCGTCGCGAACGCCAAATCCGCACACACCGGGTACCTCGCGCGCCATAGCGGTCGCTTGGGAGATCGAACGGTAGCGATGCCAGGCATCTGCCGGCGTCGCGTTGGTGTAAGTGAGAAGTGCTGTTGTAGCAGCGATCAAAACCCCGATCGCCGCGGTCGCACGCAGGCTCATCAGGCTCGACCGCAGCCTGCGCACACGCCCGAGTAAAGTGGCGGCTCCGACGCCGATCAACATTGGAATGCAAGCTGTCGCCAGAAAGACAAACCGCAGTTCCTTGTGCGGAACCAGCATGTGAAGCCCAATCGTGGCGAGGGTGACGATCGCCACGATCGGGAGTCGAACCAGCCCGATGAGCACGCACAGCGCGAGCGGCCCGATCAGGACACCTGCCGCGACTGAATAGTACGCCAGATAGAAGTACCAGGTCTCCGTCCCCATGGCGCCGCTGAAGCCATGACCCTCGTTGAGAACATAATTCAGCCAGACCGACTGAAACGGCAGGCCCCAGGTAAGGGCATCTAGACCGCCCAGAACCGGAACCACGACGGACATTCCCCCTGTCACAACCCACGCCAGAGAACGCGGCTGGCGCACGTACTGCGCCGCAGCCGTCAGCGCCAGCACCGGCGCGTATTGCCATCGCAATGTTGCGGCCAGCCCGAACAGGAAACCCGCGACCAACGGGCGTCGTCGATCGCGCCGATGCACCGGCGCGCCATCGCCGCACCAGATCGCCAGCAGCGCCGCGTCGGTCGCCAGCGGCTCGGTTATGATTGTGTCCGCAAAATAAACCGCGTCGTACGACAATGCGCACAGGAGCCCGACCAGCAGGGCGGGCGCCGGCCCGAAACGCCGCGCCGCAAGCTGGTGGCCAACGAAGGGGATCGACAGCGACGCAACGATGCACAGCAACCGTGCCACCATCACGTAGGCGGTCGGCTCCGGACTGACGAGCGACGTCACCCACATCACGCCGGCGAGAATGCCGGGCAGGAACCAGGACCGGATGCCGTCCAGAAATTCCCAGGTGATGACGCCTGAGCCGAACAACAGCCGGTGGGCTGGTTCCAGGTATTGAAACGTCTCGTCGGGCTGCACAACGTACGTGTGGGTGGCCAAGACCCACAGCCGAATTGCGAATGCGACGCCCAGGACCAGCCACAGGCCGGCTCGGCTCGCGACCGCGTCGGATGCCGAGCCGTTCAGCCGGTCGGCCCCAGCCCGCGACCAGGAGCGAACACCGGGTCCGGCGTGCGCCACAGGACCCTGTCACGCATCGCGCCCGCCAGAGCATCCGCCATCGCCGCGACCAGCCTTTCGCCCTTGGCTGCCGTGGCCGGGCGCGGGTCGCCACGAACGCCGCTGCCCGGCGCGCGCTCGGCGAAGCTCCAGAACCGCGAGAGCGCCGGGCGGTTGGCGACGGCACCGGCGCCTGGCGTCGCTGCCTGTTCCACCTTGTCGGTGCGCACAAGGTCGGGCGCCAGCGCCAGCATCACCGAAGTTTCGGCCTCACACGCATGATGCACGCCTTTCTGTGCATCCAGCACGGCCGCGAGCGTCTCGGGGATCAGCGACCAGGGCATTGCCGCGACGATGGGCATGGCAAATTCGTGCGCAAGTTCCCGGCAGGCGACCGCCAGCGGCTCGTTGTTACCGCCATGGCCGTTCACCACCAGCAGCCGGGCGAATCCGATCGCCCGAAGGCTGCGCACCACGCCCCGCAGCACTCCGGCCAATCCCGCATAGTCCAGCGTGATAGTGCCGCCGAACGGCAGATGATGCTCGCTCATGCCGCTCCAGACCGCCGGCAGGACCAGCACGGGCTCGCCGTCTCCTGCGGCCAGCCGGGCCGCGCGGAGCGACAATTCCGAGGCGATCAGGCTGTCGGTGATGACCGGCAGATGCGGCCCGTGCTGTTCCAGCGCACCGACAGGCAACACCGCCAACGCCTGCCCACGTGCCGCGAGCGCCCGAATTTCAGGGGCGGTAAGCCGTTCCCAGGCGACCTCGGTCACGGCGCCGCCTCGCCCTTACTGGACGCTGCTGCCAAAACCAAGGAAGCCGGATTGCGGATTTGGGGTGCCGCCGTCCTGCTTGGCGAATTGTTCGGCAGCGGGCGCGGGTTTGGCAACCGCGACCGCCGCTGCCGGTGCGTGCGCGACCGGTGCGGTTGCCTTTGCCGGAGGTTTGGCGATCGGCGCCACACTGGCCGGGCCGGTCGCCGTGCGGTTGGAGAGCAAGAGGAACGTGATGTCGTTGCGGCCAAGGTCGACCGACAGTTCCACCGGCGTCATGCCCAATATGTTCTTGCCGCCCAGATCGGCCCCCCGGTTGATCGCGTCGCGCGCGGCGGCGAGATCGCCCCGGTTGATCGCATCGAACAGCGCCTCGGTCGGGGCGAGGTCAACCTCGGTCCGATCCGCCGGCGCCGCCAGATTGAGCGTCCCGGGCAGCGCGGCCGGCTGCGCCTGGGGCGCGTAGTCGGGCAGAGTCGTGCGTTTGGTCGGCGGCTGGAATCCACGGGATGTCGTGGGCACTCCCTGCGCCATCGCGGGATGTGCCGCCATGGCAGCGAGCAAGACCGCCACGGCGAAGGCGCCACAGGCATGGGACAGACGCATCAGCTCGGCATCCTCATTCAGCCGCGATTGAGCCACCATAGTCCGGCGGTGATATACAGGGCGTAGCACGACCATGCCAGCGTCGGGAGCAGAAGCGCTCCGGCCACCGGCCGCAGCCGGGCGAAGGCGCCGGCGCTCGCGCCACTGAGCGCGACGAGGGCCAGCGCGGCGGGCAGTGCCACGCCGGGTAGCCGCAGCCCGAGCAGGCATTGCGTCCATACGGCGGAGGCCAGGAGGTGCCAGCCCCACAGCAGCAGTGCGGGCCGGTGCCCAGGCCGGCGCCATGCCAGCCACGCGCCGAGCCCGCTCGGGATCGACAGGAACGTCCAAGCCTGCAGGATCAGCAAGACCGTCGGGCCGCCGGGCGGGCGCGCTAACGACAGCAGCCAGCCGTGGGATGCCCGGGGAATCGCCGCCGCGTTGGCCGCCGCCAGCAGCAGGGACAACCCGACGAATCCAACCAGCGCCGGCCACGGCGTCGCCGTGCCGTTGCGGGAAGGCTCGGGATTTTGTTCGGGGCGGGGGGCGGGAGTATCGCGGAAGGCACGGTCCTCCGTTCTTGGTGGCGCTTGTCAGGTTCCCTCGCGGCGCCAGGCCGCAATGGCGAGGCCGAGCAGTAACGGCAACGCCAGCCACGCCGGCAGCAGCGGCATTGCGCCGATGCCTGTGACGAGATGGTCATGGCGGCGCTGCAATCCAATCCAGCTTCCACCGGATGTCTCATGCCCCGGCTCAACGCGGCGCAAGTCCGGCGCGCCGTCCGGATCGAGCCAATGGACGCTGCCGCCGGAGGCACGCACGAGCGGCGCCACCAACGTTGCCGTCGCGCGGAGGTCCGCCAGCTCCAGCGGGTTCCTGTCGCTGGCGGCGGCGTAGGCTGTCAGGCTGCCGTCTCCAGCCTGCCAGACTCCGGGGGACGCAGCCGGCAGGCTGCCGGAGGCGCGGCCGGGCCGGATCTCGGTCAGTTTCAGATTGCTTTTTTCGCCGTCGGGCGAGGTGACCGTCACTGACCCCGGCGGCTTGTCGTCCGTGCTGCGGCGCTCGACCGTCAGCCGGCCCTGTTCGACGCGCGCCGTCAGGGCGGTTTCCTCCAGGTCCGGCTCCTTCATCAGCCAGTGGGCCAGCCGGCGAAGCAATTCGGCCTGGGGTCCGCCGCCGTCGTGGCCGCGTGACCACAGCCAGATCTGGTCGGACAGCAGCATCGCGACCCGGCCCTCGCCGACCCGGTCGAGCAGCAGCAGCGGCGCGCCATCGGCTCCGCGCATCAGCGCCTCGCCATGGCTCTCCGGCGGGACGATATGGCGATACCAGTGGCCCCAGTCGGCCTGCCCGTCGGGCAGCAGCCCCGGCAATTCCGCCGTCACCGGATGGCGCAGGCCCAGCGGCGAGACTTCCGGGCGAAAGGCGCCGTTGACGACGCCCGAATCGTCGGGCGGGCTTGCCGGCAGCACCTCGCCGAGCGGGCTGGCGCCGAGGCTGGTCTCGCCCGCGAATTCCGGCCCCACGCTCATCAGCAGCGCGCCGCCGTTGCGGACGAATTCGGCGATGTTGTGCAAATACAGCGGCGGCAGCGTGCCGCGGTTCTGGAAGCGGTCCAGGATGATCAGGTCGAATTCGCTGATTTTCTGAACGAACAGCTCGCGCACCGGAAAGGCGATCAGCGCCAGCTCCTTCAGCGGCGTCATGTCGTCCTTTTCCGGCGGTCGCAGGATGGTGAAATGCACCAGATCCACCGCCGGGTCGGACTTCAGCAGCCGCCGCCATGTGCGCTCCCCGGGATGCGGCTCGCCGGAGACAAGCAGGACCCGCAGCCGGTCGCGCACGCCGTTGATCTCGACCACTGCGCGATTGTTGGCCAGCGACACCTCGCCCGGCAGTTTCTCGACATTCAGTTCGACGACCGTCGGCCCCGCGCGCGTGATCGGCACGTCGATCACATGCTCCGAGCCGATCGGCACGCTCTCCTCCAGCACCGTCTCGCCATCGCGGCGGCTGGTGAGCTTCGCCGCGCCCTGTCCGCCGCCGAGCAATCCGTGCGCGACGCCCAGATCCTCGACGGCGACGCGCAACTTCACCGACTTGCCGACGATCCCGTAGCCGGGTGCCTCTATGACGCGGATGCGACGGTCGGTCTCCTCGCCGCGCGCCGGGATCAGGACGTGCAGCGGCGCGCCGCCCGGCGGGTTGGCGGGAATGTCGTGGATCTGCCCGGCGGTGACGGCGACGATGCCGGCGAGCCGCGCGCGCGGGATGTCCGCCAGCGCCCGGTCGATCGCGGTGAACAGGCGGTTGCCCTCGCTGCCGCCTTCCGGGACGGTGATGGTGCGCAGATCGAGGTCGTGCAGCCCGCGTGTCTGCGCCTCGATCTTCTGGCGCGCCGCCTCGGCCAGCCTGGTGCGCTCGCCGACCGACATCGACGCGGTCTGGTCTATCACCAGCAACGCGATGTCGGGCAGCGTCTGCCGCGTCTCCTCGACCAGCCGAGGGCCGGCGAGCCAGGCGATGAGCACGGCGAACAGGGCCGCCCGAATCACCACGCCGCGCGCGCGGCGGACGGCGGCGGCGGCAACGGCCAGCAGGCAGAGCACACCGAGCCCCACCAGCAGCCACAGCGGCAACACCGGCTCGAAGCGCAGCGCGGCGATGGCCTGTTCCATGTGCATGACGCTATTGCCCCAACCGCTCGAGCAGCGAGGGCACGTGTACCTGGTCGCCCTTGTAGTTGCCGGTCAGCGCGTACATCACGAGATTGACGCCGAAACGATAGGCCAGCGTGCGCTGCCGCGCCCCGCCCGGGATGGTCGCGTAGGGATTGCGGCCGGCGCTGTCGATCGCCCACGCGGCGGCCCAGTCGTGCGCGCCGACGATCACCGGGCTGACGCTGTCGTTGCTGCGGTCCTGGTCGCGTTGCACCCACACCGTCTCGCCGTCATAGCGGCCGGGATAGTCCTGCAACAGGTAGAAGGCGCGGGCGAGCACGTGCGCCGAGGTCAGCGGCACCAGCGGCGGAATTGCCAGTCCCTTGCCGAGCCGCTCCAGCGCATCTGCCGCGCCCGGTGCGAAATCGGCGCCGGTGCCGCCGCCGCGCGTGTCGATCAGGATGATGCCGCCATGCGCCATGTAGCTGTTGAGCGCCGTTACCGCGGCACCGTCCGGCTCCGTCGCGTCGGCGGAGATCGGCCAGTAGAGCAGCGGGTAGAAGCTCAGATCGTCCTGGCCCGGCGTCACCGGCGCCGGGTCGCCGAGGGTCGCGGCGGTGCGCCGGTTCACGTAGTCGGAGAGACCCGCGAGGCCCATGCGGGAGACACTGTCGATCTGCGAATCGCCGGTGACGACGTAAGCGAGCCGGGTGATCAGCGCCGGATTCTGTTCGACGTCCTGCGCCCATGCGGGCGACGCGAGCGCCGCGATCAGCAGCGCCGCCGCCGTCGCCGGCCGCAGCAGGCCGCGCAACCGCAGGGACAGCAGCAGGTCGAACGCCAGAAGGCCGAGCGCCACTGCCATCAGCCATGGCCCCAGCGCCCGCTCGGGCGCCGCGATGCCCAGCGATTCGATGCGCGCACCCGCCACCGGCGGCGCTGCCTCCGGCGCCGACATGTGGGCCGACAGATTGAGCGCGCGCCGCCCGTTCTCCGGCCCGTACAGCCCCGGCGGATGCCGGGGCGACGCGGCGGTGGTCGCAATCTCGCTGCCGGGCAGGGCACTCGCGCTGGAAGGCGGCGCGATCTCCTGGCCGAAACCGTCCAGCGTCAGCGCCGGCGCGAGCGGGGCGGTCCCGGCGGTGTCGTTGGCGACCCCGGCGGACAGCGCCACCAGCCGGCGCAACATGTCGACGAACAGGCCGGACAGCGGCAGGTCCGACCAGTCGGCGTTCGCGGTGACATGGAAAAGTACGATGCGCCCGGCGCCGCGCGGGGCGGCCGTCACCAGCGGTGTGCCGTCGGTCAGCGCCGCCCAGGTCTGCTCGGCCAGATGGGTGCCCGGCTCGGCCAGCACCTGCTGCGTGACCCGTACTTCCGCCGGCACCGGCAGCCCGACGAACGGCGACCCCGCCGGGAACGGCGCCAGTGCCGCCGGCTGGGTCCAGGACAGCGCGCCGCCGAGCTGGCGGTCGCCTGCCAGCAGCTTGACCGGCAGCAGCGAATCCGGATGCTCGGCCGTCTGCGGACCGGCGAAGCGCACCAGCAGCCCGCCATGCTCGACCCAGCTTGCCAGCCGGTCATGCTCCGGCCCGTCGGCGACCACATGGTCGGCGAGCACGAGCACCGACAGATCACGCCCCAGCAGCGTCGGCAGATCGCCAACACGCACCTCGGTATAGGGGTCGAGAGCGCGGCGGAGGAAGAATGCCTGGCCGACCAGCGGCGTCTCGGCGGTCGAAGCGTCGCCGGCCAGGATGCCGACCGGGCGGCGGCGCCAGCGTTCGTCGAGCAGCACCACCGAGCCGGCGGAGGCCTGGCCTTCCAGCACGAGCCCGGCAAGCCGGTTGCGCAGTTCCAGCGGCAATTTCAGCGCGGCCTCGCCGATCGCCGCCCCCGGCGGTATCGCGATCGTCTGCCGCGCCAGAGTACGGCCGTCGCCCGATTGCGCCAGCACCGCCGCAACACCGCCGGCCGTGTTCGGCACACCGGCCACCCGCAGCGTCAACCGATCGGCCTCGTTGCCGGGCGGCAGCAGCAGGCGGGCCGAGGCCACCGGGTCGCGCATTTCCAGCAGCGGCCCGGCGGCTGCAACCGCCGCGCTGAAATCGGCGAACCCGTTTCCGTCGGTCAGCCCGTCGGCGACGTAGACGGCGCCGCCCGTGTGCCCTGCGGCAACCCAGGTGCGCAGCGCGGCGGCGGCGGCGGCGCGGTCGATGCCCCACGGTTTCGGCCGCAGGGCGGCGAGGCGCGCACGCAGATCGGGCACCGGCATCGGATGGGTCGCCTCGGGCGCGCCGCCCGTGTCCTGAGCGGCGGTCGACAGCAACGCAGCCGGCCGGCCGGCGCGCTCGGCGCGGTCGAGCGCCGAGTCGGCCGCCGTCATCCGCCGTGCCCAATCGCTCGCCGAGGCCCAGCCGTCGTCGATCACCAGCAGCACCGGGCCGCTGCCCGGCAGCCGCGTGCCGGCGTCGAGCACCGGGCGGGCAAGCGCCAGGATCAGCAGGCCGGCGGCAGCGACGCGCAACAGCAGCAGCCACCACGGCGTCCGCGCCGGCGTCTCCGCCACCGCCGAGAGGCCGAGCAGAAGCCGGATGGCGGGGAATACCTCGGTGCGCGGCGAAGGCGGCGTGACCCGAAGCAGCCACCACAGCAGCGGCAGCGCCGCCAGCGCGAGCAGCACCCAGGGCGCCTCGAAAATCACCGGTGCGCCTCGTTCTGCGTCGTTCGGGGCGCCAGCGCGGTGTAGAGCGCGAGCAGCGCCGCCTCCGGCGGATGGTCGGTGCGGTGCTGCGAGAAACTCCAGCCGACAGCGCCGCAGATGCGGGTGAGCCCGTCATGCTGTGCCGCGAGGCGGCGGGCGTATTGTTCGCGGATGCCCTCGACCCGAGGGATCAGCGCCGTCGCACCGCCGACAAGTCCCTCGAATTTGACTCGGCCCGCATACGGCAACTCCGCCTCCGCCGGGTCGAGCACCTGGAGAAGGGTGCCGCTGATCTGCATCGCCGCGAGGCTTGCCACCACCGCCTCGATCCGTTCGAGCGGGGACAGGAAATCGCCGATCAGCACGACGCGCGAATTGCGCGGCAGCCGCACCCGCGGGGGCAGCCCATCGCTGTCCGGCAGCTTCTCCAGCGCGTCGGCGATCCGGTCGAGGCCGGCGCGGCCGGCCAGCGCGCGGGTCTCGGCCCCGATCAGGCGCACGCGCTCGCCGCCGCGCAAAAGCAAAGCCGCCAGCGCCAGCAGCAGCAGCCCGGCGCGGTCGGCCTTGGCGACCGGCGCGCCGCGCGACTTCCAGCGCATGGCCGGCCCGCCATCACGCCACAGACAGACGGTCTGCGCCGCCTCCCATTCGGTCTCACGCACGAAGGCGCGGCTGGAGCGGGCCGAGATGCGCCAGTCGACGCGGCTCGCCGAGTCGCCCGGGAGGAACGGGCGGAACTGCCAGAAACTGTCGCCCTGGCCGACCCGGCGGCGGCCGTGAACACCCTGCGCCACCGTCGCCGCCACCCGGTCCGCCGCCACCAGCAGCGGTGGCAGATGCGCACCCAGCCCCTCGGCGCGGCGGGCGATCGGTGTCATTTGGCCGACCGGGACACGGAACCGATCAAGCGATCCGCTCCACCAGCCGGTCGATCACGCCGGCGAGTGTCAATCCGGCGGGGGCGGAGAATTTCAGCGCCATGCGATGGCGTAGCACCGGATGGGCGAGCGCCGCCACATCCTCGACGCTTGGCACCAGCCGGCCGTCCAGCACAGCCCGCGCGCGACAAGCGAGCATCAGGGCCTGCGAGGCGCGTGGGCCGGGCCCCCAGGCGACATGGTCGCGCACGTCGGAATCCTCCGCCGTCTCGGGCCGGCCGCCACGCACCAGCCGAAGGATCGCCTCAAGCACGCTCTCGCCGACCGGCACGCGGCGGATCAACGCCTGCGCCGCCATCAGTTCGTCCGCCGTCAGCGCCTGCACCGGCTTCGTCTCGTTGGCGCCGGTGGTGGCCAGCAGCATCGCCCGCTCGGCCTCGAGATCCGGATAGCGGACGCGGATTTCGAGCAGGAACCGATCGAGCTGCGCTTCCGGCAGCGGGTAGGTGCCTTCCTGCTCGATCGGGTTCTGCGTCGCCAGCACATGGAACGGGCGCGGCAGCGGATGCTCGATCCCGCCGACGGCGACACGCTGTTCCTGCATCGCCTGCAACAGGGCGGACTGGGTGCGCGGCGACGCGCGGTTGATTTCGTCGGCCATCAAAAGTTGCGTGAACACCGGCCCCGGCATGAAGCGGAAGCTGCGCCGCCCGTCCGCGCCCTCGTCCAGCACCTCGCTGCCGAGGATGTCGGCGGGCATCAGGTCCGGCGTGAACTGCACGCGCTTGGCCGCGAGGCCGAGCACGGTCCCCAGCGTCTCCACCAGCTTGCTCTTGCCGAGGCCGGGCAGTCCGACCAGCAGCACATGCCCGCCGGACAGGAGGGTGACCAGCGTCTGATCGACGACCTCGGCCTGGCCGAGGATCGCGCGGCCGATCTGCGAGCGGACGGACGCAATGCGGGCGCCGAGTGCTTCGACTTCGGCCACGATATCCCCGCCATGGGCGGACGGTGGGGGGAAGCTGACGGTGGAGGCGGACATGCGGGGCTCCCGTGCCGGATCAGCATTATGTAGTAGCACTCCCTTGGACCGCAGGGGTCAACAGGAAGTGGTGCGTGCCACTTTCAGAGGGGGGGGTCCCCGCCCTATATCCCGAACGTGGGCGAACGGCTGCTGACGACTGGAGCGATCACGACGTGAATGACGCCACGCACACCGGGATGGAAACGCTTGGCGGATCGGCAACCGGATCGTTGCCGGCGGCTCTGGAATGCAGCGGATCGTCCAGGTCGTGCCAGAATCGTCGGCCAACCGATTGCGGGGACCTGCCTTTTTTGATTCGCCGTGATGGCACATGGCTGTACCGCGGCAGCCCGATCAACCGCAAGGAACTGGTGTGCCTGTTCGCCTCCGTCCTGCGGCGGGAGGAGGAGGGCGGCTTCGTCCTCGAAACCCCCGCCGAACGCGGCCGTATCGAGGTCGAGGACGCGCCGTTCATCGCCGTCGAACTCGATTGGACCGGCGTCGGACGGGAGCAGAAGCTGACCTTTCGCACCAACGTGGACCAGCTTGTGACCGCCGGCCCGGAGCACCCGATTCGGATCGCGCACGACCTGCTCACCTGCGAGCCCACCCCCTACATTCGCGTGCGCGGGACCAGCAAGGCGCCGGTGGAGGCCAGGATTTCCCGGGCCGTCTACTATGAACTGGTCGCGCTGGCGGAGCCTTCGACGGTTCGCAACCGCCATATGCTCGGTGTCTGGAGCGACGGCACTTTCTTCCCGCTGGGCGAGCTGCCGGACGGCGCCTGTTCCGAGCACAGCTAGCCCGGCATGGGGCCCGGGTGATGGACGCGGCGGAGCTGCGCGCCCGGCTGGCGGCGCCCGAGAGAATGGGATCGCGCCCCGTCTCCCCCGGTGACGATGCTTCCGATCCGGGCAAGCTGGTTCCGGCGGCGGTGCTGGTCCCGCTGGTGCTCGGCGCCGATCCGGGCGTGTTGCTGACCAAGCGCACCGCGCATCTGTCGTCGCACGCGGGCCAGATCAGTTTTCCGGGCGGCCGGATCGATCCAGAGGATGCCGACGCCGAGGCCGCCGCGCTGCGGGAGGCGGAGGAGGAGATCGGGCTCGATCGGGCGCACGTCACGCTGGTCGGCCGGCTCGCCGACCACGTCACCGGCACCGGCTACCGGATCACGCCGGTGGTGGGCCTGCTGACGCCGGGCGCCGAGATCGCGGCGCTGCGGCTGCGCCCGTCGGCGCACGAAGTGGCAGCGGTGTTCGACCTGAAGCTATCGGTGCTGATGGACCCGGCCGCGCCCAAGTTGCGGCAGGCCACGTTCCGTGGCCGCACCCGCAGCTTCTGGGTCTGGCCGCATCCCGAGCACGACATCTGGGGCGCCACCGCCAGCATCCTGATGAACCTGGCCGCGCGGCTGCGGGGCGGCTGATGCGGTCGGCCGAAATCACGCTGTTCCTGATCCCGTTCGCCCTGTTCGCCGCGTGGCGCATCTCCGTCGCCTATGCCCGTCCCTCGGTCGTGTGGGCGTCCGTCGCGGCGTCGCTGCTGCTCGCGGTGGGACTGGCGTTGTACGGGGTGTCCCGGCGTGTCCCGCCGACCGACGCCTACGTGCCGGCGCGGATCGAGGCCGGAAAGATCGTGCCCGGGCAAGGCGTCCCGAGGTGACGCTGCTGTCGCCGCCGCCTGCGTTCCTCGCGGACCCAGCGCTGGGCGCGGTGCTGGCGGCGCTCCCGGAGGCACGGATCGTCGGCGGCGCGGTGCGCGACGCGCTCGCCGGTCGCGCGGTCGCCGACGTCGATCTGGCCACGCCCCGCCCGCCGGCGGATGTCGTCGCCGCGCTGCGGGCCGCCGGACTGAAATCGGCGCCGACCGGAATCGACCACGGCACCGTCACCGCGATCGCCCATCATCGCGGGTTCGAGGTGACGACGCTGCGCCACGATGTTGCGACCGACGGGCGGCACGCCGTCGTCGCCTTCACCGACGATTTCGCCGCCGACGCGGCGCGGCGCGATTTCACCATCAACGCGATGTCGATGACGCCGGATGGCGAGGTGTTCGACTATTTCGGCGGGATCGCGGATCTGCGCGCCGGCCGGGTGCGCTTCGTCGGCGACGCCGCCACCCGCATCGCCGAGGATTTTCTTCGCATTCTCCGCTTTTTTCGCTTCCAGGCGCGCTACGGCATCGGCGCGCCGGACGCCGAGGCGGTTGCGGCGATCCGTGCCGGCGTGCCGGGATTGGCAAGACTCTCCGCCGAGCGCGTCTGGAGCGAACTCAAGCGCATCGTCGCCGCCCCCGATCCGCGCGCGGCGGTGGCGCTGATGGCCGAGACCGGCGTGCTCGCCGCAACGCTGCCGGAGGGCGCGGCCTCCGAGCGCCTCGCCGCCCTCGTCGCCACCGGCGCGCCGCCCGACCCGATGCTGCGGCTGGCCGCCCTGCTCGACGGTGACGCAGCGGCGCTGGCCGCGCGGCTGCGACCGTCCTCGGCGGAGGCCGCGTTTCTGGTGGCCCTGCGCACCGCGCCGTCCCTGCCGGCCGAATCGACCGACGACGACCTTCGGCGCGCTCTCGCCGACACGCCGCGCGACGTGCTGCTCGGCCGCGTCTGGCTTTCCGGCGGCGATGCCGGGCTGCTCGCGCGACTGGCGGCACTGCCGGTGCCGGAGTTTCCCTTGCATGGCCGGGACCTGAAGGCGGCTGGCGTGCCGCCCGGGCCAGAACTCGGCACGCGGCTGCGTGAACTGCGGGCGTGGTGGATGCTGGGCGGCTGCGTGGCGGGGCGGGAGGAGGTGCGGGCGGAAATGGAACGACGGTTGCGGGCGGCCGCCGGCGATTGATGCCAATCGGGTGCGATCGTTAACCGCCGCATGCTATGATCGCGGCGCCGTTGTCCGGAACGTAGCCACCGCCATGCGCCTGCCATTTTCGACGGTTCCTGCCTTTTCGTTCCCGGCCGAGATTCACCTATGGACGGGCTGCGTCGCCGTGTCAGGCATCGTGGTTGCCGCCGTTGATCTGTTCCGCCCGTCGGCGGCCATGAGACTATGGCTTCCGCCCGTTATCTCACTGCTCACAACGTTCTTCCTACGCCTCATCATCCGCGATTGGGCACGAGAGAATGCTATTCCGTTCACCACTTGGGCTGATCGCCAGCACCAGCGTTACGCTTGGATCCGTCATATCGGCCGCCTCAAGAGTGCAGCTCGGCTCTATCCTTTCGTGGTAAGTATACAATTCGTAATCCATGAATGGATGTCTGGAATTTTTGGAAATGGCATCTGGAGGCCGGAGTTTGTTTCAGGGGGAGCAATCTATAAATTGTTCGTTTTCCCACCCATTTTTTTCATCCCGATTTTCCTATTGCCTCGCCAAGCAAGGCAGGCAGAGTTTCGTCTGGATGCGAACGGGAAAGCGCAGCAGATCGAGCGCTGATCGCCGCCGCCCGGCGCGGTGACTTGCGGCGCGGCTCACTGGCGCCCGACCCGCACCGCTGATACACGCGCCGCAATGGACGCCCACGCCAACCCTGCCCTGTCGCCGCCCGCGGAAGCCACGGCGGGCCAGTTGCTCGGCCGCCTCTGGCGGGAGCAGATCCGGCATCAGAAGGGGCAGATCGCGCTGATCCTGCTGCTGACCTTGCTCACGGCGGCGGCGCAGGCGGTGTATCCGGTGGTGATCCAGCGGGCCATCAACCTGTTCGAGCATCGCGACGTGCGCATCATCTATCAGGTGCCGGTGCTGGTGGTCGTCGTCACCGCGCTGAAGGCGGTGACGCAGTATTTCCAGGGCATCATGGTGCAGGCGGCGGTCCTGCGCGTCGTGCGCGGCTTGCAGCAGCGCATGTTCGCAACCCTCGTCCGCGCCGACCTCGCGCGCGTCGAGCGGGAGCCGCCGGCAGCCCTGGCCACCCGCTTCACCACGGACACGGCGACCGTCAGCGGCGCGCTGGGCCGGGCCGTCAACGGCGCCGGCGATGCCGTGAAGATCATCGGGCTGGTCGGCTCGATGCTCTGGCTCGACTGGGGCCTTTTCCTGATCGCGGCAGCGCTGTTTCCGATCGCGGCATGGCCGATCAACGCGATCGGCCGCCGGCTGCGCCGCGCCTCCGGCGGGATGCAGGCGCGCATGGGCGAGACGGCCTCGCTGCTGACCGAGAGCTTCGCGCAGGCGCGCACCGTGCGCGCCTACCGGCTGGAGGAAGGCGAGACCCGGCGCGCGCACGCGGCGTTCCAGGACCTGTACCGGCAGTTGATGTCGATGGCGCGCAGCCGCAATCGCATCGATCCGCTGCTGGAAGTGCTCGGCGGCACCGCGATCGCGGCGGTGCTCGGCTTTGCCGGCTGGCGCGCGGCCAACGGCACCGGCACGCTCGGCGACTTCGCCGGGTTCGTCACCGCGCTGATGCTCGCCGCACAGCCGCTGCGGGCGCTCGGCAACCTCAACTCTGCGCTGAACGAGGGCGTCGCCGGCCTGTCGCGGATCTTCGGCGTGCTCGACGAGCGCCCGTCGATCAACGAACGGCCGGCCGCCACGACTCTTCCCTCCGGGCGCGGCCGGCTGGTGTTCGAGCAGGTCGCGTTCCGTTACCCGGACGGGCGGATGGGCCTGCGCGACCTGTCGTTCGTCGCCGAGCCCGGATTGACCGTCGCACTCGTCGGCCCGTCCGGCGCCGGCAAGTCGACCGCGCTGGCGCTGATCCCCCGGCTGCATGACGTGCTGGCCGGCGCGGTGCGGATCGACGGCGCCGACATACGCGACGTGACGCTCGCCAGCCTGCGCGATGCCATCGCCTATGTCGGTCAGGATTCGCTGCTGTTCGACGACACGGTCGGCGCCAACATCCGCATGGGCCGGCCGGATGCGACCGACGCGGAAGTCGCGGCGGCGGCCGAGGCGGCGGCGGCGGCCGACTTCATCGCCGCGTTGCCCCAGGGGTTCGGCACCCTCGTCGGGCTCGCCGGGCAGCGTCTGTCGGGCGGGCAGCGGCAGCGCGTGTCCCTCGCGCGCGCGCTGCTGCGCGATCCGCGCGTGCTGTTGCTGGACGAGGCGACCAGCGCGCTCGATGCCGAGAGCGAGGCGGCGGTGCAGAAGGCGCTGGCGCGGTTGCGGCGCGGGCGCACGACGATCGTCGTGGCGCACCGGCTATCGACGGTGCGCGATGCCGACCTCGTCGTGGCGATGGCGGACGGGCGTGCGGTGGAGCAGGGGACGCACGCCGATCTGATGGCCCGCGACGGGCTTTATGCCCGGCTGGTCCGCACCCAGTCGTTCAGTTGAACGCCGCCGGTCAGTGGGACCAGGTGCCGTCGCGCTGGGCGCGCCGCATGTCCGGCAAACGGCCGGCGATGTCGGACATCTCGGATTCAAATCCGATGATCCGCGCCAGCCGGTCCGGCGTCGGCGCATCGAGGAAGAAGCCGAACGCCAGCTCGAAACGCTCGAACAGGATGCCCGAGGCCATCCGCCAGCTTTGCTGCCCCGACAGATCGGCGCGGAACTCGATCATGCGCTTGCGCACGGCGAACGCACGCGCGTAGGTCGAGGAAATGTCACTTTGCGTGTTCATGGCAGTGCTCCGCATCCGCGCTCCGGCCGCAACCGGATCGGCTGCCTACGCACCATATAAACAAAAACAACATTTGCAACAAAATAATGATCGCGATTTCGATTAATTTAGCACTAATGCGCTGATGTCGTGCAGTGGTGTGCGCAGACAACTGCACGACAAGACTTCAGCGCATACGATCGTTACTCGCGCGGACGCACCAGCCGATGCTGTTTCCGTCCCGCCGACAGCTTGATGGCGCCGTCGCGCAGGTCGGCCGTGGAGATTTTGTGGCCCTCATTCTGGATCGGCACGTCGTTCAGCCGCGCGCCGCCGCCCTTGATAAGCCGCCGCGCCTCGCTGAGGGACGCGGCCAGGCCGGCTTCGACGAACAGGCGCGGGGCGGGAACCCCAGCTTCCAGGTCGCCTGCCGGGACGGTGATGCTCGGCAGCGTCTCTGCGGCGTTGCCCTCCTCGAACGCGCGCCGCGCCGTCTCGGCGGCAGCTTCGGCGGCGGCGCGGCCGTGCGCGAGCGCGGTGGCCTCGGTCGCCAGGATCTTCTTCGCCTCGTTGATCTCGGCGCCGCCCAGCGCCTCCAGGCGGGCGATCTCGGGCAGGGGAACGTCGGTGAACAGGCGCAGGAAGCGGCCGACGTCGGCGTCCTCGGTGTTGCGCCAGAACTGCCAGTAGTCGTACGGGCTCAGCCGGTCCTCGGTCAGCCAGATCGCCCCGCGCGCGGTCTTGCCCATCTTCGCGCCGGAGGCGGTGGTGATCAGCGGCGTCGTCAGCCCGAACGCCGCCTTGCCCTCGGTCCGCCGCACCAGATCGGCGCCGGAGACGATGTTTCCCCACTGATCAGACCCGCCCATTTGCAGCGTCACGCCGTGCCGCCGGAACAGCTCGCGAAAATCGTAGCTTTGCAGGATCATGTAGTTGAATTCGAGGAAGGTCAGCGGCTGCTCGCGATCGAGTCGCAGCTTGACCGAGTCGAAGCCCAGCATCCGGTTGATGGTGAAATGCACGCCCACGTCGCGCAGCAGCGGAATGTAGCCGAGCGCGTCGAGCCAGTCGGCGTTGTTGGCCAGCAGCGCATCGGCCGGCCCGTCGCCGAACGTCAGGAACGGCGTGAACACGCGGCGGATGCCGGCCATGTTCTGGCGGATCGTCTCGTCGGACAGCAGTTGCCGCGATTCGTCCTTGCCGGAGGGGTCGCCGATGCGCGTGGTGCCGCCGCCGAGCAGCACCAGCGGCCGGTGGCCGTGCCGTTGCAGCAGGCGCAGCAGCATGATCTGCACCAGGCTGCCGACATGCAGGCTGTCGGCGGTGCAGTCGAAGCCGATATAGGCGGTGACGACGCCGGCGCTCAGCGCGGCTTCCAGGCCGTCCGCGTCGGTGCATTGATGGACGAAGCCGCGCGCGGTGGCGTCGGCGAGGAAATCGCGGCTCGGCATGGGCTGGGGTCCACTCGGTCGGGTCGGCGGCGGGGCTAGCACAGCGGAGCGATGAAAAGAATGCTGCGCGCGATCGGGCTGATGAGCGGTACGTCGCTGGACGGCGTCGATGCCGCATGGCTGGAAACGGACGGGGAGAAGGTCGGCCGCATCGGGCCGTCTCTGACGTTGCCGTACGATCCGGCGCTGCGTGCCGATTTGCGCCGGCTGCTGGACCTCGCCCCCGGCCTGTCGCCAAGCGACCCGTTTCTGGCCGACGTCACCGCACGGCTGACGGCGCGGCACGCCGAGGCGGTCAAGGCGCTCGGAGAACCCGCCGACATCGTCGGCTTTCATGGCCAGACCATCCTGCACCGCCCGGCCGCGAGACGGACCTGGCAAATCGGCGATGCGGCTTTGCTGGCGCGGGCGGTCGGGGTGCGCGTGGCGTACGATTTCCGCTCTGCGGACGTGGCGGCCGGCGGCGAAGGCGCACCGCTCGCGCCGATCCTGCACGCGGCGCTGGCGGAGTCGCTGGACAATCCGCTGGCGGTTCTCAACATCGGCGGCGTCGCGAACATCACCTGGCTGGGCGCGGATGGCGCCTTGCTCGCCTGCGACACCGGGCCGGGCAACGGCCCGCTCGACGACTGGACGCGGCAGAAGACGGGCGACCCGTTCGACCGCGACGGCGCACTGGCGGCGGCCGGTCGGCCGGATGCGGCCGTTCTCGCGCGCCTGCTGGCGCATCCGTATTTTGCCCGGCCGATGCCGAAATCGCTCGATCGCCTCGACTTTTCCCAGGCCCTGGCCGCAAGCGGCCTCTCCGGCCTGTCCGCACCGGACGGCGCGGCAACGCTTGCCGCGTTCACCGCCGAGTCGGTCGCCCGCGCGCCGCTACCCGGCCAACCGCGCCGGATGATCGTCTGCGGCGGAGGACGCCACAATCCGGCGATCATGGCCGCCTTGCGGGCAAGGCTGCCGTACGCCGTGGAGCCGGTCGAGACCGTCGGCTGGAATGGCGATGCGTTGGAGGCGCAGTGCTTCGGGCACCTCGCGGTCCGCGTCTCGCGCGGCCTGCCGCTCAGTTTTCCGGGCACCACCGGGGTGCCGCACCCGCTCGCGGGCGGCCTGATCGCGGCGCCCTGAGCCAGGGCGCCGCGCGGTCAGACAATCAGTCGGCGGCGAGCGCCATGCTGCGGCGCGCCATCGTCTTCTTCACATAGTCCTCGACCGCGACGGTCACGTTGTCCGCATGGCTGGCGAAGACATGGTCGGCACCCGGGACGATGCGGTAGTCGATCTGCACGCCCTTCTGGGTGTTCAGCTTGTCGACCAGCTTCTTCACCGCCGGCTCCGGCACCAGTTCGTCGGAATCGCCGTGCAGCATCAGGCCGCCGGTGGGGCAGGGCGCCAGGAAGCCGAAATCATAGTGGTTCGCCGGCGGTGCCACGCTGACCCAGCCGGAGATTTCCGGCCGCCGCATCAGCAACTGCATCCCGATGAACGCGCCGAACGAGTAGCCGGCGATCCACAGGCCGCCCGAATTCGGGTTGATCGCCTGCATCCAGTCGAGCGCCGCCGCTGCGTCGCCGATCTCGCCGATGCCGCCGTCGTAGCGGCCCTGGCTGCGGCCGACGCCACGGAAATTGAAGCGCATCACGGAGAAGCCCAGCCGCTGGAACGACTGGTACATCGTGTACGCAATGCGGTTGTTCATCGTCCCGCCATGCAGCGGGTGCGGGTGCAGGATCAGCGCAAGCGGGGCACCGCTTTCCTTGGAGTGGTGGTAGCGACCCTCAAGGCGGCCATCCGGCCCGGCGAACATCACTTCAGGCATGATACTGCGAAACCTGTTCCCTGGTTTTCCGCGACCGCCTGGCGGTCGGGCTAGATACTCAAAGGTATAACGATCTGTCTGTTCCGACATCCCATCATAACACACCCCGCGATAAGAACGGAGTCATCACAACAAGATGTGGACGGAAGGCGTCACTTGGCCAGTCCTGCGATGCGCGGGGCTTGTTCCCGCTCATGTCATGCGGCGATATGACCGCATCTATCCCACCTACCCCGCCTTGCGGGCCCGCTCTCCATCTTGGATGCTGGGCCGCTTCCTTGTTCGTTCGTGCTCACCGGACCCGACCGACCTGACAACCATGTCGTCCCACTAAGCGAAGCGGACTATAGGGTGCCGAACCGAGGTTTCATAATGGAAATGTCGAACACGGTTCATCTTTTTGTGCCCTTGCCAGCCAATTTTCGTCGAGGTCGTTAACAAATGTCATCTCACGATGACGCGATGACATACCTGGATGCCAATGCGACCGAGTCCCTTCGGCCCGCCGCAACGGAGGCATGTCTGGCGGTCATGGCGGCCGTCGGCAATCCGTCCTCGGTTCACCGTGCCGGCCGTGCCGCCCGGCGGCGGCTGGAGGATGCGCGGGAGATTGTCGCCGCGCGACTCGGCGGCCGGGCGGCGGACCTCGTCTTCACCTCCGGCGGGACCGAGGCGGATGCGCTGGCGGTCCATGGCTTGCGGCGCGGCCGCCGCGTGATTGTCGGCGCCACCGAACACGACGCCATCCGCGTCCCCGCCCGCGACGCGACGGTGCTGCCGGTGGACCGCCACGGTGTGGCCGACCTCGACGTGCTCGCCCGGCTGCTGGCCGAAGGGCCTGCCCTGGTGTGCCTGATGCTGGCCAACAACGAGACCGGCGTCATCCAGCCGGTCGCCGAAGCGGCGCGCTTGTGCGCGGCGTCGGGCGCGTGGCTGCATGTCGACGCGGTGCAGGCCGCCGGGCGCATCGCCGTCGATTTCGCCTCAATCGGCGCGCACGCGATGGCGGTGTCGTCGCACAAGCTCGGCGGGCCGGCCGGGGCCGGGGCGCTGTTGCTCGCCCCCGAAGCCGCCGCCGCGCTGGCACCGCTGATCACCGGCGGCGGGCAGGAAAAGGGGCGGCGCGGCGGCACGCCGCCGCTGCCGGCAATCGCGGGCTTCGCTGCCGCCGCCCGGGAAGCGAACGGCGCCCAATCCTTGGCGCCGCTGCGCGACGCGGCCGAGGCGGCTGCTGTCGCGGCCGGCGCGGTCGTCCTCGGCGCCGGCGCCCCGCGCCTGCCGAACACCACCTGCCTCGCGCTGCCGGGCGTCAAGGCGGAAACCCAGGTGATCGCGCTCGATCTCGCCGGCATCCAGGTCTCCGCCGGGGCCGCGTGCAGTTCCGGCAAGGTCGCGCGCAGCCATGTGCTGGAGGCGATGGGGCTCGGCCCGCTGGCCGGCGAGGCGATCCGCGTGTCGCTGCCCTGGAACGCGACCGAGGCCGACATCGCCGCCTTCGCCGCCGCCTACGCGGAAATGGCCGCCCGCCTTTCGCGCCGTGCCGCCTGAGCTTATGTCACTCCGATGAGCGCGCGTCCGAACCGCCCCATCTACCTCGACAACCAGGCGACGACGCCCTGCGACCCGCGCGTGGTCGCGGCGATGCTGCCGTTCTTCACCGAACGCTTCGGCAATCCGCACAGCGCCGAGCACGCGATGGGCCTCGACGCCGAGGCGGCGGTCGAAGCGGCGCGGGCGCAGGTCGCGGATCTGATCGGCGCCGAGCCGCGCGAACTGGTGTTCACCTCCGGTGCCACCGAAAGCAACAACATCGCCATCAAGGGCGCCGCCCGGTTCGCCGCCGGCATGGGCGATCCGCGCCGCCGCATCGTCACCGTCGTCACCGAGCATAAATGCGTGCTGGAGTCGGTCGAGGATCTGGCCGACGAAGGGTTCGAGCCGGTGATGCTCCCGGTCGGCCGCGACGGGCTGCTCGACCCCGGCGAACTGCGCGCCGCACTCGCGGTGCCGACGCTGCTGGTCAGCGTGATGGCGGTCAACAACGAGATCGGCGTCGTCCAGGACATTTCTTCCCTCGCCGGCATCGCGCGGGCAGCGGGGGCGCTGTTCCATACGGATGCGGCGCAGGCCGTTGGCAAAATCCCGCTCGATGTCGCGGCGATGGGCGTCGATCTGCTGTCGCTGTCCGGCCACAAGCTGTACGGCCCGAAGGGCGTCGGCGCGCTCTATGTCCGCCGCCGCCCGCGCGTGCGGCTGGCGCCGCTGTTCTCCGGTGGCGGGCAGGAGCGGGGGCTCCGCTCCGGCACGCTGCCGGCGCCGCTGCTGGTCGGGCTGGGCGAGGCGTGCCGGATCGCCGCGGCCGAGATGGCCGAGGACGCCGCCCGCATCGCCGCGCTGCGCGACCGGTTCCTCCGGCGGCTGGCGGCGGACCTCCCCGGGCTGGTGGTCAACGGCAGCCGGCACGCGCGCATCGAAGGCAATCTCAACGTGACCTTCCCGGCGGCGACCGCGACCGACCTGATGCGCGCGGTGCCCGATCTGTGCATCTCCACAGGCTCGGCGTGCTCGTCCGCCGAGATCGAACCGTCCTATGTGCTGCGCGCCCTCGGCCTCGACGACGCCACCGCGAAGCGGACCTTGCGCATTGGCATCGGACGCTTTACCTCGGCCGCCGACATCGACTTTGCCGCCGGCGCGCTTGCGGCGGCCCATGCGTCGGTGGCCCACGCACGGATCGAGGCCTGACGCACACAAATGCCGAAAATGACGTTCATCGAGCGCAATGGCAATCGCCGCGAGGTCGAGGCCCCGCTGGGCCTCTCCGTGCTGGAAGTGGCGCACAAATACGGCGTGGACATAGAAGGCGCGTGCGAAGGCTCGCTCGCCTGCTCGACCTGTCACGTCATCGTCGACCCGTCCTGGTTCGGCCAACTCGCCCGCCCGACCGAGGACGAGGAGGACATGCTCGACCTCGCGTTCGGCCTGGAGAAGACCTCGCGCCTCGGCTGCCAGATCGTGATGACGCCGGCGCTCGACGGACTCGTGGTGCGGCTGCCGCCGGGCAGCCGCAACATGCTGAAGGAATGAGCCCGCGCCGCCCGACGCTACCGGGCGCGGGCGGCGCGGGGTAGCGAACATGCGCGTGCTGGTCGCGATGTCGGGCGGTGTCGACAGCAGCGTCGTCGCCGGCCTGCTGGCCGAGGCCGGTCACGACGTCATCGGCGTGACCCTGCAACTCTACGACCACGGCGCGGCGGTCGGCCGCAAGGGCGCGTGCTGCGCCGGGCAGGACATCCACGATGCACGCCGCGTCGCCGACCGGCTCGGCATCCCGCACTACGTGATCGACGCCGAGGCGCGCTTCCGTGCCGCCGTGATCGAGACGTTCGCCGACAGCTACGCCGCCGGCGAGACGCCGGTGCCGTGCGTCCGCTGCAACCAGACGGTCAAGTTCACCGACCTGATCGCCCTCGCCGGCGACCTCGGTGCGGAGGCGCTCGCCACCGGCCATTACGCCCGCCGTGTCGTGGGGCCGGACGGCGCGGAACTGCATCGCGCCGCCGACCCGGAACGCGACCAGACGTATTTCCTGTTCGCGACGACCCGCGAGCAGTTGCAGCGCACGCTGTTCCCGCTCGGCGACATGCCGGACAAGGCGGCCGTGCGCGCGCAGGCGGAGCGGTTGGGCCTGCCGGTGGCGAACAAGCCGGACAGCCAGGACATCTGCTTCGTGCCGACCGGCAATTACGCTGACGTCGTCGCGAAGATCCGCCCCGACGCGGTGGCGCCGGGCGAGATCGTCACCGAGGGCGGCGACATCGTCGGCCGGCATGACGGCATCGCGCGCTACACCGTGGGACAGGCGAAGCGGCTCGGCACTGCCGCGCAAGCGGGCGACGGCGGCCGGCGTGTCGTCGTGGCACTCGATCCGGCGCGGCGCCGCGTCGTGGTGGGGCCGCCCGCGCAAGGCGGCCGGCTGGTGCGGCTGCGCGAGATGAACTGGCTGGTCCCCCCCGCGCCGCGCGACTGCCGGGTCAAGCTGCGCGCCCGCGAGGCGCCGCGCCCCGCGCGCGTGGTTCCGACGGCGGAGGGTGCCGAGGTGCTGCTCGCCGAACCCGCCCTTGCCGCACCCGGGCAGGGATGCGTGCTGTATCTCGGCGACCAGGTCCTCGGCGGCGGCTTCATCCGCCCGCGGGAGCCGAACCCGGCGACTTAGGGCGAGCCGAGCCGACAACATCGTCGGGGTCGACCCAAAGGCGCGAACTTAGGGGCGTAGGGTGGGCTTTAGCCCACCTAACGTGCCCCCGACGGTGGGCTTTAGCAGACCTAACCCGATGCGAAGGTGGGCTAAAGCCCACCCTACGCCCACCCTACGCGCAACATATTGATTCAACGAAAAATCATCACCGCCAGACCCGATCCGGCGAACCACGGGACCGCACAAAGCGTCAAAAATCGCTCCGTTGTGTGTTATCACCATTGACTCTCCGAGTCACCGACACTACCTCTCGCGGGTCCATGACAACCCCACCCCCCATTCCCCCGATCGACAGCGCGCTCGCCTTGTTTCGCGGCTTCTTTAACTGGCTGATGATGGACCTCTCGGCCTCTATGGCCTGGGCGGCAAGGCCGCCGCAAGCGCCTACCATGCCGATGTTCGTCGAGATCAGCCGCCGCATCCAACGGCACCAGCGCCGCATCCAGGAGATCGCCGCCCGCGTCCAGGCCGGCACCTACGTCCCGCGCCGCC
>Ga0116226_10000475_pt1 | contig 34269 bp, 31 predicted proteins | sample S1TSphfallax_FD_89692 | JGI IMG/M metagenome (GOLD analysis project Ga0116226, IMG submission 89692) | Host-associated microbial communities from peat moss isolated from Minnesota, USA - S1T2_Fa - Sphagnum fallax MG | ecosystem: Host-associated > Plants > Peat moss > Unclassified | place: USA...
GCCCTCAACGTCAGGAAAATTCCGTTGCATTTCGGACATGACACGCGATGACCCAGTCCTGTCATCTGTCGTCCGTTCAAGCTAATTCCCTCGATGCCGTCAAGCACGGTACCCCCATGATCAGTGTTGTCGCCTATACAGACGATTCCATTCAGCATAGTGTTTCTCTGTTGTGTTCTGTTCAGTGAGTCGGTGTGGTTTTTCGGACCGGTTCTGTACTTGGGCCGATAAACTCTATCGTTCTTAACAATTGCGTGACTTCTGTCTCGCCACTGTGATGGCGACTACTCTGGAGGGCATCAATTGATATTCCGCCGAATAGAGTCGCTCCGTTGGGAGCTATCAAGCAGAAAGATAGATGCCTAGCGCTGGGGAAATGAGCTAGGGCCGAACCAGCATCGCTCCACAAATGTATGGCACCGAGCCCGTTGATGCTTTTCAGCTCGCTCAGTCTAAAGTGCTATGCCGGCTGCTTGCTCTCAAAAACATGTCCGGCTCAAGCGGCCTTACATATCGCCTCTCAAGATGCAGGGCATCTGATTCACTCGGCGCTTTTCAGGCGAAGCGCTTGAAAAGTGCTAAAAAATTTGTACTGCTTACGATATTGTCATTCATTTTGATACAGACTCGAATTCGATACTCTTGATAAGCTTGATCGCCTCAGACTCAGTGCTTTTCTTTGCATCGTCAGGCGCACTCTCTACGACAGCGTCGCCCCACAAAGTTGCTCCGTTACGGTTAGATAAACAGAATCCCAAGATCCTGAGTCGGAATTGAATCGAACCATTAGTATCGGACGTAATGTATAGAGCCCCGCGATTCTGTCCACTATCGAGACTTAAGAGAATAGAGTTTAGTGGATCAGGTTTTCTGTTGCCGTCCGACTCAAGTGGTGACGCTGGCGTCCATTTCCCGTCCTTGAATTCGACACCGACCATTTTTCTGCAAATATGAGAAAAATTACTTTCACTTTCGCAGGATACGTTAATGACAAGATGCTCCGGCCGTTTGTAGCCATTCTTCTTTATGTAAGCCATATAGGTTGCTTGTTGCTGATTGACTAACACGTCGCCATTGTCGCCATTCAACAACCGCCCGCCAAATCTATCCGTCATGCCAAACCTACACACTCCATTCATGGCATATTTACGCATAGGGCCATTCAGTGGTTGTGCCGCTTGGGTCGATGAGAGACTTGCAGTAAAGAGCATAGCCATCGTCACACAGATAGCTCGAAATATCACCACGGATGCCTCAATGAAAATCCATCAGGCATTTCATCGTTCTGCTGTACGTTCGTTACCGGGAATACAGGTGTATGCATAATTACAACAAGCGCGTTCGAGAAACAGGAATATCGTTCTGGGAGGTTGTTGATCTTGTGAAGTTGGTAAATCGCGCCTGGAATGTTGACGTACGCTGCCACTCGGCGAGCTGATTCATTACTGTAGTAAGCGTGGCCATCTTGTACTACGCGAATATTAGGATACCTCGTCGCCTTTACGGGCAACAAACAGGCCGTCGAAACGCATGGACTTCGATGCGCTAATAGCCTCACCGCCGTGGTCGGTGGGATCACTTAATCGAATCAGATTCATTGATGAAGTGGCCATGATCATATTGATAAATTTTTGTTACTTCTTTTCCCGTCTCATCACTCATCCATGCCACCCGTATCCCAATCGGTGTCTCATTCCAAGACACCGAACTGTATGGCGAAACCGACCCATCTGATGAAAGATCAATGTTTTTGAGGCAACTTTGCACCAGCTTAGAAAACATAACTTTTGCTGTGGCCTTTGTAATTTGCATAACATATAACTCACTCTCGTCCCCCGACCCACAATATCCAATTGGGTTATAACTCGACGACTGATTTATAATTATTAAAATGTATTCTCTGCCCTGGATAGTTAAAGATCTTGACTCTGGAAAAATAACTCCCGATGACTGGAAAATCGCATGCTCGATAGATATCGGCGTCTTGATATACTGAGAAAAAACTTTACCCCTCGCCTCGATATAGAGTCGATGCGATCGCACCTTAATTACTCGACCACCAGAAATTTCAATTGAAACCGGCAATTTAGATGCAGCATTTGTATAAGTGCAGATAGCACCGAGCAGACCGATTGCTACTAATTTTTTAATCTCGTGTAATATGATCTGCATAACAAACTCCGCTATACATCCAATCATGTTCCGCGCTTTGCCCGGCCTTCATTTTCCCATAAGTATCTTTATCTCGTTCATGCAGTTCATTCGTCGACTTTCCTAAATTTTTTTCATCATTGATATCCCAACCGATACCTTCCGAAGCTGGATCGCAAAGCACATCTGGATTTCTTTCCCATGATTGAGTTTTATCATTCCACGAATGATATTTTCCGCCATTCCAGCGGCTTATTGCTTCCATAGCAAGCTGCTCGCTCGTGTACGCCCTACCATCCTGCCCAAGGAATCTCGCCGCTTCCACCTGCTTTTCATGAAATAAACGCGCGCACCCACGAATATTTTCTTTCCAACTCCAAGCCTGTTGGTAGGTTGGCATCGGATTAGTCAATTGAGCTATACCGTATCCACCATCGCCAGCAACAACAGGCTCACCGTCACAATTAATAAATTGCTTAAATAAGCTCTCTTGTTTTATTAATAATTCCAATCCAGCAGCATTCGGAATTCCCATTATAAATTTCTTCACATCCACTTCCGTCGGATTTTTTCCGAGTACAACCACGGTACGCCTGAATATGGTGTTACCAGCCTTTACTGTTACCGTCAGCTTTCCGCCGATAATCTTTTCATTTAAATCAGCCTCCCACAAATTATGATTAGATGAGAAATTCCCGGCTTCTGAAAAAATCTTTAGTCTACGGCCACGCCTAATTTCCTCACGAAGCCCACTCACACGCGCACTCCAATCGATCCTCCATTTCCACTCGTAAGGCGGTGTTGCGCTCGTCTTAATTTCAAATATTATTGAAGGAAATTTTGCGACTTCGTCGATGTAAAATCTCTCCCCCGTATTCGGGCGAACCCACTCTCCAGAATCGTTGGTCACATTGACTTTCACTAGAGAGTCGGGTTGTTCATTCGTTGTTCCGCCGTGTTTGACGTGATGTTTGCCGCGAAGATAATTAGACATCTTCTTCCCCTATCATGTGGAACGTCACCGATAATTTTTCAGGCTGCTCCGTATAAACACGTTGTGTTTGGCCTTCCGCATTTGTATGTCCCGACCATGTCCGCCCCGACTCACTTTCGATCAGGTAGTAGCAGTTCGCCAATGGCGTACTTCCATCTTCATCGACCAATCTGAATTGTTCATGATAAGTGCCCGCGCCTGTTGGTAAATCAGGCATCGGCTTCGTCATAGACACCCCCGGCTCCTTGCCCCATAACGATGTTTTCTCAAGGATGCAGCCAGGCGTTCCGTTCTCAATTCCCTCGGCGTTGATCTGGATATATGAGCCGCCCGCGCCAATCCAGATTTCCTTGGCTGCGTTGATAATGATTTTTCCATCCGTGCTAGTGATGGTAATGTCCCGAAGCGCGGCAATGTCGATTCCGTCGCTTTGCGCCTGAACCTCAACTTTGCCTTTGGCGGAATAAAACTTCATGCCCTCCTGGTAGGCGAACAGCGAGATCGGGCCTCGCACCGAGACATGGTATGAGCGCCCAGCCGACAGACTGTAGTCACGGCCCGCAGTGATCGCGTGGTCGTTCACGCTGGCCAGATGCGTGCTCTCCGCTGCCGTGGTCGCCAGTCCTGCGGCACTCGCCAACAACAGATCCGGGCGCGTCATCTCGGGGGACGGATTGTCACGGGTCTGTGCACCGCCCCGTATCGCATCATTCTGCGCGTTGATCGTTTGCGTGACGTCGCGCTGGTTTGCCTGTGTATCCTGAGCCTTATGCTGTTGCGCCAGCTTGGCCAGGCTTTCATGCTGCTCGCGCGCCTGCGTCAGCCGCTGCACCGTCTCGCCCATATCCTTGACGGGCGCCGTGGCACCCTCCCGCTTTTCCGTGGTAATCAGCATCCCACGGCCGGCGCGCATTACCGCTTCGGCGTCCGTCGCAAGCTCAACGCCTTCGCCTCGCGCTTCCTTGCGCCCCGCGTTACCTGCAATCCGAGTGTTATAGCCCAACACCAGGCGCGAATTCGCATAATCGCTGGTGACCTGAACCTGGGGTTTGCCGGTCGTGTCGTCCAGCGCCACGCTGTTGGACATGGCACCTTCGATTTCGCGGGTGCGCGTCCCCGACAGCGCCTGGTTGCCCGGTAGCGTCCACGGCGGCTGATTGAATTGGTTGACCATGCGGTCTGATATGTAGGGCTTGTCGGGGTCACCATCGTGATAGTCGACCGTGACCTCCTGCCCGATTCTCGGCAAGTAAATCGTGCCGTATCCATTGCCTTGCCAGGGCGACGACACGCGTAGCCAGATGCTGGAATCCTGGTCCTTGTTGCCCAACCGGTCCCAGATGAACTGGACCTTGACGCGCGCATAGCCATCTACCCACATGACCTGATCGTGCGGCCCGGTCACAAAGGCCGTCTCGCCGGCACAGCGTGGCTTGCTGGTCTTGGGTCTGTTCTTGAAGAACGTATTGGCCGGTTGCAGCACGAAGCGTGTCTTACACTGATATTGGACATCGGCGTCGGATGGGCGGCTGGTCTCATCGACATTGCGAATATCGGTCGTGGTCGAGATCACCAAATATTCGACGTTTGCCTGATCGACCGGATGGTCTTCAAGGTGGAACGTGTATCCGGTCGCGAGTCCACGCAGGTTGCCCTTACCGCGTGCGCGCAGGCTGCGACAACGCTCGGCATCCACGCGAACGCGCGCAAGATGCCTGGCTTCGCGCTGGATATCATTTTCTTCACCCGAAAGTCCCATCGTGCCGGCTAGCGGCTGCGAGTAATCACCCCAGCCGTAATGCTCGGCGTTCGCAAAACGCATGTCGCTGGCTTCGTCCGCGCTCACGCCCAGGTTTGCCCGCGAACGCGTGTAGTCATAGTCGATCAGGGTGACGACACCGGCTGTCAGTTCGCGCGAGACGGCAAGCTTGTGGATGTGTTCCTCGTCGATACGTTTGCCATCCGGCGCATGATAGGCAATGGTTTCATAGGCCGGGCCGTGGCGTTTGTGCGAGCCCGGGGAATCGCACAGCACGAGAGTCGATCCATCCATGAAGAAATAAAGTCCCCACTCGCGCCAGAGCCGGCTCAGAAAATGGAAATCCGATTCCCAGCACTGACGGACATAGTCCCGCTTCGGATAGACGCCCTTGAAACCCAATGCGGCAAGGCGCAGTTCATAGCGAAACGGATAGCGCTTTTCCTTCAGAATGGCTTCTGTGATCTCGACGACATTCCGATTCTGGAAGATGCGATTCTCGCGGTTGAGCGTGGCGATCCACAGCCACGGACGTACGGTGAACTGGTAATACGCATGGCGATCGTCCGCACCCGTGCAGCGCACCTTAGTTATGAGACCGGTAATCGTGCGCGCATCGGCACCGATATTCGCGCGACCTGTACCACCGGGCGATCCCGGCAGATACGTACCATTGCCCTCATATTCGATCGAAATACCCAGTTCCTTGCCGATCAATGCTTCGGGCAAAACGAGTTCCTTGGCCTGCCATACGCGAAAGGTGGGACTTTCTACCGTCATCACCTCCAGCGTATATTCGTAGAGCTTGCCGAGCCTTTCTGTGCCGGACAGACGAGTGGGCGTTAGTACTGGGCCGCCACCGGCCCTGGTGGGTAGCGCCGCGCCCGACATTGTGAGCGTGCGGGATTGGAGAGGACTGAACATGAGCAATCGCCAGGAAGTGCTGCAGTGCCTATTGAAGGAACTTCATTTCGCGAGGATCCGATCGTGTTTATGCTATGTCGCTTGCGACTCTCTATAGAAGTGCCTACTGATATTCGGACGAGGGGATGAGTGGAGTAGCCGGAATTCGAGCCGAGCATCATGCCGGCAATGTAGTCAGTAGAAAGCGAGGACGCCCATCACACGCAGCACCACCGAGCTTGAAAGATCATCCACGACCAGGCGCTATGGCTGCCTTTGGGCCATCCGACCGCAGCGGCACTGACGCGGCCGAATGTGACGGGCTTTGCGGTCAGTCCGTTTGGGCGGGTGCATTTTGAAGAGGTCAGTCTGCAGTAGCACTGCATATCTTGTCGCCAGGAAGCGTCGGTGATTCCTGCGGATCACCCGCTGAGACGGCTCACTAGAATGCAATCCATGGTTCGGTTTCGGCATCCCCCACCGAATCGAATCATTCACGGAGCGCCCTCCGGTATCGTGGAAGCGTAGCGTGATCTTGCGCCCCGGCAAGATCACGCTGCGATTAGAGCATCCGTGTATGCAGTCCTTTCAACGCCGCCGAGCCCCGCTCGGACGGCGTTTTTTCTTTCATCTCAATAGTCTATCAACGCGTGAAAACAGTGGCGTACGGTGCCACGTATTCCTCATTATTTCTACATCTTCCTCTCGCCTCTTCCAAAGCCTTTGTGTCCGATTTCTTGTCATCTGCCATTTTCGCGATGGAGGGCAATTCAGTATTTCTTGGTAGCGCGCAAAGAGTGGAGCGCGCCGATAAAAAGATCGAACTACCTGAATCCAGAGGGGATTATGAGATCGAACGATGAACTCATCAGTTTGATTAGAAGCTTTCCCATTCCAGCCAGTTTCAAGGAGGCCGACACCGGAAAATATATCGTCAGCAACTCGGCAAATTCGGTCCAACTCGGCGTGAGTAATCCCGACGATCTGATCGGGCTGACAATCCACGACATCAAGTTCTGTGAACCCGAGTGGGGGGCACGATATGCGAACATGATCGCTAGATTGGATTTTCGCGCGAGGGACGGCAAAACCTTTGTTATGGGTCGGCACCGCTTTCTCGACGACAATGGGGATGCTCAATACGAGCATATGACGAAATTCCCTGTGCTCGGTATCCGGCGGAACATCCTGGGCATCGTCACTTATCGCCAGGATCGTACAGAAACGCTGCCACCCAGCGAACTCTATCGTTTATATCGGGACTTCTACAAGACGCCCGAAGCGATCCGTCGCGTTCTGGTTTGTCTAGACGTAGAAGCATCCTTCATTATTTCCCCCACCGATACCCAGTTCCGCGTCTTCCTAGCCAAAGCCGAGCGCCATGCCAACAAGGATATTGCGCGCCTGCTCGGAATGTCGCCGCGCACCGTCGAGTGCCACCTCGACGCATTGCGCAACAAGGTCGTGGACGGCGATCTGCGTCGTGTGTTCGCCCAGATCAAGCGAGGTGCGCCATGCGTCGATCGCTGAATCCGATGCTGCAGATCGCGCTCACCGCCAATATATTCGAGTGGTACGAGTTTTCGTTGACGGCCTTTATGGCTTTGGAAATCGGGCGCCTGTTCTTCCCCGCGGCGGCCGACAGGACAGCGCTGATGCTGAGTTTCTCGGTATTTGCCAGCAGCTATCTGGCACGTCCGGTCGGCAGCGTATGCTTCGGCTTCCTCGGCAATCGCTATGGTGCCGCGACGGCGCTCAAGTTGAGCATGATAGGCATGGCGCTACCGGCTTCGCTGATCGCCTTCCTGCCCACCTATGCGATGGCCGGTTATTGGGCCAGCGGGCTCCTGATCGCACTGAAAATCCTGCAGGGTTTCGCGGCCGGCGGCGAAGTGCCGCTCAGCGGCTATTACGTGGCGCACAATACGAAGGAGCGGGAGCGCGGGCTATATTGCGCCTTCGTCTCGATCAGCGGCTTTCTGGGCATGCTGCTTGCCTCGTTGATCGTCTTCGTTCTGCCCTACTGCGTTGCCGTGGCGGCCCATTTTTTGCCAGCCGGCATGGGCATGCGCGTGGCCGACGCATCGTGGCGCGGGCCGTTCCTGTTATGCATACCGCTGTCCGCCTGGATCTTCTCGCTCAGGTCCAGCATGCCCGCCATTGCCGCCGAGGCGCGTTCGTCCATCTCACACCGAGCGGCGCGGCGCCCCCTTGCGCCGCTGGTCCAGGCTTTTGTGCTGGTCGCCTTCATGGAAATGCAGCTGTATACGGTTTTCGTCTGGTTAGCGAGTTATCTGCATACCTATCTCGGCGTCGCCACCGCCGACGCACGAGCCAGCAATGTCGTCGCCTTGCTGGCGTTCTCGGCCGCCATGGTTGGCGCGGGCTATGTGACGCGCTGGGTCGCGCCTTCCAGGCTGGTGTTGCTCGGTATCGGCTCGCAGGTGCTCGCCACCTACCCGCTGTTCCTGCTGCTGCAAAGCCGGGCCTTCGCTTGGCTGCTGATCGCGCAAATCGCGTTCGCGGTCCTCGCAGCCTGCATGGTCGGCGTGATTTTTATCGTCCTGTCCGATCTGTTCAGAGATACATGGCACAGCTTCGGCATGGCGGTTTCCTACGCGATCCCCACCGCCCTGTTCGGCGGAACGGCGCCGCTGGTCTGCAGTTATCTGATCGAACGCACGCATATGCTCGCCGCACCGGCGCTGTATATCGTCGCGATGGGCCTATTGGCGATGCCGGTTGCCTATCGGTTGGCGGTACGGGAAACGGGCAACAACCGTTCGATCTCGGCGCTGGCATGGCGCGAATGAGGCAACGCGAACCACGCGTATTTCACACTTTCTGCGCAAGCACCCAGCATGGCGGTCGCGCGACGGAACGATACGTGTACACGGGCCGCGAAACCACGCGATCAGCTGGAGCATCGCCCCTGCGCTCAAGCAATCGCCGCCACCCAAGGCCCTACCGATCTCGGCTTGCTAGAAAGGAGCCGATGCTGGCCGAAATATCGCCAACAATTCAGCCGTGTTACGGCAAGCCAAACTCAGACTCACACCGGCGCGAACCGATACACCCCATCTTCATCGCGACGGCGCACCAGTTCCCCCGCGTACCAGAGCAGATGCAAATGGGCGAGCGCCTCGCCCATCGCGAAGGTCATCTGGTGCAAATCGAGTTGACGCTTGAACATCAGCGGCACGATATCAGCCGCGCTGCGAGGGGTTGCGTGGCATGCATCGCGCACTTCCTGCAGCCGTGCCACATGATGGTCGCGCAGTTGGCCGATGCGCGTATGCAGGCCGCGAAACGGCTTGCCGTGCGAAGGGAGCGTCATGGTATCGGCCGGCAACGCTTCGTAGCGGTCCAGGGACGTCAGGTAGAGGGCAAGCGGATTGCCTTCGGGTTCGATGTCGAATACCGAGACATTGGTCGAAATGCGCGGCAATACCATATCACCCGAAATCAGCAGGTTCAGCGCTTCGCAGAACAAGGCGCAATGCTCGGTGGAATGACCGTATCCCGTGATCACGCGCCAGCTGCGCGCGCCGATCAAAACCTCGTCGCCTTCGCGCAGGCGCCGAAATTGTGCCGGCACCGACGGCACCAGCTTGGTAAAGTAGCCGGCGCGCTCGCGGATCTTGGCCAGATCGTCCGATGCCAGCAAACCATGCCGCGCAAAATGGTCAGCCGCCGCATCGCCCCCCGCGCTTGAGCCGTTGCCCGCCCCCGAAGCCATCAATCGTCCCATGGTGTATTCGCCCAACGTCATCCATAGACGGACCTGCCAACGGGCCTTGGCACCGCCCTGCGCGATCCAGTCGGCGAGTCCCAGATGATCGGGATGAAAATGGGTGCAGATCACCCGCAGCACCGGCAGCCCATCGAGTTCCTGATCGAAAATGCGCTCCCAATTGGCGCGAATTTCATCGCTGGCGATGCCGCTATCGACCACGGTCCAGCCGTCCCGGCCGTCCAGCGTATCGCGCAGGAGCCACAGATTGATGTGGTCGAGCGCGAAAGGCAGCGGCATCCGGATCCAGAACACGCCCGGGGCGACTTCGAGCTTGCCGCCGGCATCTGGCAGGGTGTCGGCAAAACAGTATTCGAGTTGGCTTTCTAGCGCATTCATCGGCAATTCTCGACAAGATGGGCGCCACGCTCTGCCTGAGCGCGGCCCTGATAAATAGGGGGGCATCGGTCAACTGCGGCGCTCAGACTTGCTTTCTGCTTAAGTTGACGCTAACGTTAACGTCTATATTCTAACGCCAAGCGGCGTAGACCGCTGCATATCTGCTCTGCGGCAAATCCCAATCGCAGGTGTAGCGCGAGCCTGGTGGGCGGATACCCTGGTTCAGCAATTTACCCATCTAGCCAGCCCGGCGTCATAGGAGGCAATATGCCCACCGGATCTCCCCAGTACAGCATCACCGATCTGGCGCGCGAATTCGACATTACCACGCGCGCAATCCGCTTCTACGAAGATCAAGGCTTGCTTGCGCCGTCGCGGGAAGGTGCCAACGGCCTGCGCCGCGTGTACTCGGCGCGCGATCGGACTCGCCTGAAATTGACCTTGCGGGGCAAGCGCCTCGGTTTTTCGCTATCCGAAATTAAGCAATTGCTGGACTTGTACGAGACCCCGCTGGACACGATGCCCCAGTTGCACGCCTTTCTTGCCTCGCTGGCCAGCCAGCGTCAGTCGCTCGAACGTCAACTCGATGACTTAAACACCACCCTGCAAGAGTTGGCGCAATACGAAGCGCAATGCCGGACGTTGCTGGCAGATCGCGCAGAACGCAACGCCGCCTGACCGTCGCGCACGCGTGGCGCGGTCGCGTTTAAGCCGTTGCCGGCACGCCAGCGTGCGCTTAGACGATACAATGCGATGGGTGGAATGCGCCTGCCAAGCGCGCGCTGGCATGTGCAGGGGTCAAGGTCGAATCGCCCGGGCACTGAGCGGGTTCACACGATGAATCAATTTCCGAAACTTCTGTCGTCGCAAATCGGCTTCGATGTCGCGCATACGATACTGGACGGTTTTGATCGCCATTACCGGATCTTCCGGGCCGCGGCGATCGAGGCGCAAGCCGTATTCGAGCAAGGCGACTGGCTGGGCCTGCAGCAATTGGCGCGCGATCGCATCGAATCCTACGATGCCCGCGTGCACGAGTGCGTTGCGCTGCTCGAAGACGAATATGACGCGGAAAATATCGACGACCAGATCTGGCAGCAGATCAAGCTGCACTATATTGGCCTGCTGACGCGGCACCATCAGCCCGAATGCGCGGAAACTTTTTTTAATTCGGTGTGCTGCAAAATTTTGCACCGCTCGTATTTCAATAACGATTTTATCTTCGTGCGTCCGGCGATCTCGACCGAATACATCGAGAACGACGAACCGGCCGCCAAGCCAACCTACCGCGCTTATTACCCGGAACGCGATGGCCTGCCGGCGACGCTTGAGCGTGTGGTTACCAATTTCCAGCTGAATTTGCCGTTTGATGACCTTGCCCGCGATGTTGCGTGCGTCATCGATGCGATCCGCGAGGAATACGGCGACTTTCCAGCCAAGACGAATTTTCAGGTCCACGTGCTGTCATCGCTGTACTTCCGTCATCAGGCCGCCCATGTGATCGGTCGCATCATCAACGGCGATCAGGTCATGCCCTTTGTGCTGCCGTTGCGTCATAAAACGCCGGGGGTGCTGGCTATCGACACGGTGCTGCTCAAGCGCGATCAACTGCAGATCCTGTTCGGGTTTTCGTATGCATATTTTCTGGTCGATATGGAAGTGCCGTCGGCCCATGTCCAGTTTCTGCACACCTTGATGCCCGGCAAGCCCAATGCCGAAATCTATACCTCGTTGGGGCTGCAAAAGCAGGGCAAGAACTTGTTCTATCGCGATCTGCTGCATCATCTGTCGCATTCGAGCGATCAGTTTGCGCTTGCGCCCGGTATCAAGGGCATGGTGATGCTGGTCTTCACACTGCCTTCGTTTCCCTACGTGTTCAAGGTCATCAAAGATGCCTTCCCGCCGCCGAAAGAGACGACGCGCGAACAGGTCATGAGCAAGTATCTGTTGGTCAAGCGCCATGACCGCCTGGGGCGGATGGCCGATACACTGGAATATTCCAGCGTTGCGCTACCGTTGTCGCGTCTCGATGACACCCTGCTGCGCGAGCTCGAACAGCATGCTCCGTCGATGATCGAATACGAGGGTGACAATATCGTGATCCGCCATCTGTATATCGAGCGGCGCATGATTCCGCTGAATCTTTTCCTGCACGAAGGCAGCGATGCGCAGGTCGAACAAGGCATCATCGAGTACGGCAATGCCGTCAAAGAGTTGATTTCCGCGAACATCTTTCCGGGCGACATGCTATACAAGAACTTCGGTGTGACGCGCAACAACCGTGTGGTGTTCTACGACTACGATGAAATCGAATATCTGACCGATTGCATGGTGCGCAAAGTACCGCAGGCACGCCATGACGAAGACGAGCTATCTGGCGAGCCCTGGTATGCAATTGGCGCGCACGATATCTTCCCGGAGACCTACCATACCTTTCTGCTCGGTGACGAACGCGTCAAACGTCACTTCCTGCGGCATCACCCCGATTTCTTCGATCCCGCGCTATGGCAGCGTCATAAGGATCAGATATTGAGCGGTGTGATGCCTGATTCGTTTCCCTACGACACGGCGTTGCGCTTCTGTCAACGCTATCCGGCTCGCTATCACACAGCGCCCGTATGTGGCGACACGCTACATCGTCCGGGCCATCACCATGCGATGCAGTCTGTGCAGGCTGGTTCTGCCTGAGCGCGATGGCCATGTATCAACCCGTCAGACCTGAGTTCACCCCATGACCGATAAGCAAACGAATCAACCCGGCCACACCCACCTGACTCTCGAACACCTGTTTCGCAACAATCAGGAGTGGGTCGGTCGCAAATTGGGCGAAGACCCAGAGTTTTTCACGCGGCTCGTGCATCAGCAAACACCGGAGTTTCTCTGGATAGGCTGCTCCGATTCACGCGTGCCGGCCAACCAGATTATCGGTTTGCCGCCGGGCGAAGTGTTCGTCCACCGCAATATCGCCAACGTCGTGGTGCATTCCGATCTGAATGCCCTGTCGGTGATTCAATTTGCCGTCGACATGTTGAAAGTGAAGCACATCATGGTGGTCGGCCACTACGGATGCTCGGGCGTGGGCGCAGCCATCTTTGGTCATCGCGTCGGCCTCGCCGACAACTGGCTGCGGCATGTGTACGACGTCCACGAAAAGCATGCCGGCCGCCTGGAGGCCTGGCCCTTGGGTGAAATGCGCCATCGTCGCCTGGTCGAATTGAACGCGGTCGAGCAAGTCGTCAATGTGTGCCGTACCACCGTGGTCCGGGATGCCTGGGCCCGCGGCCAGACACTGACCGTGCATGGATGGGCCTACGGCATCCACGATGGCAAGATCCGCGACCTCGGCATCTCGGTCAGCGAACCCGATAGCCTGGAAGAAACCTATACGCGCTGCGTCGACACGATACTGCAACAAGGCGGCGAAGTGCCATCGCTGGCGCCGCTGGAAGACACCCGTAGCGAAGACGCCTGACGTAGTCTCGGTACGCCCGCATACACATACGATTTCAAGAATGGAGACACGCATGAACCAGAACCTAGATCCTGTCATTATCGTTTCGGCGGCACGCACGCCCATCGGTGGTTTTCAGGGCGATCTTGCCTCGCTGAGCGCGCCGCAACTGGGTGCGGTCGCGATACGTGCCGCGCTCGAGCGCAGCGGTCTCGCGCCCGAGCAAATCGACGAAACCGTCTTCGGCTGTGTGCTGCCCGCGGGCCAAGGTCAAGCCCCCGCGCGGCAGGCTGCGTTGGGCGCGGGTCTGCCGTTGGCCGCGGGCGCCACGACGGTCAACAAGATGTGCGGTTCTGGCATGCGTGCCGCCATGTTCGGTCACGACATGTTGCTTGCCGGCTCCATCGAAGTGGCCATGGTCGGCGGCATGGAAAGCATGAGCAACGCGCCCTATCTGTTACCCAAGGCGCGTAGCGGGATGCGTATGGGACATGGGCAGGTCCTTGATCATATGTTCCTCGACGGCTTGGAGGATGCATACGAGAAAGGCCGTCTGATGGGTGTGTTCGCCGAAGCCTGTGCCGGTCAATATCAGTTCAGCCGCGCGGCACAGGATGACTTCGCCATCGAGTCGACGCGCCGGGCGCGCACTGCGAATGAAGATGGTTCGTTCGATTGGGAAATCGCGCCGGTCACGGTCAGCAGCCGCAAAGGCGACGTGATCATCCGGCATGACGAGCAGCCGGCCAAGGCCAATCTGGACAAAATCCCTACTCTCAAGCCCGCCTTTGCCAAAGACGGTACCGTCACCGCCGCCAACGCTTCGTCGATTTCCGACGGTGCTGCCGCCTTGGTGCTGATGCGGGCTTCCAAGGCCGAAAGCCTGGGTCTTGCCCCGCTGGCGCGGGTAGTCGGCCATAGCACCTTCGCGCAGCAACCTAATCTGTTCACCACCGCCCCTGTCGGCGCCCTCTCGAAATTGTTTGCCAAGACCGGATGGCAGGCGGATCAGGTCGATCTCTATGAAATCAACGAAGCTTTCGCCGTGGTCACCATGGCCGCGATGAAAGAACATCGTCTGCCGCACGACAAGGTCAACGTGCATGGGGGCGCCTGTGCCCTCGGCCATCCGATCGGCGCGTCGGGGGCCCGCATTCTGGTCACCTTGTTGGGCGCACTGCGCAAATACGGCGGCAAGCGCGGTGTCGCCAGTCTGTGCATAGGCGGCGGCGAGGCCACCGCGATGGCCATTGAGCTGATCTGATGAACGACGCTGGCGCATTGCGCTGGACCGAACGCTGGATTGATCTCCCCGGTCCCGAATCCCGACGCCTGTGGAGCGAAGGGCTGGGCGATCCGGCGCAGCCGGTGGTGTTGCTGGTGATGGGCGCCATGAATCAAAGTATCGTGTGGCCCGATGCGTTTTGTACGGAAATCGCGAGTGCCGGGTTTTGTGTGGTGCGTTACGACCATCGCGATACCGGTCGTTCGACCGTGAGCTCGTATCCCATACAGCCATACGGACTCGAAGCACTGACCGCCGATGCGCGAGCGGTGGCGCGCGCTTGGTCGGGTGCGCGCCCCGCACACTGGATCGGGATGTCGCTGGGCGGCGTACTGGCACAGATGGCGGCGCTCGGTATGGGTAATGACGCACAGACCTCCGACACGCACGGGGCGCGCAGCGTGTGTAGTTTGACGCTGATGATGTCGACGCCAGACCTGACTGTTGCTACACGCGCCAGTGCGGGCTTGCCGCCAACGCAAACAGCGCTACCGCCCCCCGAGCCGGCATACCTCGAGCATCTACGCACGAATCTTTATCGTCCGGTCCATACGACATCCGCGATGCTGGAGCACATGGTCGATGGCTGGCGAGCCGCGAACGGCAGCGCGCCGGACTTCGACTCCGATGCGGCAAGGCAATTGATGCAGCGCGCCTTGACGCGCACCGACCATCCGCTTCATGCCTTGCGTCATCTGGCGGCGACCGCCAGTGCGCGCGACCTGAGCGATCTGCTGAAGTCGCTGCGGCTGCCAACTCTGGTTGTGCACGGCGCACTGGATCCCTTGCTGCCGCCAGCTCATGGCGCGGCATTGTCGCGTCTGATCGCGGGCGCTGCGCTGCTGCAGGTACAGAATATGGGGCATGTTTTCGATCGTCGGCACGTCGACGTGGTGGCACCGCGCATCATCATGCATTTGCAGCAAGCGATACGCACGATGGCACTGTCCGACGCCGGACTGGCTTAGCGTGCCTGATACCCTCCCTGCGCGCACCGGCATCTGCCGGCAACAGGGACTCACACCGCGCGGGGTCTGATTCGACGCAGGATGGCATTTTATTTTTTGTAGGAATATATCGCGATGAAAACAGTATTGATCGTGGGCGCTTCACGCGGAATCGGCCTAGAATTCGTCCGCCAATATCGGCAGGCCGGCTGGCGCGTACTGGCCACCGTGCGCGACGATGATGCCGCGCAAGCCTTGACCGAACTCGGCGCGCAAAGCTTTTATTTGGATGTGACCCGCGCCGACGGGATTGCCGGACTGGGCTGGCAACTGGACGGCGAACGCCTGGATCTTGCGCTGATCGTCTCCGGTGTCTACGGACCGCGTTCGTCCCAGGTCGAAATTATTTCAGACGCCGACTTCGATCACGTCATGCATGTCAACGTCAGGGCACCCATGCAATTGATCCCGATACTGTTGCCGCTGGTTGAAGCAGCCGGCGGGACTTTTGCCGTGGTATCCAGCCGCATGGGCAGCATCGGGCTCGCAGCGAGCACCGAGGGTTGGTTGTACCGAGTCAGTAAGGCTGCCCTAAACGCAGCCTTGAAACTGGCCTCGCTGGAAGCGCGCCAGGCCACCTGCATCGCTTTGCATCCGGGTTGGGTACGCACCGATATGGGCGGTAGCACCGCAGCGGTAGATGTGGTCGACAGTGTGAGCGGCATGCGCCAAGTGCTGAGCGGTCTGACGCGCGCCGACAATGGACGCTTCTTCCAATACGACGGTGCCGAGCTGGCCTGGTAGCGCTTTGCCGCCGAAGCCGCGGCCCGATATGACGACTTTGAACCCTAAGGCCTAACGATGTCCGCCTCATCCAAACGCAAGGGGGCCGAATCAGGCCACCCCCATTCCATCTGTCCATGCGGCGGCCAACCCGTCGGTACACTTTACCGCGCTTGCTGCGGACGCCTGCTCGACGACGCGATTGCCGCACCCGACGCAGCGGCCTTGATGCGCTCACGCTATACCGCTTACGCGCGGCACGACTACGAATATCTACGCCGCACCTGGCACCCGGACACCTGTCCGGGCGATCTGGGCAAGGATGCCGAGCAGTCGGAGGTGCATTGGCTGGGCCTGACCATCAAGCGTCACGACGCGCACGATCCAGACCATGCCGAGGTAGAGTTTGTGGCACGCTACAAAATCGGCGGACGCGCCTATCGTCTGCATGAAATCAGCCGCTTTGTCAGGCAGGCAGGGCTATGGCTTTATGTCGATGGCGACGTGCGGGAGTCTTAAGAGGAGAAGTCCAATCTGAGGGGGAAAATAATGGGTTCAGTCCCTTTATTTTAAAAATGCCGTCCACTATGAAAAACGCGCGACATCACTACACTTAAACAGTAGGAAGTCGTCAAATGGGCGAAGTTAGATGTTGCGCAAGTTTTTCACCGTCTCCCCGCCGCCGTCTCAATTCGCGCATGTGTGCTGTGTTTTGTCTCCTGCGGCAGGATTTTCACGATAATTGGACTGACGCAACCGGCATCGCGACGCTTGCCGCATCCCCTGCTCTGGTTACGCGATGCCGGTCCCTGCGTCAGTCGCAGTGCAATGGAAAAAGTTGATATGGAATTTGCGCGCATTACCCTGACGCTGACGAGCGATCTGCCGCATGTCGCCCGCATCACCTTGAGTCGCCCAGAAGTTCGCAATGCGTTCGACGATGGCACCATCGCCGAACTGACCCAGGCCTTCGTGCTGGCGGGTGAAGCCGAGGATGTGCGCGTCATCGTGCTCGACGCGCAAGGTTCCGCCTTCTGCGCCGGCGCGGATCTGAACTGGATGAGGCGCATGGCCGCGTATTCGGACGCAGAAAACCGTGCCGACGCGCTGGCTTTGGCGACCATGCTGAATACCATCTATCACTGCCCCAAACCAGTGATCGCACAGGTACAAGGGGACGCTTATGCAGGCGGCATGGGTTTGATCTCCGCTGCCGATATCGTGGTGGCCGCAGAAGGCGTCCAGTTCTGTCTGTCGGAAGCGAAACTGGGTTTGATTCCAGCCACCATCGCCCCTTATGTGATTCGTGCCATGGGCACACAGGCGGCGCGCCGTTATTTCATGACAGCCGAGCGTTTCGACGCGCGGCAAGCATTGCACCTGGGTCTGGTGCACGAGCTGAGTGCAGTCAGTGATCTCGCTGAAAGCGTGGCGCGACTGGCGCAAACCCTGGCGTCAAACAGCCCGAATGCAGTCAAAGAGTGCAAACGACTGGTCATTGACCTCGCGCATCGCCCCATCGACGACGCACTGATCGCCGATACCGCACAGCGGATTGCCACCATCAGGGCATCGGCCGAGGGGCGTGAGGGGGTCGCCAGCTTTCTGGAGAAGCGCAAGCCGAGTTGGCTTGCCGAGTAAACCGCGGCCGCCTCATGGCGGTCCGCTATGTCAGCACGTAACTCTGACATAGCGGTCCAAAGACATTGCCGTTACAGGTCATCACCGAACGAGGGCAGATCTTGAGCAAAACGTCACAAACATGGGTGAACCGTAGTCTGGATGCCGTTTGGCATCCGTGCACTCAGATGAAACAGCAACATGACATGCCGCTGGTCGCGCTCACGCGCGGCGAAGGCGCATGGCTCTATGACGCCGACGGCAAGCGTTATCTGGACGCCATCAGTTCCTGGTGGGTGAATTTGTTCGGGCATGCCAATCCCACCATCAACGCGGCAATCAAAGATCAGCTCGATACCCTGGAACATGCGATGCTGGCAGGCTGCACGCACCAGCCGGTGGTAGAACTGTCGGAGCGCCTGAGCGCACTGACGGGGGGAGTGCTGGGCCATGCGTTCTACGCCTCGGACGGCGCCTCGGCGGTCGAAATCGCGCTAAAGATGAGCAGCCATTATTGGCGCAATCAAGGCCACGTCGGCAAAACAGAATACGCGTGTGTCGCCAACAGCTATCACGGCGAAACCATCGGCGCACTCGGCGTGACCGATGTCAAACTGTTCCGCGACGCCTATGATCCGCTCCTGCGCCGCGCGCACGTGGTGGCCTCGCCGGATGCCCGCAACGCACAGCCGGGCGAAAGTGCTGCCGCCGTTGCGCAACGCGCGCTGGAAGGCGTCAAAGCCTTGTTTGAAACGCATGCCGCTCAACTGGCAGCCATCATCGTCGAGCCGCTGGTGCAATGCGCAGCCGGCATGGCGATGCACGACGCCAGCTATCTGACCGGCCTGCGTGCCCTGTGCGATACCTACCAAGTGCATTTGATCGCCGATGAAATCGCCGTTGGCGCGGGCCGTACCGGCACCTATTTCGCATCGGAGCAAGCTGGGGTCTGGGCCGATCTGATGTGCCTGTCCAAAGGTTTGAGCGGCGGTTACCTGCCCCTGTCGGCCGTGTTGGTGCGCGACGAGATCTATCAGGCCTTCTATCACGACGATGTCACGCGCGGCTTTCTGCACTCCCACTCGTACACCGGCAACCCGCTGGCCTGCCGTGCTGCGCTGGCGACACTCGATCTGTTCGAGCGCGACAACGTGCTGGAAAACAATCGTCTGCGTGGGCAGACCATGGCCAAGCATCTGGGCCCGCTGGCCGAGCATCCGAACGTGCGTCATCTGCGCCAGTGCGGCACCATTTTCGCTTTCGACGTGGTGGTCGGCGCACCCGGCGCGGCCAGCCTGTTCGCGCGCCGCTTCTTCGAGACCGGGCTGCGGCACGAACTCCTGATACGCCCCATAGGACACACTGTGTACTTTATGCCTCCATATATCCTGACTGATGCGGAAATCGAATTGCTGGCATGGCGCACGCGCTCCAGCCTCGAATACGTCTTGAATATGTTCGATTGATCGTATGGAATTGCTTGCTGTCCTGGAACAACGTCTTGCTCAAATCGATCGTGCTGGGCTGAAGCGCCGCCGCCGGATTGCGGATACGCCCTGCGATGCGCATGCCGTGATCGACGGCCGCGCCATGATCGGCTTCGCCAGTAACGACTATCTCGGCCTGGCCGCTCACCCGGCTTTGCGCGAGGCGCTGGCCGAAGGCGCGGCGCGTTATGGCGCCGGCAGCGGCGGGTCGCACTTACTCGGTGGGCACTCGCGTGCCCATGCGCAGCTCGAGGATGCGCTGGCCGAATACTGCGGGACGTTTGTCGATGCGCCGCGCGCGCTGTATTTCAGCACGGGTTATATGGCCAATCTCGCGGTCCTGTCGGCGTTGGCCGACAAGGACACGATGCTGTTCTCCGATGCGCTCAACCACGCGTCGTTGATCGATGGCGCCCGACTATCGCGCGCCAGCGTGTCGATCTACCCGCATTGCGATCTGGTCACGCTTGAGCAACAACTGCTGGCCTGCACCCTGCCGCACAAGGTAATCGTCAGCGATGCCGTATTCAGTATGGATGGCGACCTCGCCCCCCTGGCCGAACTGGCGGCGTTGGCGCACCGTCATCAGGCCTGGCTCGTGATCGATGATGCGCACGGCTTTGGGGTGCTTGGCGACGGTCGCGGCGCGGTTCACGCTGCCGCGCTACGTTCCGACCATGTGGTCTATGTCGGTACACTGGGCAAGGCAGCCGGCGTAGCTGGCGCCTTCGTAGTCGCGCATAGCACCACTATCGAGTGGCTGCTGCAAAAGGCGCGCCCCTATATCTTCACCACCGCTGCGCCGCCGGCGGTCGCTTATGCGGTCTGCGCCAGTCTGGCCTTGATCGGCTCGGCCGAGGGTGATGCGCGCCGGCGCCGGCTCGAGCGCAGTATTGCGCGAGTACGGCAGATGTTGGCCCAAACCGGTTGGCAGACGCTGGACTCGTACACCGCGATCCAACCTCTCGTCATCGGTGCCAATCAGGCTGCGCTCACCATCGCCCAGGCGCTTGACGCCCAAGGCCTGTGGGTACCGGCGATCCGGCCACCCACGGTACCGGTGGGCAGTGCGCGGCTGCGCATCTCATTGTCGGCGGCACATAGCGACGCCGATCTCGATCAACTTGAAGCCGCGTTGTCGCGCGTCAGTCGGCTAGCCGCATGAACCCATTCGATCAAAACCAAGCACCGTCGCTGTTCGTGACCGGCACCGATACCGAAATCGGCAAATCGCTCAGCGCCAGCGCACTGCTGCACGGCTTTGTGGCACGCGGCTGGCGTGCCGCCGCGATGAAGCCGATTGCCGCCGGCGCCACGCGCGACGGTGAGCGCCTGCGCAACGACGACGTCGAACAGTTGCAAGCGGCTGCCAACGTGACCCTGCCGCTGGCCTTGACCACCCCGTATTTGTTCGAGGAACCGGCCGCGCCGCATCTGGTTGCCGCGGCTGCCAAGGTCAAATTGGACCTGGCGCATATCGTGTCCTGCTATCGACAGGTTGCGGCACAGGCCGATCTGGTCGTGGTTGAAGGCGTGGGCGGATTCCGGGTGCCGCTGGACGACCACTACGACACGGCTGATCTGGCCGTCGCCCTTGATCTCCCCATCGTCATGACGGTCGGCATTCGCCTGGGCTGTATCAGTCACGCTCTGCTGACCGCCGAAGCCATCGCCGCGCGCGGTTTGCGTCTGGTTGGCTGGATTGCCAATTGTGTCGCGCCAGACATGCGGCATCTGCAGGCCAATATCGATACCCTGCGTTTGCGGCTCGCGCGCGATCATGCCGCGCCCCTGCTCGGCACCATCCCTTATCTATCGGATCCGTCAGCGGCACGCGCTGCGGCCTATCTGAATTTCGATTATTTGCATCTTGCGCCGCCGCACGCGGTCGCACTTCAAAAGGACTAGTCATATGTCGCACCCCATCTCACTCGAACGCACCGAAGCACGCCCACAAGGTAGCGCTCAACCGGCACCGTCGGCACGCTGGAAAGTCGCCGACGTGGTCGCCCTCTACGAGCTGCCGTTCAACGATCTCCTGTTTCGCGCCCAGCAGGTGCATCGCGAACACTTCGATCCCAACCTGGTTCAGTTGTCGACCCTGTTGTCCATCAAGACCGGGGGCTGCCCCGAGGACTGCGCGTATTGCCCGCAGTCGGCGCACTACGACACAGGCGTCGATGCCGACAAACTGATGCCGCTGGATCAGGTTCTCGATGCGGCGCGAGCGGCACAGGCTCAAGGCGCTACCCGCTTCTGCATGGGCGCGGCCTGGCGTAATCCGAAACCGCATCAGATCGAGCAGGTCGCAGAAATGGTCAGTGGCGTCAAATCGCTGGGACTGGAAACCTGCGTCACACTGGGCATGCTGAAAAATGATCAAGCCCAGGCCTTGAAGGCCGCGGGCCTGGACTACTACAACCACAATCTCGATACCTCGCCCGAGTTCTACGGCCAGATCATCAGTACCCGTACGTATCAGGATCGCCTCGACACGCTGGAAAACGTGCGCGACGCCGGTATCAACGTCTGCTGCGGCGGCATCGTCGGCATGGGTGAAACGCGCCGCGAGCGCGCCGGTCTGATCGCGCAGTTGGCGAACCTCGACCCGTATCCGGAATCGGTGCCAATCAACAATCTGGTGCAGGTGCCGGGTACGCCGCTGGCCGGCACCGAGGCCATCGACCCGTTCGAATTCGTGCGCACGATCGCGGTCGCGCGCATCACCATGCCCCGCGCGATGGTGCGCTTGTCGGCCGGGCGCGAACAAATGGATGAGGCTCTGCAAGCATTGTGCTTTGCCGCGGGCGCGAATTCGATTTTCTACGGCGACCGTCTGTTGACCACCGGCAATCCACAAGCACAAGCGGATCGCGACTTGCTGCAACGCCTCGGCATGCGCACCGACGGACAGGTCGAAGCGGCGGCTGGCCGCTGTGGCGGCGCCTGCGAACACGCCCCCCAATAAGGCTGACGCGAACCCAAGCGGCGTGCCGGCGCCAAGATTTGCCGGCCGCCTTCCCGACCCGCCGCATAGACCGCACCGCTCAGCCATCCCGGCTGCGCTGACGAGCTGAATCGATGGATATCCTGCTCTATCTGCCGGGCGACGACCTGGCCCGCTGGTATGCAGCCTGCGCCCACTACCTGCCACACGCCCGTTTGCGGCTGTGGCAGGAAGGGGACGACGACGCGGCCGACTATGCGCTGGTATGGCGCCCACCGGCGGCACTGTTGCGTGCCCGGCGCGGCCTGCGCGCGATCTTCAATCTGGGTGCCGGCGTCGATAGCATCTTGGCACTCGAAAGCCAGCATGCCGGCACCTTGCCGGAAGGCGTGCCACTGATACGTCTCGACGATGCCGGCATGGCGCAACAGATGATCGATTACGTCTGTCATGCGGTGCTGCATTTTTTTCGGCGCAGCGACGACTATCAGCGACAACAGGCGGCCGGCGTCTGGCAACCCTTGCCAGCGCATCGGCGCGAAGATTTCGTGATCGGTGTCATGGGTTTGGGCAGACTGGGCGCCAGCGTCGCTGCGGGTCTGCGCCCATTCGGTTTCGCCGTGCGCGGCTGGAGCCGGAGCCTCCGCAATTTGGAAGGCGTTCAGTGTTATGCCGGGCAGGACCAATTCGACGCATTTCTGCAAGGCTGCAAGGTCCTCGTGAATCTGCTGCCGCATACAGCGCAGACTCAGGATATTCTCAACCAACGCACGTTTGCGCAGCTGGCGCATCCCGCTTATCTGATCAATGTGGCGCGTGGCGCGCATCTGGTCGAAGCCGATCTGCTGGCCGCGATTGAACAGGGACATATCGCCGGCGCGGCCCTCGACGTGTTTCGCGAGGAACCCCTACCGGCCTCGCATCCGTTCTGGCAAGAACCACGGATCCGAATCACGCCCCACGTGTCGGCACTGACCTTACCGGAAGACAGCATCGCGCAAATCGCCGCAAAAATCGCCGCTTTGGCGCGCGGCGAAGCGGTTGCGGGTACCGTCGATCTGCAACGCGGTTATTGAAAGCGCGGGTTGACGTTACGGCGCATTGGGTGCGCGCCGCATACGCTGCGCCAACGCCGACGGCGGCTGCCGAGCCGGCCGTTCTTCACTAGAATACGGTCATACGGCGCTGCTCGCGCGGCCTGCCCTGTCCATGCGGCGCGGGCACGACTGCGACATAGGCGTCCATCACTCAAGTTCGGGAGACAGGGGATGTCACTACCTCAACACGTCAAAGTGGTCGAAGTCGGACCGCGCGACGGTTTGCAAAACGAGAAGCAATTCGTGCCGACCGCGACCAAGATTGCGCTGATTGACCAGTTAAGCGCGGCCGGTTTCGCCAATATCGAAGCGGCTTCTTTCGTGTCCCCGAAATGGGTCCCGCAAATGGCCGATGGCACCGAAGTGATGGCCGGTATCCAGCGCGCCAGGGGTGCCATCTATTCGGCATTGACACCCAATCTGCGCGGCTTCGACGCCGCGGTTGCCGCCGGCGTCGATGAAGTCGTGATCTTCGGCGCGGCCAGCGAAGCGTTCTCGCAGCGCAATATCAATTGCAGCATTGCCGATAGCATCGCCCGCTTCGAACCCGTCGCCCACGCCGCCAAGGCAGCGGGACTGCGTCTGCGCGGCAGCATCTCCTGCTGTTTCGGTTGCCCGTACCAGGGCGAGGTACCGATCACGTCGGTACTGGATGTGATCGAGCGTCTGGCGGCACTGGGCTGCGATGAAATCGATATTGCCGATACCATCGGCGTCGCCACCGCCGATCAGACGCGCACCGTGATGGCGGCGGCGGCGCAAGCCTTCGATCGTGAACGTCTGTCCGGCCATTTCCACGATACCTACGGGCAGGCGCTGGCGAATATCTACGCGGCCTTGCAGGAAGGCATCTCGATTTTTCACGCGTCGGTTGCCGGCTTGGGTGGATGTCCCTATGCAAAGGGCGCAACCGGCAATGTCGCGACCGAAGACGTGTTATACCTGCTGCATGGCCTTGGCATCCATACGGGTATCGATTTGGATCGCGTGGTGCAGGCAGGCGATTTTATTTCCACCGCCATTGGCCGCAGCAATGCGTCGCGCGCAGGCAAGGCTTTGCTGGCCAAGCAACGCGCCGCCTGATATGGCGCCCCAGCTCCTCTGAATAGCACGATGAACGCTCATACCTCGAATAGTGCAACCCTAGGCGCAGTGACCGATGACAGCGCGGTTACGCTGCCGGATGCAGCCAAACGTGTGGCGGCCACACTTCGCGCGCGTGGACATAGCGGTGCCATCGTGATGTTGCCGGAAAGCGGCCGCACTGCGGAAGAAGCGGCTACCGGCCTCGGATGCGGCGTGGCCCAGATCGCCAAATCCATCGTGTTCCGACGGCTGGCCGACGATATGCCGGTGCTGGTGATCGCGAGCGGGATCAATCGGGTCGACGAGACCAAGGTAGCAGCCCAAGTCGGCCCGGTCGGCCGCGCCAACGCGCGCTATGTTCGCGACAAGAGCGGCTACGCCATCGGCGGGGTCGCGCCGATCGGACATGCGACCGAGCCGATCACCTTGATCGATGCCGATCTGCTGGCGCTGGACAGTCTCTGGGCCGCAGCCGGACATCCGCATGCCGTGTTCAATCTGACACCCGCGCAGCTGCTCGCGCTGACGCAAGCGCCAGTGCACGATATCGCACTGCGTGGCGACGCTGCATCGGAACCCACCGACATATGACCACGGCGCCCACCTCACCCTGCGTTAGCTTGTGCAAAATGAACCGCGAAACGGGTTTATGCATGGGCTGTTGGCGCACGCTGAACGAGATTTCCTCGTGGTCCATGCTGGACGATGCGCAGCGCCATCGCGTTTTGCGAGATCTGGCCGATCGGCGCTTGCGGCACAACGGCAACGATAGGCGTCGTTGAATCGAGACGGTAATCGACCAGGCGATAAACGCGGGATGGACCCGCCCCCCTTACGCGAGTGAGCCACATGAACGCGCTACGTGCCGTCGTTCTACCGCCTTCCATCCACGTCATCGAACGAGGCTGGTTGTCGTCGAACAATATCGTGTTGCGCGGCGCGCACCATATCGCGCTGGTCGACACGGGCTACATCAGCCGCGCCGACCAGACTCTGGCATTGCTGCGCCATGCACTGAATGAGGGCAGACTCGATCTGATCGTCAACACCCATCTGCATTCGGATCATTGTGGCGGCAATGCCGTCCTGCACGCGCACTTTGGCTGCGATATCGCGATTCCCGCCGCCGAAGCTGGCGCCGTGCGCGACTGGGATGAGGCCAAACTCAGTTTTCGCGCCACCGGTCAGTTATGCGAACGATTTGACTTCCATCAAACCTTGACGCCCGGCGATAGCATCACGCTGGGCGACGTGAACTGGCAGGTGCTGGGCGCGCCAGGCCACGATCCGCATGCCGTGATGCTGTATAGCGACCAGACCGGCTGGCTGATTTCCGGTGACGCGCTCTGGCACAGTGGCTTCGGCGTGATCTTTCCGGAACTCGATGGGCTGAGCGGATTCGCCGAACAGCAGGCTTTGCTGGAACAAATCGCCATGCTGGATCTACGTGGCGTCATCCCCGGGCACGGTGCGCCATTTACCGATGTCGACGCGGCGCTGGAGCGAGCCTTCTCGCGCCTCGCCTATCTGCGCGCCGATCCGCGCCGCAATGCGCGCAACGCGTTGAAAGTCCTGATCATGTTCAAACTGCTTGACGCGCGGCGCATGCGCTTTGCGGAGTTCCAGCAGTGGTGCACCGAGGCAACGGTGGTGCAGCGCTGTTTGCGCTGGTTGGATAGCAACGCTGAGGCTGCGCTCGAACTGGCTGTGGCGGAATTGGTGCGGGGCGGCTCGCTGCGCGCAGATCGACAACAGGATTGTCTGGAAGCGCTATGAGAATGGCGCTGGCGGCGCTGGACCGGACAAAATAACGCCGCGCGAGTCCATCCGAGCGGCGTAAATTCTGACGTGATCATCGTCGGTTTTATCGTAGGGCGATCGCGCGCTGTCGCGCATCAGGACTTTCCCGCAACCCGTCGGATTGCCCCCTCACGTCGCCTTGATTTTCGCCCCGCTCGGCGCGGGGTACCTCGGGTTCATCCCCCAGGTCCGCTGTCAGTTGGCCTGCGCCTCGAAAAATGACAGTATTTCGTCATACAAAGCATCGGGCGCTTCTTCGGGAATGTAATGACCGCACGCCAGAGCCCGGCCGCTCACATCGCGCGCGACGCGGCGCCATGCGGCGAGGGGTTCAAAACACTGCTCAATCACGCCGTATTGCCCCCACAGCACTCGCACAGGGCAGCCGACCTTGCTGCCGCGTTCGATATCGTCGCGATCTCGGTCAAGATCGATGGTCGCGGACGCACGATAGTCTTCGCACACCGCGTGGATGGTGTCGGGATTCGCGAAAGCGGCTTTATACGCCGCCAGGGCCTGCGGATCGAAAATTTCCAGGCCGGCATGACTGCCGGTCATGGCCCGTTCGAGATACGCGTCGGGCGCAGCACCGATCAACGTCTCCGGCAACGGTTCCGGTTGAATCAGAAAGAACCAATGGAAATAGGACGTCGCAAAACGGCGGTCGGTGCGTTCGTACATCTCCAGGGTCGGCGCAATATCGAGCAACATTAACCGTTCGACATGCTCCGGATAGTCGAGCGCCATCCGATGAGCGACACGCGCGCCACGGTCATGGCCGCAAACCAGAAATTTCTCGACACCGAGTTCGCGCATGACCGCGATTTGATCAGCAGCCATCGCACGCTTACTGTATAGATCGTGCGGCAAGACTTCGGGATAATCCGAAGCACGTGGCTTGGAAGAGGCGCCATAGCCGCGCAAATCGGTCAGGACGACGGTAAAATGCTGTGCCAGACGGTCGGCCAGATGATGCCAGATCACGTGGGTTTGCGGATGGCCGTGCAACAGCAGAAGCGCCGGACCACTGCCACCACGCAGCCCTGCAATACGAGCATTTCCTGTGGCAACTTCAAAACGGGTAAAGTTCGAAAACGGCATAAAGGTCAGGGCCGTGTTTTTTGAGAAAGCTCATTGTATGGTGCGTCAGTAGTCGCGCGCATCAGGCACCGAGCCCGAAATCACGCAAAAACGCCGAATCCGAAGGTTTCCTCAAATCTTGCGCGACCGGCTGATATCAAGACGACCTATAATCGAACGGTCGTGCTTATTTCACCCCTTTTTTGCTATCGGCGCCCAGTCGCGCGTCATCGTCACGATGCGTTGCGCGGCGACGGTGCACCATGTTTCAGAGAGACACAACATGGCCCTGCCCAAAGTATTGCAACACCTGACGTTGCCGGTCATTTCGTCGCCGATGTTCATCGTCAGTTATCCCGAATTGGTCATTGCCCAATGCAAGGCTGGCATCGTCGGTTCTTTTCCGGCACTGAATGCGCGTCCGGCTGAGATGCTGGACGACTGGTTGACGCAGATCGAGGAATCGCTCGACGCACACCGGCGCCAGCATCCCGACGCCATCATCGGGCCGCTCGCCGTCAACCAGATCGTGCACTCATCGAATGCGCGCCTGGAACACGACGTGCGGGTCTGTGTCGATCATCGCGTGCCCATTTTCATCACCAGCTTGCGTGCGCCGCCCAAGGAAATGATCGATGCCGTGCACAGCTACGGCGGTATTGTGCTGCACGATGTGATCAACCTGCGCCATGCACAGAAAGCGCTTGAAGCTGGCGTGGACGGTTTGATCCTGGTGGCGGCAGGTGCGGGTGGCCACGCCGGCACGCTGTCGCCGTTCGCGCTGGTCGGTGAAGTGCGGCGCCTGTTCGACGGCCCGTTGATTTTGTCGGGCTCGATTGCGAGCGGTGGCGCCATCCTCGCCGCCCAGGCCATGGGTGCCGATCTGGCCTACGTGGGCACGCGCTTTATCGCGACCAAGGAAGCCCATGCAACCGATAGTTACAAGCAGGCCATCGTCGCCGCCAGTGCTTCCGACATCATCTACACCAACCTGTTCACCGGTGTGCATGGCAACTACATACGCGCAAGCATCGAGGCGGCCGGACTCGATCCCGACAATCTGCCGGAATCGAATAAAGCGGCCATGAACTTCGGTGATGGTTCAGCCGCCAAGGCTTGGAAAGATATCTGGGGCGCAGGTCAGGGTGTGGGCCTGATGGATGACGTGCCGGATGTGGCGACGCTGGTGCAGCGTCTGAAAGGCGAATACGACAGCCGACTGCGTCAATTGGCGAGGGCTTGATGCCCAAGCGCGGACGCCACCCTGAGCGGCGTCCGCGCTGGCTTTGACGTCAATATACGTTGGACGAATACGGTGAGGGGCGACCGCCGTCCGCGCTGCCTTGAGCAGATAAGCCATGCCCCGCACGCTCGGCGTTGTAGCGGGCGATATCGGCACGCAGCGAGCCGGTACGCATAGACTCAGCCATCAGCGCGCTGCTGCCCAACGGTTCTGCGCTTGCGCTGCCGCTGGCACGCAGACCATAACCCGCAGTGCTGCCATGTCGGCCGGAAGGCATCGCATGCAAGGAAGCACGTAGTCCACCACCGGTGGCGGCCAGATGGGCGTCGCGACTCTGTGCCGTAGGCGGCAGATTGGACAGCGCGCCTGTTTGAGCCCAGGCATGCTGCGCGCACGCAAGCGCACCCAGCGTCAGTGACGCGGCGGCAAGCTGGGAAAAAAGGCGCGCAAACATAGTGGATTAACTCATCAAGGGCGGAAATGGCTCGCGGCAGCATGGCAGAAGTCATGCGCGCTGCGGCGTCGGCTGGCCGATGGTCGACCCTGAGGTCTGCATCGCTTTTGCCATGACGTTAATTTAGTGGTCCAGCCGCCGACTGTCGAGTCACAAAGTGTTAGGGTGCACGAAGGGATGTAACACCCTGTAACGCCCTACTGGAGCGGGCTTGCGGCATAAGTCACGGCCCGGCGGAAGCGCCGGCCTGCGCCCCTCAAGGCGCCGCACGGCCTGGCGCCGGCGTATCAAACGCGCCACACCGAAGCACGCTCGGCAATCCGAACCGATCAGATATTTAACTCATGAATAGATCAATTAAATGAATTTGATCTTTTAATTGCAATCGTTCCACAATAGTTGGTGTCGCTATCCAACGCGCTCGGCGACCGTAGCCGCGACTTGCCGATACCGCTCCAACCCTGGCGCCCCCGCGCCGCTCACGACTGACCATGCTTATGTCTCGCCCCAAACTCCTACCCGACAACTTCACGCTATGCCTGATTGCCACCGTGGCGACGGCGAGCCTGTTGCCCTGTCATGGTCAGGTTGCCATCGGCTTTAACTGGCTGACCAACCTGGCCATCGGTCTGTTGTTTTTCCTGCACGGCGCCAAACTGTCGCGTGAAGCCGTGATCGCCGGAGCGACCCATTGGCGCCTGCACCTGCTGGTGCTGCTCAGCACCTTTGCGCTGTTCCCGCTGCTAGGCATGGCACTCAAGCCTTTGCTGTCGCCCTTGGTCACACCCGCGCTCTACACCGGCGTCTTGTTCCTGTGCACTTTGCCGTCGACGGTGCAATCCTCGATTGCATTCACCTCGATGGCCAAAGGCAACGTCCCGGCCGCGGTCTGCAGCGCATCGGCCTCCAGTCTGCTCGGCATTTTCTTCACCCCGCTGCTGGCCGGGGTGGTGGTGTCCTCGCATAGCACTGGTGGCTTCTCGCTCGATACGATCTGGAGCATCGTGCTGCAATTGCTGGTGCCATTTATCGCGGGTCAGCTGCTGCGCCCCGTTATCGGCAAATGGGTTGATCGCCACAAAGGTGTGCTGCGTTATGTCGACCAAGGCTCGATATTGCTGGTGGTTTATACCGCCTTCAGCGAAGCGGTCAACGAAGGGTTGTGGCACACCATTCCGCTGACCGCGCTGGCTGGATTGGTGTTCGTGTGCGTGGTCTTGTTGGCGATTGCCTTGCTGATGACCTCATGGGTCGCGCGCCGCTCCGGCTTCAGTCGTGCCGATCAGATCACCATCATCTTTTGTGGCTCGAAGAAAAGCCTGGCATCCGGCATCCCGATGGCCAAGGTGATGTTTGCGGGGCATGCGCTGGGAGCCATCGTCTTGCCGCTGATGTTGTTTCATCAGATCCAGTTGATGACCTGCGCGGTGTTGGCGCAACGCTGGGGCGCACGCAATCTCGACGACGAAGTGCCGACAGGTCTGGCGCGCGCCAAGCGTTGATACATCGCGTCAAGGCTGCTTGGGGCGGCGACATGCCCCTTGCCCGCTCACGCGTCCGGATATTACACCGCTTTAATATTTCCCTTCAAATCACTGTTTTAATTACGCTTTCTATAATTAGCAAGCCAGTCCGGCTTGAATATATCGCCGTCTAAATCCGATAGAAAAAATACCCTTAAAAAAACATATTTTCCATTCGCTAAAGCGGGGATTCGCGGCGATAATTAAATGCTCAGGGTATCGCCGGAATCAAATCGAATAACCGGAACTCGCAACGCGACTCCGCCAGCCGGCCATGTAAGCGCCAGAATCGCCCGCGCTGTACCATGCCCTGCTATGACGGGAAAATAATGAGAACTGTCGGGGAGTCGAAGGTCAAGGCGGAGGCTGACGCGCAGATCAAGCGCGAAGTCCCGCCTCGCGTATTCGATGTGCCCGATCCCGCCAGTTCCTATGCCGAGTACACCACGCGCCGGCTCGGTGCATTTATCCGAGCCCAACTGGTCACCGGTATCGCGGCCTACCTGATTGCCTGGGCCGGCCATCTCTTGATCGAAGCGCCGCTACTGGCACCGCACTGGTTGTTGTTGCCCGTGCTCGGCATGTTCGCCACAACACTCGCGACCTGGCGTACCCGCGCCAGCTGGCTGCTCGGGGTGGCATGTCTGATCTATCTCGGCTGCGCGGAAGCCGGCTTGATTGCCAGCGCCTTGAGCTGGACCGATGGCATTGCGATCGCGCTGCCGATGTTCGTTCTGATACCGTTGATCGCCAGTACGACGCTGGCGCTCGGTTGGGATTTCGCGCTAGCCGCGATGATCACGTTGATTGCACCGGCACTGCTGATATTCGGACATCAAGTTGCCAAGCCATTGCAGATCTACTATGCGATCTACATGAGCATTGCCTTGTTGATGAGTGTGGTCGCCAATATCTTTGCTGTGCGTTTCTATAAAAAGAACTTCCGTCTGGAACGCCAATTGCGCGCCTTCGCCGATATCGACGAACTGACGCAACTGCCGCGTCGCCGCCGCGTGATCGAGCTGGCCAAACGCATTATTCATCGCTGCGAACGCGCCAATCTCCCGGTATGCGTGCTGTATCTGGACGCGGATCGTTTCAAGTCCATCAATGATATTTTCGGCCACGACGCCGGCGACCGCGCCCTCACCTTGATCGCCTCGCAAATCCAGGAAGCCATCCGTCCGGCGGACGTTGCAGGCCGGTTCGGCGGGGAGGAGTTCATCATTTTCCTGCCCGGTGCAGATCTGCATTTGGGTGCGCGCATCGCCGAACGCCTGCGCAAACGAATCGAGGGCATCAAGGACTTCGAAGCGGTCCTATCCGTCAGCATAGGCGTAGCTCAGCACATCAAGGGGCACGACATCCATCATGTGATTCAAGCCGCCGACGGCGCCCTATTGCACGCCAAGAGGACAGGGCGCAACCGCGTCACGCTGGCCGATACCCCGATGCGAGTTCAGGGAGTGCCGCCCTCGTACGCCGATCATGCCGCGGAAAATTCTCCGCGCGACAACGAACACGACGTCTCCGCCTGATCTAGCCGAGCAATTCCATTCGGCGTCCATATCTGGTGATCCGCGCATCCTAGTTTCGCTCTAATACTGAACGGTGTTTATATCAGGCGTACTGTGCAAGGTACGTCATTATGCGCAGCCTAACTATTTCGTTGTCCTGATTTGCCACTCTTTAAAATTTTATGACCGACATAAAAAATTCATGCTGACCCAGCAAAATTGTTCTATCGTCTGCCTCCCAGTTTTAGCGACGATCGTTCCTACCGGAATATCGCGACCGGTGTAGTGGTTCCCACCCGGGACTGCCCGCGCTACAGATTTTTTTGAGTTGGCCCATGAATACCCAATCCCTCACCGTCAAGCAACGCCTCTATGGATTAATGACGGCCTTCACCCTGATCCTAGCTTTAGTCGGGGGCGCCGGCTTGGCTGGGCTGGCGCAGAGCAATCGAGCCCTGCAGCAGGTCTATCAGGGACGCACGAGAGCGCTGGAACGCATCTCCACCGCACAGGATCTGATCGTACAAAGTCATTACGCGCTTAGCGATGCGGTGCTCGATCCGTCTGCTCAAAAAACCACTGCGACGATCGATCTGGTAGCGCGTAACGTTGACGACATCAACCATATGTTGGCCGAGTACAGCAGCTACCCACTCGATGCGAGCGAACGAAAATTGGCAGACGGCCTCGCCGCCGACTGGGCCACACTGCGTGACAAAGGCTTCTTGCCGACGGCGGATCTGCTCAAAGCCAATAATTTGTCGGAAGCGCAGTGGGTAGTCACACAAACCATCGAGCCTACTGTGGCCAAGGTCAAGACCGAAGCCGCGCACCTACGGCAATTGCAAATTGATGAGGGGCAGGCGGACTACCAACATTCGATCGAACGCGCGGGGCAAGTCGTGATTCTGGTTGGCGCGGCGATTGTGGGTGGCATTGCCATCTGTGCACTGCTGTGCTGGATTATCGCCCGCACACTCTATCGACAACTCGGCGGCGAACCGGCGTACGCCGCTCACATCGCCAACCAGATTGCGGAAGGCAATCTGGCTGTTGCCGTGGTGTCGCGCAGCGACGATCACACCAGTATCCTGCACGCGATGAGTGTGATGCGGGACAAACTGGCCACCATGATAGGCGAGATCCAGCATGCAGCCGAAACGATAGGCGGTGCGACAACGGAGATCACCAGCGGTAACTCGGATCTTTCGTATCGTACCGAAGAGCACGCCATCGGCATTCAACGCACCGCGGCAAGCATGGAGCAGCTGGCTGGAACGGTAAAACAGAATGCCGATCATGCGCATCAGGCCACGGTGCTTGCCTCGCGCGCATCCGATAAAGCCAGTGAAGGTAATCGCGCCGTGCAGGAGGCGATTTCACGGATGGCCAGCCTATCGACTCATTCAGTCAAGATTCGCGAGATCACCTCGGTGATTGAGGGCATCGCCTTTCAGACGAATATCCTCGCCTTGAACGCCGCCGTCGAAGCTGCACGAGCGGGCGAACAAGGCAGGGGCTTTGCGGTCGTGGCATCGGAAGTACGCAGCCTGGCGCAGCGCAGCGCAGCAGCGGCAAAGGAAATTTCGGCGCTGATCAATACCACCACTTCAGAGGTCGAGATCGGCGCGCAAACCGTACAGAGCGCGGGGGCGACGATTCAGGACATGTTGAGCGCAGTCAGCAGCGTGGCCCAGTTGGTTGAGGGCATCGCCCACGCCTCCAGCCAGCAGAGCGCGGGCATCGATGAGATCAATCGCGCAGTGGTTCAGATGGACCAAAACACCCAGCAAAATGCGGCGCTGGTCGAAGAGGCGGCTGCTTCGGCCGGAGCGTTACAACAACAGGCCAATACCCTGCGCGAGACAGTCTCTGTATTTGTGCTGGAAGACGGGGCGAGATCTGCGGCCCATGAATCCGAAGCGCGAGCGGTTCGAGGGTTTGCCTCGCGACACTACCAGGGTACGGCGGTTGTTTGATAGCAATGACACGGTTGTGCCGCTCTACCCC
>Ga0116226_10000476_pt1 | contig 34263 bp, 21 predicted proteins | sample S1TSphfallax_FD_89692 | JGI IMG/M metagenome (GOLD analysis project Ga0116226, IMG submission 89692) | Host-associated microbial communities from peat moss isolated from Minnesota, USA - S1T2_Fa - Sphagnum fallax MG | ecosystem: Host-associated > Plants > Peat moss > Unclassified | place: USA...
AGTTCATATACGAATCCTACAGTAAGTACACTGAAGAATATTAAAACCACTCAGAAACCTAGAGAACCTACTTCATACAGACTTACTGTAATAGGGTAAAGTACTAATAATTCCAGATCGAATACTAAGAAAAGTATCGCTACAAGGTAGAATTGTACTGAGAATGGTGTTCTAGTTTGATTATGTATAGGAGAGAATCCACATTCATAACTAGTTAATTTTTCTGAATCGGGTTTATGTACACTGAAAAGTAAGTTTAAAGTAAGTAAAATTAAAGTTAATATAGGAACAAAAATAAATAGTATAATTAATGCGCTCATTTAAGTTTGGAATAGTGTTAAAGCCAGAAGGTGTGTGCTATTTAATATGATATTGGGGTTTAACATAAATAAAACTAAGCTTAGAGTAATTACACTAATAAGCATGCTATGAGAACTACTAATTACAAAAGATGTATTATTAGATACATTATCTTTTGATGGAGAGAAATGCATTACTTTAATAATTTGTAAATAATAAGAAGCACTTATTACACTAACTAATATAGCAACGATACTCATAAAATAGTAACCACTGTATGTTGCGGCATATAATACTTGCTGTTTAGCAAAGAAACCTAATAGAGGTGGAACACCTGCCATAGAGAATAAACATAGTGCCATACTTAAACTTAATAAAGGATTGTTCGTAAATTGTCCTTTAAGTTCTGAAATATACCTGATGTCTAGACTAGCCTTAATATTTTGCGTTTGGGATTTTAATATATGACCAAAAGCTAATAGTATTAAGAAAGTATTTAAATTTGTCATAGAGTATTGTAATAAGTAAAAAATTAAAGATTCTACTGATTGTTCAGTATTAATACCTAATGCTAGTAATAAAAATCCTACGTGAGAAATAGTACTATATGCAAGTAGTCGTTTAATTTTATATTGTGCTAACCCTACAACACTTCCAATAATTAAAGATAATAAAGAAGCGAATAGAAGGATATTCTTTAGAGGTAATGAGATTACAGCTGTTTCTGCATTTCCTAATAATGAACTAGTTACTATTTCTAATAAAAAGATTACAATAGAAATCTTAGGCATGATAGTTAATCATGTAGTCACAATACTTGGTACTTCATCGTAAACATCCGGAGCTCAATTATGTAAAGGAGCAGCAGCGATTTTGAATAAGAAACCGAGTACTATAAATAATAAACCTAGAACAGGGATTATTGAATAAGTTGAAGAAGTTGTAGTTACTAATAAGTTAAAGATAGATTCTAAATTAGTTAAACCTGTGAAAGAATAAATTAGAGCTGCACCTAATAATATGAAACAAGATGATAGACCTCCTAATAGGAAGTATTTTAATCCTGCTGCAGTAGATGATTCACTATCTCTGTGGATAGCTGCTAAGATATAAACAGCAAATGATTGTAATTCAATACTTAAATACATTGACATTAAATCGGCACTAGATATTAATAAAGTAGCACCTAAGACACTAAATAGTAAAATTAAAGAATATTCAGATAATACTGGCCCTTTACTATTTTTACCTATAAATCAAGGAATTAAGATGAATGAAGCTATTATATATATAAATGTTTCAATGCTTTGAGTGATCGTAGATGCAAAATAAAGACCACTAAACATACCTAGTCCACTACCTAAAGATTCTATGTATAATACATTAAATGATAGAAATGCTGCAACTAAGAAAGAAACGGCTGAAAGTCGTGCAAATTGGATTGGAGATATTTTAGTTTGAGGTAGCGCTATCGCTACGATTAAAGTTATTATTGTTATAATTGTCATGATTATCGCTGTAACAGTATTTTTATTCAAAAAAAGGGGTAATTAAATGTATTAGTTTAAAACAGAAATAAATTCTTAATTTTTCTAAATCTATGATTGTACAGGTAGCATATTAAATGCATGGAATGGAGTTGGACTAGCCAATGTTCATTCTAATGTAACTGCTCCTTGTTCTACTTCTCATTCTGGGTGTGCAGAACTGAAGTAAGCTGGGATAGCTCAAGGGTTGTTAGATACTGTAGTTTCATTTGTAAATAAGTCGTAAATTACGTATAAGAATACTCCTGTAGCTACAACTGAAAGGATTGAACCAAAGCTTGAAACTGCATTTCAGTATGCAAAAGCATCTGGGTAATCTGGTATTCTTCTAGGCATCATTTTGTTAACATAAGGTATTTAAACCTTATTTCCTAATATCACTACTAGGATCAGACTATGTCATCATCTCTCTTCCAAAGAAGTTAGTGTTGCTAGAGATGTCGGGCGCTCGTGTCAGGATTATTGTTAGCAATACTCACCTGTTAGTCGTTGAACGTTCTTATTTCTTTTTAATATGCTGAAATAAGCTTCGCTGCAAATAAACTTACTCTTCTAGAGTTTATAAGTCTTCCTTGCAATTCACCCAATTTTCATTAAAATGTATTTAATGGGGCATGAAATTTTAATGTAATTTTTGACGGCTAAATATTTTACCTTTAAAGGCTTTACCGTTTTTTAAGTATTTTTGAAGTGTTTCTTTACCTATTTTTAATTCTCTAGCACAATCGACAGTTGAATACGATCCTAAATATTCCATGTCTACACTAATTTAATTAGTTTAGCTCTAGTCTCCGGGCTTTTTATTGTTCCGAATAGAGGATTATTAACTCCTTTTCTATCTCGATTTTGCATTTCTATAAATTCTTTAGATTTTTCCCGGGCTTACCCGATCTATTTAATCCAAATTCCGCTTTATGTTGATAGCCTTTTGTAGAATTTGCAGTTGGAGAAAGATTAATAGCTAAATTAGAATATTTATTAAATAATATGTCGATGTAATGTTGTTCTCGAGAGATAATATATTCTTTAGTTACAGTACCGGACTCACCTAAATCTTCTAGTATGGATAACGCAAAATTATGAATACCATACTTATTTATATTATGATAAATAGGGTAATTTCTACGTAAAACGCTAGGAGTTCAATAACTAAGCAATCTCGTAGAGCCATTTGAACTGCTCCCGATATAGATTTTACCTGTTATTAAGTTAACTCATTGATAAACAATAGAACGTTTTCTATTTTCCGATCCTATAATGTTTCTAACTAGGTTTAGATTTTCGTAAGATCGTATTGTTTGTCCTAATCACATCGGTTTAATGTGGGGACCATTTACAAAATGTATTTTATTGTTTGTTCTGTGTTTAAGTGATATAGATAAAGGCACGATACTTAAATAATGTATATTGTCGGCAATAGTCAGTAAAGAAATATCTGTTATATGTTCTGTTACATTAATTAAAATTTGGTTTTTACCCGCTAAACCTAAGAAGTGTTGAGGGAAGAATGTTAAGTTAACTCCTAAGAATAAAGTTCAGAAATGTACTTTACCTCAGAATTCGTTATATGTTTTACCTACAATTTTTGGAGCTCAGAAATAGAACCCTGCGAATAAGGCAAATACTGCACCCATTGAAAGTACGTAATGGAAGTGCGCTACTACGTAGTAAGTATCGTGCATTGCAACATCTAGACTAGCATTAGCTAACACCACTCCAGTTAATCCACCAATTGTGAATAAAGCAATGAAACCGAATGCAAAGATCATAGGTGTTGTGTATCTAATACTTCCACCGTAGCAAGTTGCTAATCAACTGAAAATTTTGATTCCTGTTGGCACAGCTATAATCATTGTGGCCGCTGTAAAGTATGCTCTTGTATCCACGTCTAATCCAACACTATACATGTGGTGGCTTCAAACAATAAACCCAAGGATACCGATTGAGAAGATAGCATAAACCATCCCTAAGTAACCAAACACTGGTTTACCTGAGAATGTAGATATTATATGACTAATCATACCAAAACCAGGGATAATTAAGATATAAACTTCTGGGTGACCAAAGAATCAGAATAAGTGCTGATATAAAATTGGGTCTCCACCACCACTTGGGTCGTAGAATGATGTGTTGAAGTTTCTATCAGTTAATAACATAGTAATAGCACCTGCTAACACTGGTAATGATAATAATAATAATATAGCAGTAACAAAGATAGCTCAAACAAATAAAGGTAATTTATGCATTGTCATTCCTGGCGCTCTCATATTTAAAACTGTTGTAATAAAGTTGATTGCACCTAAAATTGATGAAATTCCCGATAAGTGTAGACTAAAAATTGCTAAATCTACAGATGCACCAGAATGTGATTGAATTCCGGCTAATGGAGGATATCTATTAAATTATATACTAAACTATATAATTTGATTTGGAATAAACCTTTACCTCTCATTCAAATATTATAAAACTTTGAAATTCTTATCTAACCGTATAGATCTTATGCTCCTCATCTGATCTCGTACTGCAGTTAAATATAAAAAACGCTCAGTCCCCTTTTTCAGTTTATTAAAGGAACGAGCCCAAATTCGATATTCTAAAGATTTCATTCCTTTCATCGTATCTTGGAAATAAGAAATTATTTTAGGAATATCTTGTAAGTTTTCGGCATACACAGTGGAGTATGTTTTTTTTACTCGCACTTTGACACCTAAAATTTGGGCTGCAGCATCTAAAACTATTTTGTCTAGTTCTTGAGTGATTTCAAAAGCATGAACTATTCTATTGGCTTCTTTAGAAAATAAATAAAAACTACCCTCTGCTTCTGTAAACCCTACTAATCAAGATTTAGTCATAACTTGTTGAGCAGAGGCTAGAGAGGTTATTTTGTTATCTATGGCTAACCAAACTGGAGAAATATAATCTTCATCTCGGACACTTTGTTTTAATTTAGATAATAGAGCATGTCTTTGAACGACAGATAAATTAGGATTATTTGATATTTCAAGAGCCTTTTTAAAAAGTTCATAATTATAATATTTGCTTGTTAGCAGTGGATTTTGATCAAAAAGTGGTATAATATATTCTAGTAAATGTTGTTTATTTCGTATTCTATACTCGGCCATAGCTTGAGCGGGCCCTCGAGCAGAATTAGCAACTCTTACCCCTCCAACACCTAATTGGGATTTAATGTGGTAAAGAAGCCGCAGATTGTAAGTACTTTGTGCTATTTTAAAGTAAAAAACTCATTTTCCTGGAGCCTGTTCACTAAAATGAAATGTACCGTCCCCGTCCGTTACTCCTACGAACCACTGTTGAAAATTTATATCATTTTGGATCAATTTCTTGCTTAAAGGCACTTCACGTATATTCTCTGATGAACTTGGTTTTGAAGATCCAGTTCAGGCAGATTTTCCCCGTGTCCCCAACATTATTACTGTAGTATTGTGAACACCTACGAGTATTTGGGTTCTTCTAGAGGAGGTTCCTGCATCGAGTGAAGTTTTTGTCTTTATCATGAGTATAGACATCATGATAGATTCGAACAGCATATCAGAGATTATCACATCGTCATTTACTGTTCACCCTGTCCCAGCACCATTTTCAACTAAAGCACTAACTAATAGTAAAACTAGTGAAGGAGGCAGTAATCAGAAACTGATGTTATTCAGTCTAGGGAAACTCATATCTACCGCTCCTATTTGAACAGGAACTAAATAGTTCATTTACTCCTATTGTTTCTAATAGGACCGGACTAGATCTTCAGGTAATACCTCATGTCTATTTTTATTTTTGAGGTATTATCGCGCTACGTATAGTCTCTGAGGATCCTACACTAGGTTATCATATAAAACATATTACTATATATTTATAGAACACTAGTTTGGTTTCCTGCGGATTGTCCATATCCATATCCAGCAACGTGCTTTCAATTTTTCTTTTTAATTATAATAACTCATGTACGCTTACAATATTTTAAATAAATTACTTAAAAATAAGTTTTCACGAGGAATATAAAAAGACTTTAGGGTTTTCCCGCATATAGTAACGTAATAAGATTAACTTTGCAATTAATCACGGCAACTATTGTATATGGTAAACTGTTTACTAGAGTTTATTTGCTGCCGGCAGCAAATAACAATTTTTTAAGTGAGATCAAGTGAAAGTTGTTCGAGTGCTATTAAAATCCTTTCTAATTTGTTGTGCTTGCTTTAAATACGAAGAGGTTAGAGGGTTGATCTTTTGTAATTCTAAGACTTTTCGTCAATCTAGATAGTCTAGATGTTTTGAGGAAACGAGTGGATACTGTTCGAAATAATCGATTAAAATATTTCTACTCGAGCTGTTGTGCGCGACAACAGTAAAACTAAAGAATTCCTTAGGTTCTACTATTCTAGTTCTACTGTATATATTAACACCTAAAAATGCACCTATTTTTGAAATGATAGAATAAAAACTTTGTCTAACACCTTCGGCATCCGCTTTATGGTAATTTTGATTTAATTCTATTCTAAAACTCAATAGGACTCTACTTTTTAAAGAATTACTTCTTTGATGTATATTAATAGAAAAGTTTCCATCCGCGTCGGAAAAGCCTGCTAATCAACTATTGCTAGCTATCGGCGAATTATCTAAAGGCATTAGAGAGATGGTTTGAATCTGGCTCATTATTAACTGCGTCGAAGCTATTTGACTATCTTTATTTTTATTTTGATAGTCATTTATTCAAACAATAGCTCTATTTAATGCTTCTATTTTAGGTGTTCTAAGATATCCATTAATAATTTGGATTATTTTATATACATCAGCTATTTTATTTATTTGTCATAGTATATAACCTCTATCCTGTTTAATATAAACATTACCGGCATTAGTGATATCACGTAAATAGTTAGCTAAAGGAAGATCTGCTTTTTTGAATACTATTATAATCATAGGAGAATATTTTTTAGCTTTCGATTGAGTATTGTGCACAGAGATAGTTCCGTCTCCTTCAATTAGGCCCGCTAAATAAGGTCCGAGGTGGTTTCTCTTTCCAGTACTCGTAAAAGTCCGTGAAAACCTATTATATGTATTATAATAAGTAAGAACGGACGCTAGCACTTTATTGATCTTAAACACTAAAAAATTGCTAAGCCCTCTTCAGCGCGAAGCAGAAGAGAAAGCAAAGTAACAGGTTAATATATCTTTTTTACCAAATCCACCTACAGTAGAAGGCATAACCATAAAGAAGATCATTACAAACGCATGCGCTGTAATGATAACATTAAATAGTTGGTGATCTCCATTTAAGTACTGTACTCCTGGTGCTGATAGTTCTAATCTAATCAACACTGAGAATGCTGTACCGATCATTCCTGCAAACACCGCAAATATTAAATATAACGTACCAATATCTTTCGCGTTAGTAGAAAACAATCATCTTGCCATCCTGGAGAAACTGCGTGGCCCACTCTTGAAGTAATAGACTTGAATACTATCGAAATAATTCGAATTCTCTAAGATTTCAATAGGAAGTAACGCTATTTTTAGCGTCTCTTTTATTTTAAGAAGTTAGATATTGTGTCTAAAGCTTTAATATAATACCTATAAAGAGAAAGATTAAGTGTGAAATTAACATAGTATGTCAATAAAGAATTTCCTGCTAAAAAATAAATAAACCCTTTAAAGGGGGGGGGGGTTATACAAAAAACAAAATGAAGAGTATAAATGTATTAAGAGTATTTTATTACACTTGGTATAATAAAGCTGTTACAGATAAGTGTAGAGTATTTAGTATAGTATTTGGGAACACACCTAATGCTATTGTAGGTATTAATAGTGTTAATAATAGCATAAATTCTCTTCTAGATACATCTTTAGTTACGGGTAGATATTTACTATAAGAACCATAAGATATTCTATTGTACATTCAAATTGAGTAACAAGCACTGAAGAATATTCCTGTAGAACCTAATACTCCAATTACAGGGTTTCTTTGGAAAATACCGGATAGTGATAAGAATTCTCCGACGAAGTTCAGTGATAGTGGCACACCCATGTTGAATAGAGTAAATAAAAAGAACATAATAGTAAATACTGGCATAGTTAAAGCAATACCTCTATAATAATTAATAGTTCTCGTGTGGAATCTATGATATAGAATTCCACCTACACAAAGGAATAATGCTGGACTTACAAAACCGTGAGCTATACTTAATAGAATAGAACCTTCTATACCTGCTAAATTATTAGAGAATAAACCTAAAATTACTACGGCCATATGACAAACAGAACTTAAAGCTACTATACCTTTAAGGTCAGTTTGTCTTAAAGTAGCTAAAGACGCATAAACTAAAGTAATCACAGCTAATGTCTGCACTAAAGGACTATAGAAATGAGTAGCATCTGGGAAAATAGGAATTAAAATTCTTAAGAATCCATAAGTAGCTAATTTTAGTATCACTGCCGCTAATATAATAGAACCACCAAGTGGTGCAGATGTATGAGCTCAACTTAATCAAATATGTACAGGGAACAATGGAGTTTTAAATGCAAAACTGATAAAGAAAGCTAATCATAATCATTTTTGAGACTCTAAGCTAATTTCCCCAGCTCATTGGATAAATTGTAAATCAGTAGAACCATAATTATACGCTATGACTACTATGGCTAATAACATTCATAATGAACCAAATAATGTATATAAAAATAACATGAATGAAGCTCTGATTCTAGCTACTCCACTACCTCATATACCAATGATTAAGAATAAAGGTATTAGAACACTTTCGAAGAAGATGTAGAACACTAATAAGTCTAGAGATATAAATAAACCAATTTGTAGTGTTTCTAAGACTAAGAAAGAAATTAAGTAATATTTGAAATTAACATTTATGTCTTCTCAATTAGATAGGATACAGATAGGTGTTATAAATGTAGTCAATAATACAAAGTAGATAGATAAACTATCCACACCTATATTTAACGTTAACGAAGTAGCACCTAATTCTGCTGCGATATTAGTTACAAATTGATATTGGCTTGATGATGAGTCAAATTGAATTCATAGTACTATAGATATAACTAAGTTAATTAAAGAAGCTGCGAGAGCTATTGTCCGCATTCTATTTTTTTGGTCTACACTATTTTCTACAATAGGTAATAATAGTAAAGAACCAATTAAAGGTATTATTAATAATAATGTAAGCATTTTATAAAAAATTATTGAAGGCTATCTAGACTAAAGTTAAAAAGACTGGTATAGCGAGTTATCAAATCTTATTTTCTCTCTTGTTAAAGAAGGTGAAGAAAGGAAGGATTGATAACTACATATGTGCCACATACACAAGGATTAAAAAGATAAGCTTTTCTTAACATAAGGAAGAAAAGATATACTCAATAATTTGAAATTGGTATATATTTTGCGGCACGTGTTTTAATTTAAGAATTAAAATTATTATGACACTTTGCTCTAAGCCTCCTTAGCCCTAGACAGGAGAAAAGAAGGAGATATAATTGTTCAGCAGGCTGGACTCGAACCAACAAAACACACACCCAAAGCGTGTAACTTTCCAGTTAGTTTACTGCTGATAGATATAGACCTAACGTAGAAAATAAGCGTAATTTGAATCGAACAAATGTCTTTTCGTCATCAACAAAATGTGCTAGCCGCTGCACCATACGCTTTAACCTAAAATTTTGAAAAGGATTACATTTTGTAATTTAGTTTGTATAACACCTCTCTTTTACTGCTCACTTTTCCTTATTTTAATAAACTAAAACCATGAATGGTGCTAATTAGTGTAAAAATTAAAAGAGAGTAATAAATATACAATTTACTTCTAAAGAAGAGTTATAAAATAGGAATTATGGCAGAGTGGTTTAATGCGGCCGTCTTGAAAACGGTTTACTTAATAGGTACGTTTGTTCGAATCAAACTAATTCCGAAAATATAAATACATTTTATATTTAAAGAAGAATTTCTTCTTAATTTTAAAGTATTTACCTCTCTCTTTTTTCCTAGGCTTTCCTTCACCATACATTCCTCCTCGAAAAAGGAGGGCCGCGTTTACACCTGCTTGTAAGAAGACTGAGCATGAATTTATTTGAATCAGTATGATCTTAGTTATATACCTTTTAATGGTATTACCTATTTTAACTTGAAAAGGGGGTAAATATGCAATGCTTTTTAAATTTTTGTGTTTAAATTTATGGAAAACCATAATAATAAATATATAAAAATATATATTTGTAGATAAAATTTTAAAATACTACAGCCACAGCTTCCACTACGGCTACTCTGCTAGGACTTACGTTCAATCACTATCAATGATTAGAAACACAAATAATATATCATAAGATGGCCTACGATTAAGTACATAACCAAAACACAATAATATTATTATAATAGATCTTCCTCATTAACTAGCTTCCGTACGTTGACCGACAATTAGTTCATTCTAAATTAAAAGTTCACCGTTGCGTACTAATCAACGATTACTCGAAATTCCTCCTTCATGCTGCCGAGTTTCAGGCAACAATTCGTTTTCAGTCTATTTTGATGATTAGCTCCTCTATAAAGTATAGCTTCACTTTGTCTAGACTATTGTGGCACGACTGTAGCCCACACTATTCGGGTCATAAGGACTTGTCTTGGGCCCATACTATTCTTTAGCTCAAAGAATCACCATTAAGTAAAAATTAATGGCAGGGATTGCGTTCGTTACCGGAATTAACCTAACAGCTTACGCCACGAACTGAAGACAGCTATGTAACACCTGTATTGCTAATAATAATATATATTATATAATAAATCGAAAATTAATTTCTAATTTATAGCTATTCAAAGCGTGGTAAGATTTTTCGCGGACTGTCGAATTAAACATCATGCTTCACTTCGTTTGCTTTAGAACCGACTAATTTTTTTGTTTTCACTTTTGCAAGTATACTGGCAAGGCGGAATGTTTATCGTCTTTCACTTCGATACCTTAAATAATTAAAGCATCTTACATTCATCGTTTACGGTTGGGGGTACAAAGGTCTCTAATCTTTTTTCCTATCCCAACTTTCGTGCCTTAGCGTCAATCTTTAATGGAAGACGGCCTCCGCCTTTAGTTTTCTACTTAGTATCTAAGAATATCATCTCTCCACTAAGCATTTAATCAACCTCTATTAGATTCTAGCTTCAAAGATTTAAAGCTGCCTGCGCACCCTTTATGCCAATTTAAGATGACTAACGTTCGCGTCTCTGGTGTTACCGAGTCTGCTGGCACCAGATTTTGGACGACACTGTTACTAAGGATATATCATTTGTTTCCTTAGGTTAGATTATTTATTCTTTCAGTTAGCTCGTTCACTCTTGCGAGCATTGACAAATATTCTCGGCTGCTGCTAGTATAAAACTACTCGGGGCCATCTCATCCCCAATGTGGCCAATAACTCTTTCAAGCTTGGCTATTGATCTCAGGCTTGGTAAGCTCTACCCCACCAACTACCTAGTCACTATACATCAAAATCCTACAGCGAGATTAATCTCCTTTATTATTATTCCCCATTTCTGAGATCTATAGGGTATTCAACATAATTACTCACCTCTACACCTTTTTAGATTTGATACTAAAAAAGATTTGCATGCCTTAAAACTACTGAATAACGTTCAATCGGAACCAAAATTAAATTCTATTGCTAATTAGAAATATAAATAAATTTATACTCGTATAGTATACGCAATACTTTTTAAAAAAAGATATGTTGCGATGTTTTTATATTGTCTCTTTTATGAGATTTTTGGGGTTTATAGGATTTCCTTTTTTCTACCGAGAAATAAGCAAAAGGAAAAAATAAGAAGAGCGCATTAAGAAAGTTTAGATCTTTGTTTGACTTCTATTTCTTTTCCTTAATTTGTTTTAATACAATATGAATTAAAAGACTAATTTAATAAATACAAATAATTCTAAATGTGTTTCTAATTAAAACGGAACCGAGTAATAAGGAATAGAGTAATCGAAACCCTGTGGGTACTGTGTAAAAGTACTGCTTTACCACTAAGCTAATTCCCTTAATATAACTACTTTTAGCTTATATAATCCATTTTTAATTTAGAAGGAGAGAGGGGGTAGGTCTGAATAAAGTTTTCTACTTAGGCGCTAAGTTATTAGGTGTTGTACCATGACTTGTTCATACTCTGATACTATAAGCACCTTTTTTATTTTTACCTGTAAATGTCGCTTCTTGTACCAGATTATTTTTATTTGGAGATATGGCTCCTTTATATGTAGATTTCACAGTTTTTTTTGGAACTACACGTTGTTTAGCTAGTCTCCCGCTAATTTTAATTCTGAAACCTGTTAATTGTGTTACAGGTGAATCTATCGAAGTGTTAGATAAATTACTGTTTGTAGTTACTCTACGTCAGAGTAAATTTTTAAACTTACCATATGTATTATTATGGCTGTTTATACCTAAGAATTGAGCTAAAATGTTACTATCATGGTAAACGTATTTTAATCTTACAAGTTCTAATTGAACATTAGTTTGAAGAAGTTTAGATAATAATAACACTAAGAAAGTTATTCTTGAACGCGTAAAACGTTTTTCTTTTTTAGGAGTGGCTGCTTGAACAGTCAACTTGCTCATAAATTGGTTTCAATATGCAGTGCTTCGCATTTTTAATGATACCTTTGTTTTCATTCGTCTTTGTGTTCTTTTACCCGCGGCTAAGAATGTTTTTTTACTTCTTCGAGGAGTTTTAGGTAAAAAATATAAAATTGATATTTTAATACCATTTGGAGTAATTGTGTAAATAGGTTTACTTATTAAAATAAAGAACTTTTTAAAAAAAGCAGTTAATATACTATTAATACTTTCTATTCTATGTTTTGAAGAAGTGATAGCACTATTTCTAGTAAAATGTTTAGTTATATTATTAATCATATTATTGTATATATCATATAAGGCTCTAATAAAACAGAGGGCATATATAATACCTATATATATTCTATAAGTACTAAACCTTGAAATTTATTCTGTTACCTTATTCCATGTCTTGTTATATAGTATTGTATAAGACTCTCTCAATTGAAATCTTTGAATTGGAGAAACAATAAGCCGAAAAAAGGAGTTGAACCTTTGTTTTACCGTCATGAGTGGTATGTTCTAACCAACTGAACTATTAAGGCAAAAGTTACTTTTATTATATCGTAATTTTATAAAATATAGCGATAAAGAGCTCGTGGAGGGAGAGTTATATCCTTTATTTTTATTGTTAGTAATACTATAAGACAAGTTTTGTACGATCTGAATTTACGTCTAATATACTACTGCCTCTATGAAATAAATTTGAATTTATTTACTATTGGCCGTGGGTTAGGTATAGGAGTTATATTTTGCATATAAATATATTATATAATATCTTGGAATAGATAATTACTATATTTATAGAATTTTCTGTACAATTACCATAATGCCTAGTTAAATACTCATATTTAAAGTCTTTTAAGAATATCTATTTTATACCTTATCTCACCTTGAACCTTCGCTAAATACACTACCTTTCCTTTTTTCTTAATAAGAAAGCCGGTCTTATATAGTATTCCAGATTTAGTTCACTAACGGGTAAAATTCCAGATTCGAACTGGAACCGACAGAGCCACAGACCATCATTCTACCCTTGAAATAATTTTACCTCTTTTAATCTAGCCAACCCTTTCTCGAACTACAGAGTAAAAAGGGGGATAAAGGAGAAAAATATATCTTAAGCTACTTTTTTATAGAAAGCAGATAACATAATTGGTGCTAACATAGATAATAATAAGATAAAACTAGTTAAAATCAATAGTATTGCACTATTAGTATATAAGTTATGACCTAATGCTTCAACTTGAGTGTAATCTAGTAATTGTGTATCAACTGAGTACGGTGAAGTAGTCGTATGTAAAGTTATAAAGTTGTTTAAATCTCATCCGTCCACACTTGTAATTTCAGATGGTGATAGAGACACCAGAGAATTTAATGAATGTACGACAGTTAAAGAAGTTTCGAATAAGTTTGTAACTGAACCAAAAATAGCAAAAATAAATAGAGCGGCTATAATTAGCGCTAATGGTAAATTTTTAGTATAGTCTCTACCCACTTCTAATATATCAGTTAATTTAATATTAATCATCATAAGAATGAATAAGAATAGAATAGCTATGGCACCAACGTAAACAATAATATAAGATATACCTATAAAACTAATACCTGTAAACATTAAGTAAATAGCTGAATTAACAAATACAGATATTAAGAATAATACGGAAATTACAGGATTTTTAGAAGTAATAACGAGTAAACTTGATATTACAGCAAATAAAGCAAAAATGTCCTGGGCTATTGCAAGATTTATCATAGTAAGTAGAAAAGTAAGATATTAAAATATATTATATAAAATATATAACTAGATATAGTCGTCCAGATATGTGGTCCAATCCTTCATTAGAAGCACTTGTTACGTTATAAGGCGTATAAAAGAGCCAAAGAGAAAACGGAGCAAATTGGTATAAGTATATAAACATAGCAATTCAACTAAAATTGATAGCCAATTTTAAGCCATAGCGGTTATAATTTATAAACTTATAATATTTAAATATTAAGCACAGCATTTAATTTAATAATATTTCGACCCTTCACTTCCGGACTTGGTGCGAACTTTATAGGTTCCTCGAGTTTCAGGGTTGAAGAAAACCTATTTCAAAGCAGTAGTTGCGAAGAAGCTCAAGTTAGTTTAAGAAGATTCGAACTTCCAATATATAACTTAGTATTTAGAAGACAAAGAAATTGCATTATATTTAAATATAAGTTATATATTAATACCGAGTATAAACTATTTCCAAAGGGGGAAAGTGGGCGAGCATATAATAAAGCATTATATAAAAAGCAATATAATATGTATTTGTTCTTTTTTGTTTCCTTAAGACTTATTATTTTTTAGTTACTGCTAAGTCCATTAAAGTATTTTCAACTACACCTGTTACTGGAACTATTGCAAGGAATCATGCAAAGTACAGGAAAGTAGATATTTGTCCAATTTCTAAGAAAGGACTTTCAGGGTGTTGGCTACCAATTCACATTAGAATGAAGAAGTTAGCTGCGAACACTCAGAACATAAATCTCATTATAGGTCTAAATTGGCTACCTCTTACTCTAGATGTATCTAATAAAGGCATAGCTAATAATATTAATAGTGAAGCAAACATAGCAACTACACCTAATAATTTGTTAGGGATAGATCTTAAAATTGCATAGTAAGGAAGTAAATATCATTCAGGCACAATTGAAGCAGGTGTTTGCATTGGGTTAGCCATAATATAGTTATCTGGGTGACCTAAAGCATTTGGAGCATAGAATACGAAGAATGATAAAGCAAGAATAAAGAATAGTATTGTAACTAAGTCTTTAAATACAAAATAAGGATGCATAGGTATTCTATCTAAGTTACCTGTGATACCTAAAGGATTGTTTGATCCGTGTGTATGTAATGAAAGCATATGCACAGCAGCTAATGCTGCTAATACAAAAGGTAATAAATAGTGTAATGAAAAGAATCTATTTAGAGTAGCGTTAGATACAGAGAAACCACCTCATATAAACTCAACTAATGACTGTCCTATTCATGGAATAGCACTTAATAGATTTGTAATTACGGTAGCCAAACTTAAATTTTATAAGATGCAGAAAATTCTGATATTCATGAATATTGTTTTCAACTTATAAACCACGTACTTTATATATTTTACAGCATTTTATAATTATAAAAAGGTACATATATCGTTTATATAAAGCCTTATGCTCAGAGAGTAAGTTTCGACTGTACATTAAGCACCCTTTCAGGCACCCACCAATGAGCCAGTCTGTAGCGATCCTGCTTTTGCAGAGCCGACGGTCTTAACCTAAAACATTTAGTCTTTGACCCGTATTCATTAGTGTCGCCAGTTTATTGTATTAAAATCTAATAATTAGTAAACGATACTTTTTTGATTTAAAAATAAACGGACTATGCTTTTTAACTTTCTAAAAGTTTATATTTCATCTCCTGTACAATATACGGAGAAACAATTTCTCTTAATAGGGGCATAGATTCTTTTCAAATATATATCACGTATTGATTAGTAACACCAGCAGATTGAACAGAAGATTTTAATTTAAAATTCAAATGTAAAGCATCTACTAATAATAAACAATCCGAGTAAGAAAAAGAATTAGTGCAAAATTTTAATCCTTTTGAAACTTTAGCCCCGTCATCCATAATTCAAATAGCTAGAGCGAGAGGTGTTAAGTATTCTGCTATATTTTGCGGTACTTGTTTAATTTTATTCGATGGATAAAATAAATCATGAATAAAATTAAAACTCGTGTAAGTTCATGTATGAAATCTGAGAGTTTTTCTAACTACACCTCGACTGCCTAATCTTGTTTGAATTTTAGGCAAGGTTTCATTACAATAGCCTTTAGAAGACAATAAACTATGCAATCATAGTAAATAAGAAAGATGGGTACTTTCCTGATAAAAAGAAATTCGTGTACCTAAACCGCCGTTTCTTTTCTCTGCGTGACCATCTCCTAATAAAGATCCAAATATAATGGAATAAATTATTTGATCGTGCGGACCTATTCTCTTTAGACCTTTTATTTTATTTTTACTTGTACTTAGTAAAGGCATTATTAACGACGCAATATTAAAGAAATCGTAACCGCCTCAGCGGACAAAATATGAAATTAAATCATTAAATAAACATGTGAGGCAATTTAAATAACCTCATAGAGACATTTGACCGTAAGGTAAAACATAACCCAGGAAAGCTGTAGCCATCATAACAACTAAGATGATAACTCCAATAGCTCAAGGTAACGTTCTAGGAGATCTATAACTTCCGTAGTATAATCCTCTAGCAATATGTAAGTATACACAAATAAAGAAGAAAGATGCTGTATTCGCGTGAGTATATCTAATAGCTCATCCGTAGTTTACATCTCTCATGATGTGTTCTACTGAAGCAAAAGCTAAATCAACATTTGGTGAATAGTGCATTGCTAGGAAAATACCCGTTAGTATTTGTATTATTAAACATAAACCTAATAGTGAACCAAAGTTTCACATATAAGATATATTAGCAGGTTGTGGTGAATCTACGATATACGAATTCACTAAACTCAAAATAGGATGACTCTTTAAGACTCTCATAAATTCACGTATGAATTACCTTTAGCCGATAAAATAATCGACGAATAGGATTGTATTCTCTTGCTATAGTGATGACTATAGTGAATACCTAGATGAAACGTCTAGGCTTAAAATTTAGTACTATATTCTATATTGTTATAAAGAGAATAATACTAGTAGTTAAAATATTTGCATAGCAAATAGTATATATAATATATCTTTTATACTGTGTAGTATAAAGGTACTTGTGCTAAAATATAGGCTCGAGACCCAAATATAGCTAAAAGCTCAATACTTTTAGTTTGATGGTAGCAAAACGTTAGTAGGGTCAGAGTTAGAGAATTAAAAAGTATCAATAAAAAGTAAAAAGTAAGAAGTAGAATAAAAATATTCAGAATGTTGACTACTAAAAGTAGATATTGATTATTCTCTGTCTATATTAAAAATAATATATATTAAATAATCTGAATTGTAGGGTAATTTGGCAACCCGCCATTTTTTGGTAATGGAAATTATCAGTTCGAGTCTGATCAATTCAATATTATAGGATACCTTGCATGATTTCACTTATCAGTCTAGACGAGTGCCCAAGGCCAAGAAAAGCAAGGAATAAAATAGTCAAACAACTTTTTACTATTAAAGCACCTATTAGAATAGGAAACATAGCTTAGTTGGTAGAGCGTGGTACTTTTAATGCTAAGGTCGTCAGTTCGAGTCTGACTGTTTTCAATTTTACATTATACAACATTATATTCCAAAGGTTTAAACTGCTAAATCACCTAATTCTCTACTATCTTCACTTTTTAAAATGGCGATTAGGCTAATATAAGCTAAAAGTAGTTATATTAAGGGAATTAGCTTAGTGGTAAAGCAGTACTTTTACACAGTACCCACAGGGTTTCGATTACTCTATTCCTTATTACTCGGTTCCGTTTTAGTTCGTTCAGAAGAATTTATTCAAACGCTTAAAGGTAAAGATCTTTAACGTTCTTTTTGTACTTCCTTGATTATAGTTTAATATCCAGGGAGTATTAAGAGATGAGCAACAGAATGGTTATTTTTATTTAATATAAAAATGTTTAATTTACTCTCTCAACTATTTTCAAATACAGTCGTATTTAACGACGTACCTGAACCATTACAAATAGGTTTCCAAGATGGTGCTTCACCCGGTTATACTGGAATTGTTGCACTACATGACTCAATTTTCTTCTATTTAGTACTTATCTCTGTAGGTGTATTTTGAATGTTATTTTCAGTAATGATCAACTATAGAACAGAAAAATCTCCTATTACTTATAAATATGCTAACCACGGTACATTAATAGAATTAGTATGAACTATTTCTCCTGCAATAATCTTAATCGCTATTGCTTTCCCTTCATTTAAATTACTTTATATGTTAGATGAAGTAATATCACCAGCCTTAACTATTAAAGTTTCTGGTAACCAGTGATTCTGATCTTATGAATACTCTGACTTTATTAGAGAAGAAGGAGATCCTATCGAATTCGATTCATATATGATACCAGAATCAGACTTAGAATTAGGACAGTTTAGAAACTTAGATGTTGATAATAGAGTTGTAATCCCAGTTGACACACACGTAAGATTCATAGTAACTGGTAGAGATGTAATTCACAACTTTGCTATTCCGTCATTAGGTCTAAAAATAGATGGAGTTCCAGGTAGATTAAATCAAACATCAGTAATCTTAAAAAGAACTGGTGTATTCTATGGTCAATGTTCTGAAATTTGTGGTGTGTATCATGGTTTCATGCCAGTAGCTATCGAAGGTGTAGAAGCTGAAAACTTCTTAGTATGATTAGACCAAGTTTAATATAATTGGTTTATTATTAACTTATATAATACCCCCCTTTTTGATAAAGATATAGATTAGTATATAGAAAGGGGTGTTTTAGGTTTAATAAATTAGGCGTTTTTAGCTGAGCTTAATTTTACAATATACATTCTAGCTACTTGTTGTAAAGTAAACACTGGTAAGATGTATTTAGAAAATACAAATATTAAAGCAAGTATAGTTAAAAATGAGAATGATAATTGGTTTAAAAAGTAAAATGGTATTAATTGTGGCATTTTTTTAAAAATATGTTAATTACCCTAGAGTAAGGGCTGTTCTGCTTAAAGCATGTAAGAACCGTCAACTATTTCTTTTAGATTAGTTATTCGCTTAGACTAAAATAATCTAGGCTCACCTATCATAGTCCCTAGTAAATAGGGAAAATAGCCATAAATAGAAAGGTGAAAAGATGGTTTGAAGGGTTTTCCTTCTTTTTAAATACGGAATAGGGGGGAATCGAACACCCAAGGGTTTTAGCCCGAACAATTAGCAATCGTCTTATCTTACCAATGAAAACTATTCCATTCTTTTATAGAGCTTTGTATATTAACTTAAAGACATTTAATACCTAAAATATATAAAAAAGAAAAGGCTTCTGTTAAACTGAAGAAAGTAAAAAGTATTTCTAAAATAGACTATAAATCAGAGGTATATCACCGAAATATAATTGAATACCTAGACTCAATTCTAAATTAGTTAGTATAGCATAAATGGATATTGCTCATTTTACATTTCAACGTACTTTGGTATTCTTATTTTTAGTTAAGAATAAGACAAATGTACCTAATCTTATATTAAACCAGTAAAATCAAAGTATTAGCTAAAATATTATAGTTAAAGACCTAAGAACTACATTTAAATTAGAAAGGTTGAAACAAATAGGAAAATTTGAATATATCTTCTTATATTTTCGTGTAGAAGGGGGGTATTATAGTTGTATCATTGTGATAGAATTAGCTACCTCATCAGTATACGCTGATGAATAGGAATAGTCATACCACATCAACGAAGTGTCAATATAATATAGCAGATTCATAACCTAAGTGGTGGTTATTTGTAGAATGGTATGAAAGAATTCTAAAGAATCCTACAGCAATAAAGATTGTACCTACAATAACATGAAGTCCATGTAAACCTGTAGAAGCAAAGAATACTGTACCATAAACACTATCAGCTATAGTAAATCCTGCTTGTTGGTATTCAACATATTGTAAACCAGTAAATAATAGCGCTAATAAGATAGTATAAACTGTACCTCATACTGCAGCACTTCTATTACCTTGGATTAAGGCGTGGTGTGCTCAAGTAATGAAAGCACCACTAGATAATAAAATAATAGTATTTAATAAAGGAATAGCAAAAGGATCTAAAGGTGTAATACCTATAGGAGGTCAAGAACTACCTAATTCAATTGTAGGAGCTAAACTTGAATGGAAGTAAGCTCAGAAAACACCTAAGAAAGCAAAAACTTCACTTACAATAAATAGAGCCACACCTAAAGTTAAACCTTTTCTAACTTCAAATGTATGATGACCTAAGTATGTTCCTTCTGCAATAATATCTCTAAATCAAAGAGTCATAGCACCTGCTGTTAATAAGAAACCTAAACTTAGAAGTAGACCTCCTGAAACAAAACCGTGCATATATAATACGGCAGATACAGTTAAACTTAATAAAGCTAAACTAGTTAATAATGGTCAAGGTGATTGATCCACAAGATGGTATGGATGAGTTTGATAATCGGTTCGTTGTATATTTGTCATTTTACACCCAAAAGAGTATAATACCGTATTTTATTATACCACTAAAAAGTAATATTAACGGTTACCTAGATATTAAGGCCTAAGTGATTCGAACACTTCTAAGATCCGTTATGAGCGAATTGCATTGCCAGCTATGCTAAAGCCTTTATTATATAAAATATATTGAACCTTTACTAATTTATATTAAAAACACAACAGTGTCAAATTGTAGGGTGAGAAGGAATCGAACCTCCCTCGCATAAAAATACAGTTGTTTTACAGACAACCCCTATTACCATTCTGGCATCACCCTTGAATATACAAAAGATATATATTGAGACGTTTGAATATTTCTATTATCTCCCTTTTAAATTAATATATCAGTGCTTTAATAACTATATAATATCAATTATTAATTATATATTATATGTATATACTCAAATATAAGATAATACCGACGGGGTGACTCGAACACCCTTCTACTTATTACAAGTAAGTGATTTTGACCAGTTAAAATAAATCGGCAGATGCTACTTTTAAGTGTTCAGTTTAGAAAAAGGGGTTCAAATTACAGTATATAATAATAATGAATTATAGTGGTGCTATATCAAAAGCTACTAAAATACTTGGTACAAGAATAGTAAAAGCTATGGCAATAGGTAATAATTGTGTTCACATTACTAGAATTAATTGGTCATATCTAATTCTAGGCAGAGTAGCTCTAGAATGAACGAATAAAAATACAAAGAAACAAGTTTTAAGACCTAAGATAATAGCTTGTAGATTAATAATAGTATCATTTACAAATATTTCGGGCATTAATCAACCACCAGTGAATAATATAGCACTTAGTGTACTCATTAATAAAATAGAACAATATTCTCCTAAGAAGAAGAATACAAAAATGATAGCTGAGTGTTCTGTGAAGAACCCCGCAACTAGTTCAGATTCAGCTTCTTGTAGATCGAAAGGAGTTCTAGAAGTTTCAGCAAGAATTGATATAAAAAATAGTATAAATACTGGTAATAAAGGTACTATATATCAAATAGCTTGTTGGCTTTCTATGATAGCAGTTAAGTTAAATGTACCAGATAATAGTACTACTATAATAACCGCAGTACTTAAAATTAATTCGTATGAGATCATCGCAGCCGTACTTCTTAAAGAACCTAAAAAGGCATATTTAGAATTACCTGATCATCCGGCAAATAATACTCCGTAAATACCTAAACTAGATAATGCTAAAGTGTATAATAAACCTAATGAGAAGTCGAAAAGCACTAAACCTTCACCAAAAGGTATTACACCTCAACCTAGTAAACTAAATACTAATGTTGCCATTGGAGCTAAATAGAATAAAACTTTATTAGCGTTGGCTGGTACTATAATTTCTTTCACTACTAATTTTAGAGCATCTGCGAACGGTTGCATGATACCAAACACTCCGACAATATTAGGACCCACTCTTCTTTGAGCTGCGGCTAACATTTTTCTTTCTACAATTGTAACAAAAGCTACAGCTAATAGCATTGGAACAAGTACAACAAGTACTTCTAATAAATTAAATAGCGTACTCATCTCTTTAGATACTCTGTAAATTTACCTAATTTTTTGGAATAGGAAAGCTAATTGACTTCTCTTTTCCCTAACTTTTTCCTCTGAGAGAAGTGCGCTGGGAAAGGACTATATTAGCAATTAGCTTTTGTCAATATTATACTAGAATTGAATCTTTTATACTTTTGTATATAAAAGTTAATATCTTTAAATTCTTTGAATGAATTATAAATTGATGGTATTATATAATATTGTATAGGGTATACTCATTTCTAGCCTAATTTTCTTTATTCGAAGAAAGGAGAGAAATAATACATGACGCCTCTACAACCAAGAAGGTGAAAGCGTTACTACACAAGGACAAGAGGGAACGATCCTCTACCTACCGTTTTGAAGACGGATATACTGCCGATTATACTATGTCCTTTCCTGTATTACTTTACTGGTACTTCTTTTATTCTGGATATCATTATACTATTAACGAAAAGGGGTTAAGTTAGTTAAATGTTAAGCGCCTATATAAAAACAGTTCTATTTTTAGTGTTCATACCAGCAAGTATATTTTTAATTCGCAATAATCCTAGTTCTGTTAAATGTTCTTTACTATTGATTAGACTAACACATAAACAGAAATCTTGGTAATCTAAAGATTTAGATCCTTGGAATGTTATATTTTCTGCGTTTAGTTTAGCTATAAATAAATTAGTGTCCTTTAGAGAAGATATCCCGAATGCTGAAGCTTTAAGACCCTGAGATCATATATTACCATAAGATAAGAATTCTCTGATACTTTCTAATACTATAATGCTAGTATTATTTTGAGTAATAGATATACCTACTTTCATATTTTCTCTCTTTCTTCGAGCATCTTTAGAAAAATAAATACCAAAAGTACCATCTGCGTTGATAAATCCAGCTATCCAATTTAAATTCATTAAGGCGAGATTGGGTAGATATTCAGGTGTTACGGCTCTAGTGTAATTAGGGAAAGCTTTAATTAATTTCGGAGACAATGAATTAGGAAATAATGCTTTAATCCCTACAATTTTTAAAAGTCCTGTTTCAGTTAAATGTTGCTTTAATAATTTTAATTCTAAAATTTCGCTTCATAATGTAAAATGAACCAATTTCTGGGTCATTAGGGGATATTCTTTAAAATGTTTTTGAATGATTAAATTATGTTTTAAAGAAATTACTCTATAACGAATAGTATTATCCTTAGTATTTATCTGAATATAGCCCACGCCAAAATAATTCTTAATGTCTTCCAACATTTCTAAATTTAAAGGATTATTAGCTGCAGCTAATTGAAATACTGGTCTAAATGCTCAGTTTGATTTGGTAGTATTATTACCGGCTATGATAGAAAAAGTACCATCCCCATCTGTAATCCCTGTAATTCATCAAGGATTTATATTTTGTTTGTTTATTTTTGTCATGCTTTTATTATTAATGTCCTTAAATTAATATTTATAGTTAGAAAAGTTTACCAGCCTTATTATTGCATGATTTTTAGATTTCTATATAATAAAAATACTATGTCCTTTTTTTAGCTCCTTTTTTTATGTCCTTTTTTTCTTATATGTATAAGGTATTAAGGTGAATCGAACACCTGTACATTCATTAACAGTGAAGTGCCTTACCACTAGGCTATAATACCTAATTTAAAATTAGTTTCGTTACTGCTTACAACCACTTGTAAGAGAGTAAGAAAAGAAAGAGAGGAAACCTTTTTTAAAAAGTAGGAGTTGATTAAGATTAAATAAATTCATTTTGGGATTCGAACCCAAACCCAATATCTTAGAAGGATAAGGCTACTACCAATTAAGCTAAATGAACACGTGCTATTTTATCTTAAGCAAAATTCACTTGAACACATCCCTTTCCCTTTTGTTCTATTTACTCTTTCCTTAGAAGAACTAGGCAGAATAACAATTATATAGGCAGAAAGAGTCATTCTTACTACTTTTATAGACTAGCCTCAGCTCTCTTGCTTTATTCTTTAAAGGAGTCAAATAAGAGTAAGAAAACCATTAGAATACTATCTACTACTAAACACAGTAAAAAGGTTTAGAGGGAATCGAACCCTAATTAGGTTTTTACATCTGATCAAATTTGCAATCTGACTACAGTACCAACTGTAAACTAAACCCTTATTTAGAACTACTTTATTTATTTTACATTATTTGACTGTTAAGTAAAAACAAAAGGTTTGAAAAGTAGGCCACCTTAACCTATTCCATAGTAATAATAATGATTCATTTCTTGATTTTATTCTCTAATTAACCTTTACCAGACTCGAACTGGCTCTTCCGACGTGAAGGGTCGGAGTACTAACCGATTATACTAAAAGGTCTTTTACTATTAAAATAAAGGGAGAATAAAAAGAAAGCGCTTAATAATTAAAAAGTATAGCTATTTCTTACATAATTCCCTTTTACCTTAAAATTCATAAGAAAAAAAAGGAATGGACAAGAGTACATAGACTAAAATTAAAGGCTATAATTGTGATAAGGTGTTAATTATTTGTCTATTTCAATCTAACATCCTACGAGATTCGAACTCGTATCTTTATGCTTCGAAGGCAAACGCTGTACCATTCAGCTAAAGATGCACTATTTCTTCTATTTGCTTTAGTTCTTTACAAGCATAATTCCCGGGACTGGAGTAAGTGGCCAAGGGAGAAAGAAAAAGAGTGGCCAAGAAAAAGTAGTAAAATGCTAATTTTAGATATTATTTATGAGTACCCCGGCTCGAACGGGGATCTTTCGCTTGGAAGGCGAGGGCATTAACCAATTAAGCAATACTCATTTAAGTGAAAAATAGGGTTCTGGGAAAAACACGACTCTTTCACACTTTTATTATTCATTTTTCCTTTTTGCTTTAGAGCGATTTATTAAAATACGAGTAAAGAGACTTGAACTCTTACATCAAATGACACTGTATCCTAAATACAGCCTGGCTACCAATTTCAGCATACTCGCTAGAACTAAGCACATGTGTATAATGACAAGCTAATTGCCTTATATTTTGAACTCTAGGCTAGATAAAGAAAATACTTAGAGTGGGGGGGGGAACTTGATACAAAGCGTACGAACAAAGAGACTCGAACTCTTACGGAATTATTCCACTTTTTCTTAAGAAAAGACTGGCTACCAATTTCAGCATGTTCGCTAAATTACTTGTACTTTTACTGGTCGCAAACACCTGTCCGCTCCTTTTCTATAAGGACGAGGCAGATTATGGTTAAATTATAAATATATATGGTTCTAGAAAGTGATATAATAAATTAGTAGTGCTAAGCTAAAAGCCTTACGGCTATTGCACATGCACCCTATGTTTTTTTAATAATAAAAAAAGAGAAATCATCTGTTTCTTATTTATACAGAGTATCTAAAGGTTGGTTTCGAGCTTAATATGCTTTCAGCTCTTATCCATTATGTTTGTGGCTACCCAACTATGCATTTTTAATACAATTGGTACACTATAGAAACACAGCCATCTGATCCTTTCGTACTGAGAGGCCATCCTTTTTTTACTCTTTATTTCTATGGAGGATAGGGACTATACTGACTCACGTCGTATTAAACCCAACTCACGTACCTTTTTACTCGGCGAACAGCCGAACCCTTCCGAGCCCCTACACCCGGAGGATAAGATGAGTCGACATCGAGGTGCCGATCCGCGGTATCGATATGAACTCTCTCCCGCGACTAGCCTGTTATCCCTAGCGTAACTTTTATCTATTGAACGACGGCTATTCCATTATATACCGCCGGGTCACTATGCCCTTCTTGCGAATCTGATCGACTTATATGTCTCTCAGTCAAGCTTGCTTTAGCCATTACGCCTTCTTAACCTTACATGGTTAATCGATTTCCATCCGATTTTAGCAAACCTTAGTATGGCTATATTTACCTAATAATTACTAAGTAATTAAAAATTTGGATGCCTTTGATACTCTATTAAAGGCTTCCGCCCCAGACAAACTGCCGGGTTGTCATATGTATCCTTGTATTTCAAGGTTTAACATTCAATCAATATTGGTTAAGGTCTTTCACTTGCGTCCTGTCGACTCCCTTATATTGCTACACCCAAATCAAAAAAATGTGATAACAACTTACAGTAAAGCTGCTAGGGTCTTCCCGTCCGACCATAGACAAACCGCATCTTCACGGCTAATTCAATTTCACTGAGATGCTTGTAGAGACAGTGGCGCAATCGTTACTTTATTCATGCAGGACCGTATTTAGCGGACAATGAATTTTGCTACCTTTGGATCCTTATGGTTAAGACCGCCATTGACCAGACTTTCACTTAGTAAAAAAACTCACCTCGTTTATATTAATGGCATTGGGCAAAATTCGACAACTATACAAGTATTTTCATCTTAGCAGTTATCTGTGTTTTTAGTAAACAGTCGGTGCGCCCGATTTTGTGACACCATTATTCTTTAAATTATTCATTTAATAGTAAATGGTTCCTCATCTCGTCTAACTTATGAGGACAATTTGCCGAGTTCCTTAACAAGCATTATCTCATCGCCTTAGTATACTCTACCTACGAACCTTTGTCGGATTAGGGTACGGTGGACTAGTAAATTCTTTTCAAGATCAAATATAAAATATTTGTACTATTTTATTTACGTCATATTATTAGTATGCGGATTTTCTTTACTATACTCATCAACATTATTTTGTTTTAGAGGCCGCATTCACGTTAAGCGGTTAAACCTAGATTAACAACCCTTTCGTATTCGGCGAAATGGATTAAACCATTTTTTTACGTTACTCATGTCAGCATAATCTCTTCAGTTTCGTCCAAACAATGAAACACTGTTCTTCGTCCTCACTGAATGTTCCACTACCTACTTCATATTAAACTATTACTATAATATAAAATAACACAGTATCGGTAATCGTCATAGATCCGTTAAATTTTCGGCGCGTTTCTCCGGTTTTATATTATTCATATAAAGTTTAGACTATTGCGTTGTTACACGATCTCAAACACTCGCGACTGCCAGGCGAATTGAATAGTTGTATACGGAGAAAAACTTCCTTATTTTCACTTAAACGATATTTTGGAACCTTAAACGTGTGCTCACGACTGTTTTCATCTCGACCACCCACCTTATCATGAATAGTCTGGCTATCAATAAACAATTTATGTAATTCCGAGGTTAACTACCAAAGGTAGGGTTGCAAAGCCCCCCAATTTAACTTTAACGTATGGTAATCAAAGCTGTAACTTCATAAATCTATATTGATGTGATACTTAAATATCTTTCGTGGAAAACCAGCACAATAGGTTAGATTGGCCTTTCACCCCTTACCACAGTTCATCGGAGAATTTTGCAACATTCAACCGTTCGGGCCATTATACCCTGACCATGGCAAGATCACCTATCTTCGGGTCTAATACGAGTAACTATACCATATTAATTTAATTAACTAGTCGCTTTCGCTAAGGTTATGAACCTTGCTACTCCTATTAAGTTGCTGACCCATTATACAAAAGGTACGCAGTCGTTTATTCAACTCCTGCTGCTTATAAAGTTACTTTTTCATTACGTTTACTCCGAGCTTACAGCCCGTATTTAATGCACTTTCCTTCACAGTACTTTGCACTATAGCTATTTTTAGAGTACTTAGCCTTAGAGGATGGTTCCCCTATATTCCGACAAAATATCCTTCGTCGTACTCGTTTTTGGTTCTTATATACAGAGATATAAGATTTAAATATATATTTGATTTACTTATTACGGGACTTTGACCCTCTATGGTTTAAACTAGATAAATATTGATTTATTTTAGCTTATATGACGTAAAAATACCCAATTTTAACTTAATGTTCCTAAAAAGGAAATACATACATTGAAGAATGTATTAAATTAATATATATTTAATTTTGTGGCTAGTCTGCTTTCACTCGCCGTTACTTACAGAGTCTCAGTTGATTTCCTTTCCTTTCCTTACTACAATGATTTGGTTCGGGAAGTTATGATAAATAAGGTTTCCCTTAGGATAGCAATTAATTTTAAGAATTAAATCTTAGAACTGCCCATTGAAGTTTCCTTTTTCTCTAAAAATGCTTTGATTTCCAAAATAACCTCTTTAAATTACTTTCTAGTGTTTTCCATATATTCACCGATACTTTTATTGGGATTTTCTCGACCCTAAATTTACGTTGATTCGGCAAAAGGGGGATAGAAGGCGTGGTTTAGGCCAAAGGGGGGATTACAGGTAAATACTTTTATTGTTATAAAACTATAAGTAGTTAGATTAGATATACCCTATGTCTCCAATCATTGATATTACGCCAGGGTCGATAGGAATACCGTAAAGATTAAAACGACCAATTTCTTCGAATCATTCATCAGAAGCTAGACCAAAATTTTGTAAAAGTTGGATAAGTTCTACATTCTGGGGATGAGTATCAATAACGAAGGGTAATGCTCCTGCTAATCTATCAAAAATATGCTCACTAACAATTGGATTATTAAATACTTCCTGGACTATATCCTCCGAGTCTGGTACATCTCTCAAAACGCTTAATACAGGTCCTATGTTTAAAACAAGCGCTAACACGAGCGCTAATGCTATAGGCATGATTCCAAACTCAAATTCATTTATGAGTTCAATATACATGTGTGGAGATTCCACACTCAAGATAGTTTCTAACTCTTGAAATATGGGCGTAACGCCTTGTTCAATGGTAATCATGTGCGTTTGTAAAATATGTTGAATAGGTTCGAGGCTTTCTTCTAGTTCCAATAGATTTTCTGCTTCTTCTGTCAGCGGTGCAATAAAATCTTCGAATTGAAATAGATTATTGTGTATACCTAAATAAACTAATTCGTTATATGTTTCCGCGTTAGTATGAATTCTCATATTTATTATTATTTAATTTCCTTATGGAACCTTTAAAATTTAAACCTTACGTATTGATATGTTATTTAAACTCGGATTATACTTTAAATAAGTAATTTCGGGAGTCATGTCGATATCAATAGTCTGGCAATAATACCTTAGGGTGACTCGAACACCCTTCCGAACTTTTAGTTTCGTGCTCTACCTGTTGAGCTACTCAGATTTATTTCGTCTCTACAAGCCTAATTTAATTAGGGTATATCAAAGAAAATTATAGTATATATGACTTAATTATTCTACTACTTATATTCAAATTTTTGAAGGGGGTAAGATATAAATAACGTAAATACCCTTAGAGTATTAATGTAAATCTATAGCGTCTTTAAGATATGAACAAGTTAATAGACAGAATACGTATGCTTGAATTACTGACACTGCTATTTCAAGTCCACATAATAACACGAAAATAGCAAAAGGTACTAAAGTAACAAAGAATACAATTATACCACTAGTAAATAATTTAGCTAAAAGACCTGAAAGGATTTTTAATAATGAATGTCCAGCTACAAGGTTAGCAAATAGTCTCACTCCTAAAGAGAAAGCTCTTGCTATGTATGAAATAAATTCAATTAAAACTAATAGAGGTACTAAAGCTAAAGGTGTTCCGGCAGGAACGAAGAATGAGAAGAAGTGTAGTTTATGTTTACCTAGTCCTAATATTGTTACTCCCATAAAGATAGTAACACTTAAACCTAATGAAACTATTACAGATGTTCCAACTGCGTATTGGTAAGGTACATTACCTACTAAGTTGCTTATTAAGATAAAGAAGAATAAAGAGTAGATAAAAGGTAAATATCTTTCATTTGAGCTACCTATTTGTGATCTTACTATATTTAATACACTAGCGTGTGATGTTTCTAATGAGATAGATCAGCTAGAAGGTACTAGTTTTTTTTCATTGTTTCCTACAATATGTAACCCTATTACAAGGAATAATGTTAATAAAGAATATAAACTTAAGTTTGTAAATGATAAATTGATGTAACCAAATAAAGGAGCATTTATGTTGATGTAACTAACTACTTCAAATTGTTCTAAAGGTGAATTAATGATTAATGATGTTAATGCCATAATTTTGAAATAATTTCACTCTTTGCCCAATCGAGCATAGGTGAAAGAACGTAAACTCTCTAATACTGAGCACTATCGTACTCTAACCTATTGTAATATTCATTACAGGTATTGTGGAGATGCTGGAAATCGAATCCAGACATTTGTGGTGCAAACACAGCAGACTACCATTATCTTACATCCCCTAATAAATAAACTTTATTAAAATAGAAATCAATATATTTAACTAAATATTCTAATAACACTAGTATATGTCCAAGGGGTGACTCGAACACCCTCCCCAAAATCTTCAGTTTCGTGCTCTACCAGTTGAGCTACCCGGACTTGTCAAAACAACTATTACTATAGTAGTATATTTTAAAGATATAAAACATAGTTAGAACACTTTTAAATAGAAGTTAAAATTCTAATTTAGTAAAGAAATAATAGGTATTAAATAGGGGGTTAGTTACTTAAAATAAGCTCATTCTTAGCCACTTTTCTCCTAGGAGTCCAGTTAATAACTAATAATTATGAGTATAATAATAAGAATGCGATCATTAAAGCGAATAATCCAGTTGCTTCAGATAACGCGAATCCTAAGATTGCGTAAGCGAATAATTGTGGTCTTAATGCTGGGTTTCTAGATGTTGCTGAAATTAAACCTGAGAAAACGATTCCGATTCCTACTCCTGCTCCGGCTAATCCGATTGTGGCTAATCCTGCACCTATGTATTTTGCTGCTCCTAACATATTAAATATAATAAATTCATTTTTCCCCTCGAAGATATTTTCGTAAACTAATATTTAAGAATTAAATTAATTTAAAAGCCTTAGTATAGTTTAGAATTTAGTGTCTGTTACTTTTATTGCATTATCAGAAAAGACTAAGTATGTGGAATAGGGGGGATAATGAAGAAGGTTTGAAGATCTATTATACACTCTTTGCTTTAGGCGATACAGCAAATAGTAGCGCTGTACTTAGAATGATAAATAGTCGGATTTCTGTCATATTCTCTGTAATAATGCTGTATGAAGAACCTACTATAGAACCAGTACTGATAAAGATAGGTAATAATACTATGAATAATATGCTAATAAATCCTAATACTATGTATAGTGCGTAACTAGTAACTATACCCGTATCTAATCTTGAAATATTAAACCCTGTGTTACTTAATACTGAAGACAATCCATATGGACCTACAGATTCAATAACTCCTCTATCAAGTACTTTAGTTACAGTATATCCTAATTTCATACCTTTAGCAATAATTAATTGATTTAGTATCACATCAAGTAAGAATTTACCATTTAAGAAAATATACACTCGTCTAAGAATTGTTACATCCGTTAGATCAATTAAGAATCTAGGAGAGATGTTATAGAAATAAATAGCTAATCCTGCACCACCAATACTTAGTATAGAAGGTAATAGTTTATACATTAAAGGTATTGAGAATTCTGCTTCTACTAATGTAATATTATTAGGGTGTGTAAATACACTATTCGCTAAGAAATCTGAACCCATTCCTACGAATAAATCTGAGAAGATATACCCAAAGAAAATACTGAATAAAGATAGAACTAGTAGAGGTATTATAACGTGAATACTTGCTTCGTGTATATGTAAATATCCTGTTTTATTTGCATTAGGGTAACTTAAGAAAACTAAAGATATTAATCTAAATGAATAAAAAGCAGTTAAAGCCGCTGTTATCGTACCTAAAGCATAAGCAGTGAAACCACTTACTGTGTACTGAGCGTATGCTAATTCAATGATAAGATCTTTGGAATAGAACCCACTTAATCAAGGTAAAGCCATTAAAGATAGTGAACCTACAATTACTGCTGAGTATACAAAAGGTAAGAATTGTTGTAATCCTCCCATTTTTCTAATATCTTGAACATCCGATAATGAATGTATAATAGCACCTGCAGATAGGAATAATAGAGCTTTAAAGAAAGCATGTGAAGACATATGAAGTAAAGCCACATCGTATTGACTTAAACCTATAGCCATAAACATATAACCTAATTGTGATACAGTACTAAACGCAATAATTCTCTTTAGATCGTTTTGTAATAACCCTGAGGCTGCCGCAAATATAGAAGTTACCGCACCTACTCATGTAATTACACATAAAGCAGTAGGACTGTATTCTAATATAGGACTAGATCTAACTAATAAGTAAATACCGGCTACAACTAGTGTAGCAGCATGCAGTAAGCTTGAAACAGGCGTAGGACCTTCCATCGAATGTGGTAATCATGTATTCAAGAACAATTGAGCTGATTTAGCAGAAGCACCTCCTAATAATAAAAGTGCTATAATTGTTGTAACTGTTTCATTCATATAAGGTATGATAGAGAATACTGTTGAGTAATCTAGATTACCCACTGCTCATAACATACTAAATAAACCCAATGTTAGTAAAGTATCCCCAACTCTATTTTGTGTTAAAGCTAGTACAGCAGCTTTAGTTGCTGCTATTCTTGTGAATCAGAAATTGATTAATAAATATGATACAACTCCGATTCCCTCTCAAGCTAAGAACATTAAAAGATAATTATCTGCTGTTACTAATAATATCATAAAGAAAGAGAATAGTGTTAAGTATGAGAAGAATCGTTGATTGTGTGGATCTTCTTTCATATAATCAACAGTATATATTTGAACAAAAGTTGAAACCAGTAGTATAGGTATTAACATAACTACGCTAAGACTATCAAATGAGAAGCCTCAAGATACATTTAAAAGCCCAGAGTCAATTCAACTAGGTAGTTGGATATAGACTGGACTAGCACATAGCCCTACTTCATAAAAAGCAGTTATAACCATTACAGAAGTAATAGCTAAACTGGAAATAGTGATAAATTGAGCACCGGTGCTCCCTAATTTTCTACCGAGTAAACCTGCGACCATTGATGCTAATAATGGTAAAAATAAAATTGATAAATACATTAAGTTCTTAGTGAAATGTTTCCTCTTAATCTATAATATGCTACTAATATACTTAATCCAATTACAGATTCAGCACCTGCAATTGAAATTATATAAACACTAAATAATTGTCCTGTATTATCATTAAAGTTGTATGAACTAATTAAAATTAATAGAGTTACTGCTAATAGCATCATTTCTATTGAGATAATCATAAGTATGATATTTTTTCTATTTAATACAAACCCTAAAATTCCTGAAATAAATAATAATAATGATAAATTCATAATATAATTTGAATATAATTTCCTTTTGGAACCTTTAAAATTTGAACCTTGTTTGATTTCCTAATTTTCTCCGGAAGAAGAGGCCTATGTTTTTATATCTTAATACTAGAACCCAACTTTTCTTCTTTTTTGTAGAGACTTGGTTTATGGAAAAATACCTGGCAATACGAATCTTTTGGGACTCGAACCCAAATTTTCATAAGTGACGCTTATGTGTTCGAACCAATTAAACTAAAGATCCTGTTACTTTTAGGCCAACCTTTACTCTCTAAAAGCGCGCGATACCTGAATATTCTAATAATTCATTGGTCTATACATTTGATATAATGATAGTACTTTAAGGCGACGTCAGGATTTGAACCTAAATCAATAGATCATGAGTCTATTATGCTACCAATTGCACTACATCGCCAGTAACTCACTCTTTAAACTAAGTATATAGTTATCATTTAATACCTTTAAACTGTCTTAAACTGTCTTAAACTTCTTATGATAAGTTGTAGGAAAAAGATATAGTTCTTTAACACTTTTTCTTAAATACGATCAAGTAAGGCTAAGAGAGAATATTTTAAATTCTGCCTCTTTTAAATGTGTACATTTTCTTTCCTTTTCGAATAAATTAAAGAGTAGTTAGTAAGAAAAGGGGGTATTATGAATAAATTTTATTGCTTAATCTCTTTGTTCAGTTGGAGATATAGAGTTTCTAGAAACAGGCAGCATTGATTTTAAAGCACCAGATCCTAGTTCATATACGAATCCTACAGTAAGTACACTGAAGAATATTAAAACCACTCAGAAACCTAGAGAACCTACTTCATACAGACTTACTGTAATAGGGTAAAGTACTAATAATTCCAGATCGAAT
>Ga0116226_10000477_pt1 | contig 34261 bp, 22 predicted proteins | sample S1TSphfallax_FD_89692 | JGI IMG/M metagenome (GOLD analysis project Ga0116226, IMG submission 89692) | Host-associated microbial communities from peat moss isolated from Minnesota, USA - S1T2_Fa - Sphagnum fallax MG | ecosystem: Host-associated > Plants > Peat moss > Unclassified | place: USA...
ATGGCAGGTGTTGCCCAAACGCTCGATGATGATTCCATTCAGTCGCTCGCCGCGTGGATCAGCTCGCTGACGCCCACGAAGGGATTGTGACCCGGCATCGCGTCGGTGCGGTAGCGCACAGACGCTGACGGCATGAGACTTAACACTGGGGTACGTGCGCAATCTGAAATTCGATGTCGATTTGCGGGTGGGCAATCAGTTCTCTGAACGCCGCCGGCTCCGGGAGGTTGGAACCGGCCTGCCTAGCGAATCGCCGGCCTGCCTAGCGAATCGCCGGCCTGACTGGCGAATCGCCGTCGCCGGGTGCCGTTACGTGATATTGTGTTCGGTAGCGAACATATCTAATCAATCCACTCACCGGCGGCATGGACACGCTGCAGGGTTGATCGTCGCGAAGCCCATTCACCTCATTTCCCCTGATTGGCGAAACTAACCCATGTCGCGATATGCAGACTTGAAGCGGAACCGGCTTCTGGCGTCTTTGCCGCCGGAAGAATGGAAACGTTGGGCACCGTCGCTCGAACGGGTGGACATGCCCTTGGGACACGTGTTGTACGAATCGGGCGTCGCGCTCAACTACGTCTATTTCCCGCTCACCGCCATCGTTTCGCTGTTATACGTGATGGAAAATGGCGCCTCTGCCGAGATTGCCGTCGTCGGCAACGAAGGCATCGTGGGCGTTTCGTTGTTCATGGGCGGAGAGTCGACCCCCAGCCGGGCTGTGATTCAGAGTGCGGGCACGGGATGCAGATTGAAGGCGTCCTTGATGAAAAGTGAATTCGACAAGGCCGGGCCGGTGCTGCATCTCCTGCTCCGATACACGCAGGCGCTCATCACCCAGATGGCGCAGACCGCGGTCTGCAATCGGCACCACTCGCTCGATCAGCAGTTATGCCGGTGGCTTTTGTTGAGCCTTGATCGGCTGCCGGGTCCGGAGCTCATCATGACCCAGGAATTGATCGCCAACATGTTGGGCGTGCGCAGGGAAGGTGTGACGGAGGGCGCGTTGAAGCTGCAAAAGGCCGGATTGATCAAGTATGCCCGAGGACACATCACAGTTCTCGATCGCCAAGGCTTGGAGGCCCGCACCTGCGAGTGCTACGCCGTCGTCAGGCGCGAGTACGACCGGTTGCTGCCGGTGGCGCTCGCCGAATAACGGCTGCCGCCGACGTGGGCCGCGCTTCTTATGTGCGGTAGCGTACAGAGAACGTTCGGGCTTTCCGGTATTTTTTGAAGTCTTGGAGTAAGGAGTAGCGCCATGGACAGCAATGCGGTGTGCCCCGCGGCAAACGATAGATGCCGGCCACTTGAATCTGATGCCCGGTCAGAGGAGGACGGCTGCGAGGATGTCGTAGCGCGCTCGGAACGAAATGTTCGCGAGTGGCTGACGTACCTGCCCGCGGAATGCGTCGAGACGATGATTCGAATGGGTTGGGACACCTCGACCTGAGCCGGGAGCTCGATTCGAAATAGTCACCCCAGATGGAAGGCCAGCGATGCCACTACACGGGTCGCCAGTCTCGCCTTGGGACAACGACGAGATTCTTAGAGCCGAACTCTTCAGCAGCGAGCGGCTGGAGCAGCATGCCGCAAGTCTCGCCGCGGCCCAGGGCGTCACGCGCCGACGTTCGGCACGCCGCTCCCTCAACGTACGATTGAAGGACAACGAGACCGTACTGCTGGCCGCATACCGTGCGATTGCAGCAGCGGCCGGCGAAGGCCGTCCCATCACACCGGCTGCCGAATGGCTGCTGGATAATTACCACCTGGTCGGGGAGCAGATTCGCGAGATTCGCGAGGATCTGCCGCCCGGCTTCTATCGTCAATTGCCGAAGCTCGCGGACGGTCCGTTCGAGGGCTATCCGCGCGTCTTTGGACTGGCCTGGGCGTTCATCGCCCATAGCGACAGCCGTTTCGATCCCGACTCGCTGCGCCTTTTCGTCCGTGCCTATCAGCGCGTTCAGCCGCTGAACATCGGGGAGCTTTGGGCGATCGCCATCACCTTGCGCATCGTGCTGGTCGAGAACCTGCGCCGCGCCGCAGTACGCATCGTCGGCGGCCGCGAGGCGCGCGAAGCCGCGGACAAGGTGGCCGATCGTCTGTTGGGGTTGAATGGATATGCCGTCGATTCCACCGCGCTGGCCCATCTTGATGCGCCCGGCGCGTCCCTGATCCCGGCGTTCGCGGTTCAACTGGTGCTGCGGCTGCGCGATCAGGATCCCACGGTAACGCCGTCGCGGAAATGGTTGGACGAACGCATGACCGCGCGAGGCACGACCGCTGATGAGATCGTCCACGAGGAGCATCAACGCCAAGGCTCATCGAACGTGACGGTGCGCAACATCATCACGAGCATGAGAATGCTGTCGGACGTCGATTGGCCGGATTTCTTCGAAAGCGTCAGTCTCGTCGATGAACTGCTGCGCGCACAGAGCGGCTTCGCGGCCATGGATTTCGCGAGCCGCGATCTTTACCGCCGCGCGATCGAGCAATTGGCGCGCGGCTCCGATCAGGATGAACTTGCCATCGCGCGCGCAGCTTTGCCGCCTGCAGGGACACCCGCCACGATCGATGGCATCGCGGATCGCAAAGCCGATCCGGGCTACCGCCTCATCGGTGCCGGCCGGCGCATGTTCGAGAAAGCCGTCGGCTACCGGGTCTCCCGATGGCGTGCCCGCGGCCGTTTCAACATTCACGGCGCCGGCGACTATATTTTCGCCATTGCCTTGATCGCCGCGGTGGTCCTGGTGGCGCCCTTGATCGAACTGCACATATGGGACGTGAGCGCGGCGCACCTCGCCCTGTTGACGCTGCTGGGCGTGGTGCCATCGATCGACGCGGCAATCGCGCTCGTCAACCGCGGCGTCACGCGGGGCTCGGGCGCGACCATGCTCCCCGGACTTGCGCTTCGCGACGGCATTCCGTCGCACATGCGCACCATGATCGTGGTGCCGGCGCTGCTCACGACGCGCACTGCCATCGAAGAACACATCGAGCGCCTCGAGATCCACCATCTTGCGTCCCCGGACGCCGAGCTGTACTTCGCGCTGCTCTCCGACTGGACCGACGCGCCGGCCGAGCATGCCGAAGGGGACGCGGCGCTGCTGGCCATCGCCGCGGACGGCATTGCGCGGCTGAATCGTCTACATGGGCCGGCACCCGCGGGGGACCGGTTCTTGTTGCTGCACCGGCGCAGGGTGTGGAGCGAAGGGCAAAAACTCTGGATGGGATGGGAGCGCAAGCGCGGCAAACTGCACGAGTTGAATCAGCTGCTGCGAGGCGGCCTGGAAACGACCTTCATCGAGCGGCCCGGCGGGCCTCACGTCATTCCACCCGACATCCGCTACGTCATCACGCTCGATGCGGATACCCGGCTGCCGCGGGACACCGCGCGGCGTTTGGTCGGAAAGATGGCCCACCCTCTCAATGTCCCGCGCTTCGATGTGCAGACAGGCCGAGTTCTCGAGGGCTACGCGGTGCTGCAGCCACGCGTGTCGCCGTCGCTGCCGATGGGGCGCCAAGGTTCCCTGTTCCAGCGCGTTTTCTCCAGCGCCAGCGGGATCGATCCCTACGCGGCCGCGGTGTCCGACGTGTATCAGGATCTTTTCGGCCAGGGCTCCTATGCCGGAAAGGGAATTTATGATGTCGATGCTTTCGAGGCAGCGCTCGCTGATCGCGTGCCCGAGGGGACGCTCCTCAGCCACGATCTCTTCGAAGGTACTTTTGCCCGGGCCGGCCTGGCGTCGGATATCGAGGTGGTGGAGGAATTCCCATCCCGTTATGACGTCGCCGCCGCACGTCAACATCGGTGGGCCCGGGGTGATTGGCAGCTGCTGCCCTGGATGATGGGGCGGCGCGATGCCGCGCTCGGCAATCGCGGCGCCAGCAAGCTGCCGCTTATTGCGCTGTGGAAAATGCTGGACAACCTCAGGCGCACGCTGTCGGCGCCCGCCGGCGTCATCGCGCTGCTGATGGGGTGGCTGCTGCTGCCGGCCGCCTCCGCCTGGCTGTGGAGCGGATTCATCGTCGCGACGATCGCCATGCCCGCATTACTGCCGGTTGTCGCCGCAATCCTCCCAGGCCGCGCCGGCATCACGCTCCGCAGCCACCTGCGCGCACTGCGTCGGGACGTCTGGCTCGCTGCGGCGCAAACCGCTTTGCTGGTGACGCTTCTGGCGCATCAGGCCACGTTGATGCTGGATGCGATCGGCCGGACGCTGTTCCGCCTGTTCGTGACCCGCAAGAATCTGCTTCAATGGGTAACGGCGGCGCAGTCGCACTCGAGTTTTCGCCTGACGCTGCCGGCCGCCTATCGCCGCATGGCCGCAACCGTTGCGATTGCCGTTGCCGCCGCTTTGCTGGTCGCGCACTTCCGGCCCGACAATGCCTGGCTGTGCGCACCGTTCCTGATTCTTTGGGCGTTGTCCCCTGCCGTCGCTGTCTGGATCAGCGCGTCGCCGATGACAGGCCGCCTGGCGGTGTCGAAATCCGATGCCGGCGCGCTGCGGCGGGTTGCACGTCTCACGTGGCGATACTTCGAGACCTTCGTCACGGCCGACGATTGCATGCTGCCGCCGGACAACTTCCAGGAAGACCCGCGCACCGTGCTGGCGCACCGCACATCACCGACCAATATCGGTCTTTATCTGCTTTCCGCAGTGGGCGCCCGCGATTTTGGCTGGTTGGGAACCGTTGAGTTCGTCACGCGCGCGGAGGCGACCTTCGCCACGATGCAGCGTCTCGACCGGTTTCGCGGTCACTTCTACAACTGGTACGACACGCGCGATTTGCGGCCTCTCGAGCCACCTTACGTATCGAGCGTCGACAGCGGTAATCTCGCCGGTCATCTGATCGCCCTGGCGAACGCATGCCGCGGCTGGATCAACCTGCCGATCGCGCAGGGTCACTCCTTTGCCGGCGTCCGCGATTCGCTGGATCTCGCACGCGAAGCCCGGCGCGACCTGCCCGAGGATCGCAGAATGCATGCGGTTTCACGCGATCAGATCGACGAAGCCATCAATGCGCTCGCCGCGGCGCTCGACAAGGCCGAAGGTGACACCGGCGAGATTGCCGCCCGGCTGGGCGCGCTGCTGCCGCTCGCCGGAACGCTGACCGACATCGTGCGAACCCTGGCCGTCGAGTGGGGGAATGATGCGGGCGGCGATCTCAAGTTCTGGAGCGAAGCCACGCAGCGGGCCATGTCCGGTTGGCGCGAGGACTGTGTGCTGACGGAAGCTGCCTCGGAGGATATCAAGAGGCGGTTGGCGTCGATCGAGGCCAGAGCACGCGGGATGGCCGGGGAGATGCGCTTCGATTTCCTGTTCGATCAGCAGCGCCGGTTGCTGTCGATCGGATGTTCTGCGGACGGAACCCTGGATTCCAACTGCTACGACCTGCTCGCGTCCGAGGCACGCCTGGCAAGCTTCATTGCGATCGCGAAGAACGACATTCCGGCGCGCCACTGGTTCCGGCTCGGACGTCCCGTGACACCCGTTGGAACAGGCGCTGCGCTCATTTCCTGGTCGGGCTCGATGTTCGAGTACCTCATGCCCTCGCTGATCATGCGCGCACCCAAGGGAAGCCTGCTGGAACATACCAGCCGGCTGATCGTCCAGCGGCAGATCCAATATGGCGGAGAACTCGGTGTTCCATGGGGTATTTCCGAGTCCGCCTACAATGCGCGCGACCTGGAGTTCACCTACCAGTACTCGAACTTCGGCGTCCCCGGCCTCGGGCTGAAGCGCGGCCTGCGCGACAATGCCGTCATAGCACCCTACGCCACGGCGCTCGCGGCCATGGTCGATCCGCCGGGCGCGCTGCGCAATTTCGAACGACTCGCCGCCATCGGCGCGCGCGGCCGTTATGGTTTTCACGAGGCGCTCGACTATACGCGCTCACGGCTCCCGGACGGCGCGCAGGTCGCGATCGTGCGCGCGTACATGGCACATCATCAGGGCATGACGATCGTGGCGATAGCGAACGTTCTGCACGACGGCGCGATGCGCGCGCGATTTCACGCCGAGCCCGGCATTCAAGCGACGGAGTTGCTGCTGCAGGAGCGCGCGCCTCGCGATGTCTCGGCGGCTCATCCCCGCGCGGAGGAAGTCAAGACGGCGGCACGGCTGACCGACACCCGGCTTCCCGAACTGCGCCGCCTGTATAGCGCGCATGATGCGGTTCCGCAAACCCATCTGCTGTCGAATGGCCGCTATTCCGTCATGCTCACGAGCGCCGGCTCCGGCTACAGCCGCTGGCGCGACATCGGAGTGACACGCTGGCGGGAAGATGTCACGCGTGACGACACAGGAAGCTACATCTACCTGAGGGATGTCGAGAACGGTGCCGTTTGGTCGGCGGCTTATCAGCCGAGCGGCGTCGAACCCGACACCTATCAGGTCACCTTCAGCGAGGATCGCGCGGAGTTCATCCGCACCGACGCGACGATCTCGACGACTCTGGAGATCGTGGTGTCGCCGGAGGATGACACCGAGGTCCGGCGCCTGTCGATCACCAATACCGGTCATCGGGACCGGCAGATCGAGGTGACGTCCTATTCGGAACTGGTGCTCGCGCCGCCGGCGGCCGATGCGGCGCATCAGACCTTCCTCAAGCTCTTCGTGCAAACGGAGTATGTGGCCAAATTGAACACGCTGCTCGCGACGCGCCGCAAGCGTACGCCTGACGAACCCGACATCTGGGCGGCGCAACATGCGGTGGTCGAAGGCAGCGTGTCGGGGGAGCCGGAAATCGAAACGGACCGGGCGCGATTCCTCGGCCGTGGACGCGAGAGCAGGTCACCGCTCGCGGTGATGGACGGCCGGCGGTTGTCCAACACCGTGGGCACCGTCCTGGATCCCGTGTTCGCGCTGCGCTATCGACTCAAGATCCCGGCCGGCACGACCGCCCGTATCGCGTTCTGGACCGGCGTTGCCGCATCGCGCGAAGCGGTCCTCGATCTGCTCGACAAGCACCACGCAGCCAACTCGTTCGTGCGGGCGACCACGCTTGCCTGGACCCAGGCCCAGGTGGAGTTGCGGCATCTTGGCATCGACTCGGCCGAGGCAGGTCTTTTCCAGCGCCTGGCAGGTCACCTGCTGTACGCCGACGCGTCGATGCGGCCGTCATCGAACACGATACGCGACGGCATCGGTCCCCCTGCGGGGCTGTGGGCGCAGAGAATCTCGGGCGACGTGCCGATTCTGCTGCTGCGAATCGATGCCGTCGAAGACATCGCCATCGCCCGCCAGCTGCTGCAGGCGCATGAGTACTGGCGCATGAAGGGTCTCGCCGCGGATCTCGTCATCCTCAACGAACGCGCGGCCTCGTACGTCCAGGATCTGCAGGTCGCGTTGGAGGCCCAGGTGCGCATGAGCCAGTCCCGGCCACAGCCTGCGGCACACGTGGTGCGCGGATCCGTGTTCGTGCTGCGTTCCGACCTCATATCCGAACAGACGCGCACCCTGCTGTCGGCGGTGGCGCGAGTCGTATTGGTCGCGCGGCGCGGCAACCTTGCCGACCAACTCGATCGCGTGCGCAAGCCCGCCATGCCGGCACCGTCTCACCACAAGCGCGAGCCCCGGACCGAGCTGCCGGCGGTGCCCGTGCCACGCGATCTCGAATTCTTCAACGGCCTGGGCGGGTTCGGTGCCGAGGGCCGTGAATACGTGACGATTCTGGGCCCGGAGCAGTCCACACCTGCGCCTTGGATCAACGTCATCGCCAATCCTCATTTCGGATTTCAGGTTGCCGCCGATGGCAGCGGCTTTACCTGGGCCTGCAACAGCCGGGAACATCAGATCACCCCCTGGTCGAACGATCCGGTTGCGGATCGCAGCGGCGAGGTCTTGTACGTGCGCGACGAGGAAAGCGGCGATGTGTGGGGGCCCACCGCTGCGCCAATGCGCGATCCGGCGGCGACCTATGTGGCGCGGCACGGACAGGGATACAGCCGTTTCGAGCACACCGCGCGCGGCATCGAACTCGATCTGTTGATGTACGTGCCGATGGCCGACCCGATCAAGATCTCCCGACTGAAGATCCGCAACGGCTCGCAGCGTCCGCGGCGACTCTCGATCACCGCTTACGCGGAATGGGTGCTCGGCACATCCCGGGGCGCCTCGGCGCCATTCATCCTCACCGATCTTGATTCAGAGACCGGAGCACTGTTGGCGCGCAACCCGTGGGATGCCGCTTTTGGAGCGCGGATCGCCTTTGCAGATCTGGCCGGGCGGCAGACTCAGCACACCGCAGACCGGGGCGAATTTCTCGGCCGTCATGGCACGCTCGCGATGCCGGCCGCTCTCGCCGGGCAGATACCGCTTTCCGGACGAACCGGTGCCGGCCTCGATCCCTGCTGCGCGCTGCAAACCTCGATAGCATTGGAGCCTGGTCAGACGACGGAGATCGTATTCTTTCTCGGCGAGACGGATACGGCACCGGCGGCACAGGCGCTCCTCGCCCGCTACCGCAATACGGATCTCGATGCGGTTTATCGAGAGGTGACCGGGTATTGGGAGCGCGTGCTCGGCGCGGTCCAAGTGAAAACGCCGGACCGCTCCATGGACATCATCCTCAATCGCTGGATGCTGTATCAGGCGCTTGCCTGCCGGATCTGGGCGCGAACGGCGTTTTACCAGGCGAGCGGCGCTTATGGTTTTCGCGATCAGCTGCAGGACGGCATGGCGCTCGCGGTGGTGAGACCCGATCTGACGAGGGAGCACTTGCTGCGGGCCGGTGGTCGCCAGTTCGCCGCCGGCGATCTGCAGCACTGGTGGCTGCCGCCCGTCGCCGGCTCCACCGGTCAAGGGGTGCGCACCCGCATCAGCGATGATGTGGTCTGGCTCGCCTATTGCACCGGCCAATATGTCGACACGACGGGCGACGCAGCGGTGCTCGATGAAGAAATTCCCTTCCTCGAAGGCCGTGCGCTGCAGCCGGATGAGCACGACGCGTTCTTCATGCCCGGAATCTCGGAGCAGACCGCCACGCTTTTCGAACACTGCGCGCGGGCACTCGACCATGGATTGCAGGTCGGCGCGCATGGCCTGCCGTTGTTCGGCACGGGCGACTGGAACGACGGAATGAATCGTGTCGGCGAGAAGGGCAAGGGTGAAAGTGTCTGGCTGGGATGGTTTCTGCAGACCACGCTCACCTCGTTCGCGCCCGTGGCGGCGGCACGGGGCGAGCATGAGCGCGCGAACCGATGGCTGTCGCACGCAGCCGCGCTGCGCAGTGCGCTCGATCAGGCGTGGGACGGCAACTGGTATCGACGCGGTTACTTCGATGACGGAACACCGCTCGGCTCCGCGTCGAGCGCCGAATGCCGCATCGACTCGATCGCTCAGTCATGGAGCGTGATCTCCGGAGCTGCGGACCAGCATCGCGCCGTGTGCGCCATGAGCAACGTGGATCGCCAGCTCGTGCAGTCCGATGCCGGGCTGGTGTTGCTGTTCACGCCGCCATTCGATCGCATCGCGCACGATCCTGGCTACATCAAGGGATATCCACCCGGAATCCGCGAAAACGGCGGCCAATACACCCACGCTGCGACGTGGACGGTCATCGCACAGGCCATCCTCGGCAACGGGACGCGGGCCGCACAGCTGTTCTCGCTGCTCAATCCCATCAATCATTCCGGCACCCGCGCTGACGTGCAGCGTTACAAGGTCGAGCCCTATGTGGTGGCTGCGGACGTGTATTCCGTTGCGCCGCACGTGGGCCGTGGCGGTTGGACGTGGTACACGGGATCGGCCAGCTGGATGTACCGCGCCGGTCTCGAGTGGATGCTGGGATTTCGGATTCGGGCCGGCACGCTGCAGTTGACGCCATGCGTCCCGGCGGATTGGCCTGGTTACGAGGTCAATTTCCAGCATGGATCGGCGCGCTACCACATCAGTGTCGAGAATCCACAGCGCGTGAGCACGGGTGTCGCGTCGATCGAGTTGGATGGCAACCCGGTTCGCGGAACGGATATCGCACTGCTCGATGATGGACGTACACACGAAGTGCGTGTCACCCTCGGCGAGCGAGCCCCGCTTGCGGCGGGATGACAACCGTGCTCAAAGGGTGATGAATCGCCCGGTTTCCTCACGGCCGGTGTGGTGAAATTCGGGCCTTCAAGATGTGCCCACCCCATGACTGACACCGCCGGCTTCGTCCAGTCCCCCTGCATACGAAACTGCTGCCTGGGCGATGACCTCGTGTGCGTCGGCTGCTTTCGATCGCTCCAGGAGATCAAGGACTGGGGCGGCGCCGATGATCATGGACGGCAAGTCATTTTGCAGAACGCGCGGCAGCGGCGGGAGGCGTACCCTTCGTGGCCGCGTTTGGACGTGCTTGTCAGCAAACGACCATAGCCCGTCGACCGCGCTAGTTACTGCATCCCGAGTGCCCGATCGCTCAAATGCAAATTGCATGGCGACTTGTCATAAACTATGGCAAATCACCACGGCACCTAGAGCATGCGACGTCCTCCGACTCCTCCACCACGAATTTCCAAGTCTACAGCCAGGCGAAAATACGCCATCGCCGGATTGGCGATTGCCGGTACGGTTCTCGTTGCCGGCGGGATCGGGTTTTACCAGTTCTGCAAGGATTTGCTGAAATATGCCGATATCCATAACTATGACGACAGGAACGAAGTCCTGTACCGTCTCGGATTTCCGCCGGCGGTGCTGGATGACTCACAGAAGAACCACCCTTATGCCGGCCGCCGAAGCTTGAAGACCAATAGGGAGGCCGCTCCCGAAGACCCGGACAGCGTCATACCTGAAGGCAGGACGGTTGCCGATTACTATGAGTGGTCATATCCCGTCCGGGGCGCTCCCAACGCCAAGGCCGCACTGTATGTGGATTTCGATCGCACGACGAAGGTGATCGACAACATCGACTGCGTCGATTTCTCGGATACACCGCATTTTTGTGCACCCTTGGCCGGTATCGCCATCGGCGACTCGGAAGACCGTGTCAAAGAGAAACTCGGCAAGCCCGATCGCTACGATCTCGATGGCGTGACAAAAACCATGACTTATGACGGCGCGGGAGTGGAGTTCAAGCTGACGAAGGGCAGTGTTTACTATCTCAGACTCTCCAGAACCAATGGCAGGAGCGTGATTCAGCTGCTCAACTTTTACCTACGGAGCTTGATCAGGTAAGGATGCGATCAACTCAACGTGGATGTGACCACGCAGATGGGTGCGCTGCATGAACACCTACATCGTGCTCCTGCGTGCAGTGAATGTGGGAGGAACCGGCAAGCTGCCGATGGCGGATCTGAGACGCATGTGCAACGAGGCTGGCTTCGCAGTGATCGGGACCTATATTCAGAGCGGCAACGTCGTTTTGCAAAGTTCGGCGACGGCAAACGCCGTGAAGTCGATGCTGGAGCGCCGCTTGCGCGGGGAGACGGGAAAGGAGATTCAAAGTTTCATCCGCTCGGCGGCTGAAATGCGCGCGGTGCTGCGGGCAAATCCGTTCGCGAAGGCGGACCCCCGGCGCACCTATGCCTTCTTTCTCGATGAGCCACCGTCGCGTGATGCCCTCACGCCGTCCGGCAGGCAGGCCGATGAACAAATTGGCGCCGGCACGCGTGAAATCTACGTCTACTATCCGTCGGGTATGGGCCAATCGAAGCTCGTCATTCCCGCAGCATCTCGGGGTACCGCACGCAACATGAACACGGTGGCCAAGCTGGTCGAGTTGAGTACCAGAGCGGCAGGCAGCACGCAGTGAGATCGCCTGGGGGCCGCGGTCGAAGATTCGTTCTACCGGCTGCGCTCCTGTCCCTGGCCGCCTGCAATCAGCATGACGGAGACGGCGCACGTACCGGGGCGGCGGTCGACGACAAGTACGATCGGGAGAAGGTGCTGAATCTGGCGTCCTGGGCGGATTACATCGCGCCGGACACAGCGCCCAACTTTCAGCGTGAAACCGGCATCAAGATCAACTACGAGACCTACGATAACAACGAAGTGTTGGAGTCGAAGCTCATGACGGGGCACACCAATTGGGACGTCGTCGTTCCTACCGCGGCTTTCTTCGAGCGTCAGCGCAAGGCGGGTGTCTACCGGAAGCTGGATAAATCAGCGCTGCCCAATCTCGTCAATGCCGATCCTGAAGTCATGCGCCTGATGGCGATCGAGGATCCCGGCAACCTCTACGCGGTGCCTTACATGTATTCCATGACCGGGCTCGGATATAACATCGATAAAGTTCGCGGCAAGCTCGGTGCAGAGGCGCCCAACAGCTGGGGCGTCGTATTCGACCCCGCCAACGCCGCCAAATTGAAAGACTGCGGAATCGCGATCGTCGATTCGCCGGTCGATGTCTTCGACGCCGTGCTCTTCTACCTTGGACGGGATCCGGGCAAATTCGACCCCGCGGATTTGATGGCCGCGTCCGAGGTGCTGCGCAAGATACGGCCCTTCGTTCTTTATATCGATGCAACCCAGCACATCTCGGATCTCGCCACCGGCAGCATTTGCGTCTCGCTGTCGTGGTCCGGCGATGTGGGACAGGCGCGGCATCGCGCGATCGAATCCAATACCGGCGCGAACCTCGCGTTTCTCGTTCCGCGCGAAGGATCGTTGATCACGCTCGACATGATGGCTATACCGGCCGACGCGCCGCACCCGCGCAATGCCGCGCTCTGGTTGAATTATCTGTTGCGGCCGGAAGTGATTGCCGGAATCACGAACTTCATCCACTATCCGAACGGCAACTCGGCCTCGCTGCCGCTCGTCGCAACAGACATCAAGAACGATCGGTCGATCTATCCGGACGAAACGATGCGAAAGAGACTGGTGTCCGAGCGCGCCGGACCACCTGACTACGAGCGGCTGGTCACCAGGGAGTGGACCCGGTTTCGTACCGGGTACTGAACCGCGAAAGACTTCCAGCGACGCCTACGAAGGCGGCGGGTCAGGCGAGGAAGACGGCGCGTCGAGCGGCTCCCAGCCACCGGCCACCGGGCGAAACCGAGGCGTCGAAAACGCCGCGTACACGGGAATCCCCGGATCCCAGCCGTGGCGCCAAGCGTCGCCTTGAATCATCGCCACCCCGAGGGCCACGGGCACCACGCCGGCTCGCTGCAATAGCGAGATTCCCGCCCGTGCCGAACTTCCGGAACTCACCACGTCATCGACCAGCAGCACCCGTCGACCGGACAGACGATCCATGAGGCGCGGATCCAGCCACATTCGACGGCCATTTTCAGGCGCCGTCACGGACTGCGTCGGCACGCAGAGCGCCTCGTCGTACCAGATTTTTCGTGTCGTACCGGCAGCCACCCAGTTCTTGTGGCGCAAGGCTCGCGCCACGCCGGCGCCGATGACATGGCCGATGGTCGGCAGCCCGACCACCACCTCGGCGCCGATGCCGGTCACGTCGTGGGCAAGCCACCGTACCAGCGTGTCGAGGACCTCGAAGGATGCTTGATTGGCGATGAAGCCGGCGATCGCAAAGTCACCGTAGTCCCTGAGCGGCAGCCGCAGCAATGATCCGTCGCGCATGGGCGCGTCATAGAACTCCCGCCAAATACGTTTGGTTTGACCATCGCCGGGTTCGAAGGCCTGCCAAAACGCCGGCGGGGATGCAGGGGACATCAGCACCCCCGCACGATACCATCGCCCGCGGCTGCAGCGCTGCAACCGCGGGCGGCGCTGCTACCACGGGCGGCGCTGCAATGGCGTGCGGTGTACAGTGACCGGCGGCGGACGCCCGATCCGCAAGGGAGAATGACCGTGACAAAAACGTCCATGGCGCTGTTGGCCGTCGGCGGACTGATTGTGCTGGGGAGCGGCGTGACGCTGGCGGACAGCTCCAAGGCACCGGCCGTGCTGCCCCCGGGAGGCGCGGGTGTGTTGACTTGGACACCCGAGCAGCAGGAATGGGGCTACAAGAACATGGAGAAGGTGAACCCATCCCGCGTCATCAAGCGCGGTGCGGTGGTTCGAGCCCTGCCGCGGGCGGCAGTGCAGATCGAGCCGAAATTCGCGGCCGACGGCGAGTCCTACGACACCGCAAGCTACATGCGGGCCTACCGGGCATCGGGTGTCTTGGTGATAAAGGACGGCAAGATCATATTGGAGCGCTACGGCCTGGGTCGCGGTCCGCACGATCGCTGGACATCCTTCTCGGTTGCGAAGTCGATCACGTCCACGCTCATCGGCGCGGCGATCAAAGACGGCAAGATCAAAGGGCTGGATGATCCGGTCACAGCCTACATTCCGGAGCTCGAGGGCAGCGCCTATGAGGGTGTCACGGTGCGCCACTTGATCACGATGACCTCCGGTGTGAAGTGGAACGAAAACTACTCGGATCCGAATTCGGATGTCGCGAAGGAGGGTCTCACGCAGATGGAACCCGGGGTCAATCCGGTCGTCAGCTACATGCGCCGCCTGCCGCGCGAGGCTGCGCCGGGCTCGAAATTTGTCTACAAGACCGGCGAGACCGATCTTGCGGGAATTCTGTTATCCAATGCCGTCGGCGAACCGCTGGCGCAGTACCTGTCTGAAAAGATTTGGCGGCCCTATGGCATGGAGCAGGATGGCATTTGGTCCGAAGATCTTGCGGGCCACGAGCGGGGCGGCTGCTGCATGAGCATGACGTTGCGCGATTACGGCCGGTTCGCCTTGTTCACGATGGATCAGGGCAAGAGCGGTGCGGGGCACGTGCTGCCGGAAGGTTGGATGCAGGACGCGACGCGCGAGCACGTGAGCGAACCGCCCTATGGATATTTCTGGTGGCTGACGCCGGGCGGCTATGAAGCGGAGGGAATCTTCGGGCAATCGGTGTCGGTCTTTCCCGGCGAACATCTGGTGGTCGTGATCAATTCCGCGTGGCCCGCCGCGTGGGACCGGCGCATTGCGAGCGTACGAAGGGCCTATATCGACGCGATTCGAGCGGCATCGGACCGGTCTCGCTGACGGCACGCCGCCAAAATCCGCGATGTTGTTCGCGCATTTGCAGCAGCGCACCGCATCACAATCGACAGAATGCGTGCCGTGTGCCGCTCCCGCAGGAATATCGCGCACGTTGTGGTGCCGCAGCCTTTAGTTTGCACGCCGAGAGCCGCTAGCCTGCGATATCCAGATATCCAGACGCCTCGTCAAGGCGTGGCGGAGAGATCGTGGCAGGAAAGTTTTTTGGAGTGGAGTACTTTGCTTCCGGCATGAACCGTGCGCAGAACCGCGACCTCAAGGCCATGGTTGCTGCGATCCACAAGGTGCAAGCCATCATCGAATTCAACCTGGACGGTACCGTCCTCGATGCCAATGACAACTTTCTGCGTGCGATGGGATACACGCTCGATGAGATCAAGGGCAAACATCACAGCGTGTTCGTCGAGCCGCACTACCGCGAAAGCGAAGAATACCGAAATTTCTGGCAGCGTCTGCGTTCGGGCCAGTTCGACGCCGGCCAGTACAAGCGCATCGGCAAGGGCGGCCGCGAGGTCTGGATCCAGGCAAGCTACAATCCGATTTTCGATGCCGACGGCACACCCTACAAGGTGGTCAAATTTGCCACCGACGTGACCGGGCAGGTTCGGTCGACGCTGGCGCTCGACGAGGCATCGAAAGAGATCCTGCAGGTGGTGCAGTCGGTGCTGGACGGCGCCAGCGACGGCCGCGTGCAGATGCAGGAGAAATCCGGCCAGATCGCCGTGCTGTCGAATGCCGTCAACCGTTTGATCGACAACGTGCTGGAGGCGGTGGGTGAAACCCAGGACGTCGTCAAATTCGCGCTCGAAGGAGATCTGACCAAGCGCATCACCCTGGACCGCAAGACCGGTCACTTTCATGCCCTGGCGGTGTCGGCCAACTCGCTGATCGAAAGCATGATGGGCGTGATTCAGGGACTGCAGGAAACTTCGAACGAAGTGCAGATGGGCGCCGAGGAGATATCCCGGGGCAACATGGATCTCAGCGCCCGTACGGAGCAACAGGCGTCCAGCTTGGAGCAGACTGCCTCCTCGATGGAGGAGATGACCGCAACGGTGAAGAACAACGCCGAGAACGCCTCGCAAGCCAATCGACTCGCGGCGGCGGCGCGTGACCAGGCGGAACGCGGCGGCAGGGTGGTGGGATCGGCGGTCATCGCCATGGGGCAGATCAACGCTGCCAGCAAGAAAATCGCCGACATCATCGGCGTGATCGATGAGATCGCCTTCCAGACCAATCTGTTGGCGCTGAACGCTGCGGTCGAGGCGGCGCGGGCCGGCGAGCAGGGACGCGGCTTCGCGGTGGTGGCAACGGAGGTCAGAAATCTCGCATCGAGGAGCGCAGCCGCGGCGAAGGAGATCAAGGCGTTGATCCAGGATTCGGTGTCCAAGGTGAACGAGGGGACGCAATTCGTGGATGATTCCGGGAAGGTGCTCGGAGAAATCGTCACCGCCGTCAAGAAGGTCACGGATGTCGTGGCGGAGATTGCCGCCAGCAGCCGCGAACAGGCCTTGGGGATAGAACAGGTGAACCATGCGATGACCTCCATGGATGCGGTGACCCAGCAAAATTCGGCGCTGGTGGAAGAGGCGTCGGCCGCGGCGCAGGCGTTGCACGAACAGGCCACCAACCTTGCACGGGTGATCGCCCGATACCAGGTTGGACTGCCGCCGGCATCCGCGGCACCGAAAAGAGATCCCGGGCGCGTCTCATCCAGCGCAGTGCCGCTGCACGCGAGGCGGGCGGCGAAGCGGTCTTCGATGACGAAGCCGAAGGGTGCGATTGCCGCCCTGGCACCCCTGCGGGAAGCGGCCGGCGGCGAGGAGCATTGGAAGGACTTTTGACGGACGGCACCGCTTGATTCGTTGCCGTAACCGCAAAAAAGCGCGCCCAACCGGGATTTGGCGCGCAAAACAGTGATCTGTGTTGCACGCAGCCTGCGTACGACATGCCACCATGTCAATGACCGCGCAGCAGCCAATATTCGCGCGATCTTTCGATCTCCATGACAGAAATCCATGATTTTTTGGTCATTGTCCCGACATATCGGCGACCTGAATTCCTGACCAAAGCATTGCAGAGCGTGTTGCGCCAGCGGGGCGTGACCAAATGCATCGTCGTGGTCGACGACTCGCCCGAGGGTTCGGCGCAACAGGTCGCCGGCCTCCACCCCTCACTGATCTACCTGAGAAATCCGCAGCCCTCCGGCGGCTGGCCCGCGAAGGTGCGTAATTACGGTTTCAATGCCTCGATCGCCTTGGGAATCAAGGCGCGCTTCGTGCATTTCCTCGATGACGACGACACTGTGCCCTACGGTCACTACAAGCGCGTCAAGAGCGCTTTCGCGGCGCATGCAAAAGTCGGCGTGATATTCGGCGTATTGCGGCCCTTTTGTGTGCTGTCGGACAACCCGGAGCGACGCCGGCTGCAGGAGGCGCAGATACGGGACATGCGGCAGGGATATTTTCGCACGGCGTTGCGCGCTTGGATCTACCACCACATCGGGGCGACCTTGAAGCTCGGGATCATCAGCCGCTGGCTGTATCGAAGTCATGCCATGTTCGGCGAATACCTGTTCTTGTGCAGCGGCGCCGTCATCCGCCATGAGCAAGTCGTCCTGCTCGGCGGGTTCAACCCCGAGTTTCGCGTCACCGAGGACTTTGAATTCTTCACCCGGGCCATCATGGCCGGCGGTGCGCACTTCCTGCAGCGCTTTTCGGCCAATTACCGCCTCGGCAGCGCGGACTCGCTGTGGAATCCGCTCGATCTCGACGCACCGGCGCGGGACGCTCATCGCGCCGAGGTGCAAAGGTGTCTCAAATCGAGATACTTGAAGCTGCAGGCGGAGTTCGGCGGCTGCCGGTTTCGCGCGCAAAAGATCGCATTCAAGCTGGTCGCGCGGTTTTTGGATTGGACCTTCGTACCGCTGATCGATCGGCTCGGGGTCGCGGGATTCCAGACCGCGAGCGTGCGCCGGGCGGCGTAACGTCTGCGTCTCTGCTAGCGTGACGCCTGTGAGCAAAGAAGCAGGCCGGCAACATTCGTGTCCACATCGTCCGCCCTGCCCCGGATGTCCGAGGTTCGGCGAGCGCGGCATTGCCGCGGCGGCACAGGCAGGCCTGTCGGAACTGGCGCGTGCTCATGATTTGCCGGAGGTGCCGCTGGTTCAGGGGCAAACCGCCGGATTTCGAATGCGGGCGCGCCTCGCCATCCGCGGCCGGGTGGGATCGCCCAAAGTGGGTCTGTTCGAACTCGACAGCCACCGCGTGGTGCACATACCGGCATGCAGCGTTCATCATCCACTGATCAACCGGGTCGCATCGGTCGTGCGGCGCGCGATCGTCGAGACGCAGTTGACCAGCTATTCGGACCGTGCACATCTTGGCCTCATGCGTCATCTGCAAGTCGTCGTGGAACGTCGCTCGCAGCGTGCGCAGGTGGTTCTGGTTGCCAATTGCGCGACGCCGGACCCCGTTGCTGCATGCTTGGACCTGATTGCCGAACGCCTGGGCAGCGATTTGCACAGCCTGTGGTTCAACGCAAATTGCACCCCTTCCAACGTCATTCTCGGCCCCGATTTTCACAACTGGTGCGGTCCTGCGAGCGTGGTGGAGCACTTCGGCGGCGCGGGGGTGCATTATCCGCCGGGCGCATTTGGACAGAGCAATCTGGAGATCGCGGACGAGATCATCGCGCACGTGCGGGCGCACATTCCGGAGCGCGCACGGGCGGCGGAATTTTATGCGGGCGTGGGCGCGATCGGTCTGTCCGTGTTGTCGCGCTTGAGTGAGATCGCGATGAACGAGATCAGCCCTCACTCGCTGCACGGCTTGGGCCTCGGTTTGGCGCAGCTCGAGGCGGCCGATCGGGCCAAGATTTCAGTGCATCCGGGCGATGCGGGGGCCATGTCCTCGAGTGCTTCATCCGCGCAGGTGGTGATCGCCGATCCGCCGCGAAAAGGCCTGGACTCGCCGCTCGTTCAGCACCTTGTGGAGCATCCACCCGGGCGTTTTCTGTACGTGAGCTGCGGACTCGACTCGTTGCGCGATGATGCAGAGCGCTTGACCGCGGCGGGCAGGTTGCGGATGACGGGTTTGACGGCCTTCGATCTGATGCCCTTTACGGAGCACATCGAAACGGTGGCCTGCTTCGAACATGGCTGACGCGCGCCGGGGTTTTGCCAACGGCATCACAGCGTGAGCGCATCTGCTTTGCGTTTCAAAAAATTGAATTGCAGAATTTACAAACAGATACTACTGTCAGCAGCGTTGCCCCGAAGTAAAGTTTCGTGGAAGCGATTTTATGTGGCCGGGAATACTGATCGCACTCACTTTAGCGCCGCCACCGGCGTCGCACCTCTGGGCGACCGAGAGCTGGGCGCTGGTCGCCGGGCGCGAAGACGATTCTTTCCGAGTCTTGATGAATCCGGACAGCGTCGGCATGCGTCAGAACTTCGTCTCAGCGTGGGTCATGTACGATTTTGCGGCGCCGCAGAAGAACGACTCGGTGGCCGGCGAGATGTATCTGTCGGAGAAGTCGCTGTGGATTTTCGACTGCCCGACCGGGCGAACCACCATGGTGTCGTTCATCCGCTTCTCCGGGAATCGCGGTGAGGGTGCGGCGGTGGATTCCGCCTCGGCACCGGCGCAGGCGTCGCGCATGCAGCATTTCCCGAAGGATTCGGTTGCCAGCGATCAGATCGGCGCGGCGTGCGGTGTATGGAAGAAGCACCAGACGGACATCGCCAGCCGCTGAAGCGCCGCTAGTGCGCGAGTTCGTCGATCATGGCGTTCACGGCCGTCAACACGGGTCCGCCCACCCGCAGGTGGCAATCCTCGATCTGTTTGCGGTCGAACGATCTGGAGGAGGTGCGGCCTTTGGCCGTGATTTCGATGGTCGAACCGGTGGGACCGTCAGCGCCGTTCACATCGGTTTCCGTGACGCTGCCAAAAAGGCCGTGCGGCACCAGGCGGCTCTTGATCTCCAGCCTGATTTTCTTCAATCCAGTGTCGAACGTCTCTCGCGATTGTTGATTCGCCATGGAAGCTCCGCTAAATGTGGGTGGCAGACGTGAGACTACTCCATATCGGGGTACGGGCCCTTGCCGCCTTCCGAGATGAAGCGGTCGACACGGGCCGTCATCACCGGCAGAGGCACCGACCCGAGCTCCAGAACCGCATCGTGGAAGGCGCGAATGTTGAACTGGGCGCCGAGGGCTTTTTCGGCTTTGGCGCGTGCCTCCAAGATCGCCATTTCCCCCAGATAGTACGACAGAGCCTGACCGGGCCACGCGATATAGCGGTCGATCTCGGTTTGGATCTCGCGATCGGATAGCGCGGTGTATTGACGGAAGTAGGCAATGGCCTGTGTTCGGGTCCAGCCCTGCGAATGGATGCCGGTATCGACGACCAGACGTGCGGCGCGCCAGATCTGATAGCCCAGCATGCCGAAGCGGTCGTAGGGGGTATCGTACATGCCCATCTCGACGCCGAGTTTTTCGCAATACAACGCCCAGCCCTCGCCGTACGCCGATACGTAGGTGTGCTGCCTGAACTCCGGTTGATCCTTGTGTTCCATCGCGATCGGCATTTGAAAGGCGTGGCCGGGCGCCGACTCGTGCAGGGTCAGAGCGGTGAGGTTGTAAATCGGGCGGCTCGGCAGATCGTAGGTGTTGACCAGGTAGACGCCGGGACCGCCTCGACCGCCGGTATAAAAGGGCGCCAGATCATCCGGCACCGGGCGGATCGTAAAACGCATGCGCGGCAGATACCCGAAGTACAGAGAGGCCTTGCCGTCGAAGCGCTTGGCGATCCACGCGGCGCGCATGAGCAATTCTTCCGGGGTCTTGGCGTAGAACTTCGGATCGCCGCGCAGGTAAGCGAGGAACGCGGGCAGGTCGCCCTTGAAGCCGCTTTCCTGCATGACAGCCTGCATTTCGCCGGTGAGCCGGGCCACCTCCGCCTCGCCGAGTGTGTGAATGGCGGCGGGGCTTGAGTCGAGCGTGGTGAATTCGCGGATCTTGGACTGGTAGAAGGCTTTGCCGTCCGGCAATTCCTGGGCCGCCAGCGTGGTGCGCGTGCCGGGCACGTATTCCGTACGCATGAACTTCAACAGCTCGGCGTAGGCCGGCTGCACCAGGTCGTGGATGGTCTTGACGGCATCGTCGCGCAGGCTGGCTTGCTCGACGTCCGACACTCCGGGCATGTCCTTGAACGGCGTGTAGAACAAACTGGCTTCGGGCGCTGCGTCCGTGACGGCGGTGATCGATCCATCGCGGTCTTGCAGCGTTACTCGCGGCGGCGTGAAGCCGCGCTTCAGACCGGCACGCATCTCGTCCATCTCCTCGTGAAAGTAGCGCGGTATGTCACGCATCTGGGCGATCCAATTGCGATAGTCCGTGAGCGTACGGAACGGGCGGCGCGCGGTGTAGCCGAGGTTGGTCCAAAACGTGGTGTCCGAATTCACGGGCATCTCGAAATCGCGGAACCGTTGGCTCGCGATCAGCGCCTCGATTTGCGGCCGGTAGATGTCATAGTTCAGCCGTTCCTGGGCCGAGAGAGCATCGCGGTCGATGCCTTCCAACTTGCGCAGCACGTTCTCCCAATAGTGCAGGCGCGTTTCCTCGGCTGCCGGGGTGACGGTGGGCAGGTGATCCTGAATGGCTTTTTGGCTGTCCTCATCGTCAGGCAGCTGCTCCTGGCGCCAGGCCCACTCCGAGGTATAGATGGCCTTCAACGCGTTGTCCGCATCGGCCTGGCCGTTCTGCGGGCAGCCGCCGAGGAACGGCGCCGTGAGCGCAAGTACGGCAGCAGCAATCACGAGTGACTTCATTGCGGTCCTTGAAGCGGGCTTGCGGGAATCGCGACCGCGACTATAAGTCGGAACGCGATCCTCGGGGTAACTGCATTTGCGCGGCGCAGCCCCGGTCACAGCGCCATACGCATTTCTATTTCACTCCAAAGTGCCGCGTAGATGGCTGCGGCGGGGCTTTGCGGCGCGTACGAAGACAACGGTGCGCGGCGCTCGGTCATTCTCTCGATGTCGCTCCAATAGGGTACCTCCGTGGTCAGCAGCTCGGGGAAACGCGGCCGCGTCGCCGCGATGACTTCGTGGTGCAGCGACTTGCGGCGGTCGACCATGGAGAAAAAGGGCAGCAGCTGCAGATCAGTCCATTCGTTGGCAGCGGCGAAATCGCGCAGCTGTTCGAGCATGCGCACCGACAGCGGAGTTGGAATGAGCGGCACCAGTACCGCGTCCGACGCCCGGAGGACGTTCTCCGAAAGCAGCGAAATGCCGGGCGGGCAGTCTAGAAACAGCACCGCGTAGCGATCGCGCAGCACGCGGCTCATTTTCAACAGGCGCATCGTCGGCCGTTTGCGCTCGCTCAGGTGCACATCGAAGTTGCGGTACGAGAAATCAGCGGGCAGCACATCGAGATTATCGAAGCCGCTGGCCACCACCACCTCGGTCAGTTCACGCTTGCCCGACACGAGCTTCTTTGCCGAGACATGGTCGGTCGCTTCGCAGCGCAGGGTATAGGTCGCGGCACCCTGGCTGTCAAGATCCCACAGGGCGGTGGGGCGGCCGCTGCGGGCGCACAGGTAAGCCATGTTGACGGCGGTCGTGGTCTTGCCGACGCCGCCCTTGATGTTGGTGACGGCGATGATTTTCACGGTCGGTCAAAACCGGCCGAAAAATCGCGCCAGGTCGGACGACGCGAGGAAGTCGGCGGCGCAAGTCTCGAGACCCGCGGCGTCGTCGGCGTCGAAACGGGAGAGCCTGGGACTGTCGAGGTCTAGCACTCCCCAGAGCCGTTCTCCCTGCAACAGAGGTACGACGATCTCGGACTGCGAGGCGGCATCGCAGGCGATGTGTCCGGGAAACGCGTGAACATCGGCGACGAGGAGGGTATCGCGACGCTGCGCGGCGGTACCGCAGACGCCCTTGCCGATGGCGATGCGGACGCAGGCCACCTTGCCTTGAAAGGGGCCGAGCACCAGTTCGCCGTCCTGAAGAAAATAAAATCCCACCCAATTCAAATCCGGCAGCGCCGCGTATAGCAGGGCGCTCAAGTTCGCGGCATTCGCCAGGGCGTTGCGTTCGGCGGCGAACAGAGCAGCCCATTGATGCCGCAGGTCGCGATAAAGCACGGGCTTCGAGGCAGCGTCCGTCAAGAATGTCTCCATATTATTCTGGTGCGGCTAAATTTTAAGGCATCCTTGGGTTTTGTGCGATCATCGACGGCTGCGTCCTACACCACATCGAGTGGTGCGGTGACGGTGTATTGCTGGCAAAGCGCCTAGTGTCCCTGGGCTGCGCGGCGCCCGCGGGCACATCGATGGGCGCTGCGAATACGAGGTGAAAATGCTGACCGACCAGGATATCTACCTATTCCGCGAAGGGACCAACGGGCGGCTTTATCGGTCGTTGGGTTGTCATCTCATCGAGCACGGCGGCGGCGCGCACTTTGCCGTTTGGGCGCCCAACGCCTCCCGGGTTGCGGTCATCGGCGATTGGAACGGCTGGAATCCTGACGCCGACGTGCTGACGGTGCGCGGCGACGGATCGGGCATCTGGGAAGGGCTGATTGCGGGCGTGCGGCATGGCCAGGCATACAAGTACCGCATCACGTCGAATGTCGGGGGCTACAGCGTCGACAAGGCCGATCCGATGGGCATGCTGTGCGAATTGCCGCCGGCGACCGCGTCGCGGGTTTGGTCGCTCGAGTATCAATGGCAGGATGACGCGTGGATGAGTTCGCGAGGGGCGAAGAACGGGCTGGCTGCACCGATGTCGATTTATGAGCTGCATCTCGGCTCGTGGCGCCGCTCGCACGGCGAGTTTCTCAATTACCGCGATCTCGCGCACGCGTTGGCCGACTACATCAATGAGCTCGGCTTCACGCATGTTGAATTGATGCCCATCACCGAGCATCCCTTTTATGGATCGTGGGGCTATCAGACCACTGGCTACTTTGCGCCCACGGCGCGCTACGGTTCGCCGCAGGATCTGATGTACTTCGTCGACCACCTGCATTCGAGGGGTATCGGCGTGATCCTCGATTGGGTGCCTTCGCATTTTCCGTCGGACGCGCACGGGCTGTCGTACTTCGACGGCACGCATCTCTTCGAGCACTCCGACCCCCGCCAGGGCTATCACCCCGAATGGAATTCGGCCATCTTCAATTTCGGGCGCAACGAGGTGCGCAGCTTCCTGCTGTCGTCTGCGTTGTTCTGGTTCGACAAGTATCACATCGACGCGATACGCGTCGATGCCGTCGCCTCCATGCTGTACCTCGACTACGCGCGCAAGGAAGGCGAGTGGATTCCGAATCGCTACGGCGGGCGCGAGAATCTCGAGGCCATCGAATTTCTGCGCGTGCTCAATCAGGCGGTCTACCGCGATTATCCGGATGGCGCGATGATCGCCGAGGAGTCCACGGCCTGGCCGATGGTCTCGAGGCCCACGGACGTGGGCGGCCTCGGATTCGGCCTGAAATGGAACATGGGTTGGATGCACGACACGCTGCAGTACATGAAACAGGATCCGATAAACCGCAAGTTCCATCATGGACAGCTGACCTTTTCCCTGATCTATGCGTTCAATGAGAATTTCGTGCTGCCGCTCTCGCACGACGAGGTGGTGTACGGCAAGGGTTCGCTGATCGGCAAAATGCCCGGAGATGACTGGCAGATGTTTGCCAATCTGCGGACGCTGTACGGCTACATGTGGGCGCATCCGGGCAAGAAATTGTTGTTCATGGGCGGAGAATTCGGCCAGCGACGTGAATGGACCCACGAGGGCGAACTCGAGTGGTGGGTGTCCGAACTGCCGGAACATGCCGGCCTGAAGAAATTGATGGGCGATTTGAACCGCGTCTACGTACGCGAGCCGGCGCTGCATCAGCTGGATTTCTCGGCGGACGGATTCGAGTGGATCGACGTGAACAACGGCGAGCAGAGCGTGCTCGCGTTCCTGCGCAAATCCTCCGGCGGCGGTGCGCCGATCTTGATCGTCTGCAATTTCACGCCGGTGCCGCGCAACAACTATACGGTCGGCGTGCCGGCACGCGGCATCTGGCGTGAGCTCATCAACACCGATGCCCGCGAATACGGCGGTGCGGGGTGGGGCAACTTGGGCGGCGTCGAATCGGTGCCCGTGAGCGCGCATGGTCGCGTCGAGTCGATCAATCTCACCCTGCCACCGTTGTCCACCGTCATGTTGCGCTGGGAACCCCGTGGCTAGGCCGCCGCGCGATGTCGTCCCGCCGTCCGTAGCGGCGAATGGCGGGGCTTTGAAAGGCGGGGCCGTGGAAGCGGGGGCCGTGGATGGCAGGGCGCGCGCCGTAATCGATGCCGTACTGCCGTCCATCGACGGTGGCCGGTTTGCGGTCAAGACCATCGCCGGGCGGTCCTTCGACGTGATCGCGCACTGCTTCACCGACAGTCACGACAAATTGCGCGTGGTGCTCGAGTGGGGTGTCGCCGGCGCGCAGGGCAGCCGTGAGGTGCCGATGCAGCCGCAGCCGAACGATGTGTGGACGGCCGAATTCATCCCGCCCTCGCCGGGTCGTTATCGCTATACGGTGATCGCCTGGGTCGATCACTTCGAATCGTGGCGCGGCGAACTGAGCCGGCGCGAGGAGCGCGCCGACATCGAGGTGGCATTGCGGGTCGGCAGCGATCTCATCGACGGTGCGGCGGCGCGGGCTGCCGGCGCCGACGCCTTGCTTCTCAAGGAATGGGCGGCGCAATTGCGCGATATGGCGGGCGTCGGCGCCGTGCCTGCGGGCGCCGTGCAGACCGCTTCGCTGAAGGAGGCGGCGTTGGATGCAGCGCGCGGGGCGGTCGCAGCGCGCTATGCCGACCGCTCCCTGGCGGTGACGCGATCGCTGGAGTTGATCGTCGATCGTCAGCGGGCCGAATTCAGCACCTGGTACGAGTTGTTTCCGCGCTCCACGGCTGCCGAGCCCGGAACGCATGGCACCTTCCGCGATGTGGAGGCACAGCTGCCGCGCATCGCCGAGATGGGGTTCGACGTTCTCTATTTTCCGCCCATCCACCCGATCGGACGTGTGAATCGCAAGGGCAAGAACAACGCCTTGAGTGCCAAGCCCGATGACGTGGGCAGCCCTTGGGCGATCGGCGCCGCCGAGGGGGGGCACAAGGACATCCTGCCGCAGCTCGGCGACATGGAGGATTTTCGGCATCTAATATCGAAGGCGCGCGATCATGGCATTGAAATCGCGATGGACATCGCCTTCCAATGCGCGCCGGACCATCCCTACGTGTCGCAGCATCCCGAGTGGTTCAAGCACCGGCCGGACGGCAGCGTGCAATATGCGGAGAATCCTCCCAAGAAATACCAGGACATCTATCCCTTCGACTTCGAAAGCAGCGATTGGCGCGGCTTGTGGAACGAACTGAAGAGCGTGGTGGCGTTTTGGGTCGGGCAGGGCGTCAGCATACTGCGCGTCGATAATCCGCATACCAAGGCGTTCGCGTTCTGGGAATGGTTGATCGCGGAGATCAAGCGCGATCATCCCGACGTGATTTTTCTCGCCGAGGCGTTTACCCGCCCAAAGGTGATGCATCGTCTGGCAAAGCTGGGATTCACGCAGTCCTACACCTATTTCACGTGGCGCAACAACAAACATGAGCTCACGGAATATTTCACCGAGCTTGCCTCTGGGCCGGGGCGGACGTACTTCCGCCCGAATGTCTGGCCGAACACGCCGGATATCCTGCCCGAGTCGCTGCAAACCGGATTGCGCCAGGTCTACGCCGCGCGATTGGTTCTCGCCACGACCCTGGCCGCGAATTTCGGGCTGTACGGCCCCGCCTTTGAATTGATGGAGAGTGCGCCGCGCGAGCCGGGCAGCGAAGAATATAGAGACTCTGAGAAGTATCAGCTGCGCCATTGGCCGCTCGACCGTCCCGACAGCCTCTGGCCCTTGATCGCGCGCATGAACCGGATCCGCCGTGAGAACAGTGCGCTGCATTCGAACCAAAACCTGCGTTTCTGTGAAATCGACAACGAGCAGATGATCGCGTACTTGAAAATGGATGCATCCTGCGACAACGTGATCCTGACGATAGTCAATCTCGATCCGTATGCGGCCCAGTCGGGCTGGGTGCATCTGGACGTCGAGGCGCTGAATTTCGCCGCGGACCAGCCTTATCAGGTGCATGACCTGTTGAGCGAGCAGCGCTTCGAATGGCGGGGGCCGCGCAACTACGTGATCCTCGATCCGCAGCATTCGCCCGCGCACGTGTTCCGGCTGCGCCGGCGCGTCCGCAGCGAACAGGATTTCGACTACTACACATGACGAACGCCCGATGAACGACGTACAGGCGCCGACGCTCGATACCACCCCGCTGTCGGGAATCGATGCGGATGATCCGCTCTGGTACAAGGATGCGGTCATCTACCAGCTGAACGTCAAGTCGTTCTTCGACTCGAACGACGACGGCATCGGGGATTTCAAAGGCTTGACGTCCAAGCTCGAGTACATCCGGGATCTGGGCGTCAACACGATCTGGCTCATGCCGTTCTATCCTTCGCCGCTGAAGGATGACGGCTACGACATCGCCGACTATCAGAACGTACATCCGCAGTTCGGAACGCTCGACGATTTTCGCGTGATGCTGGGCGAAGCGCATCGTCTGGGGCTGAAAGTGGTGACCGAGCTGATCATCAACCACACCTCGGATCAGCATCCGTGGTTCCAGGCGGCGCGCAAGGCACCGCTCGGATCGGCGCAGCGCGATTTCTACGTGTGGAGCGACACCGACCAGAAATATCTCGGCACGCGCATCATCTTCACCGACACCGAGACCTCGAACTGGACCTTCGATCCCGTGGCGAAGGCTTACTACTGGCATCGCTTCTTCAGCCACCAGCCGGATCTGAATTTCGACAACCCCCGGGTGATGGAGGCGGTGCTGCAAATCATGCGCTTCTGGCTCGACATGGGCGTCGACGGATTCAGGCTGGACGCCATTCCCTATCTGGTGGAACGCGAGGGAACCAACAACGAGAACCTGCGCGAAACGCATGTCGTCATCAAGCAACTGCGCGCGGCGATCGACGCCGCGTACCGCAACCGCTTCTTGCTGGCCGAGGCCAATCAATGGCCGGAGGACGTGCGCGAGTATTTTGGGGATGGCGATGAGTGCCACATGGCCTATCACTTCCCGCTCATGCCGCGCATCTACATGGCCATCGCACAGGAGGATCGTTATCCCATCGTCGAGATCATGCAGCAGACACCGGACATACCGGATTCATGCCAGTGGGCGATATTTCTGCGCAACCACGACGAGCTCACACTGGAGATGGTCACCAGCAAGGAGCGCGACTACATGTACTCGACATACGCCTCCGACCTGCAGGCGCGCATCAATCTTGGCATCAGGCGCCGTCTCGCGCCGCTGATGGAAAACGACCTGGACCGCATCAAATTGATGAACAGCCTGCTGTTGTCCATGCCGGGGTCGCCGATCGTCTACTACGGCGATGAAATCGGCATGGGTGACAATTTCTTCATCGGCGACCGCAACGGCGTGCGCACGCCGATGCAGTGGAGCCCGGACCGCAATGCCGGCTTCTCGCGTGCCGATCCGCAGCGGCTGTACCTGCCGCCCATCATGGATGCGGTGTACGGCTATCCGTCCACCAATGTCGAGGCGCAATCGCGCGACCCGAGTTCGCTGTTGAGTTGGACCAAACGGATGCTGGCAGTACGCAAGACCAGTCAAGCCTTTGGCCGCGGCACGCGCAAGTTTCTGAAGCCCGGCAACCGCAAGATCCTGGCGTATTTGCGCGAGTCAGGCGAGGACACCATCTTGTGCGTCGCGAACCTGTCGCGTTCGGCGCAGCCCGCCGAGCTCAATCTCGCCGCCTACAAGGGCCGGGTGCCGGTGGAGATGCTCGGCAAGACCACGTTCCCGCCGATCGGCGAACTGCCTTACTTCCTGACGCTGTCCGGTTACGGCTTCTATTGGTTCAGGTTGTCCACGGACGCCACGGGACCCGCGTGGCACGAGCATGTGGTCTCGGTTGATGAGCGCCCGACCCTGGTGCTGTTCGACGGTTGGCTGAGCCTGTTCCGCGAACGCGTGGTGCCCTGGCGCATCGGCATGGCCGAGAAAACCCGTCTGCAGTTCGAGACCGACACCCTGCCGCGCTACATCGAAACGCAACGCTGGTACTCGGCGAAGGGCACGACCATCGATCGCGCCCGCATCACCGAGCAGGTGGTTTGGCAGGAGGCGCCGCTCACCTGGCTGCTGGCGATGGTGGATCTCGATACGGCGGCCGCCGGGGAGCGCATGAGCTACTTCATGCCGCTGGCTCTCGCGTGGGAGGAGCGCGACGAGGAGCGGGTGCGCAATCTCTCAACCGCGGCGGTGGCGAAAATCCGCCAGCAGGCCGACGTCGGCGTGATGGGCGATGCCTTCGCCGACACGCCATTCTGCCGGGCGGTGGTGCAGGCGATGGCGACACGGCGCGAAATTCCATCGGCGCAAGGCAAGTTCGTGTTCCGGCCGACGGCCGCGTTCGACGAGATCGCGGGCAGCGACTACGCAACGCTGAGCGTGGATCGGCCGCGTGGTTCGAGTTCCAACACCGTGGTGACCATGGGCGAGCGGCTCATGCTCAAGGGCTATCGCCGCCTGCGGGTGGGGCTCAATCCGGAACTCGAGATGGGGAGGTATCTGACCGAGGTGGTGCATTTCCCGAACTGCGCGCGTCTGGCAGGTGTGCTCGAGTACATCGGCAACGATGGCCAATCGCGATTGCTCGGCATGCTGCAGGCATTCGTGCCTAACCAGGGCGATGGCTGGACCTACGCGCTCGAATACCTGAAACGTCATCTGGAACAACATCGCACCACGCCGGTGAACGACGCGTTGCCGGCCAATGCGCACGAGGCGTTCCTGGCGATGATGAGGGTGCTGGCCACGCGCACCGCGGAACTGCACCGCGCACTGGCCCAGCCGCAGCCCGCGGGCGGCCGCCAGGATCCGGCATTCGTGCCGCAGCCGCTGGCGCGCGCCGAAATCCTCGCCTACAAACAGCGTGCGCTGGAAGAGGCGAAGCAGGCGCTCGATTTGCTGGCCGCGAATGTGGACTCCCTGGTCAATGCCGACCGCGAGCGCGCCGCGGCGGTGCTCGAGAAGCGTGCCGCGATCCTCGCGCGCATCGACGCGATCGCCTCGGAATCGGAGCCGGGGCTCAAGATCCGCATACACGGCGACTATCATCTCGGCCAGGTGCTGGTGACGCGCAACGATTTCGTGATCATCGATTTCGAAGGCGAGCCGGGCCACAGCCTCGAGGCGCGGCGCGCCAAGCAATCGCCGCTGCGCGATGTGGCGGGAATGCTGCGATCCTTCGCCTATGTGCAGCTGAGCGCCCTGCGCAGCGTGGCGCACAATGAAGCGGAGGCGGCGCGGCTTGCGCCCTTGGGCCGGGCGTGGGAGGTGGAAACGCGCAGCGCGTTCCTCGCCGCCTATGGCACCGCGGCGCAAGGCAGTCCGCCATTGTATGGTGCGATCAAACCTGGCGAGGGTTTGCTCGGCCTGTTCGAATTGGAAAAGGTGCTGTACGAATTGCGCTACGAGATCGGCAACCGGCCGACGTGGGCTGGAATTCCGCTGCAGGGAATTCTCGATTGGGGCGCCGGCACTTAAGGAGCAGCCATGCAAACGTTCGACATACCTTTCGACACCGACGCCGCGCGCGAATTCGTGCACCGGACCGCCGCCTTTCTGCCGCGGCTGGCAGTGGCGGTGGTGGTGGTGCTGATCGGCTACCTGCTCGCCAAACTCGCGCGCTTTGCGGTGGAGCGTGCGCTGCGCGCGATCAATCTCAACGTGCTGACGGAACGCGCCGGCACGGATAATTTTCTGGCGCAGGCGGGTTTGCGCGGCGACACCTGCACCTTGTTCGGTCTGCTGGCATTCTGGTTGGTGATCTTGGAGACGCTGGTCGAAGCGTTCGGCAACCTGGGATTCACCTACATCACCGATCTGCTGCATCGGATCGTCTTGTTCACGCCGAACCTGCTGATCGCCATGCTGGTGGTGATCTTCGGATCCTACTGCGCGCGTTTCATCGGCAACGCGGTCGAGAACTTTTGCCTGCAGGCTCAGGTTCCCGACGGGGACATGCTGTCGCGGATCGCACGTTACATCGTCCTGGCATTCGTCATCATGATTGCCTTGAGCCAGGTGGAGGTGGGCGGGGAGATCGTGCAGCACACCTTTCTCATCATCCTGGCCGGATTGATGCTGGCGCTGGCGCTGGCGTTCGGACTCGGCGGCCGTGACTGGGCCGCCGCGCTGCTGCAGCGATGGTGGCCCCATGATCGCAAGGATCGGGATCTCTAAGTCAGGCGGCCGCGCGCTGCTCGGGCGCCGCTTCGAGCGCCCGGGCAAGGACATCTTCGATCTTCTCCGCCCAGACGATTTCCAGCCGCGCCTTGACGCTCTCGGGAATATCCTCGAGATCACGCCGATTGCGTGCCGGCAGGATGACCGTGCGGATTCCCGCGCGCGCCGCCGCGACGCATTTCTCCTTGACGCCGCCGACGGGCATGACCACGCCGCGCAGACTGATTTCGCCGGTCATGGCGACGTCGGAACGCACGGTGCGCTGCGACAGCAGTGAGGCCAGCGAGGTGGCGATTGCGACTCCGGCGCTCGGGCCATCCTTGGGGATCGCGCCCGCGGGGACGTGGATGTGCAGATCGCTGTCATCCAGGATCGATGCATCGATGCCCAGACGGTCAGCTTGCGACTTCACCAAGGTCACCGCGGCCTGTGCGCTCTCCTTCATCACGTCGCCGAGTTGACCCGTGAGAATGAGTTTGCCGCTGCCGCGTACGCGGCTCGACTCGATGAACAGGATGTCGCCGCCGGCAGGGGTCCAGGCCAATCCCGTGGCGACGCCGGGTACGCTGGTGCGCAACGCGACATCGCTTTCGAAACGCGCGGCACCCAGGATCGCTTCCACGCCGCCGGCATCGATGGCGACGCTCGTCGTCTCACCCGAGGCGATGCTGACCGCGGTGTTGCGCAGCAAGGCTCCGATCTGCCGCTCGAGGTTGCGCACGCCCGCTTCGCGCGTGTAATCGATGATCACCCGGCGCAGGGCTTCATCGGTGATCTGCACCTGCTGGGCGGTCAAACCGTTGGCCTCGAGCTGCCTCTTCAGCAGATAACGACGCGCGATCTGCAGTTTTTCCTCTTCGGTGTAGCCGGACAACTCGATGATCTCCATACGGTCGCGCAGCGGTCCGGGAATGGAGTCCAGCACGTTCGCGGTGGCGATGAACATCACCTTCGACAGATCGAAGGGCACACCCAGGTAGTTGTCGCGGAATGTGTTGTTCTGCTCCGGATCGAGCACCTCGAGCAGCGCCGAGAACGGATCGCCTTGGTGGCTGGCCGACAGCTTGTCGACCTCATCCAGCATGAGCACGGGATTGCGGCGGCCGGCCTTGCGCAACGCTTGCACGATGTTGCCCGGCAGGGAGCCGATGTAAGTGCGCCGGTGGCCGCGAATCTCCGCCTCGTCGTGCACGCCACCCAGGCTGACGCGGCCGAATTTGAGCCCCACCGCCTTGGCGATGCTCTGACCCAGCGAAGTCTTGCCCACGCCCGGCGGCCCGACGAAGCACAGTATCGGACTGCGTCCTTGCGGATTGAGTTTGCGCACCGCCAAGAACTCGAGGATGCGGCGCTTGATCTTTTTCAGCCCGTAGTGGTCCTCGTCGAGGATCCTGCGAGCGGCGTCGATGTCCACCTGCTCGGGATCGAGCTTGGCCCACGGCATGGCCAGCAGCCAGTCGAGGTAGGTGCGCGTCATGGAGTATTCGGCCGCCTGCTCCGGCATCCGCTCGAGACGGTTGAGTTCGCGCTGAGCTTGCTCCGCGACCTCCGGCGGCATACCGGCTTCCGCGACGGCCTTCTTCAGGTCCGCCAGTTCCGCGGTGGAGGAGTCGGACTCACCCAGCTCTTTTTGAATCTGATGCAGCCGTTCGCGCAGCACCGCCTCTTTCTGGCGATCATCGAAGGCCTCGCGGGTTTTCTCGTCAATCTGCCGCGATACTTTCATGACCTCGATGCGCCGCCCGAGGAATGCCAGCACCATGTCCAGCCGCGCCTTCAAGTCGAAGGAGGCGAGGATCTCCTGCTTGTCGGTGAGCTTCAAGTCCATGAAGCTGGCGACCATGTCCGCCAGCGCGGGAATGGATTCAATGCTGCGGATCGCGTTGGCGAGTTCGCCCGGTGCCTGCGGCAGAAGGCGCACGGCCTCGCCGGCCTTGTCGCGCAAATTCATGCCTCGGGCTTCGATGTCACGATCGAATTCGACGGCTTCCCGGTGCGTTTCGATGCGCGCCACCAGAAACGGATCGCGACTGACGTAGTCGAGCACCGTGAAGCGTTCTTCGCCCTGACAAATCAGGTGATGCGTGCCGTCCGCTGCCGTGATGAAGCGCACGATGGAGGCAGCCGTGCCGACGCGGTGCAGATTGTCGGCCGATTCGGCCTCCGCCGACCCTCCCGCCCTGCGCAGAATGAGGCCGACGCGGCGCTGTGTGCGCACCGCTTCCTGCGCCGCTGCGAGCGACAATTTACCGTCGATGGTGATCGGCAGAACCACGCCGGGAAACAGCACGGCGTTGCTCACCGGCAGTACGATCAAAACGTCCTCAGAAGCGCTCATGGCCCCTCCCGCGTCAAACGCAAGTACAAACAGCCGTGATCGAGACGGCGCTCGAGCAGTGCGTAGCGGCCGGACGGCAAATCGATGCGCCGCCGCATGTGCCCGTAGGGAATCTCCATGCGCACTACGCTCATACCGCCGCCGCCGGGGGCGACGCGGGTGTCGATCCACAATCCGGAGGGCGTAAATTGCACGCTGATCTCCTCGGCGCGCGCGCCCGGCAGTGCGACGACCACACTGACCTGCGTGCCGTCGGCAAAGATGTCGATCGGCGGTTCCCATACCGGCCGCTGCGAAGGTGCTGTCAGCAGGTCGAAGAAATGCCGGTGTTTGCGCTCCGCCTGATCGAGGAGCGCGCAGGCGTCAGCCCACATCCAAGATCGTCGTCGATTTATTTCCATGCTCAGTGAATGCGGGCAATGCCGGGTAAGTTCAAGGTGTGGCGGGGTGGGAGGCAGCCGCGCGGGAACGAAAAATGCATCAGTTCGTGCGCCGTGCAAAGGCACGGCCTTCCAGTGGGTGCGAATCCCACCCGGCAACTATCGCTCCAGCCGGAAGTAATCGGAGCAGTTGCGGAGGTGACG
>Ga0116226_10000478_pt1 | contig 34243 bp, 23 predicted proteins | sample S1TSphfallax_FD_89692 | JGI IMG/M metagenome (GOLD analysis project Ga0116226, IMG submission 89692) | Host-associated microbial communities from peat moss isolated from Minnesota, USA - S1T2_Fa - Sphagnum fallax MG | ecosystem: Host-associated > Plants > Peat moss > Unclassified | place: USA...
CGCCAAATAGGTTTCCTGGTACGGTCGTTCAAAGGCCAGCACGATCCTGCTCGCCAGTTCCGACGCGCCCTCGCTTCCCATCTGATTGACCCAAGTGGCAAAAGTCTCGTCGCCGACCCGGGCCAGCGGCGCGTCGCCGACGAGCTTGCGCAGCCTCCCGCCTGCCTCGACCACCATACGATCGGCAATTTCCCGACCGACGGTGCGGAGCGTTTCTTGCAGCCGCGTCAGCCCGACGACAATGACCGCGGCGTGCCCCTCACCAAGCTGCTCACCCACTACCGTAATGAACGCATCGCGGTTGAGGAGGCCAGTGAGTGGGTCCCGGGCGGCAGCTTCACGCAACCGGCGTTCGCGCTCCCGGATGGTGATGGCAAGATCGCCCAGCGCGCCCAATTGGACGAGTTCCTTCTCATCGAGCGGCGGCGCCAATTCCTCCCCGGATTCCATCCGCCGGGTCGCTGCAACAAATTGTTCGATCGGCCTCGCAATCCGGCGCGCCACCATACCCGCGCCGACAATGCCTGCGCCAAGCCCAAGCGCCCAAACGACGCCGATGACAATCAAGCTCGGGCCAAATCCGACCATTGAAGAGTCGGCATAAAAAAATCGCATCACAACCCAGATCGCAACAACCGTTAGCGCCTGAATCACCGTGAGTATAACAACCGTCAGCACTGCGATGCTTCGGAAACCCAAGCTGAGTTATCCTTTCTAGGCTTGAACCGGATTGATCTCATAAAGCGAGCAGAATTCTGCGTCCATATAAGCGCATATTAAGGGTTTCGGTGGAACTGCAAAAGGCCGATCACCAAACCGCAGCAGCCTGATCCTATATGGAGCGGTCAAACACGCTATAACGCCGACAGCATCGCGACTTTGGCCTGGACGGAAGCACATGTTCAACGATTTCCTCTCGCCGCAAACGACGTTTCTATCCATGCTCCATATTGTTCTGGCGGCGGGTGTGACGATGCACGTGCTGCTGACCAAGCGAGATACCAGCGCCTCAATCGGGTGGATTGGGCTTGCACTGCTCTCGCCAATCGTCGGCAGCGTGATTTATTTTCTGTTCGGAATTAATCGCGTACGCCGCCGTGCCCAGCGTCTGCGCGACCAGCGGCGTACGCCCCGCGCGCGCGGCAATGCGTCGCATGCGAGAGGGGCACCCGATCATCTGGACGGGCTAAGGCGTACCGGCGCATTGATCACTGAGCGTCGTGTCGAAACCGGGAACAGCGTGACCTTGCTGCGGGATGGCGATGCGGCCTATCCGCAAATGCTGCAGGCGATCCACGACGCGACTGAATCGATCGGGCTCTCCAGCTACATTCTTCGATCGGACAGGGCCGGCGATCCGTTCATCGCGGCGCTGTCAATGGCGCAGCGGCGCGGCGTTGCTGTCCGCGTGCTGGTCGATGGGATTGGCAGCGGCTATTTCTATTCGGGCGCTTGTCGTCATCTTAAGGCAGCCGGCGTTCCGGTCGCACAGTTCCTGCACTCGCTGCTGCCGTGGCGGATGCCATTCCTCAATATGCGCACGCACAAGAAGATCCTGGTGGTTGACGGTCGGATCGGATTCGCCGGCGGTCTTAATATCGGTGCGGAAAATCTGGTGGCTACGCGGCCCCATTCGCCGGTGCGCGATACACATTTCCGCTTTGAGGGTCCGGTAATCGAGCAATTGCTCGACGCTTTCATCGAAGACTGGCTGTTCACCACCGGCGAGGCGCTGGAGGGTCAGCCTTGGGCCTGCCGGGCCGCTTCGGACGGTCCCGCAGCGGCGCGAGTTGTTACCTCCGGTCCTGACCAGGATCTGGAGAAGGTCGAATTCATCATCCTGCAGGCGATCACCTGTGCCCAAACATCGATCCGGGTGATGACCCCCTATTTCCTGCCGGATGAGCGCGTCGTAACGGCGCTGGCCCTGGCGGCGATGCGGGGCGTGTCGGTCGAAATACTGCTCCCGGCTCGGAGCAACCGGCGCATCGTCGATTGGGCGACGCGAACCCAGATCGAGCCCTTACTGGATGCTGGATGCCGCCTGTCCGAAGCGAACCCCCCATTCGATCATTCCAAGCTGATGACCGTCGATGGCATCTGGTGCCTGGTCGGCAGTGCGAACTGGGACATGCGGAGTTTCCGGCTTAATTTCGAACTGAATATCGAGATCTATCAGCCGGAACTGGCCGAACAACTGGACGCACTCATGACCGCAAGCCGTGGACGAACACTCTCCCACAACGAACTCCGCGCACGAAACCTGCCGATGCGCCTCCGCGATGCTGCTGCCCGTCTGGCGCTGCCCTATTTATGATCCCAGCAGTGCTCGCCATCATTCGCCATCAATCAGCAGATGATGCTGCCGCCCCAAAAGAGCCGAGACTTTGGCTGCAACGATCAAAGCGCGATTCTGCATGCTCAGAAAGATCTCCTCGCCAGCCCCTCTTGATCATCCAGGACAGACGTGCTTTCGGCGCAGCTTTAACGACCGGCATCCGAATTATGGACGGGTGTGCTAAAAACCATGGATCGAATTGCAGGACCAGACGTTAGCCGCTTTGTTGTCGTCGTTTTGGAGCCTTGGCGTGGAAGAATCGAACCTTAACGCCCTCAGAGTCAGCCGCCGGCTCTTGTTGGTTTCAACGGCGTTAGCGGGACTAGCCGCGGCGCAGCCTTGGTGGATCCAAGCGGCCGCCGCCAGCGACGATCGATTTATGGCACTGTCGCGATTGCTGATCCCCCATCAGCTCGACCCTGAGGTAGGCCGGCGCATCGCCGCCGCGCTGCATGCCGATAGCGCGCCCTTTTCGAACCAAGTCGACGCGTTGCTGACGCTGGCCCGCGACAAGAAGGCTGCCATCGTCGAGGATTTCTTCCCGTTCGCCAGCGATGAAGCGAAGCAAGCCGCGCTTCAGATCATTTCCGCGTGGTATCTGGGCGTGGTCGATAACGCGCCGGACGCCAAGAACATCGCCTATGAGCTGGCGCTGATGTTCAAGCCGACCTCAGATGTCATGACCATCCCGACCTATTCGATCTCCAGACCCAATGGCTGGAGCGCCGACGCTCCGCCGCTCAGCATTATGCCGGTTTTTTGAGCTGCGGCTAAAAGGAACCTTCAATTTGACCCAAACAGAGAGCGCCGACATCATCGTTGTCGGCACGGGCGTCATCGGCTGCCTGATCGCGGAGCAGCTGCTGGACGCAGGGCATTCGGTGCTGATGCTGGAAGCCGGGCCGCGCGTCGAGCGCTGGCAGATCGTCGAAAAATATCGAAACCTTCCGCCGGTTACCGTGACCAATCTGGACGCAGCCTATCCACCCAGTCGGTGGGCACCGTTTCTGGACTCGACCTCGGCGACGACTGCTGCCGACTATCTCCAGCTCGAAGGCCCCAATGCGCGCGCCTATCGGCAGGATTATGTGCGCTATGCCGGTGGCTCGACCTGGCACTGGGCGGGCATCTGCTGGCGGCTGACGCCTGACGATATGCGGCTGAAGAGCCTCTATGGCGTCGGTCGTGACTGGGCGTTCGATTACGCGACGCTGGAGCCCTATTACACGCGCGCCGAATACGCGATGGGTGTGTGCGGCCCCTCCGATCCCGATCTGCAATGGCCACCGATCCGATCCAAGCCCTACCCGATGGGCCGCCTGCCATTCGGGCCGGGCGAGCAGAAATTTACCGACGCGGCGGCCCGGCTCGGCCTTAAGAATCTGCCCGCCGCACAGGCCCGCAACAGCGGCGTTTCGTATGACACGCGTCCGCCCTGCTGCGGCAATAATAGCTGTATCCCGGTCTGCCCGATCGGCGCAAAATATGATGCTGCGTCGAGCCTGCCGCGGATCGAGGCCAAGGGTGGCAAGATCCTGGTCAATGCCGTGGTCTATCGCATCGAAACCGGCACCGGCAACCAAGTCCAGGCCGTGCATTATTTCGACCCCAATGGGCAATCAACCCGCGTGACGGGCAAGCTGTTCGTGATCGCCTGCAACGGCATTGAAACACCAAAACTCCTGCTGATGTCCGCCGATACACGCAACCCGCGCGGCGTCGCCAATAGCTCTGATCAGGTCGGCCGCAATATGATGGATCAGCCCAAACTGGTCGCGGCGGTGACACTGGCAGAGCCGGCCTGGACCGGCGTCGGTCCGGTACAAGGCAGCAGCATCATGCAGACCTCGCAGGGTGCGTTCCGCAGCGAGCATGCCGGTGCCCTGCTCCGCTTCAACAATATGGCGCGGAGCCGCCTGGGCGCGATGCAGGCGCTGAAGACGGGTCTGGTCGGCAAGGCGCTCGACGCCGAGATCCGCCGGCTCTCTGCCTGCACCGCCGAATTGACCCTGGAACATGAGTTATTGCCCAACCCAAATAACCGCCTGACGCTGTCATCGAAAAAGGACGCGCTCGGCATCCCCAAACCCAACATCTATTACGATGTCGGCCCTTATGTCCGCAAAAGCGCGGAGATCTATTCGACGCCGTTGGTCAAGCAGCTGGCCCACGAAATGGGCGCGACCGATGTCAAGGTGACGACCGAATTCACCAACAGTGATCACATCATGGGCGGCATGATCATGGGGGCGGACCCCGCCGATTCGGTGGTCGATGTCGATTGCCGCGCCCATGATCACGCCAATTTGTTTCTGCCCGGCGGCGGTGCGATGACGACCGCCGGCTGCGGCAACAGCACCCTCACCATGGCCGCGCTCGCGCTCAAGGCGGCCGATGCGATGGTCGCTCAGTTGGCGCACGCCTGATGCTGCGCCGAGCGCTATTCGGGATCGCCTGGCTGGCGATCGCCTCGCCCCAGGCGATGGCCGCCGACATCGATCCGCTGGTCGCCCAGGGCGATTATCTGGCCAAGGCCAGCGACTGCACCGCCTGTCATACCGCGCCCGGCGGCAAGGCTTTCGCGGGCGGCCTCGCCATCGCATCGCCGGTCGGCACGATCTATTCCAGTAACATCACGCCCTCAAAGACGGCCGGCATCGGGCTCTACACGCGCGACCAGTTCGCCGCGGCTCTGCGGAAGGGCGTGCGACGAGACGGCGCCAACCTCTATCCGGCGATGCCCTACACCGCCTATGCCGTGCTGAGCGACCCGGACATCGACGCGCTCTACGCCTATTTCATGAAAGGCGTAGAGCCGGTCGATGGGGCAGCGCCCAAGACCAGTCTGCCGTTTCCGATGAATATTCGGCTGTCGATGATGGCCTGGAACCTGATCTTCTTGCGGGATAGCGGCTTACCGTCCGATCCCGCCCAATCCGCCGCCTGGAACCGCGGGCGCTATCTGGTCGAGGGCGCCGCGCATTGCTCGACCTGTCACACGCCGCGCGGATTCTTGATGGAGGAGCGCTCAGGGCTGGCGTTCGCGGGCGGACAGGTCGGCGCCTGGTACGCACCCAACATCACGTCCGATAAGAATAGTGGCATCGGCTCGTGGTCCAAACCCGCACTGATCGGGTATCTGCGCGATGGTGTCGCGCCGGGTGCGCGAGCCGCCGGGACGATGGGCGAAGCAATTGAACATAGCTTCCAGTATCTGACGCCATCGGACCTGGATGCGGTCGTGACTTATATCGAAACCGTCCCGGCGGTCGAGAACGCCAAGCCCGGGGACAGGTTCGACGAGGGAAAGCCCGCCTCGGACCTCGCCTCTACACGCGGGGCCGTGATCGACGATGCGACCCAAGGCGCCGCGCTGTTTCAAGGCAATTGCGCCTCGTGTCACGCACCGCTCGGACAGGGCGGCACCGATGGCTATTTTCCCAGCCTGTTCCATAATTCGACCACCAGTGCGCCCAACTCTAATCTGGTCGCGACGATCCTCTACGGCGTCAATCGGACGACCGCTCAGGGCCAAGCCTTCATGCCGGGATTCGGGGGCGCTCCAACGGATTCCAATCAATTGTCCAATCACGACATCGCCTTGGTCGCGACCTATGTACGGGCGGAGTATGGCGGCAGCGGCGCGGCCGTGACCGATACGGAGGTGGCGACTGTCCGCCAGGGCGGCCCGTCTTCGCCGCTGGTGCTGATCGCGAGGATCGGTCTGGGCGTGGGGGTCGTTGCGGCGATGGGCTTGGTCGTCGTTTTGTGGCGGCGGCGCCATCGGCTAGGGGCGAAGCGGGGATTTGGCGAGTGATAATAGCGTTACCGTCCGGATGAATGGTTGGCGGATGCGAAGAGCTGTGGTGAATGCCCCCCATAGGTCGCCAGACTTCTGTTGCGCACATTCGATAGACACGAGAGCATTGTCACGGATCACCGCAATGACGCTGCTTTTCTCTTCGTCGAGCCCGGCTTCTGCTCGGAATGCTGCTTGAATATCGCCTTTCTTTGCCATATCCGAGGCGATTGCCCCGAGTGCGTTTGCCCTTGGCCCGGATACGGTACCTAAAGTCGTTTCCGCCTGGTGTATGGCATCTGCCGGCACAGTCGATGTAGGCGGGGTTTTGGCGGCGTACGCATAGAGCAATGCCAACATCGCCACTTGGTCAGCGCTGGGCTTCGCGGTCATCGGACCTGCCGCATCGGCGGCAACGAGTGCGCCGTCTAAATCCCCCATATCGGCCTTTAACTCCGCCGCCTGCCACGGAAGGATTGGGTAGGGTGAATCCGCGCTCTCTTGCAAGACAGCAAAAGACTTGCGCGCTTCGTCTTGATATCCCGCCAAAGCAAGATTCTTGGTGAGCTCAAATAGAGAATTTGATGCTTGCCTGTCGGTCGATAGTTGAGATTTGAAAATTTCGATCGCGATAGGTAACGTCTTCGAAATAGCCGCGATATTCGCTTTCTGAATCTCCGCTTGTATAGTGCCCAGATAATATTGTTGCCGGTCCTTGATATCTATCGGCTGCACGGCGGCGAGCGCTTCGTCATAGGCGCTGAGTTCGATCAGGATGTCAAAAAGTCCAATAAGCTGGGGTATATGGGCACCCACACCCATTTTTGGGAGTGGGCCTATAAGAGCGGATGCCTGGAACGCCATTTTCCTGGCAGTTTCTTGCTCTCCGAGTTTCACAAGACGCTCCGCCGCGTCGAGCAAATCCTCCGCATTCGACGGATCGGGGGCCGGCAACAAGGCACGGGCCAGGGTGATTTCGCCTCGATTCTCAAGCCTATCGGAAATTCCGCGGAGCGCACGGTCCCGAAGATCAGGTGAGAGGTTCGCTTCAGCAAATGTTCTTAATGAGGCCGCGCCGTTGCACTTAGCTAGAGCTTCTCCGCTCGCTGCAATGAGGCCGATCTTTCCAGCAGGCGTGCCCGCAGCTTTAACCGCCACAGCGGCAATGGTCTCAACCTGTTCGGCAATTTCACGACCGCGCTGCGGATTGTACGTTCTCGCGGAATCAGGTGTGCAGAGTACCCGCGCTGTTTCAGCAAGCGCATGGATCTTAGGCAAGCCGGTCGGCAGTCCTTCGGCTAGTAAGAGCGCTTTGTCGGTAGCCCCGATATCATCAAGCGTGACGCTGATTTCTGCGATAGCATCTGTAGCGGCGGCGGCGAGTTCGGGCGTTGACGCGTTGCCACCGTTCGAAAGGGACTTGATTGCATTTGCCGCCTTCATCGCATCGTTGATGTCGCCTGCGAGGGCTCGTCCTTTTCCGAGTTTTTCCAGGAGGAATGCATGATCGACGGCGGCCGTTTCCACAGACGCTAGTTTCTCGGCATCCTGGATGTCATTCAGTTGTGCAAGTTTCTCGATCACGGCCGCGCGTGAGAATGGTTTTCCGGCTTCATTCGGCGCCTCCAGCAACGACGCTGCCTTCAGGGCCACCTCTCTCGCCTTCGATGTGTCGCCTGCCGTGATCAGCGGATCAAGCAAATCGATGAGGACAGTCGCCTGAGCCGTCTTAGTGGGTATGCCGGCTGAAGCAGTGATGTAGGCGTCAGCGACCTTATCTAGGTCATGGAGGGTCCACGAGGTTTGGCGCAGCGAATCTGCCGCGGCGGGCACGGCCAGAGAAATCAGAGCCATCGCGCTGACTTGATTGGCCAAGGTCCTTAGGGACATGATGGGCCTCCACGGCCAGACTTTTCGGTACTAGACGTCACCTATCGTGTTTCCGCACTTGGAAGATTCCCTCTCTGCCCTTCAGGGCGGAGAGGGTTAAGTCTGCGCCGAGCAATTCCTCCTCCGCAAAGCGGGGGAGGGGGACCATGCGTAGCATGGTGGAGGGGGCGCCCCAGGGTCCGAGCTACGCACGCCCCCTCCACCACGCTTCGCGCGGTCCCCCTCCCCCGCTGCGCAGGGGAGGAATTTCATGACCTCTTCCCTAAAGCCACCCCGGCACAGGCAGGTGCTTTTCCCGCAAGAACGTCGGATTGAACAGCTTCGACTGGTACCGGGCCCCGCCATCGCAGAGGATCGTCGCGATCGTGTGGCCCGGGCCGAGTTCGCGGGCGAGGCGGATGGCGCCGGCGATGTTGATACCGCTTGAGCCGCCCAGGACCAGCCCTTCATGCTCGACCAGATCGAACACGATCGGCAGCGCCTCTTCGTCCGAGATGTGATAGGCGCCGTCGATCGGTGCGCCGGCCAGATTGGCCGTGATGCGGCTATTGCCGATACCCTCGGTGATCGAGCTGCCTTCCATGACGAGTTCGCCGCGCGAGAAGTAATTGTAAAACGCCGAGCCGCCGGGATCGGCCATCATGATACGGATCGCCGGGTTGCGTTCCTTGAGCGCCAGCGCGACGCCGGCTAACGTGCCGCCGGTGCCGCAGGCGCAGGTGAACCCATCGATCTTGCCGCCGGTCTGGTCCCAGATCTCGGCACCCGTTGTCCGCCGATGGCCTTCACGGTTGGCGATATTGTCGAACTGATTGGCCCAGATCGCCCCATTCGGCAGGGTCTCGGCCAGTTCGAGGGCGAGCCGTTCGGAATAGCGGACATAATTGCCGGGATCGCGATAGGGCACGGCGGGTACCAGCCGCAAATCGGCGCCGATCAGCCGGAGGAAATCCTTTTTCTCCTGGCTTTGCGTCTCCGGCATGACGATCACGGTCTTGTAGCCGCGGGCATTGCCGACCAGGGCGAGGCCGATACCGGTATTGCCGGCCGTGCCTTCGACGATCGTCCCGCCGGGCCGGATCAGGCCGCGGGCTTCCGCGTCTTCGACAATGGCGAGGGCGGCGCGGTCCTTGACCGAGCCCCCGGGATTCATGAATTCGGCTTTGCCCAGAATAGTGCAGCCGGTCGCCTCGGACGCGCGGGCGAGCCGGATCAGGGGCGTGTTGCCGATACTGCCGAGAAAACCGTCACGGATTGTCATGGGACATAGTCTAGCAAGGCCACGGCCCCGTCGCCAAGCGCTTCGGGCGGATGGTCATCACCCGCCCATATCTGAAAGGCCTTAGCCCTTTTTGCTATTAAACCGGTCGATGGCCTCGACGATCATCCGCTTTGCCTCCTGCGCATCACCCCAGCCGCTGATCTTGACCCATTTGCCGGGTTCGAGATCCTTATAATGCTCGAAGAAATGCTCGATCTGCTCCGTGGTGATTTCCGGCAGATCGGTATAATTATGGACGTTGATATAGCGCTTGGTTAGGCGCGAGGACGGCACGGCGATGATCTTTTCATCGACACCACCATCATCTTCCATGCGCAGCACGCCGACCGGACGGACATTGATCACGGCACCGGGAATGATCGGGCGGGTATTCGCGACCAGCACGTCGATCGGGTCGCCATCATCCGACAAGGTATGCGGCACAAAGCCGTAATTGCCCGGATAGCGCATCGGCGTATGCAGGAAGCGATCGACGACCAGCGTGCCGACCTCCTTATCCATTTCATACTTGATCGGCTCACCGCCGATACCGACCTCGACCACGACATTGACGTCGTTCGGGGGATTGTCGCCGATGGGAAGAGCCTCAAGCCGCATAAAAATCTCCGCTAACGCCTGTTATAAAGTGGCTGGCAAGTACCGCAACGGCGGCGTGGGGGCAACCATATCATGCACGGTCACGAATAGAGGAGGGGCAACCTTCCCGCTACCGCACGAATCGTGTCGAGAGAATGATTGAACTCACCGTCCGCTCGATCCCGTCGAGCGCGCCGATCTCGTCCAGCACGAAATCCATCTGTTCGACCGATACCGCCTCGACCATGGCGATCAGATCATGCTGCCCACTGACCGAGAAGAGCGACGTGATCTGCGGAATCCGGCGGAGGGCTGCTTCGGCACGCGCGGCGAATTTCGGCAGGATTGTGATCAGCACATGGGCGCGCAGCCATTCGCGCCGCGCCGCATCGCCAAGCCGCACCGTATAGCCCTCGATGATGTGTGAGCGTTCCAAGCGCTCCAGTCGGCTCTGCACGGTGGTGCGCGACAGGCCGAGGCTACGCGCCAGCTCGGCGGTCGAGAGCCTTGCATTGGCCTGAAGCAGGCGCAGCAGCGCCTCGTCCGTCGAATCAATCGGCATAATGACGATTTCCGTCGTCGTTTTGCTGGATCCATACGTTCATATCGTCACTTCTACCCTTCGATCTGCCGAACATGACGACTATCCTATGAATTGCTTCGGTTGGATATTGGGGATGCGATTCATGAAAGACATTTTGGTCATCGGCGCCGGCAAGATCGGCTCGACGATTGCGAACATGCTATCGGCCACCGGCGATTATGCCGTGACGATCGCCGATCGCTCCAAGTCGCAGCTGGCGCAGCTTGGTGTCACCCGCAATGTCGAGACACTGGTGCTTGATGTTTCAGACGCGGCGGCGCTTGCCGCTGCCATGACCGGTAAATTCGCCGTGCTGTCGGCCGCTCCCTATCATCTCACCGCCAAGGTGGCCGAAGCGGCGCGCGCCACCGGCACGCATTATCTCGACCTCACCGAGGATGTCGCGACGACGCGGCTCGTGAAGCAGCTCGCGGTTGGCGCCGATACCGCGTTTATCCCGCAATGTGGCCTCGCACCCGGCTTCATTTCGATCGTGGCGCATGATCTCGCCGCCCATTTCGACCGGCTGGACTCGGTCAAGATGCGCGTCGGCGCGTTGCCGCAATACCCGTCCAACGCGCTCAACTATAATCTCACCTGGTCAACCGACGGCGTGATCAACGAATATTGCGAGCCGTGCGAGGCGATCGTCGATGGCAAATTGCGCGAAGTGCCGCCGCTGGAAGAGCTGGAGGAATTCTCGCTCGATGGCGTGAAATATGAGGCGTTCAACACGTCGGGCGGCCTCGGCACGCTGTGCGAGACGCTGGCCGGCAAGGTGCGCAGCCTCAACTACCGCACGATCCGCTATCCCGGCCATTGCGCGATCATGAAGGCACTGCTGAACGATCTCAGGCTCCGCGATCGGCGCGACGTGCTGAAGGATATTCTTGAGCATTCGGTGCCGGCGACCTTGCAGGATGTCGTGGTGATCCTGGTATCTGTGTCCGGCTGGCGCGGCGAACGTCTCCTGCAAGAAACCTATGCCAACAAGGTCTATAGCCGGACACTGAACGGCTCCGTCCATAGCGCGATTCAGATCACCACGGCGGCCGGCATCTGCACGGTGCTGGACATGCTCGCCGCCGACACGCTGCCCCAGACCGGGTTCATCCGCCAGGAAGATATCCCGCTCGACGCCTTTTTGAATAACCGCTTTGGCCAGGCCTATCGCCATCAGGCCGTGGCAGCAGTGGGGTAAAAGGCAGCTCTACAACTCTCTCTGCCCCTCTGGGGCGGAGAGGAGAAATTCTTTGTTCACTCACCGACGCTTAGGAACCGGCTCATATGCATGTCGAACGGGTCGGCTTCCCAGCCTTTGACGCGCGGACTGACGAGGTTCTGGCTGACCACGAATTCGAGCGGCAGCACGATATGATCGGCGAGCAGGATTCGTTCGGCCTGTTCCAGCAGGCCGAGTCGTTCGGCTCCGTCGGCATCGCGCGCCTTGTTCATCGCTTCATCGAACGCTGGATTATGATAGCCGGCCGCATTGAGCGGCCCCGCCTCTGACCGCCAATTGGCAAGGAAATTCCACGGATCAGCATAGTCGGCGTACCAGCCGGTCAGCGCGATCGTGAAATTGCGCTGGTGGTAGGCGGCGTTGAACACGCGCCACTCATTTTCCTGCAACGTCACATCCACCGGCAGCGCGGCCTGCCACATCGCACGCAACGCCTCTGCGATGCGATGATCGATATCATCCCGCTCGACCAGCAGCGTCACGCTGAGCCGCTTATCGCCCCAGAGGGATCGGGCCCGGGCTACCCGCTCGGCCGGCGCCATCACCGCATATGGGAAAGCTTGCGGCGTATAACCCGACATACCGGGCGGTACATAAGCCCACGCCGCGCGCTGTCCCCGTGTATCGATCTTGGCGACCAACAAATCGCGATCAATCACCAGTGACAACGCCTCGCGCAACTTCTCGTCGGCCCCGATGCCGGATGCCGTCTCGTTCACCACGAGATAGCGGGTCGCCAGCAGATTGGTCGAGCGGAGTTCGTCCGGTTTTTGGGTTTTCGCCCAGGCAAAATCCTCGGCGGCCAGCGCCGCCGACTCGAGCTCGCCCGCCCGATAGCGCCGCAGCGCCGCGCGCCGGTCATCGGCCAGCAACCAATCGACCTTGTCGAGCGCGACCGCGCCCGCATCGTGATACTTGGCGTTGCGGGCGAGCAGGATTTCGGATTGCGGCGTCCAACTCTCCAGCACGAACGGGCCGTCATTCACCATATGGCCCGGCCGCGTCCAGTCTGTACCCCAGCGTTCAATAGCCGCATGGGGCAGCGGCAAGGCAATCGGCTGGGCCAGAAGACCGGGCAAGAACGGCGTCGGTTCGACGAGATCGATCACCAGCGTCACATCGTCCGGCGCTGAGACCCCCAGCTGCGCCGGCTTCGCCTGGCCCTCAATGATCTCGTGCGCCATCTTGAACGGGGCGAGCGCGGCGGCATAGGGCGACGCCGTCTTAGGATCGACCGCCCGGCGCATCCCATAGACGAAATCACCAGCCGTCAGCGGCGACCCGTCCGACCAGACCAGCTCGGGCCGCAGATGAAACACCCAGCGCAGCCGATCGCCGCTGATCTCCCAGCGTTGCGCCAGCGCCGGAATGATCGTGCCATCCGCGGCCTGCGCGGTCAGCCCCTCGAACAGATCATCGACCACATCATAATCGGTCGAGCCGGAAATGAACTGCGGATCCAGCGATTCCGGCTCGGCCAGGAGCTGCCGATGGATCGTCCCCCCAGCCCAGGCCGGCCCGGCGATGAGGAAGGCAAGGGCCGCTACACGAACCCGGCGGAGAGCAGCAGATGATGGCATCATGGGCAATATCGCAGCAGAGATCCGCCGGCAACTCAAGCCCCAAACGCGCTTAATATGACCGCGGCATCCCCAGCAATTATAACCTAATACAGGTTATATCAGGAACGATGAGGCTCAAATGCGGTATCCCATTATGCAGGATTGCCGCTGATCACGGCGCCATCCGAGTCGCCTCCAGGGATTTACCATCGATCGTGCCGGTCAGGTGGGCCACCGCATTGGTTTCGCGGTCGTGCCAGCCTATCCGGATCGTGCCGCTATGGCCCGGCGCGGTGAAATCGACCGTTCCGGCAATCTCGCCGCTTACCTGGTTCCAGAAGATCTTGCCGCTCACCATGACATCCTGGGTCCATGCGCAGTCTTTCAGCCCCAGCTTATAGCCGTCGACCGTCTCATAGATCCCGAACTGTCCGCCGCGCAGGCCCCCGCCAATCCCGGAATAGGTTACATAGTAGCGCGCGACAGCATCACCGATCGTCTCGGCCACCGTCGATGCGAGGCGCAGGCCCGTCTCATCGACCGCATTGCCCGGCGCCGCGTCTGCGGGAGCGACGTTTTTATAGGACAGCGCGAAGGCCGGCACCGTGCGGATCGGCCGGATCCTGGCGACGCAGGAGATATCTCCTACATCGCCGCCGGACGAGATGAACTGCCGGACAATCGGGCCGATACAGCGCGACAGATCCTCACCATTCGGCGGGACAAAATAGCCGGCATCGCCGATCGCCGATTCATGGATCATGTTGGTGGTTTCGATATAGGTCGAGACCGGGAACAGCTCGGCCGTGGCATGCCCTTCGCTCGGGCTCGTTACCGTGTCGAGTTCGCCGGACAGCACCAGCACCGGCACTTTGGGAAAGCGTGCATTGACCGGAATCGGTTGTCCCGGCGTGACACCCGGCGCCGGATCGGGCCAGGGCAGGCAGGTGTCATATTGTTCGGCATCCATCTGACTATGGATCGCGTCGTCATAGATAAACGGCGCGTAGTCATGATTGTGATGGATCTTGAGGTCTTGCAACGACGCCAGATACTGTTTCTTGCGCACTGCAAGGCCGGCATATTGATCGAACAGCGCACCATACTCGGCACAGGCGACCGCATCGGCCAGCCCGACGCTGAAATCAACCGCATCGTCGCCGCCCGAATAGGAATCCCGCGCCTCGGCGATGAGACGCAGCAGCGGCAACGGATCCTTGTTCTGCAGCCACGCGCGGCCAGCCGCATCGAGATCTCGCCACGCTGTCGGTGCGTTGCCCGCATTGGCGATCACCAGGAACAACCCCTCGGGATTTGCCACGACATCGAGCGGCTCGCCGACGCTGCCAGGCGCCGTGCCGTGGACCGGGGCGGTTCTGAGCGCGCTGAGCAGCTCAGTAAAGCGGGCCGTCGCGCTCGATCCCAGCGCCGCGCAGGCAGGTGAGCGCTCACACACCTTGTCCATCGCGTGCTGGCCGTTCTTCACCTCGGTATAATCATCGTCATTCACGACTGGGTAGGCGCTATCCAGCACCATGGTACGCAACAGATCCGGATGGGTAACCGCCAGTACCTGACCAAACCAGGTGCCGTAGCTATCGCCGTAATAATCGGCCTGTTTGAACCCGAGTGCGGCCATCACCGCTGCGACATCATCGGCGGCATCGGCCGAGCGATAGAGCCAGGCCCGCTTGCCCAATTGCTTGGCGCAAGCAGCGACATCCGCCTGGTTCGGCAGATAAGCATTTTGGAGCGCGGGACAGTCGATCGCCGAGGAGAAACCGGTGCCGCGCTTGTCGATCAGCAGAATATCCCGGTGATCCCTGAGTGACGTCAGCATGCGGACATAGCCATCGCGCGACCCGGTGGTCGAAAAGCCGGGACCACCCTCCTGCGCCAGGATCACACCCTCGGACGGTTTCGTCGTGTCGGTATGCGGATAGAATTCGAACCCGACATGGATCATGCCGCTTAAGCTACCGTGCCGATCAAGCTTCTGCAGGATCTGGGCGCAATAGCCGTTATACTCGTCATTACAGTGTTTAAGTGTGAGCGAGCCGACTTTGAGCATCAACGGCCCTTCGGTCTCTGCCCGGCCGACGCCGAGGTGCAGCGCGAGCCCGATCGTCAGGAGACATAGCCGCAAGCGCATCGGTCAGCTCCCTATTTCTCAACGATCGGCAATTCGACGAAGCTTGAATAGCTGCCGGCGTGGAAGATCCGGATCGTGGCTTTCTTGAAGTCCGCGGGCTTCGCAAAGAAGATATTATCGACATAGGTTTGCGGGTTGCGGTCATAGAGCGGGAACCAGCTCGACTGCACCTGCACCATGATCCGATGGCCCGGCAGGAATACGTGGTTGGCGGTGGGTAGTGCGAACCGATAGGTCAGCAGCTGATTCGCCGCGATCGGGTGCGGTTCGCTGAAGCTTTCGCGATAACGCCCGCGCAGAATATCCGCCGAAATCATGAGCTGATAGCCGCCCAGCTCCTTCTGGGTCGGCACCTCATCCGGATAGACATCGATCAGCTTGACCACGAAATCGCCATCCGTCCCGGTCGTCGTCGCCACCAGATTGGCGATCGGACGGCCCGCGATCTTGACCGGCTGGGTCAGTACATCCGTTTCGAATGCCAGCACGTCGGTCCGGCCGGAGGCCTCACGCTGATCATCGACCAACCATTGCGGCCAGGTCATGCCGGCATCATAGGCCATCGGCTGTTCCGGCCGGGCGCGGTAGGGCACCGGCTTGGCCGGGTCCGAGACATATTCCTCATAGGCCGCATCGCCGACCGGAGATGGCGTCCAGCCGAGCGCCATGCCGGCCATAAGATAAAGCGGCTTCGGCTCGATCTTGCAGCCCGACGCACAGCCGGCGGGCCAGCTTGGCAGATGCTCCCAGCGATTCGTGCCGGTCTCATACGCCGTGACGGGGGCGATCTCGGCCTTTGGCGCGCTGTCCTTCAGATAGCGGTCGAGGAAGGGCCGAAGCACCTGCTCGCGGAATTGACGCGAGGTATCGCCTTCGAACTTGATCGGCCCCAGCGAACTGCCATCATCGATCGAGCCGCCATGATTCCACGGCCCCATCGCGAGGAAGACTTTGTCGTTATTGGTGTCCTTAGGTTTCAGCGCATTATAGACCGCGATATCGCCATAGATATCCTCGGCATCCCACAGCGAATGAACCAGCAGCACCGGGATCTTCAGAGGCTCCCGCGCGAGGATCTTGTCCATCGCCTGGCTCGACCAGAATGAATCATAGGCCGGATGCGCGACCAGCTTGCGCCAGAAGCCCATTTGCTCAAGCCCGTGCAGCCGGCCGAGTTCGCCCGCCGTGCCGGCGCGCAGATAGAGATCATAATCGTCATGGACGCTCGACCACCATTTCTCGTCGTTGGCGCGGGTCCCGTCCTGTTCATAGATATAGGTGATGTTCTGCTGCCGGAATGCACCGTTATGGAACCAGTCATCGCCCATCCAGCCATCGACCATCGGGTTCATCGGCACCGCGACTTTCAGCGCCGGATGCGGGTTCACCAGCGCCATCAGCGGGGTGAACCCGTCATAGGAGATCCCGATAATCCCGACCTTGCCATTGGTCTCGGGCACGTTCTTGATCAGCCAGTCGATCGTGTCCCAGGTGTCGGTCGAATGGTCTGTTGCAGTCTGGTTGAGCGGCCCGCGCAGCGGCCGGTTCATGACGTAGTCGCCTTCGGATTTATACTTGCCGCGGACATCCTGCACCACGCGGATATAGCCGCCATCGACGATCACGTCGGTCGCATGGTCATAGCCGTTCAAGACCGACGCCAGATGGCCGCTATGGCCGATCGTGGTCATGTCGTCCGCGTTGTAGGGCGTGCGGGTCAGGAGGATCGGGGCAGAATGCGCATTGCGCGGGATGAGGATGACGGTATGGAGCTTTACCCCGTCGCGCATCGCAATCATCTCGTCGCGCCGCACGAAATCAAAGCTATCGGTGACCGGGACCAGTTCTTCCGGCATCTCGCTGTCGGACTTGGCCGGCTCCGCCGCCAACGGCGACAGCACCGGCCAAACCACGGCGATGCCCGCCACCACCCACCCCCAAAACGGCCGCATGCGACTTTCCTCGGCTGGTATCATGATTTGACGCCATCGCGGAATCGGACGGGACCCTGGGCGCTCTTCTTTTTACGCGTACATGTTTAGGCGTTTCAGCGCAAGGTCGTGGGTCTCTGGCAGGGGAACCCGAGCTTTAGCTGTTACAGTAGAGCGGGGAGGGCTCCCATGAGATCCCTCCCCGCCTGTCTGGTCAGCGCTCTATTGCGGTTGTGTCGTTTTTTCCGTCGCAGGCTTTTCCGGCTTCTTGGTTTCATCGGTCTTTTTTGCCGGTGTTGTGGTCTTTTCCGGCTCCTTATGAGCAGGCGCCTCCGGCTTTGCCGGCTTGGCCGGTTCAGCCTTCGGCTTCTCCTCATGCGGCGTCGGCTTGGCGGCTTCCGGCTTTGCGGCGGGCTCGTGATGCTCCGTCGGCTTCGCGGCTTCAGGCTTGGCTGTCTCGGGCTTAGCCGGTGTCGGTTTCGCCGGCTCATGATGTTCGATCGGTTTTGCGGCTTCCGGCTTGCTCGCGGGCTCATGACGGTCCGCAGGCTGGGCCACTTCGGGCTTCACCGGTTCTGCCTTGGCCGGCGGCTCATGCGCTGCGGCCGGCTTTGTCGTTTCAGGCTTCACCGGCTCCGCTTTAGCGGGCGGCTCATGAGGCGTTGCCGGTTTTGCCGAGTCAGGCTTCGCCGCTTCCGGCTTTGCCGGTTCGGGTGCTTTCGATGTCGGTTCCGCCTTAACCGGGGGCACTGTTCGCTTCACCACCGGTCGAACCTCGGTGGGCACAGTCGGATTGGTTTCATGGAAGCTCGCCGCCGATGCGGCGGCCGGGTGCGCCATCTTGAGCGCGGGCGGGGGCGGCGCCTTGATGTCATGAGCGGCAGCCCCGACCGGACGAGCGCCGACGCTGTGTTCCGGCTTCGGCAGCACCTTTTCGCTGACTTCGGTCGGTGGTGCGACAGAGATCGGCTTTGCCAGCGCCTCAGGCGAGACGTGAATAGCGGCCCGCGATACGGCTTCGCCACCGGCAAAGGCATGCTGCGGCACAACTGTTACCGCCCGCTCATTCACATAATGAATGTTATTATTGATGATCGTGGTGTTGTGGATGTTTTCAATGACCGTGCGATTGACGTTCACGACATTGACGTTGCGCACATAATTTTCGCTGTGCGGATACCAGGGCCGATAGACTTCGCCGGGGCCCAGCGGGAACCAGCCGACCGAGGCGCCGACGCCGACGCCGACCGTCAGAGCCGCCGGATTGCCGACAAAGGCCACCAGCGCCGGCGCATAGACCGGGTGAAAGCCCGGATGGTACGGCGGAGCTGCGGGATCGACCGCAACCCAACCCCAGCTCCCGCCGACCTGAACCCAGCGGCCGTAATGGAACGGCGCGAAACCCCAGGGCGCATCGTCGCACCACGTATAGCCCCACGGCTTGATAAAGGCCCAATGCCCATGATGATAGGGCGCCCAGCCGGCCTCGACATGGGTCGGAGTCCAGACATGGCCATATTGGGGTGAGTCATGCCACGCGCCATATTCGGACAGGGCGGCAACACCGGGCATCGGCGGCACATACGCCGGCAGCGGCGTAGCGTGCAGTGCCTTTTGCTGCGCGATCGCCGCTTCATCGAACGCATCTTCGGTCGTTTGCGCGACGGAATATTGCGTCGGATTATCCACGGTCGCGACGACTTCAAGACCGCTCGTGACGGTTAATGGGTTGGTGCCCTGAAACTGAGCCCGGCCGCCGAACGAGGCCGCCCGGCTGGGATCCTGATCCGACCCTGCGATGATCCGGTAGGTGCCGTTATCGAGCAGCGTGACCGTCCCGCGCGGCGTCTGAACATTATAGGTTTCGTCCGGCCCCCGGTCATAGAGGCTGACATCGGCGCGGCCTTGCGGCACCGCCAACACAACATTCTGGTCATCGATCTGGATGATATCGAGCTCGGTGCCTTCATCGAGCAGCACATCGGCGGCACCAATCTGAACCTCTGCCTTGCCGCCCTGATCGGCCCACACCGCCGTGCCGGGTGCCACCGGATAATTCTGCTCGGCCGGCGCCCAATCGGCATCGGCGCTCGGGTGAAAGCTGACCGTGCCGGAGAGGACACCGATGCGACCAACCCGGCTCGGCGGATCATCATCCGCGAAGGCGGTGGCGAGGGGGATAGTGCCCAGCGCCACGATCAGCGCAAAGCGGGACACGAACGGATGGCGCCGGGACAGCCGGCCAAAAATCTGCATGCTCTGAACTCCTTGGGGATCAGCGCGATTGCGCTGGATGAGCGTGTAGAGAACGCGGTGAGGTTGGATCCTATTCCGCCGATCTCTCATTGAATGACCGTAGCCTTGTACCGTATGGGCTTAAACGGAGGTCGTGGCATCTTTATGGCATGTGAACAATTTCGGTGGGGAACGGTTCAGGGTGACCGCCAACAGCTTAGCAATAGGCTAAGGCGCACACCGCATTGTCCAGCAGGTCCAACCCGTTCAGTGAAGGTCGGGAACGTCGTCACGCGCCGCTCCACCCGATCACGCTTCCCAAGCCCGCAATTTACCCTATGGTGGTCGAACTCCCGCCGCTGGACCCAGTGATACCAATGCCCGAATCCGATTTGTACGGCGGTAGCGTGGCCCGTCTCGATCATGTCAGTGCCGGTTACGGTGCGAATGCGGTGTTAAAAGATCTCTCGCTATCGCTGCTGCCGGGCGAGATCACTGTCCTGATGGGGCCGAACGGTGCCGGGAAAAGCACGCTGATCCGGGTGCTGACCGGTGTGCTGAAGCCGAGTTCAGGGTCGGTCACGTTACCGGAAGCGACTGACACCGGCCCGCCGATTCGCTGGGTGCCTCAGGAGATCGCGCTCTATCCCTGGCTGACCGCGCGGGAGAACTGCGTCGCATTCGCCCGGATCGGCGGGGCCGGTCGCCAGGCGGCGCGGGCGCTTGCCGAGCGTGCGCTGGTTTTGGCTGACTGCACGGCGATCGCCGATCAGCCGGTCAGTCGCCTGTCCGGCGGGTATAAGCGGCGCGTGAATATCGCCGCCGCGCTGATCGGCGAGCCGAAGCTGCTGATCTTGGACGAGCCGACGGTCGGTATCGACCGTGATGCCAAGCAGGCGATTGCACGGACAATCCTGTCGCTGAAAGCATCGCTGGGCGCGGCGATCCTGATCGTCACCCATGATTTCGATGACGCCGACGCGCTGGCCGATCGGGCCGGCTTTCTCTTTGGCGGGCGCCTGATCGCGAGCGGCCGGCCGGCCGATCTGATCCACAGTGCCTTCGGTGGGCAAAAGCGTATCGAACTCAACCTGACGCGGCCGCCGGATGACAGACAGCGTGCGGCCCTGCTCGCTTTGGGCGCGCAGCCGACCTTGATTGATTCGGGTTGGGTGCTATTTCGAGTTTTCGACGATTGGGCGATGGCCGAATCGCTCGCACCGATCCAGGGCTTAGGGCTCGACATTGCCGAGGTGAAAATGCGCAATCCGGGGCTTGAAGCCCTCTATTCCCGGCTGGCTGAGTCGGCGGAATGATCCTGGTCTCGGCCTGGATCATGCTGTTGGCAACGCTGCGCGACCGGGCGGCGCTGATCATGTCGTTCGTCTTGCCGCCAGTGCTGTTTGCCGTGTTCGCCGCGATTTTTTCCGGGACGTCAGGGACCGAACTTAAGATCAAAGTCGGCATCGTCGATCAGGTGCACAGCGCGACGAACCAACGCCTGATTGAGGCGCTGCAAGCCGATCACTCTTTCCGCTTCATCATCGCGCCCTCCGGCGACGCGGCCAGCCTGGGCGATACGGTCCGGCGGGGAATGGCCGATGTCGGGCTATTGCTGCGGGGCGATCTCGCGGCGCCGGTCGCGGGCGCGGCGCCGCCGATCCTGATCGTTGAAAACAGTGCCCGGCCGTTGGCCGCCTCGATCGCCGGCGGCCTGGTGCAACGGACGCTCAGCGAGAAACTGCCTGATGTCGTGCTAGGGCGGGTGCTTGGCGATATCCAATCCTCCGGCGCCCTGACCGACGACGAAATCGGGGCCATCGCCCAGAAATTTCATCCTCGCCCGGATGACGGACTCGGGTTGGAGGCGATGATCCAGCGGCAGGTCGCCGAGGGCGACGGTACCGCGCATAACGGCAACGTGCTTTATTATGCCGGCGCGGTCGTCGCCGTGTTTCTGCTGTTCGCGGCGGTGCATGGGGCGATGAGCCTGCTGGACGAGCTCAATACCGGGATAATCGAGCGGCTCCGGCTGGGCGCATCGGGACTCGCGGCCCTGCTGGCCGGCAAATTTTGTTATCTCACACTGCAAGGACTCATTCAGGCGGTCATCGTCTATCTCAGCGCCTATCTGCTCTATGGCGCCGCGTTTGCGCCGTCGCGGCTCGGGATCTGGCTGGTCAGTTGCGTGCTGGCGGCCGCAGCGGCAGCAGCGTCGGCGCTGTTCCTCTGCGCGCTGTGTCGCAGCCGGAAGCAGGCAGAGACGCTGACCACCTTCGTCGTGCTGCTCCTCTCCGCGATCGGTGGCAGTATGGTGCCGCGCTATCTCATGCCGCCCTGGTTTCAGGAGATCGGCTGGTTCACGCCGAATGCCTGGATGATCCAGGGATTCGATCTGGCGGTGCAGCCCTCGGCGCGACTCGTCGACCTGCTGCTGCCCTGGGGTATTCTGGCCGGGATCGTGCTTGTCACGGGCGCCGGGTCGTGGCGCACCGTCCGAAGCGCGGCCCTGTAACGATATGAGGTTAGATCCGGTCATCGGTCAGGAAATTCCTCCCCTGCGCAGCGGGGGAGGGGAACCATGCGCAGCATGGTGGAGGGGGCAATTTCGGTGCTCGCCCCCTCCACCACGCTTCGCGCGGTCCCCCTCCCCCGCTGCGCGGGGGAGGATGAGCTCGAGCGCACCGTTTTACCCTGTTATTCACCGGATATTTGCATGGGCATTCGCTTAATGAGTAAACCCCTCGATACCAAGCCTATCCGCACGTCCAATCCTTCAGCCAAACATGTCTCGATCATCGGCGCCGGCCCGGGCGGGTTGGCCGCGGCGATGCTGCTGGCCAAGGAAGGCTTGAAGGTCACGTTGTTCGAGCGCGATCAGCATGTCGGCGGCCGGACCAAAATTTTCACGGCGGGCGCCTATCGCTTCGATACCGGCCCGACTTTTTTTCTCTACCCGCAAATCCTGTCGGATGTGTTTCAGCGCTGCGGACTGGAGATGCGGAATTACATCTCGCTGCAACGGGTCGATCCCAGCTATCGCCTGGCGTTCGAGGGTGGACCGGATATCCATATCAGCAGCGATGTCGACGCGCTGGAGCGCGAAATCGCCCGGCTTGACCCGGTCGATGCCAAGCAAATCAAGCGGTTCATCCTCGCCAATCGCCGGAAATTCACCGACATCACGCCGGTGCTGGGACGCCCGTTCACCAGCCTGCTCGGCTATCTGGCGCCGTCCGTGCTGAAAGCCCTGAAACATGTCGTGCCGCGCGCCTCGGTCGATCAGGAGCTGAGCCGGTTTTTCCGCGATCCGCGCGTGCGCCTCGCCTTTTCGTTCCAGACCAAGTATCTCGGCATGTCGCCGTTCAGCTGTCCCAACCTTTTCACCTTTCTGGCGTTCCTCGAATATGAGTACGGCGTCTGGCACCCAACCGGCGGGTGCGGTGCCGTCAGCGAGGGCATGGCGAATGCGGCCCGCGATTTGGGTGTCGATATCCGGCTCGGCGAGCCGGTCGAGGCGATCGATTTCACCGGACGCCGGGCGACGGGGGTGCGCACCCGCAACGGCCGGACCGAGGCCGATGCGGTCGTCATCAATGCCGATTTCGCCGAGGCGATCACCACGCTCATCCCTAACCGGCTGCGCCGCCGCTGGAGCGATGCCAAGGTGGAAGAGAAGGCGTATTCCTGCTCGACCTTCATGCTTTATCTCGGCATCGAAGGCTCTTACGCGCTCGATCACCACACGATATTTCTGGCCCAGGATTACGCCCAGAATATCGCGGAGATCGAAGCCGCCGAAATCGCACCGGCCGAGCCCTCGATCTATGTCGCCAATCCGGGACGCAGCGACCCGGCCTTTGCCCAGGAGGGCGGCTCGTCACTTTATGTGCTGGTACCGGTCGGTCAGTGCGGCGTGGTCGATTGGGCGACGGAAAAGCAGGTGTTTCGCAACAAGGTGCTGGAGCGGCTGGAAGGGTTGGGCCTCACAGATTTGCGTCAGCGCATCCGCTACGAAATGATCCGCACCCCCGATGATTGGCGCGATGATCTCGGGATTTATCGCGGCGCCACGTTTAATCTGGCGCACGGGCTCGATCAGATGCTGTATTTCCGGCCGCATAACCGGTTCGAAGATGTCGATGGCGTCTATCTGGTCGGCGGCGGGACGCATCCGGGCTCAGGACTGCCGGTGATTTACGAGGGCGCGCGGATTACCAGCGATCTGCTGCTGGCCGATCTGGGGCTGGTCCCGGTGGGGCAATCCGCGTCAGCCGCGCCTGAACCGCGGCCAGCCGAGTCCATTCTGTCCCAAGGAGCAAGCCATGGTCGTTGAACGTCCGGTTATCGTCATCGGCAGCGGGTTGGGCGGGCTGGCGGCGGCGGCGGTCGCGGCGGCGCGCGGTCATCGGGTCGAGCTTTACGACAAGAATGACTGGCTCGGCGGCAAGGCGGCGGTGCTGCATCAGGACGGATTCCGGTTCGATATGGGGCCGACCATCCTGACCGTGCCTGCTGTGCTGCGGCGGATTTTCACCGAGGCCGGCGAAACGCTGGAGGATTGGCTGGAGCTGATCCGGCTCGATCCGCAATGGCGCTGTTTCTTCCATGAGGGCGAGCGGCTGGATCTGGTCGAGAATATCGACAATATGGCCGATGCCGCCGAGGCCTTCTCGGGCAAGCCCGGCATTGCCGACGGCTATCGGAAATTCCTTCGCGTCTCGGAGAATCTGCACGGCGTGTCGGAGCGGTTTTTCTTCTGGCGCGCGATCGAGGATATCCGCGACACGATGAATATCCGGGAAAATATGAACCCGGCGACGCTGCGCGACGTGCTGTCGCTGCGCATGGGGCGGTCGGTCGCAGGTACCATCCGCAGCATGGTGCCGGACGAGCGGGTCGCTCAGATGCTGGATCATTTCACGCAATATGTTGGCTCCTCGCCATTCGCCTCGCCGGCCGTGCTCTGTTCGATCGCGCATATGCAGGTGAGCGGCGGGGTCTGGTACCCCAAAGGCGGCACCCGCAGCGTCGCAGAGGCGCTCTATCGGCTGGGCGAAAAGCTCGGCGTGGTCTATCACCCGAATTGTGAGATTAGCCGGGTGGTGGTCGAGAATGGCGCCGTGGCCGGTATCGAGCATTCCAACGGCACGCGGGTCGCCGCGTCCGCGGTGATCTCGAACATGGATGCGATCCGCACCTATGACGAGCTGATCGGCGGGGCAGCACAGCGTCATTATAACCGCGCGGGGTTTGAGCCGGCTTGCTCCGGTGTCGTGCTCTATCTCGGGCTCAACAAGCGCTATGAGCATCTGGAGCATCACAATTTCGTGTTCTCCGACGATGCCACGGTCGAATTCGAGCAGATCTATCGGCGCGGCGAGCCGGCCGCCGACCCGACCTGCTATGTCGCCGCCCCCGCGAAGACCGATCCCAGCGTGGCGCCGGAAGGTGGCGAGGCGCTCTACGTGCTGGTCCATACGCCCTATCTGCGCGACCATCACGACTGGTCGGCGATGCTCCCCGTCTATCGGCAAATCATTCTCGACAAGCTGAAGCGCACCGCCGGACTGACCGATATCGAAGACCGCATCGTGGTCGAACGGCATCTGACGCCACAGGATATTCACGACCGCTATAAGGTGCTGAAGGGGGCGATTTACGGGCTCGCAAGCCACGGCAAATTCACCGGCGCGTTCAAGCCGGGCAATCGCAGCCGCTTCGTCAAAGGGCTTTATCTCGCTGGCGGTGCGGCGCATCCGGGTCCCGGCATGCCAATGGTGATGATGTCGGGCTGGATCGCGGCCGATGCGCTCGACAGCGACCGGCGCAGCGCCAAGGTTGCCTGACGCGGAAGCGTCCCCGGCGGAGATCGCCCGCCGCATGATCGAAGCGCGATCCGGCTGGATGGTCGCGCTGTTCGGCCGGATCTTCGAACGCGCGCTGCGGCAGGATTTCCACGCGGTTCGTCTGGCGAACCGGCCGGATGCGGCGGTTCTCAAGGCGCCGCGTCTCGTCGTCTATAGCAACCATCCCGCTTGGTGGGATGGCGCGCTGTTCGTCTATCTCGCCTACAGTTTCTTTGCTGGACGGCGCGTCTACACGCCGATTGATGCGGAAATGTTCGAGAAATATGGTTTCCTGCGCCGGGTTGGCGGGTTCGGCGTCGAACTCGGCCGGCCGCAGGGCGCCCGGCTGTTTTTAGCGGCTTGCCGCTGCCTGTTCCAGGATCCGACCCATATTCTGCTGGTCGCGGCCCAAGCCGGCTTTGCCGATCCGCGGCGGCGACCGCTGGATCTGGGGCCGGGCATTGCGCATGTCAGCGACATCGCGCCCGACGCGACCTTCCTGCCGCTCGCGATCGAATATCCGCACTGGCTGGAAAAGCAGCCGGAAGTGCTGATGCGCTTTGGTGAGCCGATCGGTGGCGCGGAACTGGCCGGGTTGCGACCAGCGGCTCGGTTGCAGCGTTTGGAAGCGGCGCTCGGGCAGACCATGGATAAATTAGCCGAAACGGCCATCGCCCGCGACGCCGCAAGCTTCGAGATCCTTTTGCAGGGCAAGGTCGGGATCAACCCGGTCTATGATCTCTGGCGGCGGCTGAAATCATGGGTTTCCGGCCAATCGTTTAGTGCAGGGCACGGCACACCCCCACCCGTCGCTGCGCGCCACCCTCCCCACAAGGGGGAGGGAGTGTGATGGCTACTTTCTTTCCCTCCCCTTTATGGGGAGGGTGGCGCAGAGCGACGGGTGGGGTCCGCAGCCGCTTATGCTGACGATCATCCTCCTCCTCACCCTCCTGCCGGCGCTCAATGGCCTGATCAATCTGTGGCTGCTCCGGACCCCGCCAATGTCCGGGGGACGCCCGAAAATCGCCATTCTGATTCCCGCCCGCAATGAAGCAGCCGGGATCCGCGCCTGCGTCGAGGCAGCGCTAGCGAGTACCGGCGTCGATCTCGAGGTGATCGTGCTCGACGACCATTCGGAAGACAGAACGGCTGAGATCGTCACTGCGATGGCTGTGAAGGATCCGCGAGTCCGCATCGCTCCGGCCCCGGAACTTCCCACCGGCTGGAAGGGCAAGCCGCACGCATGCCACGTGCTCTCGACCCTGACCACCCGGCCTTATCTCTTCTTCCTCGACGCCGATGTCCAGCTTGACCCAACTGCCGCGAGCCGCCTCGTGCCGCGGGGCGGAGTTGAGCTGGTCAGCGCCGTGCCGCGCCAGATCGTACCGACACTCATCGAGGCGTCGGTGGTGCCGATGATCAATGGCTTGATCTATGGCTACCTGCCGGTTGGGATGATGCGTCGGAGCAATAGCGCCGCGTTTGCGGCCGCGTGCGGACAGATGCTGATGGTGCGGGCCGATGCCTATCGGCAGGTCGGCGGCCATGGCGCCGTCGCCACCTTCATGCATGACGGGATGCAGCTCGCCCGACGCTTTCGGAGTCAGGGTTTCCGCACCGATCTGGTCGCCGGCGCCGATCTCGCGCAGTGCCGGATGTATGACACCGCGGCGTCGCTGTTCGCGGGTTTTGCCAAGAACGCGACCGAGGGCATGGCGCGGCCGATCGCCCTGCCGATCTGGACGATCCTGCTGGTCGGCGGGCAAATCATGCCGCTTGTCCTGGCGGTGTGGCTCACCGTCTTCGGCGGGATCACGACACCGCTCCTGGCAGCGTTGACACTGCTGCTGATCGCCCGCATTGGACAGGCGCGCGCCTGCCGAGAGCCCTGGCGTGCCGTGGCGCTCCATCCGGTCGGCGTGCTGCTGACCCTCTGGATTCAGTGGGACGCGCTCATTCGCTATCGCCGCGGCGGGCAGGTCGAATGGCGCGGCAGGTCCTATGTGCCGAGGCTCTAGGGTTACTTCCCGCGCGGCCGCTTGCGCCGGCCGACCGCTTCGCCCTGTTTGCGATCGACGAACAGCTTGCCGGCCTGCATCGCGGCGGTCCGGCTGATATAGGTGCCGCATTCGAACTGCTCGGCCCCGAACCGGACCGTCAGGCTGAATTTCTGCGGGCCGGTTTCGGTGATGGTGATCGCCGACTCCTCGCTGCTCATAATGCCAACCTCGATGTGACGATCTCGATATCAGGAATCCTGCTCTGCGCCGCCAGCGCGAGATGATGCGAGCCCTCAATCCAGGACCGCAACTGCCAGTCAGCTAAATCGCCCAGCACCGCCCCCCCATCCACCAGACGCGGCGGATCGAGCCCGCAGGTGAAATCGCGCCAATCGAGCGCCAAGCCGAGCCCGACCGCCTTGGCGACCGCTTCCTTCAGCGTCCAGAGTCGCAAAAATCCCTGATCATCCCGGCAGATCGCCTGCTCGCCCGGCGCAAAATGCGCGGCTGCGACCGCACCCGCATTAACCCGCCGATCAATCCGCTCGACATCGACCCCAACCCGCACGCCAAGTCCGATCACACAGGCGACCAGCCCACCGGTGTGCGACAGGTTGAAATCGAGCCCAGCCGGCAGATGATTGCCGACCAAAAGCGGTTTCTCCCGTTCCGGCGCCCGAATGTCCACGCCCTCAAGGCCAAGATGGGTCTTCAACATCGACCGCAGCAGCCAGCGTGCCGCCATGAACTGCACGCGGTCACGCCCCTCGCGAAACCGCTCGGCTCGCGTATGCTCCGCCGGAGTGAGGGCAGCGAGAAAGTGCTCCGGCACGGCGCCGTCGAGGGTCGCCGAGGTTAGGATGACGGCGCCGGGCTTCATCCCGCAATTCCCTTTCCCTCCCCCTTGTGGGGAGGGTGGCGCGGAGCGACGGGTGGGGGGCTGTCGCCGCGTGGGTTGGTTCGCCGAACGAGGCCACCAACCCCACCCGTCGCTCCGCGCCACCCTCCCCATAAAGGGGAGGGAAAGAAAAAGACCGATTCGGAATTCATCGAATAATTCCATCGCCTTCATCGGTCCCGGACGCAAGCGATATTGCGAGCCGCTCCGCGCGGGCGCTAGACTCTTGGGATCGCACTCGCCTCGAAAGACCTGATCCCATGCGCTTTGCCTTGACCGCCTTGTCGGTTCTGCCGTTGCTGGCCCGCCCGGTAGCCGCCGCTGATTGGCATCCGCTCGATCCCGCAACCAGCCTGGTGATCGACACCAGCAAAGGCGAGATTGTCGTTGCGCTACGGCCCGACATGGCGCCGCATGGCGTTGAGCGGGTGATCCTGCTGGCGCGCGAACATGTCTATGACGGGCTGCTATTCCATCGCGTGATCGATCATTTCGTCGATCAGACCGGCAATCCGAACAATAAGGATGGCGGCACATCGTCCCATCCTGATCTCGCACCGGAATTCACCGCGACGCTGAAACAGGGTTCCTATCTGCCGGTGACATCGAGCAGCGACGGCATCACCGGCTTCATCGGCGCCTCGCCGATCGCAGGCGCGCTGCCGACCGCGTCCGGGGTGCGCGTGTGGGGCGCCTATTGTCCGGGTGTCGTCGGGATGGGACGGCAGGAATCGGTGGGCAGCGCTAATAGCGAGATCTTCTTCATGCGCGATGCGGCACGCCGGCTCGACCATGATTACACAGTGATCGGCCGGGCCGTGGTCGGGCTAGACATCGTCCGCGCCATCGCAATCGGCGAGCCCCCGCCGGCCCCGGATCGGATGATCCAGGTCCGGTTACTGGCCGACATCCCGGAGCCGCAGCGGCCGCACTATGAAATCATGGACGAACATGCAGCCACCTTCGCCGCCGAGATCCAGCGGGTGCGGGCGGCAAAGGGCGCCGATTTCTCGATCTGCGATGTTGAGGTGCCGGTACGGAAGGCGGGGTGATCTCACGACGCCTTCCGTACAGGCAAGCTTACGCGCCTCGTCCAGCAGAGATTGCTGAAGCCTGACGGCAAAATTGCTCTTTTTCATAGTGTCGTTTCCAATCGTTTCACAGCCTCGCCCGGCGGCCATCGTTAGTCTTGGTTCGCGATAGTGCAGCCGCCTTGGTCGCCCAAAGGCATCGCTGCACAGAACCAGCATTGCGGGCATCGGGTTCGGCGGGTATATTTCGCCAAAGCTTAGACGCCGGGGCGGTAGATCTTAGAATGAGCATGTTCGGCCGAATTTCCCGCGCGGCGCTGGTCGTTTCGATTGTCGGGCTGTCGACGCTGTTCGGGATCCTCGCGCATGCTGATCCGCTCGACGATGCCAAGGCGGCCTACCGGAAGAATGATTTCGACACGGCTCTGTCGATCGTCCAGCCGTTGGCGGATCAAGGCAATGCCGCGGCTGAGGCGTTCCTGGCACAATTCTATTTGTACGGTCGCGGCGTCGAGCGGGACAGCGCGGCCGCGGCGGCCTGGACCAAACGCGCAGCCGAGCATGGCGATCCGGCTTCCCAAGTGGGCGTTGCGGGAGATTATGTGCTCCAGGTGATTTATGGCCATGCTGAAGCGCGTGCCAAGGCTATTTTCTGGTTCCGCAAAGCGGCCGATCAAGATTATCGGTGGGCTTATTATGGGCTTGCCTCCCTATACGACCCGACGCAGAACCGGGACCAAAACGGCACCGACGCCGCTGAGGCGGTTAAGTGGTATCGAAAGGCGGCTGAAGGGGAGGACGACCACGGACGCGCGCATGAAGCACTGTTAACATTGCGAGATTTGGGTCTCGGCGATCCCACTGATGCTTTGCCGCCGGGACCCAGCTTTGACTGTGCCCACGCGTCTTCCGGGGTCGAGACGCTGATCTGCGCAGATCCGACGCTTTCCCACGCCGACCGCGCTTTGTCACGATCCTATCAGCGCTTTATTGCAGCTAGCGGCCACCTCAAAGATGCGGTCGTCGCGGCACAATGGCTCTGGCTCAGCCAGCTTGATCGAGCTTGTCCGGCTGATGGAGGGCCGCCACGAGAGTTGACCCCGACTGAGTGCCTTAAACAGCGCTATGTCGAACGTCAGCAAGCGCTTTCTAGCATGGCCAATCGTGCCCGCGGACCTTCAGGCCAGCAAGACATGCTCCAATGGCTTCTCGGCTCAGCGTTTCCGTTTATTCTTCAATATCCCGACAAAGCGAAATCTATATTTCGAACACTGGATTCGCCGCAAGCAAAGCTCGGGCTGGCCCTGGTTCTGAAATTCGGCGTTAAAGATCCACACCTGCATGAAGACGAGATCAAGCGGCTGTTCGCCGATATCCCTCGCGCGACAACGGACGCAGGTGTGATGGTTTCTTCGGATGTTCCTACCGCTTATGACGGGACGACGCAGTCGGTCATTCGCTATCTCGTTGCCGGTGGAGATCAAGTAACGCTGCCCTGTCGTCTGTTTGTCCGCTATCCCGAGCTACTTCCGGCACTCGACGAGATTTTTAGAGGTGATATTAATACTAGAGAAACGTCTGTCTATTGTAATCCGGGCGAATATTTGGTCCCGCCAAGTTTGGGTCTCTATCAAAAAGCGATTGCGCCATTCACGACGAATTTTTTTGAGTGTTACAATAGCGGAGCCATGCGTTATGCAGTCGGAGTTGGCGCTAGCAAAGCCATGCTCCTCCTTCGCATCGCACCTCGCTTCGTGCTGGATACCCCGAGCCAGTATCCGCTCGACGATATCCCATTGCGCCTGTGGTCCTATAAGGACGCCGGAAGCCGTCTCGCTTATCTTCGCTCGCGCCCGCTCTTCATGACGGCGAAAAAGGATCTCGCTGTTTATTACCAACGGCAATTCGCGCTCGATCCTGAGTCCGCCTTGAATGCCGCAAACCGCGCAATCTGGAACACCATCGCCTGGGGCAAATGGGAGACGCCGCCGCCGCTGGTGCCGGCGATCATGGGCGAGACGGGGTTGCCGCCGCTTGCCAGTTTGCTCGATCAGGTTCGCGGCTTTTCCGGCTGGCCCGAACCGTTACTGTCGCTTGCCATGGCGAATCCCGACTCCGTGGCGCCACTGGTCCAAGCTGGGGCCGATGTCAACGCGACCAATCCGTTCGGCAAAACACCGCTCATGACCGCTGCGCAATATGATCAGCTTGATGCCATAAAACGTCTGCTGAAAGCCGGTGCGGACGTCAATGCCGCATCGCTACAGCCGGAAGATATCCCGGATAACCTCCCTTCTGGCCAGTTGAACTGCAACCCCTACAACATCACCCACGGCAGCCGAACCGCCTTAATGTATGCCGCAGCCAACGCCTCGCTCTCGGTCATCCGCACGCTGCTCAAGGCCGGTGCCGATCCCAAACTGGCGGATTCCAAGGGTAATACCGCGTTGGATTATCTCATCGGCAAAGGACCGGTGCCGGCGAATCCTGTGCTCAACGATGCTGACCGCGCAACCGCCAAACGGCTACTGGGCGGGGGTGGCTAGCGGCTGCTCTAAAATCCTACCTTGCATAAGGAACCGAAGCGGCTCCATATACAAAGTAGCGTCACGAGGCTTGGGCGATCCGCGGAAAGGACACATTGGTGGCGCGCAAAACCAAGCCGAGCGAGACCAAACCCGTCACGACCGACGTCACCAATTGTGACCGGGAACCGATCCATATTCCGGGTGCCATTCTGCCGCATGGCGCGATGCTGGTGTTGGATGGCGACAATTTCGAGATCCTGCAGGTGGCCGGTGACCTCACAGGTCTCTTGGGCAAATCGGCGGAAGAGCTATTGGGGCAATCCGCTGCAACGCTGTTTCAGCCCGAACAGATCACCAATTTACGGGCGCTCAGCGCCAATCTCACGCTCTTGAAGCCGCGTCACTTGCTTGATCCGCAATTGCGGGTCGTCGCCGACCGGGCGCTGGATGCGAGCCTCCACCGTGTGGATGGCGCGCTCGTTCTGGAGTTCGAGGCGGCGGATGTGGGCGAGCGGTTTGCCGCCGATCCGCTCGCCGGGGTTCAGGAGATGACCGACGGGCTGGACCGGGCGCCCTCCCTCATCGCTTTGTGCCAGATGGCGGCCAACCGGGTGCGGGAGGTCGCCCTCTATGATCGGGTGCTGGTCTATCGCTTTATGCAGGATGGCTCCGGCTGGGTGATTGCCGAGACGAAGCGCGACGATCTGGCGCCGTTTCTGGATCTGCATTACCCCGCCGCGGATATCCCCCAGCAGGCTCGGGCACTTTACGTCAAGAATGGGCTGCGGCTGATCACCCAGGTCAATTATGACCCGGCGCCGCTCATGCCACCCGATAATCCGCGTACCGGCAAACCGCTCGATATGAGTCAGGCGATGCTGCGCGATGTCTCGCCGATCCATCGGGAGTATCTCCGGAACATGGGGATCGACGCCTCCATGTCGATTTCGATCATTCTGGGGGGCGAGCTCTGGGGGCTGATCGCCTGCCATCACTACAGCCCGCGCCGCCTGCCGCGGCATTTGCGCGCCGTGTGTGAGCTTTTCGGCTCGATGTTTTCGTATCAGCTCGAAGTATTCGAAAAGCGCGAGCAGTTCAATGCGCGGCTGAATAGCCGCATGGTCTTGCAGAATCTGATGCTGAATCTGGCCGGCGCCGATGATTATGCGCGCGGCCTCACCGAGCAATCGCCCAATCTGCTGGATTATATCCATGGCGGCGATGCCAAGCTCGACGACAAGAAGCATGGCGGCGTCGCGGTTAGCGTCAAGGGCAAACTGACCTTCCTCGGCACCACGCCGAGCGACAGTCAGATCACGGCGCTGGTCGATTGGCTGAACCAGCATATGCCGGGCAGCGAGGGGGTTTATGCGACCGACCGCCTGGGCGAATGCTGGGCGCCAGCCAAGGATTTCGCCGGGGTGGCGTCCGGCCTGCTGGTGATTTCGGTCTCGCCCGACCCGTCTGATTACATCATCTGGTTCCGGCCGGAACTGGTCGGCACCTCGCTCTGGGCTGGTGAGCCGCACAAAGCCATGACGCAAGGCCCCGACGGCCCCATGCTGTCGCCCCGCAAATCCTTCGAAGTCTGGAAAGAAGCGGTGCGCGGCCGCGGCCTACCCTGGTCGCCGTCAGACCTCGATGCGGCGCGCGATCTGCGGACGTCGCTGCTGAATGTGGTGCTACGCCGGATCACGGATGCCACCCGTGAGCGCAAGCTCGCCGCTGAACGCGACCAGCTGCTGATGGCGGAGCTCGATCACCGGGTGAAGAACACACTGGCCAATATCGAGGCGCTGGTGATGCAGACCAGTCTCAGCGCCGACTCGCTATCGGCCTTTGTCACGGGCCTCGCGGCACGGATTCAATCCATGGCCAAGGCCCATAGCCTCTTATCCCAAAGCCGCTGGGAGGGTGTCGCGATCAACACACTGCTGATGGAAGAGCTGGATCCCTATATCAGCAGCAATTCCGCGTTTGATATTCAGGGGCCGGATCTAGTGCTGACCTCAAAATCGGCGCTTGCGTTGTCTTTGGCTGTCCATGAGCTGGCCACCAATGCCGGGAAATATGGTGCGCTGTCCAAGCCGGGCGGTCACGTGTCGATCCACTGGACCCAACCCAAAGACGGCGGGCTTGACCTGACCTGGGTTGAATCGGGCGGCCCACCGGTCACCGCGCCGACCCGTCGGGGCTTTGGCTCAACCCTGATTGAACGCGCGCTGGCGATGGAAACCGATGGCACGGCGGTGCTACGCTATGTGCCGGGTGGCGTAGTCTGTGACATCGCGTTGCCCCTAGCTTCCCTGGCGCCGGTCGACGCGACGAGCGCGGCGCCGGCCGAGA